>Ga0209591_10006848_pt1 | contig 12601 bp, 9 predicted proteins | sample MAT01_FD_187207 | JGI IMG/M metagenome (GOLD analysis project Ga0209591, IMG submission 187207) | Freshwater microbial communities from Lake Fryxell liftoff mats and glacier meltwater in Antarctica - MAT-01 (SPAdes) (version 2) | ecosystem: Environmental > Aquatic > Freshwater > Ice > Liftoff...
TGCCGCAGGATGAGGAAATAGTCACCGAGGGGCGCAGGCCGTCCGGTTGCTTGTGGGGATTGCTCGGTGCATTCGGCTGCTTAATGATCCCGCTGGCTTTTATAATTGGGCTGCTCCTCATCGGCACGCTCACGCTCAACAGCCTCACCAACGGCATTACGGCGATGTTCCGCCCGACGGTCACGATTAACATCACAGGGTTGGTCTTAGAACGTGTACAGGGACTCAGCCAACTCACAACAGCACGGTACAACGTCACCGGGTATCTTGATATTCAACGCGATTTCCCCAGCCTTTTGGATGCCATTTATGGGGAAGGCATCGTCTTACAATTTGTCGGACACGCGACGGCAGGTGTTGATCTCTCACAAATTGGCGAAGGCGATATTACGTTGAATGATGGCGTGTTGCAAATTCGTCTCCCCGCCCCGCAGTTGCAAGATTGCTTCCTCAATGAGCAAGGTACAGTCGTGGTGGATGAAAACAGCGCCCCCCTTTCTGGCACAACAGGCGGAGAAGATTTACAGGCCGAAGGACGGCGGTTGGTCGTACAGCGTATACGCGATATTGCGCTGGAAGGCGGTGTCTTGCAGGATGCTGCGACCCAAGCCCAAGCGACGATTGAGACCTTCTTCGCCAACGCCCCGCTGGAAGGTGTAAACAGCGTCGAAGTGTTGGTTGATGCGCCCGATCCGAATGTACCGCTGCCCTTAAGCTGTCAAGGATCGTCTTAGTCGAGTGGGAGCGGCCCATGCAGCGGATACATTGGCATGTAGAAATCGCGTTCCTGATCGGTACTAAAACTCAGTTGAACATAAGCCGCCTGATCTTTACGAATGTCGATTTCTACTTGCACTTCCACAATTCCATTACCAGACGGCGGAAAATCATCCACCACGATCTCCACCAATTCTTCAAAATCCGCCTCGTCAAATGAGATACCCGGCATTTGCCCCAGCGTAAACGCAAAGACCGACTGCTGCGCGGTGTTAACGGGAAAACTCAATTGCGTGTGATTCGGAACCTTCTCGCCAGGAGAAAAAAGGACGAGATAGGTATGATCGGCATAAAAAACGACGGCTTTTTTCAATGTTTGACTGGGCATCGCTAAATGTCCTTTTCCTCTATAAGAAAATCACGCGCCATATACAGCGCCGCGATCACAGTTGAATCATACAGCCTTCCAGCAGTAATCAAGCGCTCAAAATCGTTCAACGGCACCAGTTCAGTCGTGATGTGATGAATTTCATCACCGTGTAATTTACTCGGTGTCAGTTCTCTTGCCAAATAGAGATGAACGCTCGTCTTCAGATGTTTAATCCAAGGCCGAAGTTCGCCCAAATAATTCAAGTTCAGTGCCTTATAACCGATTTCCTCCTGTAATTCGCGGTTGGCGGCCTCGGCATGAGTCTCGCCAATCTCTATCCCCCCACCCGGCAGATACAGCACATCTTCGCCATAAGCGGGCGCTGGCTCTACGATAAAGATAATCATCCCCGTATCCGTCAGCGGGACGCACTGTGCTTTATCACGATACTCGAAATAATGGGGCTGCTGCGAATCCCCAATCAGGGTCATCCAATCCGCCTGATAATAAATTGCTTTGTTGTCTTCCGTCATCAAAGTCCTCATTAATATGCGCCCTGCCGCAGCAACACACGCGGCAGCGTCATCATCAAAATTTGGGCATCCAGTTTAATCGACCAGTTCTCTATGTAATATATATCGAGTAGGCACATTTCTTCAAACGGCACGTCACTGCGTCCACTAATTTGCCATAACCCTGTGATTCCCGGCATGATCTGTAAGCGCTGCATGTGCCAAGGTTCATAAAGTGCTACCTCATCCGGTGTCGGCGGACGCGGCCCAACAAGGCTCATTTGTCCGCGCACCACATTCACCAGATTAGGCAGTTCATCAATACTCGTGCGGCGGATAAAACGCCCCACTCGCGTAATGCGTGGATCATCCGGGATTTTCGGATGGCGCGGGTCAAGTTGCAATGTTTCGACCAATTTTTGACGATATTTTTCTGCATCCGGGATCATGCTACGGAATTTTATCATATAAAACTCGCGTCCATTTTCGCCGATTCGTTTTTGCTTATAAAAGATCGGTCCCGGGCTTTCGATCCGAATCGTCAGCGCAATCATGCCAAATAAAGCCAGCAATAACGGCGAAGCCAATAAAATCAATCCCAAATCAATCGCACGTTTAGCCAACCGCCCCGTCCCTTGCAGCGATGTATTCCCGTTGATACCGAGCAGTGGAATGCCATCCAGATTTTCCACATGCACCTGTTTAAGGTTCAATTGGAAGACATCCGGCACAACCCGCACATCCACCCCAGCTTTACGGGCGCTGCGAACGAGCTGTAATATGCGGTCATGATGTGACCAACGCAGCGTAATGACGATTAAATCGACTTTATGCTCACGGATGACCTCATCCAGATTGTCTAAGCCGCCTAAACCAAGCAACCGCCCCAAATCCACACTGCCGCGATCAGGGTCATCATCCAGATAGCCAACGGGGAAATACCCCAATTCACGCCGCGCAATCATCGTCCGCAGTACCGCCTGCCCTGCTTCCCCCGCACCCACAATTAAGACGCGCTGAATCCCGATTCCTTTAGAACGGAGGTTGGCGCGAACAGTCCGCTGAATAACCCGCGATGTAGACAGCAGCAGCACCGTAAACGCCGCCACATAAATCATCATCAAACGGCTGAAGACCAACGGCTGAAAGACAAAACTGAGCGCCATCAGCAAAACAGTCGCATTCGTCACGCCGTTGATGATAATATACACTTCTTCTAGCCAAGGCCGACCCCGCACATTTTTATAGAGGGCATTAGAACGGTAGTTGATATGCAGCCACAAGGAAAAAACCACGAAATAAGGCAGATACGGCGCAAATGGCGCACGATTAACTTCCAAAAGTGGGCGTAAAATCTCTAATTCGTAACGCACATAATAGGCCAGCGCAAACGCGAACAAAGCCAACCCAACATCCAGCGCGGACATCAACCAAGGCGGTTCTGGAAAGCGCGGCGCATGATGCGGTAGGGTATCGGGAGTAAACTGTGCTAATGGCAAACTCGGCTCTGTCGCCTCAGATTCATCGCTGTCTGAAATGTCGATTAATTCCGTTTTTAGCTTAACACTCATCAATTTAAATCCAAAGCGTGTTGATAACTCGCTATTATGTGTGCTGCGGTCTGAGGCCAGGTATAACGTCGCGCTTCTCGTAATCCATTTTCACGCGCTTGCATCCGCCATGCCGCATCACGACTCGCACGGCGCAGCGCCTCCGTCCATGCGGGAACATCATGCGGCGGGATGCACAATCCCGCTTGCCCTACCACTTCCGGCAGAGACGACGCATCCGAGACAATCACGGGCGTTCCACAAGCCATCGCCTCTAACACAGGCAGCCCAAATCCCTCAAACACCGAGGGAAAAACAAACGTTTCTGCGCTATTGTACCAGAGTGGCAACTCTTCGGCAGGGATAAAACCAGGCAAGTGGACTTGGTTAGACAATCCATACCGTTCAATCCGTTCGAAAACGGCATCATATAACCACCCCTTGCCACCTCCCAAAATCAAGGGAAGGCGTTCATTCGACGGCAGCGCGGCATACGCATCAAGCAGCGTCGGGAGATTCTTGCGCGGTTCCAACGTCCCCACAAATAACCAGAATCGTTCCGGCAGTCCCTTTTGCTGGCGAAAAGCCTGCACTTCCGCCACAGGCAGCGGCTTAAACCGTGCTACATCATAACCACAGGCTGCCACATCAATTTTTTCAGTCGGGATATGGAGCGATGCCGCTACATCCCGCGCCGTACTCTCTGAGATACACAGCACCCGCCGCGCCCTTTGGCAGCTTAAAGCCGTAAACAAGCGCAAATAAAGCCGCCGCGCTGGTGAAAGCACCTGCGGATAATGAATAAAGCTCAGATCATAAATCGTGACAACGCTGGGTTTGTTGAGGATTAAGGGCGATACAAAAGCCAGTGAATGGACGAGATCAAACGTACTTAGCTGAAACGGTTGTGCCGCCTGCTCCCACAAAATTCGCTTAATGGGCGATTCTGTGTCCCATCGGCTGTGACGCAAATTGATGCGGTCAAATGTATACGGAATATCCGCGCCGACCATCGCGGTAAAGCGCCAATCGTCCGGCGCGGCAGCCGCCAGATGCGCCAGCACGTTATAAATATAGCCATGAATCCCGGCACTGCGGTATCCGGCAGTTTTTGAAAGTAGGTGAGCGTTGAGTCCAATGTGCATAATCGCGCATTATAACGAGATTGTCCCATTATCGCATGGTCTTATGATGCCAATAGGTCATTCCCGGTGTAAGATAGTGTCATAATGTCAGCTTATGTAAGTACTGTTGTAAAAAGGCAAATGCAATGCGCGAATTCATTTCAACCGAAAATGTTCATCAACTTACTAAAATTGCTCAGGTGCAATGCGGTTGGATTACCCAAATCGCTTGGTCGCCGGATGGCACGACTTTAGCCGTCGCCGGGGCGAATGGAATCCGCTTATTTGTCGGTTCTTTCGGCGGCACACCCACCCATATTTTGGAAGGCCATATCGGGCATGTTAAAGGTGTTACCTTCAGCCCTGATAATCGTGATCGTGTCCTGCTCACGTCATGGGGGGCAGACATGCTCATTAAAGTCTGGGATGCCAGCGATTTACAAAATGCTGTTCCCGAAATCGCTTCCCTCGCCGGACACACCGACTCGGTGGATGACGCAGTTTTTAGCCCTGATGGCGATAAATTGATGCTTGCCTCAGCCAGCGCTGATAAAACAATTCGCGTCTGGGATATGGATAAATTTGTCGAGAAAGCGGTGCTAAAAGGCCATCAAAAAGAAGTCACCAGCTTAACCTATGCTCTCGCCGGACACGTCCTCGTCTCTGGCAGTTGGGATAACACCCTCCGGTTGTGGGATGTTGAAAGCGAGACCGAAGGCACGGTCTTCGCCCATCATGATGATTGGGTGCGCGAGGTGCGTGTCAATCCACCGGGGACGATGGTGGCCTCCGCCAGCAAAGATTCGACTGTGCGGCTGTGGGATGCTCATTCCGGCGAGCAATACGCCACTATTTATGCCCATGCCAATGGCGCGGACTGTGTAGCGTTCAGTCCTGATGGCGGCTTAATGGCAACAGGCGGACGGGACAACATCACGCGCATTTGGGATGTCGAGCGTATTTTACAAGAGCGTCGGGCGACGGTTGAAGATGCGCTGATGACTTTGAGCGCCCATGATAAACCCGTCATGAGTGTCGCGTTTAATCCCGGCGGGTCGATGTTGGCAACCGCCAGCGGTGATAACACCGTCAAATTATGGGCAATTGGATAATAAGATAAAAAGAGATAAGTGATGAAACGTCTAAAATCGCTGTTTTTGAGTTTAATTGTCATACAAACCTCAGTCATGCTGATTTGTGTACTCCTTATTTTTAGCGCAAATTCGGCACAGGTCACCGCGCAGGAGCAAGGCGATGATGCAGGTTCAGCCGGCATCGGCGATCCTTATTTCCCAACATTAGGCAACGGCGGCTACGATGCGCTGCATTATACGCTTGATCTGACCGTTGATGTTGAAGATAATCAGATCGAGGCCACCACCTTGATTGATGCCCGCGCCACACAGGATTTAAGCAGCTTTAACCTCGACTTTACCGATATGGCGATCAGCGAGGTCACGGTCAACGATGCGCCAGCAGAATTCGTCCACAGCACGGCGCAGGACGAGGGTGGCGGAATTTTGGGCAATAATTATGGCACGGGTGAGTTGACCATCACCCCTGACGAACCCCTGATCGAAGGTCAAAACTTTACTGTCTTCATCCGTTACAGCGGCGAGCCAACAGGGAGTTGGTATAACTACAGTGATGGAATCATGGTCGCGGGTGAACCGGATGGCGCGTCCGGCTGGTATCCCGTCAACGAGCATCCACTGGATAAAGCCAGCTACACCATTCGCGTGACGGTGGCGAAACCGTATCTTGCCGCCGCCAATGGCCTGCTGCAAAACACCATCGACAGCGGCAGAACCCGCACCTTTATCTGGGAAGCAGATACCCCAATGGCGAGTTATCTCGTCACGCTCGGAATCGGCGATTTCGACATCGAGACCGACGAAACCACCAGCGGAATCCCTATTCGGCATTATTTCGGTGCAGACCTACCCCGCAGCGTCACAAGTGATTTTGATCGTGTGCCAGAGATGATCGATTATTTTGAGACAGTTTTTGGGCCATATCCATTTAACGTCTACGGCGTAATCGTCCACGATACTGATTTAGGCTTCGCGCTGGAAACACAAACTCTCGCCGTTTTTGGCAGCAACTTCACCAATGAAATCGTCGCCGCGCACGAATTGGCGCATCAATGGTTTGGCGACAGCGTGAGCGTCGGCGCTTGGCAGCATATCTGGCTCAATGAAGGCTTCGCTACCTACGCCGAATCCCTTTGGACAGAACACACGCAAGGTACTGAGACGATGGAGGAACGCATTCGCCAAGATTATGAGGACTTAGCCGACACAGACCGTGAATTTTCGGTTTCACCAGAAGAAATCCTCAACGCCTTCGACCAGATTTCGCTGGACGATATAGCACTTACGCAAGACCAAGCCGCCGAAGCGCTCAACCATCTCTTGGGCGCAGAGTTGGATGCAGACGAAATCGACGCGCTTACCGCCGAACTCCCATCAGGTGAACTCAGCGGCGCTGATCTGCGCGAGGTCATTGACGCGGCTGATTTCGATGACGTGACGCTGAGTCAAATCCGTTTTAATGATTTTTTGCTTGCTGTTGGCCTAGACGAATTCATCCAGGAGTCACAAGTGCAAATCGGCGACCCCAGTCCCGACAACTTATTTGCGGGTGAAGTCTATGTACGAGGCGGCTTAACACTCCACGCGCTGCGGTTGGAAATCGGCGATGAGGCATTTTTCCAAACGCTGCGGACGTACACTAAACAATTCTTCAACAGCAATGTCGTCACCGATGATTTTATCGCCGTTGCCGAGTCGGTCAGCGGGCGCGACTTGGACGACTTTTTCCAAGCGTGGCTGTTCGACTCAACACTTCCCGACATTCCACAAATGGACTTGTATCAAGCCAATTTTGTGGATGAATAATTACAGAGACACCAACTGGCCTTTATCCATTTTTGGACGGAAAGGGTCAGATGGGTTCTTAGTTTGCCGCCAGATGCTCAAGCATCCGACTGCCAAAGTGCCAAGCACACTGAAGGCGCTCAATTTGAACCGTCCTGATCTTTTTAGCCCCTTGAGTGGGCTTGGGTTTTCGGCAGCCTGTCGGCTTTAGCCACTGGCGGGAAAAGTCGAGCAAATGGATAAAGTCGAGACACAGAGAGCAGGAAGATTTGGTGTCGTCGCTGCGCTTAGATCGTTCAAAAATTTCAAATTATTTACCGAAGCTTTCTACTGGGAGAATCTTCATGGTGTTAATCACCCCTGAGCAGGCCAACGCGTTGGTTCGTGATCTTTACGGCTTGCAAGTAACCGCCGATTCGCTGCCCGGCGAGTATGATCTAAACTTCCACCTCACAACAGAAGGCGATGAGCAGTTCGTTTTAAAGGTCGTGCATCCCAGCCGCAGCCGTGACGAAATTGTGCTTCAATGTCAGGCACTGCTACATATCACCCAGCATACGCCAAGTCTTCATCTGCCCCGCGTCCAGCCTACCCCCTCCGGCGAAACAATCACTAGCATCACAATGTCCGATGGCGAAACGCGCATGATCTGGCTTTTGAGCTATCTGCCCGGAAAGGTCATGGCAAAGGTCAATCCGCACACGCCCGAACTCCTCACGATACTTGGGCAAATGCTCGGTCAGGTCACGGCGGCGCTGGCGGATTTTCAACATCCGGCGGCAAAACGACAGCTCAAATGGGACTTAGCCCAGGCTGCTTGGATCGCCGATTATTTGGATTATATCGAGGATGACAATCGACGGGCGCTCGTAACGCATTTTCTCGACAGTTTCCGTAGTGAAGTCCTACCTGCTTTGGAACAAACCCGCCGCAGTGTGATTCACGGTGATGCCAACGACTACAACATCATTGTTGATTCAGCCGGAAGCGATTCGCCGCCTGTCGTGAGTTTGATCGACTTCGGCGATCTGATCGAATCCTATCGCGTGGCAGATGTCGCTGTCGCCTGTGCTTATGCCCTGTTAGATAAGCCCGACCCACTCACCGCCGCTGTTCAAGTCGTCGCAGGGTATCATCAAACCTCCCCGCTGACCGAAGCCGAAATCGCCCTTATCTTCCCGTTGATTTGCACCCGATTGAGCGTGAGCGTGACCAATTCAGCCTATCGCAAGACTCAGGAAGATGATCCCTATATCATCATCAGCGAGCGTCCTGCATGGGAAGCGCTGGAAAAATTGGCGACTATTCATCCCCGCCTCGCGCATTATCGTTTTCGCGCCGCCTGTGGATTATCGCCCGTTCCAAGCAACCATAGCGTTATAGAGTGGCTGCAAACCCAGTCCTTCGCGCCTGTAGTCGATATTGATCTCACGGATACTTCTTGTCACGTCCTAGATTTAAGTGTCGGCAGTTTGATGCTCGGCGCGAATCCGCATTCGGCGACCTGCGCCCCGATGACGCGCTTGATTGACGACACCTTAGCAGCGGCGGACGCAGTGGTTGGCATTGGGCGTTATAACGAGGCGCGGCTGATCTATCAGGATGATGCTTTCGCTACAGGCGATAATCCCATTGATGAACGCCGGACGATTCATCTTGGGTTGGATCTGTTTATGGCGGCGCAAACCGTTATCTATGCCCCGCTTGCTGGAACTGTGGCGGTTGTCGCCAACAATACCGGACATCTCGATTACGGCCCGCTGATCATTTTGCGCCATGAAACCGATCAAGGCGCTGTTTTTTATACGCTGTACGGGCATCTTGCCGAAGATGTACTGATGCTCACTGTCGGTCAATCCGTCGCGGCTGGGGAAGCGATTGCCCGAATCGGCAGTCCACCCATCAATGGCGATTGGCCTCCGCATCTGCACTTTCAGATTATTTTGGATTTACTGGAACGCGCAAGAGATTTTCCCGGTGTCGCCTTCGCCAGTCAGCGCGATGTGTGGCTCAGTCTTTCGCCCGATCCTAATCTTATCTTGCGCGTTCCGCCGGAAATATTCCCGATTGAACCCACTTACGAAGAAACGTTAGCGGGACGTAAAACGCTGCTCGGCGGCAACTTGAGCCTCTCTTATCATCAGCCGATCAAGATGGTGCGCGGCTGGCGGCAGTATCTTTATGACGCTACCGGACGCGCCTATCTCGATATGTATAACAACGTCCCGCACGTCGGGCATACGCATCCACACGTCGTCAACGCCATTCAAGCGCAAACCGCCCTGCTGACCACCAACACGCGCTATCTGCACGATAATATTTTGCGTTATGCCGAGCGCCTTACATCACTGCTGCCGGAACCGCTGCGTGTCGCCTATATCGTCAATTCCGCCAGCGAAGCCAACGAACTCGCGCTGCGACTGGCACGGGCATTTACTGGACACGAAAATCTGATTGTGATGGATACCGCCTATCATGGACACACCACCACTTTAATCGACATCAGCCCTTACAAATTCAATGGCCCCGGCGGACAGGGCAAAAAATCGTGGGTGCATATCGCTCCTGTGCCGGATGATTTTCGCGGTATCTACAAACGGGACGACCCGCAGCGCGGACATCGTTATGCCGCCCATGTCGGGGAAATCATCGCCGACATCACAGCGCAGGGGCAAGGCTTATCGGGCTTTATCGCCGAATCGCTGCCGAGCGTCGGCGGACAAATTATCCCACCGCCCGGCTATCTGGCAGAAGTCTATCGGCAGGTACGCGCTGCGGGTGGCCTCTGCATCGCCGATGAAGTGCAAGTCGGTTTTGGTCGGTTAGGGGAAACATTTTGGGGCTTTGAACTGCAAGATGTCATGCCGGATATTGTCGTCTTGGGGAAACCCATCGGCAACGGCTATCCCATTGGCGCGGTTGTAACCACGCCCGAAATCGCCAACGCATTCGATAACGGCATGGAATTTTTTAGCACCTTCGGCGGCAATCCAGTAGCGTGTGCAGCGGGACTCGCCGTGTTAGATGTATTAGAGAAAGAAGGCTTGCAAGCCAACGCCCGCACCGTTGGCGCATTTCTGTGCGATGGCTTGCGCGACTTAATGGGACGCTTCCACATCATCGGCGATGTGCGTGGCATCGGCTTCTTCCTCGGCATCGAATTGATCGACGACGCGGAAACCTTAGCACCCGCCGCGCAGCAGGCTTCCTATGTCGTCAACCGCCTGCGCGATCAAGGCATTCTCGCCGGAACCGATGGCCCGCTGCACAACGTCATCAAGCTGCGCCCATCGATGATTTTCAGCCGGGACGAAGCAGCTTTTTTCCTGAAAACGCTTATTCCCATTCTGGCTGAGGACGGCGCACAGCCCAAAACAAAATAACGCAAAAATTGGTACCATCAAATCTTTGCGAAACTTTGCGTTCTTCGCGCCTTTGCGTCTCATCCTTCTCCTAAGTTTATCTACTGCCCCATTTCTAGCGCCTGAAACAAGAACGCCTGAATATCCGCCCATTCATCAATCCATTTTGAGGTGGGTTTGCCCATGCCATGCCCGGATTTCATATCCAGCCGCAGCAAAATCGGATGATTACCAGCATCATTCGCTTGCAGCGCCGCCGCGAATTTTTTGGCGTGCATCGGCACGACGCGATCATCATGATCGGCAGTCGTAATCAGCGTGGGCGGATATGTCACCCCCTTTTTGATGTTATGAATCGGCGAATAAGCCAGTAAAAATTTGAAGTCTTCCGCATTCTCCTCCGCGTTGCCATATTCATAAGTCCAATAACGCCCCGCCGTGAACTTGTGATAGCGCAGCATATCCGTTACGGGAACGCCGCAAATCACCGCACCGAACAGATCAGGCCGTTGCAGCATACACGCCGCCACTAGCAGCCCGCCGTTGCTACGCCCCATAATCGCCAACTTTTTCGGCTTGGTGTAGTGATTAGCGGTCAGCCATTCCGCCGCCGCGATAAAATCATCAAACACATTTTGCTTGTTCGCCAGCATCCCGGCCTGATGCCATGCCTCGCCATACTCGCTGCCGCCGCGCAGATTTGCTACTGCGTAAATACCGCCGCTGCTGATCCAACTCAGGATTTGCGATGCGAAGTCCGGTGCAAGCGGGATAGAAAATCCGCCGTAGCCATAGAGCAGCGTGGGATTTTCCCCGTTCAGGACTAACCCCTTTTTCGCGGTGATGAACATCGACACTTGCGTGCCATCTTTGGAGGGATACCACACCTGTTTCGTCTCGTAATCATCAGGCGAAAACTCAAGAGTCGGCTGTCGCCAAGGCTTCATCTCGCCCGTTGCAAAGTCATAACGAAAAATCGTCGGCGGGTACAGATGTGAGCGAAAATCAACAAACAACTCCTGCCCATCGCGCTTGCCTTCGATGGAAAAAATCGACCCCATCCCCGGCAGCGGCACATCCCCCACAAACGTCCCATCCAGCGCATAAATTTTGATCTGATAATAGGCCTGATGCAGCATAACAACGACGATTTGCCGATTGACGAACTTCGTGGACAGAATCACATCGTCCTGTTCCGGCACGATCACGCGCCAATGTTCCTTTGCTGGATTCGCCGTGTCGATGGCGATACAGCATAACAACGACGATTTGCCGATTGACGAACTTCGTGGACAGAATCACATCGTCCTGTTCCGGCACGATCACGCGCCAATGTTCCTTTGCTGGATTCGCCGTGTCGATGGCGATAAGCTGGCTGCGCGGCGCATCCAAATCGGTCTGGAAATAAAAAACGCTGCCCTCATTGCCGACAAACGTATATTCGGCGTTGGGTTCATCCAACAGCCGCACAAAATCCCCGTTGCGCTCCACCGCACGATAATAAATCCGGTTGCGATTGACCGCACCATGCCACACATTCAGCACAAGATACTGCCCATCATCAGTTATCTCCGGCGTAAAATTGAGTTCTGGCGCGTCCGGGCGCTCGAAAATCAGCATATCGTCGGCTTGCGGCGTACCCAATTTATGCCAGTAAAGCGCGTTGTTGAGCGCAATTTGCGTGTCGTTTTCGCCGCCTTCTGGCTCAGGAAAGCGATTATAGTAAAAGCCGGAACTGTCCTTACTCCACGCAATGCCGGGAAACTTGCACCATTTCAGGATTTCATCATATTCCGTCAGTGTATCGACGTTGCGAATACGAATCTCTTGCCAATCGCTCCCCGCCGCTGAAATACTGTATGCCAGCAGCGTCCCATCGTCGTTGAAAGCCTGAATCATCAGCGCGACAGTGCCATCTTCGCTCAACGTGTTGGGGTCGAGAATTGGCTGCGGATCGCCTTCCAAACCGTCTTGTTTTTGCAGTACTGGCTGATTTTGCAGCCCGTCGTTATACGCAAAAAAATAGCGCCCATTGCGCGATTCCGGCGCGTTGGTCTTGGGGAAATCATAAAGCGTTGTCAGGCGGC
>Ga0209591_10006850_pt1 | contig 12595 bp, 5 predicted proteins | sample MAT01_FD_187207 | JGI IMG/M metagenome (GOLD analysis project Ga0209591, IMG submission 187207) | Freshwater microbial communities from Lake Fryxell liftoff mats and glacier meltwater in Antarctica - MAT-01 (SPAdes) (version 2) | ecosystem: Environmental > Aquatic > Freshwater > Ice > Liftoff...
TACACCGACGCAGCCAAGAAGGTCGACAGCGAGGCGCTGCACAGCGCCAGCGAGGCGCTGGACTTCGTGAAGCAGTCGGCCAAGGCGAACTTCGACGAGACCGTCGAGCTCGCCGTCCGGCTCGGCGTCGATCCGCGCAAGGCCGACCAGATGGTGCGGGGCACGGTTGCCCTGCCGTCGGGCACGGGCACCGACGTCCGCATCGCAGTGTTCGCGGCCGGCGACGCCGCCGCCGCGGCCCGTGAGGCTGGCGCCGAGTTCGTCGGCTCCGACGACCTCGTCGCCGAGGTGGAGGGCGGGATGCTCGACTTCGACGTGGCCATCGCGACCCCGGATCTCATGCCCCAGGTGGGCAAGCTCGGCCGGGTGCTCGGTCCCCGCGGCCTGATGCCGAACCCCAAGACCGGCACCGTCACGACCGACGTCGGCAAGGCTGTTGCCGACTTCAAGGGCGGCAAGGTCGAGTACCGCACCGACCGCTACGGCAACGTCCACGTGCCCGTGGGCAAGGTCAGCTTCAGCCTCGAGGACCTCACGGCCAACCTGTCGGCCGTGCTCGAGGAGCTCGACCGGGCCAAGCCGGCCTCGTCCAAGGGTCGCTACATCCGGCGCATCAGCCTGTCGTCGACGATGGGCCCGGGGATCAAGGTCGATCCCAACCGGCGCGAGGCCGACGAGCCCGTCGCCTCCTGATCCACCGTCGCCCGACCTCGACCGCCCTTCGGGTGGCGAGGTCCGGGGGCTGGACGATTTCGCCGCGATCGGGCCTGCCCGCTAGCGTGTCCACCCGGTCGCCGTCGCCTGCCGCGTCGACAGCCGCACAACCGAACAGATCTGCTCGCCGAAGACATCCGGTGCGCGACCGGCCCCGGCCGATCCGCTGAAAGGTCCACCCGGACCGCCAGACGAGGTGAACACCTCCGAGTTCCTCTGGGGCGTTCGCTGACGCGAGCGCCCGGTGTCGTTTTCGGCGCCGGTTCCGGGTGGCCCCGTCCGGGTCCGCCCCCGACCAGGCAGCGTGCCAACGCCGCCCGAACGTGTGAAAGGAGGTGCGATGGACAACCCCAGACCCGAGAAGGTCGCGGTGGTCGACGAGGTCCGCGATCGGCTGACGAACAGCCAGGCTGCGCTGCTCACCGAGTACCGAGGGATCACCGTGGCCGACATGTCGGTCCTGCGGCGATCGCTGCGAGCCGCCGGCGGTGAGTACAAGATCTACAAGAACACCCTCGTGCGCTTCGCCGCCCGTGATCTCGACCTCGACATCGAGGACCTGCTCACCGGTACCACGGCCATCGCCTTCGTCCCGACGAACAGCAGCGGTGACACCGTCACCGTGGCCAAGGTCCTGCGCGACTTCGCCAAGACCAACCCGAACCTGGTGGTCAAGGGCGGTGTGCTCGGCGACAAGCTGCTGTCCGCAGCCGACGCCACCGCACTGGCCGATGTCGCTCCCCGCGAGGAGCTGCTGTCGCGGTTCGCCGGAGGCCTCCAGGCCCCCATGCAGAACATGGCCGGGCTCCTCCAGGCCCCGCTGCGCGACCTCGCCAACCTGCTCACGGCCCTCATCGAGGACAAGGGCGGCGTCCCCGACGACGCCCCGTCCACCGACGAGGCGCCTGTCGCCGAGACCACCGACGCCGAGACCACCGACGCCGACACCCCCGACGCCGAGGCACCCGCCGAGGCCGACACCGACACCCCCGACGCCGAGGCACCCGCCGAGGCCGACACCACCGACGCAGCTGACGATGCTGCTCCCGCGGCCGACGCCGCCGACTCTGCCCCGGAGGCAAACTGATCATGGCAACCAAAGAAGAGATCCTCGATTCCATCGCCAACCTGACCGTCCTCGAGCTCAGTGAGCTCCTCAAGGAGTTCGAAGAGAAGTTCGGCGTCACGGCCGCTGCCGCGGCTCCGGTCTTCGCCGCTCCCGCTGCCGGTGGTGGTGGCGGCGAGCCCGAGGCCGAGCAGGACGAGTTCGATGTCGTCCTCACCGCGGCCGGCGACAAGAAGATCCAGGTCATCAAGGAGGTGCGCTCGCTGACGAACCTCGGCCTCAAGGAGGCCAAGGACCTCGTCGACGGTGCGCCCAACGCCGTCCTGGAGAAGGTGTCCAAGGAAGAGGCGAACAAGGCCAAGGAGGCCCTCGAGGCCGCCGGCGGCAGCGTCGAGCTCAAGTAGCACCCGCCGCCCGACCGGGCGGTCCGCACGAACGTGTCGACGACGGCGTCGGTCCCATCGGGGACCGGCGCCGTCGCTGTTCACCGGGCCATCCGCGGTCCGACCCGACGCCGGTACCGTGCCCGGCATGGAGCCGCCGATCACCCACGTCCATGTCGAGCGGGTCGAGGACGACCTCGTGGTGAGCTGGCGGGGCGGTGACGGTGACGTCTCGGTGTTCCTGAGCGACTCGGCGGACGACGCCGGGATCGACCTCCGCGACGCCGACCGACCCGGTCACGTCATCCTGCGCGACGTTCCCGCATCGCCGCGACCCTACGTCCACCTCCTCGCCGGTGACGGCCCGTTCGTGATCGCCGCCGAGCGCCGGGTTCCGCTCGACGGGGCCCACAACTTCCGCGACCTCGGTGGCTACCGCACGACGACCGGGGGTGCGGTCCGGTGGGGGCGGTTGTACCGATCCGATCACCTGGGCGCCCTCACCGACTCCGACCTCGATGCCCTGCACCGGCTCGGGATCGCCCTCGTGGTGGACTACCGGGGGCCGCACGAGCACGCCACCACTCCCAGCCGGATCCGCGCCGACGGTCGGATCCGCCTCCACGACCGCGCCATCGGTGACGGGACGGTCGAGGGCGTCTCGCTCTGGGATGCGATCCTCGACGGCTCGCTCCTGGGGTTCGACGAGGCCGACCTGACCACGTTCTACCTCGCCACCCTCGAGCGGTCCGCCGACGTGTTCGGCGAGGTCCTCGCGATGCTGGCCGAGCCGGCCCATCTCCCCGCCGTGTTCCACTGCACCGCCGGCAAGGACCGCACCGGACTGACCGCTGCGCTGGTGCTGTCCACGCTCGGTGTCGACGACGGCCAGGTGCTCGACGACTACGAGCTCAGCAACCGGTTCCGGTCCGCGGTGCGGCTGGGCGAGATCCGCCCGATCCTCGCCGAGAAGGGGATCGACATCGAGCGCTACCTCCCGCTCTTCACCGCACCGCGCCGCTCGATGGCCGCAGCGCTCGCCGGCCTGCGCGCCACCCATGGCAGCGTCGAGGACTACCTCACCGGACCGGCCGGGGTGGCGCCGGCGGACCTCGACGTGCTGCGGAGCCGACTCGTCACCTCCTGAACGACGCCGACTGCGAACGGCCTGGCAGCGCCGGAAAAACAGGTTCTGTCATCACTTCGCAACAGTCGATAGCCTTGACCGCGGGGCCGGTTCGGCTTACGGTTCTCGACATCTTGCAGGAGCCTTCCGCCCTTCCGGCGCAGGCTCTGGCGTAGGAGCTGAACGAGGCAGAAGTGGTTGATCCCTCGGTTCGGGTGCCCACATTTTCGTGGGTTGCCCTTCGACGCGTGCGTGCCTATGCTGGGCCGTTGCCGTGATCGTCTGCTCCGCCCCCTGCCTCGATGTCTTCTTGGCTGTTGCGCGCCCGATCTTCTCCGCGGCGATCCTCCCCACTCGATCCACAGAGGAGTGATCCTTGTCTGCGACCACCGCCGTCCGGGACCGTTATTCATTCGCGAACCTCGATGAGGTCCTCGACCTCCCCGATCTGATCGCCATCCAGCGAGCGTCGTTCGAGTGGTTCCTCCACCACGGCCTCGCCGAGACGTTCCGCGACATCTCGCCGATCAAGGACTTCACCGAGACGCTCCAGCTGGAGCTGGAGTTCGATCCCGACGACGAGGACCTGCGTCCCCCGCCGAAGTTCTCGGTGGAGGAGTGCAAGGAGAAGGACATGACCTTCTCCGCACCGATCTTCGTGCGGGCCCGCTTCATGAACGCCACCACCGGCGAGATCAAGGAGCAGACGGTGTTCATGGGGGACTTCCCCATGATGACCGACAAGGGCACCTTCATCATCAACGGCACCGAGCGCGTCGTCGTGTCGCAGCTCGTCCGCTCCCCGGGCGTCATCTTCCAGCCGGGTGAGCGCTTCCGTCTGCGCAACCTGACCAAGCACCAGCTGGTCACCGGCACGATCCATCCCTACCGCGGCGAGTGGATCGAGTTCGACGTCGAGCAGAAGCCGGGCAAGGACGTCACCGCCGGCTGCCGTGTCGCCCGCAAGCGCCGCCTGTCGCTGTTCGTGCTGCTCCGGGCCCTCGGCTACGACGAGGAGAACTACCCGGGCTTCCTCGACAAGCTCGTGCGCCACTTCGACTTCCTCGAGGGGCAGTGGGAGAAGGACCGCGAGCTGGCCCCGACCCAGGACGAGGCCCTGCTCGAGATCTACAAGCGGGCCCGTCCGGGCGAGCCGCCGTCGGTCGAGTCGGCCCGCGCCTACTTCCGCAACGCCTTCTTCGAGAACCGTCGCTACGACCTCAGCCGCGTCGGCCGCTACAAGCTCAACCGCAAGCTGGGCGCCGAGCTCGACAAGATCGAGGAGCTCTTCGGCATCACCCTCGACAAGCCCGACATCGACCAGCCGGTGCTCACCCCGGCCGAGGTCCTCGCGGCCTCGACCTACATGCTGCACCTGATGACCCAGGAGCCGGGGTACCGCCTCGACGACCAGGACCACTTCGCCAACCGGCGCATCCGGTCGGTGGGCGAGCTCATCCAGAACCAGGTGCGCATCGGCCTCTCCCGCATGGAGCGGGTCGTCCGCGAGCGCATGACCACCCAGGACGTCGAGGCCATCACGCCGCAGACGCTCATCAACATCCGCCCCGTGGTCGCGGCCATCAAGGAGTTCTTCGGCACCAGCCAGCTCTCCCAGTTCATGGACCAGGTGAACCCGCTGTCGGGCCTCACCCACCGTCGTCGCCTGTCGGCGCTCGGACCGGGTGGTCTGTCGCGTGAGCGGGCCGGCTTCGAGGTCCGTGACGTCCACTTCTCCCACTACGGCCGCATGTGCCCGATCGAGACCCCGGAAGGCCCGAACATCGGCCTGATCGGTGCGCTCGCCACCTACGCCCGGGTCAACGAGTTCGGCTTCATCGAGTCGCCGTACCGCGTCGTCACCAAGGGCAAGGTCACCGACGAGATCGTGTACCTCGCTGCCGACGAGGAGGAGGAGTACGTCGTCGCCCAGGCGAACGCCCCCCTCAACGACGACCGCAGCTTCCGGGATGACCGCGTCCTCGTGCGCCGCTCGCCCCAGGCCGCCACCCTCAAGGACCTCAAGCTCCAGCTCGAGCGCGACGTCTTCTTCGGCGCCACCACCGAGATCTCCGCGGTGGTCCCCGACGAGGTCCAGCTCATGGACGTCTCGCCGAAGCAGATCGTCTCGGTCGCCGCGGCGCTCATCCCCTTCCTCGAGCACGACGATGCCAACCGCGCCCTGATGGGCGCCAACATGCAGCGCCAGGCCGTGCCGCTGGTCCAGGCAGAGTCGCCGTTCATCGGCACCGGCATCGAGGCCCGCGCCGCACGCGACGCGGCCGACATGATCCTCGCCGAGGAGGACGGTGTCGTCGTCGAGGTCGAGGGCAACGCCATCACCATCGACTACAAGACCACGGGCCGCAGGGTCTACCGGTTGTTGAAGTTCGAGCGCTCGAACCAGGACACCTGCATCAACCAGAAGCCCCGCGTCAGCGAGGGCCAGAAGGTCGTCAAGGGCACGCTCCTCGCCGACGGTCCCTCCACCGAGAACGGCGAGCTCGGCCTGGGCAAGAACCTCGTCGTCGCCTACATGGTGTGGGAGGGCTACAACTTCGAGGACGCCATCATCCTCAGCGAGCGCCTGGTCAAGGACGACGTCCTCACCTCGATCCACATCCACGAGCACGAGATCGACGCCCGAGACACCAAGCTCGGCCCCGAGGAGATCACCCGGGACATCCCGAACCTCTCCGAGGAGATCCTCGCCGACCTCGACGAGCGCGGGATCATCCGCGTCGGCGCCGAGGTCGGGCCGGGCGACGTGCTGGTCGGCAAGGTCACCCCCAAGGGCGAGACCGAGCTCACCCCCGAGGAGCGCCTCCTGCGGGCCATCTTCGGTGAGAAGGCCCGCGAGGTGCGCGACACCTCGCTGAAGGTGCCCCACGGCGAGACCGGCAAGGTCATCGACGTGAAGGTGTTCAGCCGTGACGAGAGCCACGAGCTGCCCCCGGGCGTCAACCAGCTGGTGCGCGTGTACGTCGGCCAGAAGCGCAAGATCAGCGTCGGCGACAAGCTCGCTGGTCGCCACGGCAACAAGGGCGTCATCTCCAAGATCCTGCCGATCGAGGACATGCCGTTCATGGCCGACGGCACTGCCGTCGACATCATGTTGAACCCGCTCGGCGTGCCGTCGCGCATGAACGTCGGCCAGGTCCTCGAGGCCCACCTCGGGTACGCGGCCCGCTGGGGCTGGGACGTCGACGGCACCCACGTCGGTCACGCCCCGGTGCTCGGCACCGAGACCAAGACCCGCACCCGCACGCCGGCGGCCACGCTGGTGGCCACGCCCGTCTTCGACGGCGCCCACTGGGACGAGGCCGAGGACGCCGGGCGTCACCCCACCATCAAGGCCATCTTCGAGAACATGGTTCCCGAGGCCGGCCACCTCGGGTGGGACGATCCCGGCGGCGACAACCCCGGCCACAAGACCTACGGCGACGGTGGCCGGCTGGTGCAGCCGAACGGGAAGATGACCCTCTTCAACGGTCGCACCGGTGAGCCCTACGACAACCCGATCATGGTCGGCGTCGTCTACATCCTGAAGCTCGCCCACCTCGTCGACGACAAGATCCACGCCCGGTCCACCGGCCCCTACTCGATGATCACCCAGCAGCCGCTGGGCGGGAAGGCGCAGTTCGGTGGCCAGCGCTTCGGCGAGATGGAGGTGTGGGCCCTCGAGGCCTACGGCGCGGCGTACTGCTTGCAGGAGCTGCTCACCATCAAGTCCGATGACGTCCTCGGTCGCGTGAAGGTCTACGAGGCCATCGTCAAGGGCGAGAACATCCCCGAGCCCGGCATCCCCGAGAGCTTCAAGGTCCTCATCAAGGAGATGCAGGCCCTGTGCCTGAACGTCGAGGTCCTCTCGGTCACCGGTGACGAGATCGAGATGCGCGAGCTGGACGAGGACATCTTCCGCACGGCCGAAGAGCTCGGCATCGACCTCTCGAGGCCCGAACGGGGCACCGACGAGGAAGACGCCCGCCGAACCGCCCCCCGCTGAGCTGAGCTGACCGAGAACGAAGAGGAACGAACACACACATGGCACCCCTGGACGTCAACAACTTCGATCAGCTCCGCATCGGCCTGGCCACGGCGGATTCCATCCGCACGTGGTCGAACGGCGAGGTGAAGAAGCCGGAGACCATCAACTACCGCACGCTCAAGCCGGAGAAGGACGGGCTCTTCTGCGAGAAGATCTTCGGTCCGACCAAGGACTGGGAGTGCTACTGCGGCAAGTACAAGCGCGTGCGCTTCAAGGGCATCATCTGCGAGCGGTGCGGCGTCGAGGTCACCCGCTCCAAGGTCCGGCGCGAGCGCATGGGCCACATCGAGCTGGCGGCCCCCGTCGTGCACATCTGGTACCTGCGCGGCACCCGCAGCTGGCTGGCCTACCTGCTCATGGGCACCGAGGCCCGTGAGGAGCTCAAGGCCAAGCAGCTCGAGAAGGTCATCTACTTCGCCGCCAACCTGGTCACCTGGGTCGACGAGGACCGTCGCCACGAGGACCTCCCGGCCCTCGAGGCCGACATGATCGGCGAGAAGGAGCTCATCGACAAGGACCGCGAGCTCGAACTCGCCCGTCGTCACGAGGACCTCGAGAAGGAGATCGCCGACCTCGAGAAGGAAGGCGCCAAGGACTCCGAGATCAAGGCCCGACAGCGGGCGGCCGAGAAGGACTTCCAGCTCATCCGCGAGCGCTTCGACATGGACCTCGACCTCGTGGTCCGGGCCTTCGACGAGTTCAAGGACCTCTTCGCCCGCAAGATCCTCGAAGACGAGATGCTGTGGCGCGAGCTCACGTACCGCTACGGCGAGTACTTCGAGGGCGGCATGGGCGCCGACGCCATCAAGCAGCTCATCGACCGCATCGACCTCGACGAGGAAGAGGTCAAGTTGCGGGCGCAGATCGATCCGCAGGAGGGCCAGAAGCCCCTCTCGGCCCAGCGCAAGCAGAAGGCCATCAAGCGCCTCAAGATCGTCTCGGCGTTCAACCGCCGCGACGACAACGGCCGCCGGGTCAACGACCCGCGCGCCATGATCCTCGACGTCGTCCCGGTGATCCCGCCGGAGCTGCGCCCGATGGTCCAGCTCGACGGTGGCCGCTTCGCCACCTCGGACCTCAACGACCTGTACCGCCGGGTCATCAACCGGAACAACCGCCTCAAGCGCCTCCTCGATCTCGGTGCGCCCGAGATCATCGTGAACAACGAGAAGCGCATGCTGCAGGAGGCCGTCGACGCGCTGTTCGACAACGGCCGCCGCGGCCGGCCGGTCACCGGCCCGGGCAACCGCCCGCTCAAGTCCCTCTCGGACATGCTCAAGGGCAAGCAGGGCCGGTTCCGCCAGAACCTGCTCGGCAAGCGCGTCGACTACTCCGGCCGTTCGGTCATCGTGGTCGGCCCGACCCTCAAGCTGCACCAGTGCGGCCTGCCCAAGCTCATGGCCCTCGAGCTCTTCAAGCCCTTCGTGATGAAGAAGCTCGTCGACGCCGAGCTGGCCCAGAACATCAAGTCGGCCAAGCGCATGGTCGAACGGCGCCGCCCCCAGGTCTGGGACGTCCTCGAGGACGTCATCAAGGAGCACCCCGTGCTCCTCAACCGGGCCCCGACCCTGCACCGCCTCGGCATCCAGGCGTTCGAGCCGGTACTGGTCGAGGGCAAGGCCATCCAGATCCACCCGCTCGTCTGCCACGCCTTCAACGCCGACTTCGACGGCGACCAGATGGCGGTGCACCTGCCGCTGTCGGCCGAGGCCCAGGCCGAGAGCCGGATCCTCATGCTGTCGGCGAACAACGTGCTCAGCCCGTCGGACGGTCGACCGCTGGTCACCCCGACCCAGGACATGATCATCGGCGCCTTCTACCTGACCGAACTGGTCGACGGGGACACGGGCGAGGGGATGTCGTTCCGCACGATCGAGCAGATCGAGCGGGCCTACGAGAGCGGCCAGCTCTCGCTCCACGCCCGGATCACCTGGCGTCACCCGTCGATGATCGACACGCCGGCCAACGGCAGCGCTGCGACCTACCACACGACCACCGCAGGGCGCGTCCTGTTCAACCAGGCGCTCCCCGAGTCGTTCCCGTACCAGAACACCGCCGTCGACAAGAAGGTCATGGGCTCGGTCGTCGACGTCCTCGCGCGCACCTTCCCCAAGGCCGACATCGAGCTGGCGCTCGACAACATCAAGAACCTCTGCTTCCGCTTCGCGTCGCAGTCGGGGCTCACCGTGTCGATCGAGGACGTCAAGACCCCGGTCGAGAAGAAGGAGATCCTCGAGCGGCACGAGAAGGAGGCCGACAAGGTCGAGCAGCAGTTCCGCCGGGGCATCATCACCGACGGCGAGCGGCGCCAGAAGGAGGTCGAGATCTGGACGACCGCGACCGACGAGGTCAAGGCCGCCATGGAGAAGAGCCTCAAGGCCGAGCAGTTCAACCCCATCGAGATGATGGTGGGATCGGGTGCCCGCGGCAACATGATGCAGGTGCGTCAGATCGCCGGCATGCGTGGCCTGGTGGCCAACCCTCGAGGCGACATGATCCCCCGGCCGATCAAGTCGAACTTCCGTGAAGGCCTCACGATGCTCGAGTACTACATCGCCACGCCGGGCGCCCGGAAGGGCCTCGTCGACACCGCCCTGCGGACCGCCGACTCGGGCTACCTGACCCGCCGTCTCGTCGACGTCGCCCAGGAGCTCATCATCAACGAGAACGATCCGTTCGCCGACGGCGGCAACGTCCGCGGCATCTGGATCGAGAACGTCGGCCCCGACGGCTACTACGACGAGAACGACGTGCAGCACCCGGCGGGGACGCCGGGCGCCAAGTTCCGCCGCACCTGGCTCGACAACCGGCTCTACAGCCGCACGCTGGCCGATGACGTCACGCTGTCGGACGGCACGGTGCTCGCCAAGGGCTCCATGGTCGGCGAACTGGACATGATCGCCCTCCGTGACGATCCTGCGGTCTCGCGGGTGCGGGTGCTCTCGCCCCTCACCGACGACTCCGCCACCGGCATCTCGCGTGCCGCCTACGGCCTGTCACTGGCCACGGGCATCGACATCGAGGTCGGCGAAGCGGTCGGCGTCATCGCCGCCCAGTCCATCGGCGAGCCGGGTACCCAGCTCACCATGCGGACCTTCCACACCGGCGGCATCGCCGGCACCGACATCGCCGGCGGTCTTCCCCGCGTCGTCGAGCTCTTCGAAGCCCGAACCCCGAAGGGCAAGTCGACCCTCGCCCGCACGTCCGGTGTCATCCGCATCGGCGAGGACGAGGGCAAGGGCCGAGCCATCACCATCGTGGCCGACGACGGCACCGAGGACGCCTACCTGGTGCCCGGCATCGCCCGGCTCGAGGTCGCCGACGGCGACGAGATCCGCGCCGGTGACCCCATCATCGACGGGCCCCGCGATCCCAAGGAGCTCATCGAGATCAAGGGCGTCCGCGAGACCCAGCAGTACCTCGTCGACGAGGTGCAGAAGGTGTACCGCGATCAGGGTGTGCCGATCCACGACAAGCACATCGAGCTGATCGTCCGGCAGATGACCCGACGGATCGCCGTGAACGAGCCGGGAGACTCGAACTTCCTCCCGGGCGAGCGCGTCGACCAGAAGGCCTACACCGACACCAACCGGGCCCTCGTCACCGAGGGCAAGAAGCCGGCCGAGGGTCGTCCCGAGATCATGGGCATCACGAAGGCCTCGCTGGCCACCGACTCGTGGCTGTCGGCGGCCTCCTTCCAGGAGACCACTCGCGTGCTCACCGAGGCGGCCATCGAGTCCAAGAGCGACGGGCTCATCGGTCTCAAGGAGAACATCATCATCGGCAAGCTCATCCCCGCCGGGACGGGCATGCCCAGCTACCGCGAGATCGCGACGTACGCACCGGACTACCAGCCGATGGAGTACTACTCGATGGAGGACGAGGAGCAGGACCTCGCCGAGTGGCTGGCGGGCAAGGCCGACATGAACCGGGCCGACGAAGCCGGCGCCGAGATCATCGACCTCCCGAAGGCCGGCGACGCCGCCGTCTGATCCGGTCCCTGCACGAGTACGACCTGAGGCCCCGCTCCGGCGGGGCCTCAGCCGTTCCGGGCCCGGACCCCGATCCCGTCGCGATCGACACCCGACGGCGGTGAACGACAGGTGGGCCCCGGTCGCCGGCAACCTGACGAACGAGGTCGGCCCCGACCAGACTGGTGGGGTGACCGGCGGCGGGACGGAGATGGCGACGGCGGGGTCCGAGCCGGGATCGCTCGGGGCGCGTGGCGAGCGGGGCGCGCTCGGTCCGGTGCCCCTCGGCGCGGTGCTCGCGATCGTCGGCGTCGTCTTCGTCGTGTTGCGAGCCCGATCGGCGCTCGTGGTGCACCAGGTCTGGGGCGACATGCCCGACTCGATCGGGTACCGGGGCACGCCCGGCGGACCGACCACCGGTCTGGTGAGCCTGACCGGTGACGCGATCCGGCCGTGGACGGTGCCGGCTCTCTACGCCGCCGTGGGCTCCGATGCGGCCCGTGCCGCGGCGCAGGTCGGGGCGTCGATCGTCGCCTGGTTGGCGCTCGCGCTGGTGGTGGCGCGCCAGGTCACCCGACCGGCCCTCGCCGCCGGTGCGTTCGTGACGCTGCTCGGCGTCGCGTGCACGTGGGGGGTGATCGTGTGGGACCTCGCCATCCTGGCCGAGTCGCTCGCCCTCTCGTTGGGCGTGGGCCTGGTCGCTGCGTGGGTCTGCCACCTCGCCCGGCCGTCGTGGCTCACCGCGGCGATGGTCGTCGGGCTGTCCACCTTGTGGCTGTTCACCCGGCTCCAGCACCTTCCCGTGATCGCCACCGCCGCGCTCGCCGCGCTGGTCCTCGCGCTCGCACCGCACCGCCGCGCGGTCGGGGCCGCCACGGCCGTCGGCCTGGTGGCGCTGACGGCGTGGGGGTTCGCGGTCCTCGGACCCCAGGACCGGGCCTACGCGGCTCGTGACGGCCACGACGTCAGCCTCTTCGGCGAGACCTTCGCCCTCAACCTGCGGTTCGTGATCCTCCCCGATGCGGAGGCGACCCGCTGGTTCCGCGATCGGGGCATGCCCGATCCCGTTGGACTCGAGGCGCACCCACGAGCGGACACGATCCACGTCGATGCCTGGGAGACCTGGCCGGACTTCTTCTCCCGCTACCGCGCCGACGCCGACCTGCGATCGTGGGTCGAGTCAGACGGGCGCCGGGCGTTCACGGAGTGGACGGTGGCCAACGGCCCGGGCCTGGCGATGCGCTTCGGTTCCGAGGTCGACGAGGTGCTCGTCCCCCCGGCGTCGTC
>Ga0209591_10006851_pt1 | contig 12595 bp, 13 predicted proteins | sample MAT01_FD_187207 | JGI IMG/M metagenome (GOLD analysis project Ga0209591, IMG submission 187207) | Freshwater microbial communities from Lake Fryxell liftoff mats and glacier meltwater in Antarctica - MAT-01 (SPAdes) (version 2) | ecosystem: Environmental > Aquatic > Freshwater > Ice > Liftoff...
GTGTGCGCGGGCACACCTGGAGCCGCAGCGCTCGCCTTGCAGGCCGCAGTCAAGCCAGAGGCTTGCCTTCTTCGCGCTGTCCAAGTGTGCGCGGGCACACCTGGAGCCGCAGCGCTCAGCCTTGCCAGCGCACCCCATCGCAGCCCACTCGGGCGCGTCCAACTGCGGTTTCTAGGTTGAAAGCTACTCACGGCACCGCAAGTACGCGAGGCCAATGACGATTCCTTCACCAGCTTCGTCACCCGATTGGAACTGCGGCGCCGTGACAAGAACGAGCCTGGAACCCTCACCGATGCCGGGTTTTCACATTTCGAAAATCGCCCAATTGCGGAACACAGGATCAACCCTGCTGGAGTTCGAGGGACGCAGACACGGCCGCTGGTCAGGGCATCCACGACGGCCGGTACGCCAGTCAGAAAGTAATTTTTCAGTTGCTCGCGCTCGATGCTACCGACGAGTTGACTCTTGATGCGTTCGGTGCCCGCGAGCAATGCTTTTTGCGTCCGCCTGGTGACCCCGACGCCGATGACAATGCGAGTCCCGTCGAGCTTTTGCCACTGGCCATCCAACGCCATCAGGGCGCCGATTTCAAACTAGCCAGTCGCGATGTCGAAGCGGGAGGAAATCCCGGCCCATTTGGCCAAGTAGTGGAGGACTTTCCATTCGTCGTCGCTGTTATCAACGATGAAAAGGTCGTTGCCGGTTTTCTGGTCTCGATTTAGTCAAACACCCACGCCAGCGACAAATCCAGAGCCGAACTGCGGTCCGCAGCAATGAAGGTTCCGCCTGCTGGCTTTTGCACCGCGCTGTTGCGGTTGTCACTGTAGGCCAGTGTCACCGATGCATTGCGGGTCGCTGACAAAGTGGCGGCGATGCGTGCCACGTCCTGCTGCTGGCGTAGGACGGTGTGGGTCCGGCCCCAGGAAATATCGATATCGAGCGTGTCCGTCGCGGCCCAGGTCATGCCCGCGGTGCGCCCATGGCTGGCAAACGACGCAAGTGCGTACGCCGCACCGGCGCGCGGCCGCCGACTGTTCGCCAACAGGCGCGCCAGGGCGACCGGATCGCGCGAGTACTGGTATTGGTCGTAGGTCGCATAAACGCCCAGGGTCTTGTTGATGTCCTGGCGCAGGCCCAGGCTGTGGCGACGCTGATCGGGCAGCAGCCGCGACTGCGCCGGCGTGGCATTGCGCCCGGAATAGTCAAAGAGGGCCATGCCAAGGTCGACTCGAGTCTCCAGCTCACCCGCCCACAGTTTGTCGGCGCGCAGAGTGACGCCGATATCGTGTCCGTCGACGGTGAATACCGTGTCCTTCTGGTTCGACCAGCGGTACCGCAGCGACCACGCCGGCGCCAACGGCCAGGCTACCGACAGGCCGTACTGGTCCATCACTTTTGCGCCGCTTTCACGGGCTTGCAGCAGGTCCCATCGAGCTGGACCGGCCAGCTGGCCGGGGCAATGCCTCCCCCCAGCGCCTGCGAGCGGTAGTCTCCGGCGCCGGTTCCCACGCTGTAGCTGATGGAGGATTGGGCCTGGGCGCAGGTGCTGGCCAGCGCCAACAGCAGCGCGGCGAGTTGCCGGGGGCAGGCAATGGCTGGCACGGCGGGAGACAGCAAATGTAGTGGCATCAGTTCACCTTGCGTTGTTGCAGCCTGCGCTGGATTTGCTTCTTCACCGCCTCACGCCTGTCGTCGCTGGCATTTTCGATCCGGTCCGCAATCGCCGCCGCGCGCCCCGGACGCTCTTCGCCCAACTGCTGTACACGGCGCGCCACAAACTCCTTGCGCTCGCGGATGCGCTCCTCGATGCGCAACTGGCGGTTGCTGAAAAATTCCGGCGCCGCTTCGAGTAGGCGGGGAGCCAGGTTGCCGTCGCGCGGGACAAAGCCGTGTTGCCCCGCCTCCAGATGCTGCTCACCGGCGGCGCTGCGCAGGATGGTCGCGCCTTCCAGCACATGGTCAAAGGTGCCCGCGCGATCCCGGCCGCCGTCCGCCTCGACGACCGTGGTCTCGTGGTCGGTCCCGCGGATACCGACGGTGGCGGTTGGTGTGACGACGCGATAGCCGCCCGGATTGACCTTGCCGATCCAGCCGGTGATGGAGCGCAGCGCACCTTTGAGCAGCGACATCTCGACTGCGGCCGTGCCGTCGCGCTCCATACGGAACTGGGATACCAGGAAGGTAGTGTTCGGGCGCAGCGCGATGTACCCGCCGTCTTCCGTCACCGCGTGCAGTTCGGAATTGGCGGCGGTAACGACGGTCTGGCCGCGGCTGATCTTCTGGCCGGTTGCCGCCGCGGCGCTGCTTCCATCTGCCAAGGTGATGGTGGCGCTGCCCGACAAGGCGTCGATGGTGGCGAACACCTGGGCGGCGCAATCGCCGTGCACCAGCAACAGGCCCAATATCAGCGAATACAGCGACTTCATGGATTGTCCACTTGGTCGATCCTGCATCGGACCCTTTTCACACCTGCAGCGGCTAGGCGATCCGATCCAATATAAGCACCGCAAAAAAGCCAAACGCCGCGATCAATGTCCACTTGAGCGTCACCAGACCGATGGTGCGGAAACGTGCCTGCCCGGTGGCCGCGTAAAAAATAAACGCCACCACCGCGCCCAGCAGCAGCAACAGGATCAGCCAGCGGAAAAGCAGCATGGTAAAAGGAGATGGTCGGCGCCTTACCAGGCCGGGGCCAGCTCGGCAAAGCCGCGCGGCGCGGTTTGTGCATCGTCGAAGCTCACCAGTTCCCAGGCGTCCTTGCGCGACAGCAGTTCGCGCGCCAGTCGGTTGTTGAGCGCGTGGCCGGAGCGAAACGCGCTGTACGCCGCCAGCAGCGGTTTGCCCAGCATGTACATGTCGCCCATGGCGTCGAGGATCTTGTGCTTGACGAACTCGTCGTCGTAACGCAGCCCGTCGGAGTTCAGGATCTTGTAGTCGTCCATCACGATCGCGTTGTCCAGGCCACCCCCGAGCGCCAGCCCGTTCACCCGCATCGTCTCCACATCGCGGGTGAAGCCAAAGGTGCGCGCACGCGCAATGTCGCGCGAATAGGTGTGTAGGCCCATGTCGAACTCCACCCGTTGCCCGGTGGAGTCCACTGCCGGATGGTCGAAGACGATTTCGAAGCTGAGTTTGTAACCGTGGTAGGGCTCCAGCCGTGCCCATTTGGCGCCTGTCCCCTGGCCCTCACTGACGTGTACCACCTGCTTGACGCGGATGAACTGGCGCGCCGCGTTCTGCCACTCGATCCCGGCGCTTTGCAGCAGGAACACGAACGAGGCCGCCGACCCATCGAGGATCGGCACCTCTTCGGCTGTGATGTCCACGTACAGGTTGTCGATGCCCAGTCCGGCGCAGGCAGACATCAGGTGCTCGACGGTGGCGACCTTGACTACGCCGCTGGAGGCGGTTGTGGCCAGGCGGGTGTCCGACACCGCGCCGGCCGACATCACAATCTCGACTGGTAGCGCCAGATCCACGCGCCGGAATACGATGCCGGTACCTGGCGCGGCTGGCCGCAGGGTGATTTCCACCCGTTGGCCGCTGTGCAGACCGACTCCAACCGCGCGCGTCAGGGATTTGAGGGTTCTTTGTCGGAGCATCTGCCGATTGTAAGAACTCGGACCCTTTCAGTCGGCCTGCTTGCGCAGGAAGGCCGGAATCTCATAGTCGTCCATGCCGCCGTTGGCCAGAGCGTCCACCTTGGCGGCGGCCGAGGTGCGGCCACGCCAGACCGCCGGCGTACCGAGGCTGCCGTAGTCGGGTTGGCTGGTGCCGGGCGCGTGGGTGGTCCCGTTCGGGCCACCCTGGACCTGGTTGGTCAGTGTGGGAACGTGGAATGGCATGTTGTCGGTGCCGGTGCGCAGCACCTGCAAGGGCGGCGCGGTGCGGCGCTGTCCCTGCCGGCTCAGCCCGGTGGCGACCACAGTGACGCGGATTTGGTCACCCAGGCTGTCGTCATACGCCGTGCCGTAGATCACCAGTGCATCGGGCGATGCGAAGGCGCGGATGGTGTTCATCGCCAGCTTGGACTCGCTGAGTTTGAGCGAACCCTTGCTGGCCGTGATCAGCACCAGCACACCCTTGGCGCCAGACAGGTCGACGCCTTCCAGCAGTGGGCAGGAAACCGCCTGTTCGGCCGCAATACGGGCGCGGTCCGGGCCGCCCGACGTCGCCGTGCCCATCATGGCTTTGCCCGGTTCACCCATGACCGTGCGCACGTCCTCGAAGTCGACGTTCATGTGCGCCGGCACATTGATGATTTCGGCAATGCCGCCGACGGCGTTCTTGAGCACGTCGTTGGCGTGGGCGAACGCTTCGTCCTGCGTGATGTCGTCTCCCAGCACCTCTTCGAGTTTTTCGTTGAGCACGACGATCAGCGAGTCGACGTTGACTTCGAGTTCGGCCAGCCCGGTGTCGGCAATGCTCATGCGCCGGCCGCCTTCGAAGTCGAATGGTTTGGTGACCACACCCACTGTCAGGATGCCCATCTCGCGCGCCACCCGGGCGATCACGGGGGCGGCGCCGGTACCGGTGCCGCCGCCCATGCCGGCGGTGATGAACAACATGTGGGCACCGTCGATGGCGGCGCGGATTTCTTCGACCGCCTGTTCCGCCGCGTCACGGCCCTTGTCGGGTTTGTTGCCGGCGCCCAGTCCGGTGTGGCCGAGTTGTATCGTCTTGTGGGCCGCGCTGCGGCTCAGCGCCTGCGCGTCGGTATTGGCGCAGATGAACTCCACGCCGCCGACGTTGCAGCCAATCATGTGTTCCACCGCGTTGCCGCCGCCGCCGCCCACGCCAATGACCTTGATCTGGGTACCGAGGTTGAAGGCGTGTTCTTCGATCATTTCAATGCTCATGTTTTTCTCCAAAAATGCAGTTGCCAAAAATTCTGGTTGTCGAGTGGACCGTGTCGCGGCCTATTCCGGCGGCCCGGCGCAGGGCCAGTGGCGGTGCGGGCTGCCGCGCGCAAGCCAGGACTTGCCAAAACCCATGCTGTTGCGGTGGCCACCAGGGCCGATGCACAAGTGCGTTTTCATCAGAAGTTCCCCACGAACCAGTCTTTGACCCGGCCAAATGCAGTTTTCATGGACCCGTTTTTCTGTGCCACCTTGAAGCCGCGCTGGCGTGCCAACCGGGCCTCTTCGAGCAGGCCCATGACGGTGGATGCGCGCGCGTGCGCGACCATGTCGGCCAGGGCGCTGGAGTACTTGGGAATACCGCGGCGCACTGGCTTGAGGAAGATGTCTTCACCCAGTTCCACCATGCCCGGCATCACGCAGCTGCCACCGGTGAGCACAATGCCGCTGGAGAGCACCTCTTCGTAGCCGGATTCGCGGATCACCTGGTGCACCAACGCGAAAATCTCCTCGACCCTGGGTTCGATCACGCCGGCCAGCGCCTGGCGGCTGAGCAAGCGCGGGCCCCGGTCGCCCAGTCCCGGCACCTCGACCTGGGTCTCGGCATCGGTCAGCAATTGTTTCGCGTAGCCACTTTCCACCTTGATGTCTTCCGCGTCCTTGGTGGGAGTGCGCAGCGCCATCGCGATGTCGCTGGTGATCAGGTCACCGGCGATGGGAATCACGGACGTGTGGCGGATCGCCCCGTTGGTGAAAATCGCCACGTCGGTGGTGCCCGCACCGATGTCCACCAGCGCCACGCCGAGTTCGCGTTCGTCGTCGGTCAATACCGCCAGGCTGGACGCCAGCGGATTGAGCATGAGTTGCTCCACTTCGAGCCCGCAGCGGCGCACGCATTTGATGATGTTTTCTGCCGCGCTCTGGGCGCCGGTGACGATGTGCACCTTGGCTTCGAGCCGGATGCCGCTCATGCCGATCGGCTCCTTCACATCTTGCCCGTCGATGACGAACTCCTGTGGCTCCACCAGCAGCAAGCGCTGGTCGGTGGAGATATTGATGGCTTTGGCAGTTTCCACCACCCGCGCCACGTCGGCCTGGGTGACCTCGCGGTCCTTCACCGCGACCATGCCGCTGGAGTTGATGCCACGTATGTGGCTGCCGGTGATGCCGGTGTAGACACGCGTGATCTTGCAGTCGGCCATCAACTCGGCCTCCTTGAGCGCGAGCTGTATGCTTTGCACCGTGGCGTCGATGTTCACCACCACCCCGCGTTTGAGCCCGTTGCTGTGCGCCACGCCGAGTCCGGCGAGTTTGAGCTCGCCCCCGGGCAACACCTCGGCCACCACCACCATCACTTTGGCGGTGCCGATGTCCAGTCCTACGACCAGGTCCTTGTATTCTTTAGCCATGAGTCCACCTGTTGCCAGTACCAGTCTGTTCTTGCCGTGTCATTTCTTTTGCGCTTCCACCACCGTCGTGCTGACGCCGCGCAGCCGCATCGCGTAGCCGCCAGCGTGGCGCAGATCGGCTGTCTCCACTGCGTCGGGGCGGCGCTGGTAACGCACCGTCACCTGGGTCAGCGTCTTCAGGAACCGGTCGGTACGCGCGCTGACCTCGTCTTCACTGCCGCGCCCGAGTTCGATCACGGCACCGCTGTCGAGCCGGGCGATCCAGCTGCCGCGGCCGCTCAGATCGAGCTGGTCCAGAGACAGGTCGAGCGGGTCGAACATGGGCTGCAGCCGGCGGTACATGGCGAGCACCAGCGGCTCCTGCCCAGCCGGGCCACCCAGGCGTGGCAGGTCCTGGTGTTCGACTTCGCCCGCGTTGGCCTCGAACACCTCGGCTTGCGCGTTGAGCAAGCGCGACTCGTTCTCGGGGCCCCAGAAAGCGACCGCCTGGTGCTCCTGCAGCACCACCAGGAGCCGGTTCGGGAACTCGCGTTTCACGACCGCGCGGCGCACCCAGGGAACGGCTTCAAAGGCTTGCTGCGCCTGTGCCAGGTCGAGCGTCAGGAAACTGCCACCCAGTTTCGGTACCACGTTGGCGCGCAGGGTCACCGCGTTGCTGTGGGTGGTGTCGCCAGTCACGGTGATGGCAGCAAGCGCGAACAGGCCGTGGTTGGCGGCCGCTGCCGCCAGCGTTGCCAGCGTTGCCAGCGCAAAGGCGGTCAACAGCGCGGCTGCCGTGGCATTCATCAGGCGCACGTCGAACGGGATGGGCATGGCCTGGTTCACCATGTCGCTCCCGAGGCCGGATTGTCCAGACTGGCCATGCTGAGCAACTGCACGCACAGTGCCTCGTAACTCAGCCCCGCTGCGCGCGCCGACATCGGCACCAGCGAGTGGCTGGTCATGCCCGGCGAGGTGTTGATTTCCAGCAGGTAGGGCGCGCGGGTGCGGGCGTCGATCATCGCGTCCACGCGGCCCCAGCCGCGGCAGCCCAGCGTCCGGTAGGCCTTGAGCGCGATCTGCTGGACCGTTTCTTCCTCGCCAGCGGGCAGACCGCAGGGGACGGCGTATTCGGTCGCGTTGTTGAAGTACTTGTTCTGGTAGTCGTAGTTGCCCCCGGGCGCGACGATGCGGATCACCGGCAGTGCACGTGCGCTGTCGCCGCTGCCGAGCACGGGACAGGTGACCTCATCGCCGACGATGCATTGCTCGCACAGGATGTCTGCGTCCAGCCGGGCCGCCTGCTCCACCGCCTGCGTGATTTCACAATGGAGACTGACCTTGGTGACACCCAGCGAGGAGCCTTCCCGTGCCGGCTTCACAATCAGCGGCAGCCCGAGCGCGTCTGCAATGGTGGCCAACTGGCTCTGCTCAAAAGTGCCCTGGCGCAACACCCGGTAACGCGGCGTCGGCAGCCCCTCGGCCATCCAGACCCGTTTCGTCATTACCTTGTCGATGGCGATGCTGGAGGCCATGACGCCCGAACCGGTATAGGGAATGCCCAGCAGTTCCAGTGCACCCTGCACCGTTCCGTCTTCGCCGAAACGCCCATGCAAGGCAATGAAACACCGCGCAAAACCCTCACGGCGCAGTTCTACCAGATCGCGTTGCGCCGGGTCAAACGCATGGGCGTCCACACCGCTGGCGCATAAGGCCTGCAACACCCCGTTGCCCGACATCAGGGAGATTTCGCGCTCGGCTGAAGCGCCGCCCATGAGAACCGCCACCTTGCCGAAATGCGCCATGCTGCTGCTCATTTGAAAGCCTTCGCGCTGCGCGCTGCGGCGTTGTCGGCTACGGCATCACAAGTGCTTCGCACAGTTGCGACCCTTCGCCGCAACTGCGTTGTCGCCTTGGGAGCGGCCCAGCGGCTCATGGACGAGGCCTGCGCGCAATGCGCTGCGGCGCCATGCGCCTTGGGAGCGGCCCAGCGGCTCATGGACGAGGCCTGCGCGCAATGCGCTGCGGCGCCATGCGCCTTGGGAGCGGCCCAGCGGCTCATGCCACTACTCCGGCGCGGGCCAGTTCGAGCACGTGAGCCGGCACTGCGCCGATCGATCCGGCGCCCATGCACAACACCACATCTCCGGCACGCGCGAGGTCGAAGATGGTGTGGGCCATGGCGCTGATGTCGGCCACGAACACCGGCTCGACTTGTCCGGCCACGCGCAAGGCGCGCGCCAGTGCGCGCCCGTCCGCCGCAACAATGGGTGCTTCGCCCGCTGCATACACTTCGCCCAGCAAGACCAGGTCGGATTGGCCGATGACACGTATGAAGTCGTCGAAACAGTCGCGCGTGCGGCTGTACCGATGTGGCTGGAACGCCAGCACCAGACGGCAGCCCGCATAGGCGCCACGGGCCGCCTCCATGGTGGCAGCGATTTCCACCGGGTGGTGGCCATAGTCTTCGATCAGCGTGAAATGACCGCCGTTGCGCGCCGCCACCGCACCATGCTGCTGGAAGCGCCGTCCAACCCCCTTGAATTCCGCCAGCGCCGTCAGCACGGCAGCATCGGGCAGGTTCAAGGCGGTAGCAACGCCGATCGCCGACAGTGCATTGAGCACATTGTGGCGTCCGGCCAGGTTCAGCCGCACGGCTAGATCGGGCCGCTCCACGCCGTTGCGGCGTTGCACGGTAAAGTGCATCTGCGTGCCTTCTGCGCGCACCTGGATGGCCCGGATCTGCGCATCTTCGGCAAAGCCGTAACTTAGCACCGGGCGCGACACCTGGGGCAGGATGTCGCGCAGCGCAGGATCGTCGGTGCACAGGATGGCCGCGCCATAAAACGGCATGCGGTGCAGAAAGTCGACAAAGGCGGCCTTCAGGCGGTTGAAGTCGTGCCCGTAGGTCTCCATGTGGTCGGCGTCGATGTTGGTCACCACGGCCATCACCGGCAACAGGTTGAGAAACGAGGCGTCGGACTCATCGGCTTCCACCACGATGTAGTCACCCTGGCCGAGCCGTGCATTGGCGCCGACACTGTTGAGCCGCCCGCCGATGACGAAGGTCGGGTCCAGCCCCGCCGCAGCCAGGACGCTGGCCACCAGGCTGGTGGTGGTGGTCTTGCCATGGGTGCCGGCAATTGCGATGCCCTGTTTCATGCGCATCAGCTCGGCCAGCATCAGCGAGCGGGGCACTACCGGAATGCGTTTGCGTCTGGCCTCCATGACCTCCGGGTTGTCGGACCGTACTGCGCTGGATGTGACCACGGCGTCGGCATCCTGCACATGGGACGCGTCGTGGCCAACGTGTACGCGAATTCCAAGACCAGCCAGCCGCACCACGGTGGCGCTGGCTTGCAGGTCGGAGCCGGAGACCTGATAGCCCTGGTTTTGCAGCACCTCGGCGATGCCACACATGCCCGCGCCGCCGATCCCGACGAAATGAATGCGCCGCACTGCGTGTTTCATGTGCCAGCCACCAGTTCTTCGCAGGCCGCAACGATTTCCTGTACGGCACCGGTTCGCGCCAGCCCCCGGGCCTTGTCGGCGCGCGCCAGCAGGGCCGCGCGGTCGGTCTGCTGGAGGAACCGGGCCAGGCCGTCGGGCGTCAGTTCGGACTGTGGCATCAACCAGGCGGCGCCCTGGTCGACCAGGAAACGCGCATTGCCAGTCTGGTGGTCGTCAACGGCAGACGGCAACGGGACCAGCAGGGCCGCAACGCCCAGTGCCGCCAGTTCGGTGACGGTGCTGGCGCCAGCGCGGCAGATCACCAGGTCGGCGTCCGCCAGGGCGGCTGCCGTGTCGTCGATGAAGGGCGTTAGTTGCGCCTGCACGCCAGCGGCGGCGTAGGCCTGCTGCAGAGCGGCGATTTGGCCGGCTCCGCCCTGGTGTGTCACCAGCGGGCGCTGCGCCGGTGCCAGCACAGCCAGCGCGCGTGGCACAGTTTCGTTCAGCACCCGGGCGCCCAGGCTGCCACCGAGCACCAGCAAGCGCAGCGTTCCGCTGCGCTTGGCAAAACGCTGCGCGGGCTCGGGCTGCCCGAGGAAACTGCGGCGCAGCGGGTTGCCGACCCAGTGTGCCTTTCCCAGCACTCCCGGAAACGCGGTAAATACGCGGTCTGCCACGCCGGCCAGCACGCGATTGGCCATGCCCGCCACCGAGTTCTGTTCGTGCAGGATCAGTGGTTTTCCCAGCAGCACGCCCATCATGCCGGCCGGGAAGGTGATGTATCCACCCAGGCCAACGACCACGTCCGGGCGCACCCGGCGCAGCACCCGGATGCTTTGCCAAAAAGCGCGCAGCAGCCGCAACGGCAGCAGCGCCAGCGTGAGCGGCCCTTTGCCGCGCACGCCCCCAAAATCGAGCGCTTCGAACGCAAATCCATGGGGCGGGACGAGCTGGCTTTCCATGCTGGGCTTGGCGGCGCTGCCGCGGCCTCCCAGCCAGCATACGGACCAGCCGCGCTCGCGCAGCGCCAGTGCCACTGCCAGGCCCGGGAAGATATGCCCGCCAGTGCCGCCGGCCATCACGAGGGCCCGGCGGCTCATCGGAGTGCCTCTGCGCAATGCACGGCGGCGCCACGCGCCCTGGGAGCGGCCCGGCGGCTCAGACAGGTAGCCTGCGCGCAATGCGCTGCGGCGCCATGCGCCCTGGGAGCGGCCCGGCGACGCATGGACGAGGCCTGCGCGCAATGCGCTGCGGCGCCATGCGCCTTGGGAGCGGCCCGGCGACGCAGACAGGTAGCCTGCGCGCATCGCGCTGCGGCGCCATGCGCCTTGGGAGCGGCCCGGCGGCTCATCGCCTCCCCCCGTGCATCAACTGGCGGCTTTCGATGTCGACGCGCAACACGACTGCGATGGCGATGAGGTTGACCAGGATGGCAGACCCGCCGTAACTCATCAGTGGCAGGGTCAGGCCCTTGGTTGGAAGGGCACCCAGGTTGACGCCCATGTTGATGAAGGCCTGAAATCCCATCCAGATGCCAACGCCTTGCGCCACCAGGCCGGCGAAGACCCGGTCCAGCGCGATCGCCTGGCGCCCGATATGGATCATGCGCCGCGTTATCCAGAGAAACAGGCAGATGACAGACAACACACCGATCAGGCCGAACTCCTCGCCGATGACGGCCAGCAGGAAGTCGGTGTGTGCCTCTGGTAACCAGTGCAGTTTTTCCACGCTGCCACCGAGCCCGACGCCAAAAATTTCGCCACGCCCGATGGCGATCAGTGCGTGTGACAACTGGTAGCCTTTGCCGATGGCATGTTTTTCGCTCCACGGGTCGAGGTAGGCAAAGATGCGCTCGCGCCGCCAGTCACTCAGCGCGATCATCAGGCCGAACGCAATGACCAAAATTGCAGCGATCAGAAAGAACATGCGCGCGTTGACGCCGCCCAGGAACAGGATGCCCATGGCGATCACCGCAATCACCATGAAGGCACCCATGTCCGGCTGTGCGAGCAGCAGCAGGCCGACCACCGCGACCGCCACTGCCATCGGCAGGACAGCGCGGAAGAACCGTTCCTTGACTTCCATCTTGCGCACCATGTAGTTGCAGGCGTACAGCAGCACAGCGAATTTGGCCAGTTCGGAAGGCTGGAACGTGAACGGTCCCAACACCAGCCAGCGCCGTGCACCGTTCACGCCTTTGCCGATGCCCGGTATCAACACTGCGATCAGCAGTATCAGACACGCCACAAACAGCCACGGCGCGATTTTTTCCCAGGTCGCCACCGGAATCTGGAAGGCGATCAGTACGGCAACGAACGAGACCGCCAGCCACATCGCGTGGCGCACCAGGAAATGGGTATGCGAGTAGCGCGCGAATTTCGGGTTGTCGGGCATGGCGATGGACGCCGAGTAGACCATCACCAGGCCGAATGCCAGCAATGCCACGGTCACCCATACCAGGTTCTGGTCGAAACTCGCCAGACGCATTGCGGGCGCCGATGTCCCGCTGTGGCGGCGCGACCCGCTCAGGCGCACTGGCAGACGCTCCGGTGCGGCGGTCAGCAGTCCCGCCAGCCAGCTTCCCAGGTCCTTGATGCGCAGGGCGGTCACAAGGTAACCTCCACGCTGCGCCTTGCGGTGCTGTTCGCTTTGGGAGCAGCCCGGCAGCTTGCTGGAGCACCTTCGGGTGGCCGGGCGGCGGCGCTTATCGGAGTACCTTCGCCTGACGGCGGCGGCGAAGAGCGCCTTGGGAGCGGCCCGGCGGCGCTGACCGGAGTACCTTCGCCTGACGGCTGCGGTAGCGAGCGCCTTGGGAGCGGCCCGGCGGCGCTTACTGGAGTACCTTCGCCTGACGGCTGCGGTAGCGAGCGCCTTGGGAGCGGCCCGGCGGCGCTCATC
>Ga0209591_10006852_pt1 | contig 12594 bp, 8 predicted proteins | sample MAT01_FD_187207 | JGI IMG/M metagenome (GOLD analysis project Ga0209591, IMG submission 187207) | Freshwater microbial communities from Lake Fryxell liftoff mats and glacier meltwater in Antarctica - MAT-01 (SPAdes) (version 2) | ecosystem: Environmental > Aquatic > Freshwater > Ice > Liftoff...
TCTGTTCCATCGACTTCACCTCACCCCGATCCACCTCTGCGCAGAGCGGTTCGAGGATCGCGAGTTGTTGCTTTTCGCTGAGTTTGATAAAGTTTTTTGAGGCCAGCCAACTGATGCCATCGGTATAAGTCTTCTTGTGCATCTCGTTGTTGCGAACCACCAGATCAATGTAATTCGGCACCTGCGCATTTGTTGCTCCAGGCACGATCAGCTCAGTTACTCTAGACAGAATAGAGAACTGTTCGGGCGAAAAAAATTTGGGAGGTCCGGGATCGGCGCTCCTGCTTGGCGCTGGATGCTGGTGTTGGCCGTAAAGCTCATCCCCGGCAAAAGGGAAAGCGCACTGGATTCCGATCGCACCAATGATCTTGATAGTTTCGCGTCGCCCGTCATCGTAAGCATTCTCTGACATTTAGGCTTCTCCCCTCTTAAGGCGGTCAATCAAATGTTCTGCCGTTCGCGCCGATACGGCCATGAAGGTATGGGTCGGATTCTTCTCTGATCCTGCTGGCAGAATGTTTCCACCGAGAGTATAGAGATTGGCGACATCGTGAGTGCGCCCAAAGCTGTCTGTCACAGACTTGCGTGGGTCTTTGCCCATGATGCTGCCTCCAATTTCATGATTGGGTTTGGGTTCCTGATAAACCTGATGGATCTCAGCTCCGGCGGCTTCGAGAATTTCCCGTGACTTCGTTTGCATGTCCCGGAATATCTTCATGTCGTTCTCGTTCCAGTAGAGGTAGCGACGCACCTCAGGCAAACCAAATTTGTCCTTCTTCTCTGGATCGAGATCCACATAGCTTTTCTCATCAGGAGTCTTCTCGCCATAAGGTGAGAAAACGAAGTACGAAGGGTATCGATCTTTCACCGACTTCTTGAAGGCGTCTCCCATTCCCGGCAAAGCCCGCGCCCAACCAACGCTGCGGCGGTTCTGATAGTTAAATTGTGCACCCCAACTGCGGGCATAATTGCGCTTCTGATTGTGCATGAAGCTTGGCAGGTAGGCGTGGTCGAGGAACCCTTCGTCGTTGGTGATAGGCTTGCCGATCAGCGGCTTCAAGAATGCTTCCACGCCGCCAGTGAAATGCGGCATGAAATCTCGGCCCACCCTTCCCGATGAATTGGCCAACCCATTGGGGTAGCGATTCGATTTCGACTGCAGCAACAAAGCGACATTCTGCACACAAGCTGCAGCCAGGATTACGATTCTGCCCTGGACTTCGCCCTGCGCCAGTGTCGTGCGATTTACAAACTTGACGCCTGTCACGCGATTCTCGGTGTTGACCGGGATGTCATAGACGACGCTGTCCAATTGCAAGGTGATTTTGCCCGTCTTCATCAGAGGACGCATATGGCCGTCCCAGGAGTTGTACTTGGCCGCGACGTCACATCCTGCCATGCAGTTGCCGCAGTAATGGCAAGCCGGACGGCCAAACTTCGGGCGCGTCAGAGTTGCCTTCCGGACATGGATCACCTTGCGTCCCAGCTTTGCTGCACCACGTTGGATCAAGATGTCAGAACATTTCAATGGCGCTGGAGGTAGAAAGATTCCATCAGGCAGGTCTTCAAGACCGTCCAAATTCCCACACACACCGACTTCCCGCTCGATGCGCTCGTAATAAGGGGCCAGTTCCTTGTAGCCGATTGGCCAGTCGTAGCCAACGCCATCTCTTGTGTAGCCTTCAAAGTCACGCGGGCCAAATCGCCAAGCCACCGCATTCCACAGCATCGACTTCCCGCCCAGGCCGCGCGAACGTTCCGTATCAAAGCCAGGTTTGTTGTTGCGCATCTTGGGGATGCCGCGGTTCGGAAACTCAAAGGGCATGGCGTGTGTGTTGAAGTCTGTGCGCGTCTCAATCTTCGGGCCGCCTTCCACCACGCACACGTTCACACCGGCTTTGGCCAAATGCGCAGCGACAGTTCCGCCGCAAGCACCCGAACCTACAATTACGACATCAAAAACTTCTTTCGCCATTTGGAACCTCATCCTATCGCATTCAAAGCGAATTGAGCCTTTTGTACTTTTGCTAGCGCTTATTTTCTTATGGGCGTATCATTCAAAGCGAACATGAAGCGAATTGCATTCCTGCTTGCGACAGCCGTTCTAGTCTTGGGGCAGCGTCGTGAAACCGTAGTGAAGCGTGATTTGATCCTCGCGCCGAACGAAGTCGATTATCAGAGCGAAGTGAAGGTTCCACGCGGCTACGCCGTGATTATTGGGGTCAGCCACTATGCCAATCTGCCCGAAGAAGCCCAGCTCAAGTTTGCAGAATCAGATGCCCGCTCCGTTTATCAAACGGTCATATCGCGTGAGGGCGGTCAGATCGAACCCGAAAATGTAAGAACCCTGTTTGGTGTCCAGGCCACTCGCGCCAATATCGCCAAACTACTGGAAGAATGGCTCCCCAGCGTTGCCAGAGAAGAAGATAGAGTGATCGTTTTCTTTGCTGGCCATGGCTTTGTATATGAAGGGAAGGGCTACCTTGCCCCCCACGACTTTGCCCTCGAAAAGACATTGCAGACTGGCTACGAAATGGCCCGCCTTGGCGATACCCTGGCCAACAAGGTCAAGGCTCGGAACAAAATTCTGTTGACCGATGCCTGCCATTCGGCCAAGATCCTCCCGGGTCTGAGCGCCAAACAAATCAACGATCAGTTCAAGAACCTGCCCGGGACATTCTTCACGCTCGCCTCGAGCCGGGAAGCCGAATCGAGTTTTGAAGATCCCAATCTTGCCTCAGGCTCAGGCGTGTTTGCATATTTCCTGGTGCAGGGATGGAAGGGGCAGGCTGATGTGGATCCTGAAGACGGCATCGTCACGGCTGATGAGCTCGTTCAATATGTGCGAAGTCAGGTTCGCCAATATGCAAAGGCTCGCGGAGTTAGTCAGAACCCTCAGGAGAGCGGCAGTTTTCCATCTGACATGACGCTTGGATTTCTTCCGCTGCGTCGCGAAAAGGTAAAGGCCAATGCAAAGCCAATTCTCGAAGGTACTATCGTAGTCACCAGCAATCTGGACGAGGTTGAGGTCTACGTGGACGGGAACCGTATAGGCAAGCTAGGGGCAGGGAAGCGGCTGGTTGTGCCGGGTCTGTCCAGTGGTGAGCATGAAGTCAGAGGCGAGCGTCAGGGTTATGATCCGGCGCTCCGTCTGGTAACCGTGCGTCCGGGCCAGGAGATTCACGTCGAACTACGGATTCAGTTTCAGCGCCGTATTGGCGATGCCGCAAAGGAAGAGTTCAAGAAGGGTCAGGCGATTTATGCTCGGCGCAAATCGACTGCGGAATTGGAGCGGGCTGCTGAGAATTTCAAACGAGCGCTCAAACTCGAAGACAAATACTCGGAGGCGGCCGAATACCTTTGCCTCACCTATCAAATCCTGGGTAAAACCATGGATGCAGTGAAGGCCTGCAAGAAGGCCGTATCGCTTACGCCCGATGGAGTTGAATTCCGCACTTACTACGCATCGGTTCTCACTGAGATGGGTGATTCCAGCGAAGCGATTCGACAATTGACATCCGCTCTTGAGCGCGATCCGAACTCTTCAGAAGCCAATGTAATGCTGGCCGATGCTTTCCTCTTCGCCCACGAGTTTCAGAAAAGCGAAGAGGCTGCCTCTCGAGCACTGGAACTCAACCCAAAGGACGCAAGAGCTTATCTCTTTCGTGCCGATGCCCGTCGATTTACCCATAGATATGCAGAGGCAATGGGAGACTACCTGACCTATCTCCGCATCAATGATTTTCGGCCTCCGGTTGCAGAAGTACTTGGCTACTATCTGATTGGTAGCGGGCTGAGCAAACGAAACGTTGGACAGAAACGCGTTCATGAGATCCAACAATGGAGTGCCTGGTTCGGTATCTGCGACTCTGCTCGAGGCATGGATGAATACTCCAAGGCCATCTCAGCCTGCGAGCGCGCCTTGCGCTTCGACAATAAAGATGCCGGCACATATTTTCTGTTGGGCAAAACTTATACCGAATGGTTCGATCAACGCAACTCAAGAGAAAGCCTCGTGAAAGCCGAGGAGAAACTCCAAACCGCCTTGCGTCTCAATCCGGATTTTGAATTTGCGAGCGAAGCCAAACGACAGCTCACCATGATTCGCGAGTTCAAGTCGGTTGTACGATAGATGGACACTGCAAGACAGTTCGATCTAGAGCGTTGGCAATCTGAGTTCGACGCAAACACCTTGCGGATTGAGGAGATATGCAGCCGAAACCCGGGTGAGCAGGGATCCTTGAGACCCTTTGAAGGAGCCTGGAGCGTGGCTGAATGCATGCAGCACTTGAGTATCACCGCCCAGGCCTTCTTTCCGGTCTGGACCAAGGCTTGCGCCTCCAAAGACCACAATTTCGGTAAGCCATACCGTTTCTGGTGGCGCTGGTTCCTGGCCGGGATCAACGATCCTTCGAGGATGCGCTCTCGCACTCCAGCAGCATTCGTTCCCAATGCAGCGTTGCATCTTGAGAGTGTATTGGAGTCTTACTTCAAGGAACGCGATACTGTAGAACAGCTTGCGAAGGAAATGTACATCGGAGACATTGGCGGGTTCCAGATCGCCTCGCCCTTTGCGGCCTGGATGAAGTACCCTCTGGATTTTTCTTTCGATCTTTGGATTGCCCATGAACGGCGCCATCTAGCTCAGGCCGAAAAAGGTTGACATGATTGTGGCAAGTTTTACGCCAATACAGGAAGAGAGTAAAATGCAAATCGGAGAACGGCCTTGAACAGCAAAATTAGATTACTCTGCGCGGCAAGCACGAGTCTGCTCATGCTGTGCGGAGCGGATGCGACCATCTTTCGCCCTATCCCCTTCAGCACAGAACATCTGGCGGCCTTTATGAGTCAGGGCCCAACGCCCCAGCCGCCGCCGGAAGGGTACAAGATCAACGTCCTCAAGAGTGAACCTCAAAACAACTTAAAAAAAGGTAGGGCTACCAAGGCCGTTGTCGAGGTTAGAGACCGCAACAACAAGCCCGTTGCCGGTGTCGCTCTGCTCTTCCTTCTTCCCAATTCTGGACCTGGCGGCGCGTTTGCCGGGGGCGCTCAGAGCTTGACCGTCACCTCCAACGCTGCCGGTCAAGCTGTTGCCACGTATACTCCCAATCAAGTTGTTGGCATGTTTAACGTAACTGTCAACGCTCAGGTGAACGGCATTCAGGTAGCGACAACCACCATTTCTCAGGCCAACCTCGCGGTCGCTGCTGGAGCCGCTGCCGGGATGAGTGGTGCCACTATCGGGATCATTGCCGGTGTCGCGGCCGCAGCCGCAGTCGGAATTGGTTTTGGGCTTGCCGGTGGAGGCAGTAATTCTGCCGTACCGTCTTCGCCTGCGATTGTTCCTCCCACAGCGCCAAGCATCAGGATCATTGGGGGTGGTACTCCGATTTTTGGGCCCCGTCCCCTAGTTTCCGCAGGGAGATTGAGATAGCCATGAATCGTTTACCACTAATACTTTTTGCAGCCTCCGCATTTGCTGCCAACGAGATGGATAGTCCTTCTCTTGGCTGGCTCTGGGATGCCCCCACAAAATCGATGCGCCGCCTTGTCGGCTTGCCTGGCTCGATGAGAAACGAGGCAGGTCCAACTCTTCCGGCCGAGACCCTCGCAGCCTGGGCCTCTCCTGACGCAATGCAGATCATCGTTGCTTTACCCGATGCCCGCCTGGAACGACGCAATTTGCGGTCAGGTGAATCGGAACAGATCCCGGCCAACCAACCCGATGAAGTTCTTTTCTCTCCCGATGGCCGACTCTCGGCTCTTTGGTGGAAATCGGAAAAGCGGTTTGCAAACTGGGGCGATACCCCGCGCGAGTTAAATGCCAAATCAATCCAGATCCTGAACGATGGCGATGCGATAGTCCTTGATCTTGATGGCCTCCTTCAAACCGCAAAGGGCTTCTGGCTTGGCAACTTTGGAGCTGAAGCCACATTCGCTGTGGCAGGTAGCCGGCTCGTTGTTGCAGCCGCCAGATCCTTTACCGTGTTTGAACAAAACGGTAAAGACTGGCAGCAGACCTCACGACATGAGTACGAAGGCATCCCCGTCTTCAAGCAGATCGAAATTGAATCAGCCGACTGGGTACTGACGGTAGGTACGGAAGGCCAACTCACCCGATGGTCCCCTGCTTCGGGCAGCTCAGAAACTTTATCTCCATCCGGTGTCGAACGGCTCCGGGCTTTTCGTCAACCTGGTTTCTATCTGGCCGAGGGTGAAACTCCGATGATGCTCTTTGCGTTTAGCTCAAGCCAGAAACTTTACGCAATTCCCGCACCGGAGGTGCGCCAATGAGAAAAGCAATTCTAGCTTTGCTGATTCTTGCTTCGCTCGCCTTTGGTCAAGCCAGTCGCGCCAATGCCGGCTTCAACACAAACAAGCTGGACAACGGCGATGACAACTTCACTTCTGCCAATCTCGGCTTCGTGGCCAACTTCTTTGGCCAACGATACGGAAGCACTTTCGTTACCAACAATGGAAACATTACTTTTGGAACCATCAACACGATTGGAGGTTCTGCTGCCTGGGTTCCATCCTCTCTCCGCAGTCTGAACATCCCGATTATTGCCCCGTTTTACGCCGATGTTGATACAACTCGAACGGCCCAAGTTACCTTTGGGACCGATACTATTGACGGTCGCCGGGCTTTCGGCGTCAATTACCTTGGCGTTGGATATTTCAATGCCAAGTCCGACAAGCTCAACAGCTTCCAGGTCGTGCTGATCGAACGTCTCGACACAGGTGCCGGAAACTTCGATATCGAATTCAATTACGATTCCATTGCCTGGGACATCGGCGACGATACGCGCATTGGACGTGCTTACGCATCTGTTGGGTACTCCAACGGGCTCGGTGGAACACAGAACTCCGCTTTCGAATTACCAGGATCCCTGACCATGGGGGCCTTCCTCAACAACGGACCATTCGCACTGGTTCGCCAGACCCGCAATAGCGGTGGAGTTTTGGGCCGGCTCGTATTTGAAGTCAGAAACGGCGGCGTCAACAGTACCACCCTCGTGCTTCAGCCAACGAACACAATTTACCAGTGCCCGGAAATGACGGTAGTGGCTCGAGGCAGCGGTTACACTACCGCCAACGCTTTCATCCTTCCCCAGTTTCAACCTTCTCTTACCGAGAACGGTCAGGCCCGGCAGATCACCAGTTTTGTTGCGACTCAAGTCCCAAACGTCAATCCTGGTACTTATGATTTCAGAGTGAGTTTCCGCAGTATCCCTGCTGTCACCGAAAGCGGCGTCGAGACAAACAGTAACATTGGGCTTACGGTCACGATTCCCGGAAACTCTGATCAGCCGACCCTTACCGCCTCTGACACGAAGCCGATTCGTAATTGCGGTGTAGCGGGAGATTGCGGCACCTTGCCGAAGGACGGTCGCGTCGGCTTCTCCCTATCCGGACGAGCAACCGCCTCTGGTGGCATACCGCCCTATGTCTTCACGGCTCCGGCTGGGGTGCCTGTTGGTCTAGCCTTCGCACGTGATGGCGCAATGACCGGAGCCCCTGCGGCCCCAGGTAATTTCACTTACACCATCCGTGTCGATGACAATTCCACATCGTCCGCCCAGTTCGGCATTGTCCGTTGTTCGATCAATATCCTTGGCACGGTCACCCCCCTGACCGGTGCCTGCAGCACCCCCGTCGGAACAGCAGGCTCGATCTACTCAGGAGCCGTAACTGCCAGTGGAGGGGCCGGTCAATATCGCTTTACGCTCACCGGTGGTTCGCTGCCCCCTGGTCTCACGATAAACACTGCGGGTGCTATCAGCGGCACCATTTCCGCCACAGCATCCGGGAACTACGCTTTCGCAACAACTATCACTGATGCAGCCAATGCAACGATCGTTGTGAATTGCTCCATCCAGGTTACTGCTTTGGTGATTCCAGTGCCGACCATTTCAGCCTTCAATCCGTCGGTAGCCGTAGTTGCTTCACCAGCCTTTTCGCTTGCGGTCACTGGCTCGAATTTCGCCTCCAATTCAATCCTGGTCTGGAATGGCTTTGACCTCACCACCACATTCGTAAGTGCCAGCTCGCTCTCAGCCAGCATCCCGGCAAACTTGCTTGGCGCGGCTGGAGTGGCCAAGATCCGCATCCGCAACTCCAGTGCAGTCCAAAGTGCGGAGGCCGACTTCGAAGTTCTCAACCCGCTATCGGTCTCATCTATCAGTCCCGCTTCGCTTCCTGCAAACGGCACGGCCACCCAGATCACCATCAACGGTGATGGCTTCTTCCCTGCCATCACGCTTAGCCTCAATGGCACCAGGACAACGCTGTCACGTATCAGTTCGCGGCAGTTACAGGCCACCGTGCCAGCCAACTTGCTCCAGCAACCCGGAGTCATCACCGCCCGTCTCGATAACCCGAATGGGGTTGGCCTCGACTCTCGTATCAACGTAGTCAGTGCCAGCTCTGTCGTTCCCAGTGTTTCCGTCGACAAGCCAGCTCTGGTTACCGATCAGTCCACGGCAATTGTTCGACTGGCTCAAGCTCCTGGCCAGCCAGTGACTGGAGTGCTTGACATCACGTTTGAACCCGCAGCGGACAATGCTCCCAACAATGGACCTAACGACTTCCCTCGTTTTAGCTCGGCATCTACAAGACGGATCACCTTTAACTTGGCGGCAACTGCAACCGAGTTCCGTGCTGCAATCGATCAAGGCTCCGTTGCCGGAACAGCCACGGTTACCCTCACAAGCCTTAGCCTGAACGGCGGCGACGTGCTCAATGGTCAACGCATCACCCAAACGCTCACGATCGATGCTGCTGCGCCGCTCATCTTTCCGGGCAGCGTAGCAATGGTCCGGACGGCCACCGGCTTTAATGTTGAAATTACCGCTTTGTCTACCCAGAGGAGTCTTAGTGGCGGTACGTTTACTTTCACCATCGCCAGCGGCATTACCAATACCGGTTCAGCGACCTTCACCATTGACAATCTTGCCGCTGTTTCCTCAGCGTGGTTCCAATCCGCCCAAGGCAAAACTGAGGGCGGTGGCTTCAAACTTACGCTGCCTTACACTCTCGAAGGGGACTTCAACAATCTCAGTTCTGTGCAGGTTGTGCTCTCAAACTCTCGCGGAAGTAGCGCTCCGGTGAGTGGCGGTCGGCGCTAGTTGGCGGCACAACTCCGCTTCAGTTGACGCTGAAACGTTTCCCAGTGCAACAACACGAAGAGCGTGTGCCGCTTGTGGATCGACAACTCCACTTGTATTTCTTCGCTCAGTAAAGAACTCAATCTGCTGGCGCAACTTTATGCGACTCAAATCTCCTGGTACCAGTGGCACCGGATCAAACAAGCCGGCTTGGGTTTCGTTTATCTCCAGTTTCGCCTGACTAACAAAGGAGACATCTTCGCGCCAGTCTACGAAGGCGTTCAACGTGTATTCCGATCCTCGCTGACGATAGATGACGAGATAAGGCGGCTTTTTGCTTTTCTCTCCAGACACCCGTGGGAGTGATGCAATTTGCAGGGGCTTTTTAAATCTAGCAACTGAAACTGTGGAGAAGTACCAATTCCCAGCCTTCTTCGCTGGAACCCGAATGGGCTCCTTCGATTCCTGGCTGAACAATAGGCTCGAAGCGCTGAGAACGTGAAAGAATACGGAGTGCAAGTATGCAACGTAGAACATTTCTGGCCTCAATTGCAAGTCCCACACTGTCGCTTTGGGCACAGGACTACCCTCGACGGGTACCCTCATATGAGGCTGCGCTCTTCCATTTGCATCGGCAATTTTCCACTCCAGTTCGCATCCGCAATATTGAGGTGCTGGAACGGGATAAGGCAACCTTCGTTCGTGTCCATAGTGCTGAGGGCGCAACCGGAATCGTACGCACAAAAGACATTGATGACTTTCTGCCGATTTTGCATCACAAGGTAATTCCTGCCTTCGTTGGACAGGATGCCAGAGACCTGGAATCGATTATTGATGAAGTCTACATCAAGAATTACAAGTGGGCCGGGCAACCATTCTGGAGCCCTGTTGCGGCTGTTGAGCAAGCCACGTGGGATCTTCTCGGTCGCATCGCCAAAAAGTCTGTTGCGACATTGATGGGAGGTACGCTTCGCACTGAAATTCCTGTTTATCTTTCAGGTTCCGGGCGTGAAACTACTGCAGAAGAGGAAGTCGAAGTCTACGTTCGCGGACTGGCCGAAACACAAGCCAAGGCAGTGAAATTCAAGATCGCCGGGCGCATGGGTCGTAATGTCGACGCCTACCCTGGACGTACCCGCAAAATGCTGGAACTCGCTCGAAAGCGAATGGGCGATCAGATCACAATCTACGTTGATGCCAATGGTGGTTACGATGCCGCTGCTGCCATCGATATGGGCAAATGGATGGCTGGCCTCAAGATCGCTTTCTTTGAAGAACCTTGTCCCTGGGAAGAAGTGAGCGAAACCAAGAAGGTGGCCGACGCACTTGAAATGCCAATTGCCGGTGGCGAGTGCGACAGCACGCTTTGGAATTTTAGCGACATGATTCAACGCAGCGTAGTCGACATCATCCAGCCCGATTTGAACTACTGCGGCGGCATCATCAGGGCCTCTCGTGTTGCCCGCATGGCTGCCAAGGTGAACATGAAGATCACCCCGCACAATACTCAAATCGATGCTGCCGGTGTCAAGATACTCAACTTCGCTGCTGCCACTCCTAACATTGGCCCCTTTATGGAATTTCCACATCGCAATCAGCCGAAGCCCGCATCCTGGTACACGCCAAATTTGCGTATCGCCAACGGCAAGCTCCCGGTTCCAACGGGTCATGGCCTTGGTGTCGAGTTCGACCCAGACTACCTCAAACAGGCACGGCGGCTGGGGAGCTAATTCGTGACTTCCAGACACATCACCTGGACGGTCCTTGCACTGCTGTGTGCCTTGCTGGTTTACGGCTGCTATCTCGTAATGCGGCCTTTCTTTAGCGAAGTGTTTCTGGCGATCGTTCTAACCATTGTTTTCTATCCCGCCTATTCCTGGCTTCTGCGTCACACTGGCCGCCCAGGCCTTTCTGCATGGCTTTGTACAATCGCCACGGGGATTCTTTTCCTTTTCCCGCTAACGATGTTGGGAGTCGTGCTCAGCCGGGAGATGAAGCATGCGATGGATACATTCAGCGCGGCTATCGGCCCTTCCGGGAACGTGGAGTGGTTTGATCGAAGTATTACCTTTATTGGGGATCAGTTGGGCTGGGATGCGCAGCAAACCAAAGAATTTTTGCAAGACCGTCTGGCAGGGTTCAGCGCCAGCATCCTGTCCAATGCCCTCCGCAGCATTCAGGGGCTTGGATCCTGGATTTTCTCAAGTGCTACAACGCTGGTCACAATGTTCTTCCTCTTTCGAGGTGGTGCCGGCCTGCTGGAGGCTAGCAAGTCTTGGGTGCCGCTGCCTTCGCACGTGATGGACTCACTTTTTGCAGAGACTCGAGTCCTGATGTTCGCCAACGTTTACGGCGTCATCGCGGTTGCAGTAACTCAGGGGGTTCTCACTGGTCTTGGATTCTGGTTTATAGGGCTACCCTCGGCCGCCTTCTGGGGTGCTGTCGCCGCTATCTTGAGCATCCTTCCCTTTGTGGGCGCAGGGATTGTCTGGCTTCCGGGCGTCCTCTATCTCGCCGGCACTGGTAACATGACTCAGGCAGGTATCCTTCTCGTCTGGAGCCTCGTGATTGTCAGTATGGCCGATAACGTAATCCGCCCCATTGTTCTGAGCGAGCGCGCTCAAATGAATACAGCCGTGATGTTCTTCGCACTGCTCGGAGGCATTGAAGCCTTCGGCTTGGTCGGCCTCTTCGCTGGCCCAATTGTGTTCTCCCTCGCCATCGCAGTGATCAAACTGCTGCGCGAATACAGCAACCTTTTAGGTGCACATACAGAAATTGAAAGTTCAACTCTATGAAATCTTTACTCGCAACCACAACGCTTATGACTATGAGTCTTCTCTCGGCCGATCGCACGGCCTACATCGGCACCTACACAAAGCCCGAAGGCAGCAAGGGCATTTATATGGTGCGTCTCAATGAGGCCACTGGCCAGCTCTCTGAGCCCGAACTTGCAGCCGAAAGCCCTAACCCTTCCTTCCTTGCCATCAGCAAGGGCGGCAAGTTTCTCTATGCTGCCAACGAGGTCAACAACGGCGACGTGAGTGCATTCGCCATTCTGCCCAATGGCAAGCTCAGCCCACTCAACAAAGTGAAATCCAAAGGAGACGCGCCTTGTCACCTCAATATAGACAGCACCGGCAAATGGCTCGCTGTTGCCAACTATTCGAGCGGTACAGCCGCCGTGCTTCCCATTGCTAAAGATGGCAAGTTGGGTGAAGCGGTCGCCACAGTTCAGCACAAAGGCAAAAGCGTGGATCCGCGCCGTCAGGAAGGCCCGCACGCCCACTCGGTAAACTTCTCTGCCGACAATAAATATCTGTATGTAGCGGACCTGGGACTCGACCAGGTGAAGATCTACAGCTTCGACTCGAAGACCGGTGCCATCACTGAAAAAGCGCAGCTTGAGACCCCCAAGGGCGCGGGCCCTCGTCATCTTGCGCTCGGCGATGGTGGCCTCGCCTATGTGCTCAATGAAATGGCCAGC
>Ga0209591_10006854_pt1 | contig 12590 bp, 12 predicted proteins | sample MAT01_FD_187207 | JGI IMG/M metagenome (GOLD analysis project Ga0209591, IMG submission 187207) | Freshwater microbial communities from Lake Fryxell liftoff mats and glacier meltwater in Antarctica - MAT-01 (SPAdes) (version 2) | ecosystem: Environmental > Aquatic > Freshwater > Ice > Liftoff...
GCCCGAGGAAAGAACCTTCCACGCCGTCATCCTCACGGGCATCCACGACGTGAAAAGTCTAAAACTCAAAATCAGCCCCGAAAGTGAACGAAAATTCAACTCCCCCTGGAATATCGCCGCCGATTTCAAAGTGGATATGAACTTGAAGCCCGCCGAAATAAGGCCCATGCTGGACGAGTACGCCCACGACCGCGCCGTGCAGGTGGACAGCCCCGCCATTGCCGAACGCCTCTTTTATTATACTTCCGGCTACCCCTTCCTCGTCAGCAAACTTTGCAAAATATTTGATGAAGACCTGCTGCCCGAAAAAGCGGAACAAATTTGGACTACCCACGACGTGGATACAGCCGCCCGGCAACTCATCGGGGAGGACAACACCAATTTTCAGGAAATGTCCAAAAACCTTGACAACAACCCCGCCCTGTATGCGCTCACAAAAGCAGTGGCCATTGACGGGGAAGCTTATGCTTTTGAAGCCAACGACCCGATTGCCACCCTCGGCCTCCTATACGGCATTTTTGCCAATCGAAACGGTTTAGCCATCCACAACCGAATCTATCAGGAGGTCATCACCAATAAAATGAGTTTCCGCACCCAACGAGAGCAATCACAACTCCTTACCCGCTACGATGCCCTCTTCCAATTGCCCGGAAACCAATTGGATACCCATGGTATGCTGCGGAAATTTCAGGAACTCATGCGGCCTGAAAACAGCCAAAAAGACCGAGATTTCCTCGAACGACAGGGCCGATTGGTTTTTTTGGCTTTCCTAAAACCCATCCTCAATGGTCACGGTCACGCTTTCAAAGAACCTCAAACTTCGGAAGAACGCCGCTTGGACGTGGTTATCACTTACCACCAACACCAATACGTTATCGAACTGAAACTGTGGCGCGGCCCGGCGGCCCATCAAAAGGGCCTCGACCAATTGGCCGATTATTTAGACCGCCTCGGTCTCGAAGCAGGCGCGCTGCTCATTTTTGACCACAACAAGGTGAAAAAAGAATGGAAACAGGAGGAGATCATCCACAACGGAAAACGCATTTTTGCCGTGTGGGCGTAAGGAATCATAACTCATAACTACTTACATCTTATGTTACACAGTAAAATTGCCGGACTCGGCTATTATGTGCCAGAACGAGTGGTCACTAACGATGACCTGATACAAGTAATGGATACCACGGACGAATGGATTCAGGAAAGAACCGGTATTCGTGAGCGCCGTTATGGCCGAAAACACGAAGAAACAACTACCACATTAGCCGTTAAGGCGGCTAAAATCGCTTGTGAACGCGCCGGGATAGAGACCGACCAAATTGATTTTATCATATTTGCCACCCTCAGCCCGGATTATTATTTCCCGGGATGCGGCGTACTGCTTCAACGAGCATTGGGCATTACCCGCACGGAAATAGGGGCCTTAGATATCCGTAACCAATGCAGTGGGTTTATTTATGCGCTGTCTGTTGCCGATCAGTTTGTCAAAACTGGTATGTATAAAAACGTGCTGGTCGTGGGCTCGGAAATGCACTCCATGGGGCTGGATTTTAGCACCGAAGGGCGCAATGTTACCGTTATTTTTGGTGATGGAGCAGGTGCGGCTATTATTCAACCCGTGGCAGACGAAAACCAGGGCATTTTGACCACAAAATTGCATTCGGATGGTACTTATGCCGAAAAATTGGCGTTTATCAACCCCGGTTCCCACGGCGGCTACCACCAAAATAACTTAGGGGAACCGATAGATTACGGGTATCCGTCTGCTGATACTTTTGGAGGAATATTTTTCACGCCCAAAATGCTGGAGGGCCATCAATACCCCAATATGGAAGGGCAATTTGTCTTTAAATTAGCCGTCCAAAAGTTTCCGGAAGTCATTCACGAAGCCCTGAACGCTACCGGATTGCAGGCATCCGATATTACTATGCTCATACCCCATCAGGCAAATTTGCGGATCAGCCAATTTGTTCAAAAAACACTGCGCCTGCGCGATGACCAGGTGTGGAACAATATTCAGCGATATGGCAATACCACGGCAGCCTCCATTCCTATTGCTTTGTGCGAAGCTTGGGAAGCCGGAAAAATCAAATCGGGCGATCTGGTTTGCCTCGCGGCTTTTGGCAGCGGATTCACCTGGGGCGCTGCGCTTATTCGGTGGTAGTAAGGGTTGAGAGGGGTTGAGAGGGGTTGAGGGGTTTATTTGACGCTTCGTATCCAATAAACGCATAAACAAATAAACCAATAAACATCATGTGCGGTCGCTATTCATTTGCTCCAAAGCCGGCAAAACAGGCAGCAATAAAGGGTGCAATAAATAAAACGGAGCCCATTAAGTTCAGTTACAACATTGCGCCAACCCAGGAAGGGTACGTCGTGGCCAATGACCGGCCTGACCAATTGCAACGCATGGCTTGGGGATTGGTACCGCATTGGAGTGCTAATGGTACAAACAGCGGTAAACTCATCAATGCACGAGCAGAAGGCATTGCCAAAAAACCCTCTTTTCGGGAATCTATTCGCCAAAGGCGATGCCTGGTTCCGGCGGACAGTTTCTATGAATGGCGCAAGGAGCCGGGTGGCCGAAAAATTCCTTACCGTATTTTTTTGGAAGATGAAAACCTCCTTTACATGGCGGGTATTTGGGATGAATGGGCGCAAAATGGTGTCATAAAACGCACCTTTTCCATCATTACGACTACCCCAAACAGCGAAATGGCCACATTGCACCATCGAATGCCCGTTATTTTGCCCGATGAAAATGCCCGGCAGCGTTGGCTTGCTAACCTGCCGGAAGAAGCAATTTTAGCAATGTTGCATCCGCTTAAAGACGGCGCGCTTGTTATGTACCGCGTCTCTGAAAAACTCAATAAACCCGGTTATGATGCGCCCAACTTGCATGAAAAAACGGAAGAACAACAATTGACCTTGTTCTGATTATTGTATGGTTTCACTTAACCACTCAAACATTCAACCCAATATGCTCATACACCTCATTGATTTTGCTACCCCTGAATATGATGAAGCCGTTGCCCTGCGCGATGAAGTCTTGCGTCGCCCATTGGGTCTGCATTTTACGCCCGAACAATTGGCCACAGAATACGACCAGTTGCACTTAGTCGCCTATAACAATCACAACACGTTAGTTGGATATATCAACCTCACCCCACAGGAAAACCAAGTGGTTCAAATGCGGCAGGTGGCGGTGTTGCCGGCACTGCAAGGTTCGGGTATTGGCACTAAAATGGTCATAGAATCGGAAAAAATAGCCAAAGAGCGCGGATACAATAAGATGATTTTGCACGCACGGGACACCGCTGTGCCCTTTTATTTGCGATTGGATTATCGGGTGGTGGGCGAGCCATTTGAAGAAGTTAGCATTCCGCATTTTCACATGGAGAAAATGATTTTATAGAATATGCATGAAGATAAAAATAGCATTATTGAACGGCTCACCGCAGGCCGCTCCAAAATATATAACAAAAACAACAGATAATGTCTGAATCCACACTTGACGAAACTACTGCGCTGATTGCGCAGCCTTTTGAATTGAACCTGACCAAAGTGCATAATACGGAAGCTGCGCTGCTGGTGCTGCTGGCCGAACGTATTGCCGAAATGCTGGAACAACAGCCGGAATACCTGATGAGTCTGCTCTACCGGATGGATGTTTTGGAGAAAAAAATTATTCCGGTATTGGCTGCGGGGGCACCCGAACCACCCCATATCGGGTTGGCGCGTTTGGTACTGGAGCGCCAAAAACAAAAAGCGGAAACCAAAAAAAGTATAAAAGTGGAGCCTTTGGAAGGATGGGATTTGTAAATAGTCGGCGGTCAGACAGTTCACATTCGGACAGTCAACAGTCAGACAGTCCACAGTCGGCAGCCCATAGTCGGACAGTCCACAGTCAGACAGCCCACGGTGGGACAGTCCACAGTCAGACAGCCCACAGTCAGACAGCCTACAGTCGGCAGTCCACAGTCATACAGTCCACAGTGGGCAGTCGGACAGTCCACAGTCGGGGGTCTACCGTCCACAATCTGGAAATCGAAAGCGGGACTGTGGACTGTTTGACTGTCTGACTACTTTACTGTGGAATGTTTGACTGTTTGACTACTTTACTGTGGACTGTTTGACTGTCTGACTATTTTACTATTTGACTGTCTATAACTGCTGCCACTCTAAAGTTCGCAGGGGAATTCCTTTATCATTTTCCAGGGTGACAAAATAAGTGCCGGAGGGCAAATCAGCCGTTTCATAGCGGTGGTCAGGTGTTGCCTGAAAGCGCCGGATCACGCGCCCGTCTGCGTGGCTCAATTGTACCGCAGCAACTCCTTCGGCATTTTCGAGGGCAAAAAATGTAGTGCCCGGATTGGGGTATAACCTGACATTGCTCAAAGCAGTGGCCCCTTTTGCGCTCAATGGCACCGTTGTGTAGCGATAAACTCCTACAAAAGTATCGGTGGGGACATTGACGTTGGTTATTTTGACGTGTACTTCGGCAGCCGGATCTACCCCCACGGCCGTCAAATTGACAAAGTGGAGGTCTAAGTTGCCGGTATCTAATGGGGCGAGTTCAAAAGTACGGGTACTGATGTGTGCTGCATAACACAGGTTAACGTCACACACCTGCGTTTCTATGCCAGCAGGCACACTGACGATGATGCGTTGCCATCGGAGGGTGATGACGGCATTGGTGCGGTTGACAATTTTGGATTTGGCCGGGCTGTCAAACACGGACGGCGGATTGGATATCCAAGCCGGACTGGGCGACAGTTTAAAGGTGGTTTGTGCAACAGCACCAAAAATGAGGCAGAAAAAAAGTAAAACGGTGGTAGTAATGTGTTTCATTGTTGTAATGATAAAATAGTAGACGCTGAATTGAATAAGGAACGGTATTAGCATAAAGTATTAAACTTAAGTAGATTAATTTTTGCTCAAATAACTATCTTTTTGGGCTAATAGTGGGGCTATCTAAGCAAAAAGATGGGCAATTTGAGTGAAAAGGAATCAGATAAGATGGATACTTTATTTTGACACCGTTCGTAAGCATGATGACATTGGACGATTTTGGGGAATATCGTTAATGAAACGTTTAATGCTCCTGAAAGATTACAAATTCGCATTTAAATATGTCAGCAAAATGATATTTCAGGCGATTTTTCACTTCATTGATATCGGGGGTATAGCCCAATTCATGCGCTAAGGAGGTAACGGTTTTATCTTCCTCTGTTATGCCACAGGGGATGATGTACTCAAAGTAGGTTAACGGTGTCGTGACATTAAATGCCCAGCCGTGTAAGGTGACCCATCGGCTAAGGTGAACACCGATGGCGCATATTTTCCGTTTTTTGTTCGTTTCCGGGCCATTCCATCCGCTGGCCGGTGGCCCTTGCACCCACACTCCCGTATATCCTTCTATGCGTTCGCCTTTTACACCGTACATAGCGATGGTGCGAATGACGGCTTCTTCCAAAAATCGTACGTATTGGTGAATGTCCGTAAAGAAACATTCCAAATCCAAAATGGGATACCCTACTATCTGTCCCGGCCCGTGAAAGGTGATATCTCCTCCCCGATTGATGGTAAAGAACTGAATCCCCTTTTCCTGCAATTGCGCCTCGGTGAGGAGTAGATTGTCCATAGACCCGCTTCTTCCGAGGGTATAAACGGGCGGGTGTTCGGTAAAAATCAGCGTGTGCTCCTGCGGGTAGGTGCCAGCGGGCAAATGACGATGGCTGAGTTTGTGATCCACCAATGCACGGTGTCGGGCAGTTTGGTAATCCCAGGCTGCCTGATAATCCATGACACCTACATCTTCAAAGTATACTTGCTGCATGGTGGTTAATAAATTAGGAACGATGTCAGCATAAAGTGGTGAACTTAAATAATTAACGCGTAAAGATAGACATTGTTCAATAAGTAAGAAACGTATATTTGCGCTTTAGACCCAATAGCACCGAACTTTGATGCATCACTGCCTGCTTTATCAGTAGTCTAACCAACTATTTTGACATTTTAAATTACAGATCAGGTAACAATGGGGCATCTGGCACCACTATATTTTTTTAAATTTAATACAATTGATTATAAGATGACATTTGGCAACGAACTACTATTTCTTTTGCTATTTTTTAGCAAAATAGAAATTTCGTTACCCGCCCAACAATAAGCACCCGGAAGACACAAAAAAATGGACGGTTACGTTGCTGCCGGAAGCCAAAGGATACCGGCTGCCTACGGAGGCAGAATGGGAATTTGCCGCAAGGGGATTCCGCACTGCCCAAGGCCAAACAGCGGGTGGTGGTATTGTTCGTTTTGCCAATGGCCACGACACTGCTGATGCTGCGGCGATGAATTTTCGGGCGGATTCCATTTTTAAAAAAGCATACTCCATAACGGGATTATTTCGGCAAAAAACGATCCCGGTCGGTGCCATATCGCCCGATGCATTGGGTTTTTACCAAATGAGCGGCAATGTTTTTGAGTGGTGTCAGGATTGGTACACTGAACGTGCGTGTAATGATTCCGGCAAAAATATGAACCCGAAAGGCCCGGAAAAAGGCCATACTAAAGTAACGAGGGGTGGATACTGGTATTCTCAGGCGGCTTTTTGCCGCACCACTTACCGATTTGATTGGGTACCCAATACCCGTTGTGCGCTAATTGGGTTTCGGGTGGCCCGGTCAAAATAGCCCGTCCTGCTGTTTATTTGACTGCCGACTGTCCAAATGTCGACTGTCCAAATGTGGACTGCCGACTGTGGACTGTCTGAATGTGGACTGCCGACTGTGGACTACCGACTGTGGACTACCGACTGCCGACTACCGACTGTGGACTGTGGACTGTGGACTGTGGACTGCCGACTGTGGACTGTTTGACTGTGGATTTTATCGCCTTTACGCCAGATAGAACACGGCTTTCAGCGGTATGCTTAGTGGAGAAAGATCGGGGTTGGTTTCCATAATATCAGCCATATAAGCCCACCAACGCTGCATGATTGGGTTTTCCGGCAAAGTGTCCAATAAAGCGGGATTTTCAGCCTGTAGAACACCGAACAAAGCATTCGTTTCCGGGTCGAGGAAAATGGAATAATCCGAAATACCGGTTTCCTTCAACAGGGTTTCCAATTGGGGCCACAGTGCGTCGTGCCTGCGTCGGTATTCAGTTTCCTGATGGGGGTGGAGTTGCATTTTGAAAGCAATACGTGGCATTTTTTTAATATAAGGGCTAAGTACACCGCAAATGTCCGCTATTTTTTCCTACATTACCTATTCCGAATTCTTAAATTTCGCCTGTTTGATACCACAAAGTATATTTAATTCGTTTTGGCGACACAATGGCACGTTTTTGGCTTTGTTTGCCGTTGTTTACTTATGAGAAAAAATAGCATGATCAAAAACACATTATGGATGACCCTGTGCGGCATCTTCTTTGTCGGGAATTTGGCTTTCGCACAAATGCGCGGTTGGGAAGTTGGGGGTTTTGTTGGCGGGGCCAATTATTTTGGCGATTTAAATACTAACTTTCGTATCAATCGCATCCAATTGGCTGGTGGCGGTGCCGCACGTTTCAATTTTAACGACCGCTTGGCTTTGCGCCTCGGCGTACATGCTGGTCGCATAGAAGCTTACGATTCCGACGCTACCAATATTTTTGAAAAAAGTCGCAATTTGAGTTTTAGAAGCCCCATAGCCGACGCTGCCTTCCAATTAGAATTCAATTTTATGCCCTATATCCACGGGCATCGCGAGTTTTATTATACGCCTTATATGTTTACCGGCCCGGCCGTGTTTTTCTTTAATCCGCGTACCCAACTCAATGATACCTGGTATGATCTGCGCGATTACGGCACAGAAGGTCAATTCAAAGGCGAGGAATATAATTCCATTCAAGGTGCCATTGCTTATGGTTTTGGTTTTAAAATGGATCTTTCTTATCGGTGGAGTATGAATCTTGAATTGAGTGCCCGCCGCATATTTACCGATTATATTGATGATGTGAGCGGTGTATATCCCGACTCCCGCGACCTGCGCAATTTGCGCGGGGAAGTGGCTCCTGCACTTTCTGATCGTTCGGGAGAACCTAAACTTGGCACTAATGGCCGCCAGCGCGGCAATGGCAAAAAGAATGATGCCTTTGTATTCCTCACGGTTGGGGCATTTTACTATTTTGGAAATATCAGGTGCCCGACTATTTCGAGGTAAATATCCTGCTTTGCGATGTCAGATGTTTGATTAAGTAGTGCACCGTCGGCAGTCCACAGTCAGACAGTCAATAGTCTACAGTCAGGCAGTCCATAGCCGGACAGTCCACAGTAGGACAGTCAATAGTCCGTAGCCGGACAGTCCGCAGTCTCATAAATCTTTGATAATAAGGTAATTAATGAAATTCAAAACCACGATTATTTCTATTTACCCACTGTGATAATTGCGGTATATCCAACATTAACAATCCCTATCGCAACACCTGCTTTAATGCTGCCACGCCCGCCTGATTTTCCGGCAGTTTAAAGGCTTCCATAATATCCATTTTTTCGCGTTTGCTGAGGTGAAAACTGAGGGATGCCTCCCGTTGTTTGCGCACCGGGCGATAGGTAAACCGCACGATTTCCACGTGATTTTTACCCATCAAATTGCCTAAAAGCGTCAGGTTTTGGTCTTGGTCATAATCCTGCATGACCACTACATTATTGACCGCCCCTGCCGGTGTCATCAGGTTGCCAACCACTCCTTTGTGGTCGCTTGGTTCAATATCATTCACTTTTTCCCAGGAACGGATCTGCACAACTACCACACCGTCCGTATTTTCTGTAATCCAGTCTCGGAAAGTCTGCACAAATCTGACGGCCAGCCCTGCCCCATAATTATCGCGCAATCCGGCATCCATCACCTCTACGGAAGGCGTGGTGGGCAGCCACACATTGGGCAACACCAACGGGTAGGTACAATTCATGCGCAGCCCCGTAGAAAAGGCAAAACTATCGGCCTGCTGTGCGGCAAACAGGCGAGAAAAATCAATCCCGTCAATTTCCGTTTGAGCCGTCAGGTGGCCTCCGGCATCGGGTTGCATCAGGTAAGATACTTTTTGCGGGCTGATGAGGAGCCTCCGGGCATCATTGAGGATATAGGGAGAAAGTATCAACATGGGTATTTTCGCTGCTCTTTCGGCTGGCCGATATTCTGAAAGGTGGCGGTGAAGCAAATCCCTGCAATTTTCATTGAGTTGTTTTTCAAATAAATAACCTTTGTCTTTTCGGTAGCTAAAATTGCCGTATTGGAAAGAGGAGAACGGATAAAACAGGTCGGTGGAGATGGTAGCAAACGCAATAGAATTAAGCAAATCTTTCCCGATATCCTCCACAAAAACGGGGTCATGTTCATCAGCAATTTGCCCGTTTTGGCGTTGTAAATACAATTCGCGTACATAGGCAGCCCCCAGCATACCGCCCGAAGCACCCGTTATCAGGATGGATTGATTCAGCAATCTGCCCTGAACCGCCCGATCACTTTCCTGCAAGGTACGCATCACCCAAAGTGCCGACCGCAACCCGCCGCCACTGGCACAAATGAACACTAATTTAGGTTTTGGATTTTGGGGTGTTTGATTTTTTTTCAACCAATTATTCAGGATGTATAAGGTGGCTGCTTTATCTTTTTTGAGGGTATCCCGATGACAAAGTGTTTCAAAATGCTTATAATTATAGGGCGCTAAGCGTTCTTTTTGATAATCCAAGCCATAAGCCGGATTTCGGTAATTGAAAAAACCGAAGCCAGTGAGGGTATTGATGCACAAAAGCAGTATGATAAGCGCAAACGGACTCCAACTGCGAAACCAAAACGTAATGGCTCCAAAAAGCGCCATCCCCATACTGGCAAAGATGAAAATACAGGCAGCAGAAGGGAGCCGCGCCCAAGGGTGATCCATAAAAAGCCCCAAAAACAGCAGACCCAACAATGCCACCGTTTGAATAAGCACCGCATTCCAGTGGTTTTGCCGGAACACCTGCTCTAATACGTGCGGATGGTAATGCGCCACACTGCGTACGAGACGTGGGTGCAGGCGTTCGTTCAGGTAAGTATCTACCCGCCAGCGGGTCAATCCCGCCTGAATTTCACCAACAGTCGGCAGGCGCTGCCCAGGCACTAAAAGCCGGCCTCCCGGCCTCGGTATAAACTTGATGGGCCGCAAAAAAGTGGCAATATCTTTATTAGTAAAATACAAATAGCCGGCTAATAAGAACATGAGTGACAGTATGCCACTCAAAAAACCACCGAGATGTACCATAATATCGCGGGTAGCCGTGAGTTCATCGTGCCATTGAAACCAGGTATTGGCTGCCAGCCATACACCGAGAAACATGAGCGGTACTAATGCATTGTTGATAGAAAACTTAGTAAAAGGCGCCTCCAGTGTGGCTAAAAAAGGAAACCGTCCGGCACACAACAGGTAAGTCGTCAGGTTCCACACCATCACCAAACCTCCAAAAGCAGCTCCACTGATAAAAAAACTCCAAAAGTTTACTTCGCCCATATATTCGGGCGTTAGGAGCAGATAATGCAACCCGAAAAAACGGCCGATCATACCCGTGGAAAAAGCCGCCATAATACCCCATAATACCAACAAGATTACGTGATTGCGCGTATGCAATACGAGCAGTCGAATCGGGAAAGAAAACAAAATTTGACGGAATGTAGGCATGAATGGGTTATGAGTTGCCTTTATCATGGCAAATAGTTGCAGATTTACCAGAATTGAACGCAAAATTACCAGAAAAGGTGCGCGATACGTCAAATTTTTCTATTCACAATACCTAAATAAATAGCATCTTTGCAGGAACAAGATGATTTGTTGATTTGTTGATAGGTTGATTCGACTTACTGTTGATGCGACGCAACAAATAAATAAATCAATAAACAAATAAATCAATAAACAAATAAACAGTTCCTCATGGTCGCCATTATCAAATACAACGCAGGCAATATTCAATCAGTGCTGTTTGCGCTGCAACGACTCGGTGTAGAAGCCACTTGGACGGACGACCCCAATGTGCTGCAAAGGGCAGATAAAGTGATTTTCCCCGGCGTAGGAGAGGCTTCATCCGCCATGCGGTATCTGCGGGAGCGCGGATTAGATCAGGTGATTATTGGTCTAAAGCAGCCCGTGTTGGGCATCTGCCTGGGACTTCAATTGTTTTGTAAGCATTCTGAAGAAAATGATACCACTTGTCTTGGTATTTTTGATGCCAATGTTCGGAAATTTTCAACCAAAATAATGGACCATACCGCATTGAAAGTCCCTCACATGGGTTGGAATACGCTTCATGACCTGAAAGGGCCTCTGTTTGAAGCGGTACAACCGGCAGATTATGCTTATTTTGTACATAGCTTTTATGCCGAGGCACACTTACACACTGCTGCGACCGCTATTTACGGAACACCTTTCAGTGCCGCACTGCAACATAAAAATTTCTATGGCGTTCAATTTCATCCTGAAAAATCGGGGATGACCGGACAAAAAATTATTCGTAACTTTCTTAACTTATAATTGGCAGTCATTAGTCGGGTCGGTGATCTGCCAAATCAATATATCAACATATCAACACACATGGAAATCATACCATCTTTTGACCTCATGGACGGCAAACTCGTCCGGCTTCGACAGGGCGATTTTGAACAAAAAAAAGAGTACAATAACGACCCGCTTGAATTGGCTTACGAGCTGGAACAAGCCGGAATCAGGCGCCTGCACATGGTAGACTTGGATGGTGCAAGAAGCGGTTTACTCACCAATTTGAATATTTTGGAAGCAGTAGCAGCCAGAACACGCCTTCAAGTGGACTATGGCGGTGGGCTGCGGTCCATTCCTGCGTTAAAAAGAGTTTGGGATGCAGGAGCAGTGTTATTTTCAGTAGGCAGTGTGGCCGTATTGGCACCCGATGAATTTAGCGCATGGGTACGGAAATTTGGCCCGGACAAATTCTTAGTCGGTGCCGATGCCCGCGACCGCTATTTAGCCGTACACGGCTGGGCGGAGCAAACCAGCATCCATTTATTCGATTTTATCCGCAATATGCAAGCTTTGGGTATTATTCAAATATCGGTCACTGATATCGCTCGCGATGGCGAACTTTCGGGGCCATCTATTGATTTGTACAAAGACATTCTTGCCGAATTTCCTGATTTGAAGTTAGTGGCCAGCGGAGGTGTGAGTAATATTGCTGACCTGGAAATTCTTCATGCCGCTGGTTGCGATGGCGCAATTGTTGGTAAAGCATTTTATGAAGGAAAAATTCCCCTGCAATATTTTAGGGTGTATTCAAAGGTGTAGATACAAGACTTCAGACTTCAGACACAAGACTTCAGACACAAGACTTCAGACTTCAGACTTCAGACACAAGACTTCAGACTTCAGACTTCAGACACAAGACTTCAGACTTCAGACTTCAGACACAAGACACAAGACTTCAGACACAAGACTTCAGACTTCAGACACAAGACACAAGACTTCAGACTTCAGACACAAGACTTCAGACTTCAGACACAAGACTTCAGACACAAGACTTCAGACACAAGACTTCAGACACAAGACTT
>Ga0209591_10006856_pt1 | contig 12589 bp, 9 predicted proteins | sample MAT01_FD_187207 | JGI IMG/M metagenome (GOLD analysis project Ga0209591, IMG submission 187207) | Freshwater microbial communities from Lake Fryxell liftoff mats and glacier meltwater in Antarctica - MAT-01 (SPAdes) (version 2) | ecosystem: Environmental > Aquatic > Freshwater > Ice > Liftoff...
AGCCACTTGACTCAAATCCTTCGATGAATTTATCCCAGTGACACCTGTCGCCGTAAATTATTACACATGTAATATAACCGCCCCTCGAAAACGGCCGCTTTAGGGACAGGCTCTAACTACGGAACGGAAGGCGGAAATTTTACAGATTAACGAAGGACTCGCTGGTGAAGCGCTGCGCACACTCGGAGTTGCCGCGCGTGAGTTACCGTCGAATACCTTCGAGCACGAAGAAGTGGATGAGAACGTTGAGCAGGAACTTATTTTCCTGGGATTGATCGGCATGATTGATCCGCCCCGCGCCCAGGCGAAGCTGGCGGTGGCGCTAGCCAAAGGCGCGGGCATTCGCGTCATGATGATTACCGGCGATCACCCTGCCGCTGCTGTCATCGCGACTGAACTGGGCATTACCACCGATCAGCGCGTGGTCACTAGTAACGAGTTGGAAACGTTATCTGCTGTCGTCGAACATCGGCGAAGTACTGACCATGTTCTTCGGCGTCATGCTGGCACGGATCATCGGTTTGCATGCTGAAGGTCAAACTGTGGTGCTGCCACTGCTGGCCACGCAAATTCTATGGATCAACCTGGTCACGGACGGCGCCCTCGCCCTGGCGCTGGGGGGTTGATCCAGCCGACGAGGGCCTGATGAACCACCCGCCACGCTCACGCCAGGAGGGCGTCATTACCCGTCCCATGTGGGCGGGCATCTTCATCGTCGGGGCGATCATGGCGGCGGGCACGCAGCTGGTGGTGGATGCGTCGTTGTCCGGCGGGCTGATTGAAGGTTCAGGCGACCTGCGTTAGGCCCAGACGATGGCCTTCACCACACTGGTTCTCTTTCAGCTCTTCAATGTTTTCAACCCCCGTTCGGACCTGCAAAGCGGCTTTCGCGGACTATTTCGCAACCCGTGGCTGTGGGGCCGATCGGCCTGTCGCTGGCGCTCCAGGTGATGGTCATCAACCTGCCCTTCCTCCAAACCGCCTTTTCAACGGTCAAGCTGAGCGGTTCCGATTGGCTCTTCTGTACGGTCGTGGCGAGTTCCGTCCTTTGGTTGCGCGAGCTGAGCAAACTTCTGGTGCGGTGGAACGTGGGACCGTCCACGGCCCACGACGCCCCGGTTGCACATCAGGAAGCCGCGAGGGCACCCCGACTGAACCTGGAAGCCGCCAGGCCTCGTGAAAGTGAACTGACAGCGCGCGGATCGTTTAAGTTTGCGGTGCCGGCGACAGTGGCCGTAATTTCAAAGCGGGCATTTTGTAAATCGATGCCCCCAACTCCGACGTCTGGCTTGACGCAAATGGCACCCCCGTGTGACGGGAATGCCATCCGCGCTCCTCACCCTGGGGCAACCTGGAGCGGAGTCGGTTGCGGCTCCGGACTGGGAGACTGTTCTCTATACTTACCATGAAACTACCAACCAAGGCGCACGCCTTACTGACGATACTGCTGTTGGGCGTCGTTGAGGGCGGGCTCAACGCAGCCACGCTTACGAAAACTGACATCAACAATCCGGTGGCTGGCCAGGTCACTGTTAACGGCGACACGATCGAAGTGATTGCCGGAGGCAATGACACGTGGGATGCCTCCGATTCCTTCACGTACGTGCATGAGCAACGCACGGGTGATTTCGACGTTCAGGTTCGGGTGCTTTCCCTGACGATCCAGGACACCGGCGCCCAGGATTCGGCGAAGGCGTCCCTGATGGTTCGTTCAACCCTGGAGCCGGGCAGCCCGAACATTCAAATCAACGCCCTCGCCACGGATCCCAAGGATGCGATCGAGACGATCTATCGTCCGATGACCGACGGCGGCACCGACGATATGCCCGATCGCCCCACGGGAAACACCACTGCCAAAGGAACGACGCCCTATCCGGACGTTTGGCTCCGCATCCGGCGTCTCGGAAATCTCTTCACCACACTGTACAGCAACACCTCCAATTCGTGGGCTGTACTGTCCGAAGTGACCGTGGATCCCGCCGAATTCCCGCAGACCGTCTACGTCGGCCTGAGCACGGTGAATCACATCAGTGAGTCTGAGGATCAGGCACTGCGCACCACGGCAGTTTATTCGGGTTATGGTGACACCAGAGCGCTGGCCCCGACCGTGGACGGCGCGCCCGCGGGCGAGAACGCCCCGGGAATTTATCCGAACAATTCGGTGACGGCGGTGAATTTCAAAATGGTCATTCCGGCGGACGGCCTTGGGCCCAACGGAACGTCAATTATCTACAACGCCGACGACAAGAATGAGGTCATTCTGACCATTGAAGGCCAAGGCCCTATTCCTTGGTCTGCTCCCGGCTACAACCAGGGCGATGTGGATTTTCTGATCGGTGCCGTTGAGGCCGAGTCCGCCCAGAAGAACCTCGGTCCCTACAGCAATCCTACCCGTGACCGCAACCAGTCCGGCGACAACGCGACCCGCGCGGCGCTACCCCAGTCCCGCGCCTGGGCGCCGACCACCTTGGATGGGGTCGTCCTTCCCAGCATCCGCCGCAACAGCCAAGTGTGGAACGACGGTTCCCCGCAGTTCCACGGCTTCGCTTGGACTTCCACCCATGATGGATCCTCACGGGCGGGATATAGCATGCTCGACGGCGAGTTCGGCAGCGCAGCGATCTACCTGTGTTTCGGGAAGCTGGGTGAGACGGCCGTCCTGCCGTCCTCGTCCAGTCCGAATGCGCTCCGCGAAGCCAACCTAGACAACGCCGCTGCCTGGTTCCCGTTTGCACAGGGGTGGAAGGCAGGTCACGTCCGCGGCGCCCTGCCCGCCTCCTGGCAGGTGCAGGGCGGCCACAGTCCAGCCCTGACCGCCGGCATCATCGCCAAGTATTCGGCGGCGGAGATCATTAGTTGGGATGAGGCGATCGAGGGCGTCGCGACGCTGAAGATTCCGGGCGTGAACTCCTTGAACGACGGACTCCTGTTCGCGGTGTCCACCCACGAGGGCAACGATAACCGGGGCAAGTATGTCACAGCGCCGCCGCTCGCCGACGGAACGGGGTGGACCATTGCCATCCGCCAGGACGACGAGGTCCGTAATCCGGCCACCTATGCCGCGGCGGATCAGGCTGGATTCGCCTTTGTGTACCTCCCGCTGAACTCGGTCAATTTCGTGGGCGGCCGCGTCAAGGGATCCGACGGTTCCAAGGCGATTTCCGCCGGAGGATTTACCCTCACCCGGCTCGCTGCCGGACGCTACGAATTGATCCTTCCGGGCAAGACTGGGACCAACGGCATGCTGGTGCTGCAGAACTCCGGCACCCTCGCCGACCAGTCCTCGGTGGCGGATACCTCGGTGCTTACGTATGAGTACGCGGACGGCAAGTTCATCATCGAGTCCCGCTATGCGGCCGGTGACGGAACAGCCCCCGATACCTTCCCGTTGCGCGATGCGGATTTCAGCTTCGCCTGGGTGGACTTCACCACGCCTCTCGCACCTCCCGGCTCGGTGGTTCCCGCCACCGCTCTGTCGATCGTGATGCAAGGTTCGAATGTGGTGGTGTCCTGGCCCGCCACTGATACTGGCTGGACCCTCCAAGCCAGCCCGACGCTGGCAGTGCCTGGCTGGCAGAGCGTTCCCGGAGTCGTCAACAACTCGGTGACGCTGCCCGTCACGGGTGTGGCCAGCTACTTCCACCTTACCCGCTGAAGTTCGTCGTCCTGGGACAGTCGATCGCGGCCGCGCCCCCAGGGGTGCGGCCTTTTTTTTCATTGGGCCGGTTAGCTGTGCGCGCGGAGTAGCCAGGAATGAGGACTCGCGTCGCGGGTCCAGGGGGGGAGGTGACTTTCACCTCGGCGTTGGTGGGTTACACCGAAACCCAACCGTCACTTGTCGGAGGCGCCGGATTGGCCTCAAGGTGAGTCGATTTAAGGTCATGAAACTACGAATCTGGAACATCCTTCAGGCGACTCCCGGTCTCTTGCTGTTGGTGGCGGCGGCAACTGATGCGTCCGCGGCCGAAGCTCGGGAGGTGGGGCCGGGGACAACCGCGATCCTTCCCCGGGGAAAAGAGGCTGATGGTATCATCGGCGACTTTGTTCTTCGGAACGATCTCGTTGAATTGACCGTGGCCCACGACGCGCCGCTGCGCCGACCCAATATGAGTACTTTCTACGGTACGAATGGCATGACCCCGGGCTGTCTCTACGACCTCGGACTGCGAGGGGCAACCAATGATCAACTGGTAATTTTTTGTCCCTTGGCCCAACAGGGACCGGTGTCCCACGTGCGGATTGACCGCGACGGTCGCGACGGTACCGCAGTAATCGAAACCGTGGTCAGCGCGGAGAATAACGGCGGACTTGCCAAGCGCCATGCCTATCACCTCAAGGATGGCCAGCAGGGGGTTTTGATCGTCTCGACGGTGCACAATCAAAGTCCGACGGCTAGGACCAATATTCTCGGGGATCGGTGGACGCATTTCAGCAATGCCGGTGAGGCGGGACCCATCTCCTGGGGTGATGCCGAGGATCCGCTGGATCATGCCGGATATGCGTATGCTTGGCTCCCTGACCCCGCGCGCCCGCCGCGAAATCAAGAGTTCGTATTGAGGCCGGGTGAGGAGATTGAGGTTGTTCGATTCCTGGCCGTCGGCCGTTCGCCCGCGGAGGCCGCTGGACTCGTCGCCCAACAACTGGGGCCGACCGGACTTCTCTGGGCGAGGATTCAGGATTCTGAGGGCAGGCCCATCTCGACAGCGCGCGTTCTTCTGCCGTGGTCCGGAGGGAAGATTCCCGGTTATCCGGACGCAGAAGGAATCCTTCAGGTTCACGTTCCGGCCGGTGAGTACGCTCTGGAGGTAACCGATGCTGGACGTGGCGCGGTTACGAACTCGGTGTCCATTCAGCAGGGCCAGACCAACCAGGTTCAAATCTCCCTGGGACTTGAATCGGCGGTGGCGTTTGAGATTCGTGGTGACACTGGGCAGTTGATTCCCTGCAAGGTTCAATTCATCGGGGTTGGCGAAACCCCGACGCCCAATCTCGGCCCAAAGATCCGCGCTCATGGGTGTCTTGACCAGTATCACAGCGAGCGCGGTGATTTTAAGGTCCCACTGCCGCCTGGTACCTATCGGGTTGTCATCACCCGCGGGCCGGAGTTTGGTCATTTCACTTCTGAGTTCACACTTGCTTCCGGCAGATCGATCGCGGTGACCGGTAAACTTCGCCGTCTGGTGGACACTGCGGGCTGGGTCAGTTGCGACTACCACAACCACTCCACGGAAAGTGGTGACAACACCTGCGGGACGCGCGATCGACTGATCAATCTCGCGGCGGAGCAGGTCGAGTTCGCCCCGACCACGGAGCATAACCGGTTTTTCGACTGGGCCCCGTTGATTCGGGAACTGGGTTTGTCCGACGAACTTCAAACGGTTAGTGGCGTCGAACTGACCGGTGCCGGTCAGCACATGAATTCATTTCCCTTCGCTCCTAAGTTGTATCGTCAGGACAACGGGGCACCGCCGTGGAACCTCGACCCGCGCATCACGGCCCTCACCCTGCGGCGTTGGCAGGGAGAAGATCCCCAGCGCTGGATTCAGCTCAACCACCCCAACCTCGCGGAGGACTTTAATGATCGCGATAACGACGGGGAACCCGACGGGGGCTTTCAGGGCCTGGAGCGAATGGTGGATGCGCTGGAGACGGAAAATTATCTGGGCAACGACATCTTGTGCGAGGCACCGCTTAAAATTGTTCGTGGCCCCGGCGGCCGGGAGTCCGTGCGGGAGATTCGCGGATTCGTCTGGCGCCAGCTTCTCAATCGCGGACTGCGCCTGTGGGCTACTGCGGTTGCGGATGCCCATGAAGTCCATGGCAACGGGGTCGGAGGGTGGCGCGTGTATCTCCCCAGTTCGACGGATGAACCCTCCCGAATCGATTGGAGAGAGAACGCTCGTCATGCCCGGGCCGGTCGAGGGGTGTTGACCACAGGACCGTTCCTCGAGGTGAGGTGTGAAGACGGGACGTTGCCGGGCGGCACCACTCGAATGGTAGGCGAATTTGGACTCAAGGTGCGGGTTCAATGCACCGACTGGCTCGACATTGATCGCGTGCAGGTTCTGGTGAACGGACGCTCGAGTCCCGATCTCAACTTTACCCGAGCCTCGCATCCGCAGTTCTTCAGCGATGGAGTCGTCAAATTTGACCGCCTGATTCCCCTCCGGCTCGCCGCGGACTCCCATTTAATCGTGGTGGCCATTGGGGAGAATTTTACGTTGAAGACCGGATTCGGAACCAGCGACCAAGCCTCCATGCAACCCTGCGCCTACAATAATCCGATCTTCGTGGATGTGGACGGGAATGGGTTCGCTGCCAATGGGGATATGCTGGGATGGGACTTGCCCACCGGCAAGGAAGACACGGAGGAGGTTCGAGCCCGCCTTGTGCGGGCAGGGTTGAATCCGTTCACCGCCCGGCGCTGATTAGCGGTACCGAGGCATCTGGATTTAGGCGGTTCCGAGAGGGGCGACCCTGAGCACAGGCGCTGCGGGGTACCTCACCCGTGCAAAGAAAAGCGCGGCCAGCAGGAGAGCCACCAAGGAAATCGTGGCGCCCGCCCCGCCGAGTTGGAGGAACTGGGGCAGAAAGTCACTGTCCGCCGTCCACCGCCACTTGGCGAACATGACGGCTAGGTATCCGAGGTATCCCACCGCGTCCGCCACGTACATTAGGTGTCCCACATTTCCGCGCTCGCGGGTCAGCGCAATCAGCCGTTCAAAGATCGTGGTGTGGACCGCTACGTAGGGCAGGTAGAGTCCGAGCCCAAACAAGACCATGAACGGGAAGGCTCCTATTCGCCCGGTCCGGTGTCCGGCAATCGCGCCGCCGACCATGAGTAATCCCGCGCCGCAGATGGCGAGGGCCAAGAAAAAGGCGCGGCGGTTATCTCGAACCGTGGAGGCGAGTCCGTTCACGGACAGAACTCCGAGGGCCACCCAGAGTTCGGAGGTGGTGAAAATGGCTGGTTGTCCGCGGGTGCCGAGTCCCGACCAAAGCTCGGGCGCGAAGTCGGCGCGAAGGCTGCGCATTACGGTGATGAGCAGGTAGGCCAGGATGATTAGGATGAGTCCCGGAGCATATCGTGCCAGGAACGCGCGGCGTCCGGCCCGGTCCAGCGGTGTCCGTTCTGAACGGGCTGCGATATCCGCCGGCGAAGGGCTGGGGATTTTACGTAACATCCACACGAAACCCGTCAAGGGCAGGAGAAAAAAGGCCCCGCAGGTTGCGGGCATCCACCGCTCACTGATGCCGGCCTCGAGCAGGGCGAGCCCGGCAGACTTCGTAACGCCGTCGGCCACGATAAAGCTGGCGCAGAGCGCTGCGACCAAGGCCTCCGTCAATTGGCGTCCCTCCAGGAATCCCAGCACAAGTCCGAAGACCAACCCCAGAGCCAGTCCATTGAGGAAGAGCAGGACGCCATTGTACGGCGTGGGGACCCAACCGAAGAGAACCAAGGAAACCTCAGCGGCGGCGACGAGTCCGAGCAGGGTGGCGGTTCTTTGGCTGGGCTGCATTTCGGCGATGATCCGGATGCCCATCCATTTCGACAGCGTATAGCCCAATACCTGTGACATCACGAGGAAGGCCTTGAAACCTGGTCCAAACGGGGGAGCTTCATATCCGGCGGCAGTGAAGGGTTTCCGCAGGCCGTACATACAGGCATAGGTTCCAAAGGCCGCCACAATGCACCAGGCGGCGGACAATTTTGGCCGATCACGCAGGTGATCTTTTAGGGAGCGGCGCTCCGTGCGGGACATGGCTGACAGGGCTGACATGGCAGGAGAGTTCTCCAGGGCCGCGGTCCGATCGGCGATCAGGGCCGAGAGATTAGCAGGGATTCCAGCAGGAACCGGAAGACCTCCAAATCGGGGGTCACGCTGTGGGGCACCTTGCCGCGATCATCGTAACGTCGCACTCGGATCGCCTGGTCGAAATACGGGTGCGTTTCAAACGCCCGCCCCTCGTCCGACGTCATCGGTCCACCCTGCAATGCCAGGCTTTTGCGGGAGGCCTCGGATAGCCCTTCATAGTACGGGGCTTCCTTCCAGCAGAGGTATCGCTTGGAGTCCGCATGCATCCGGATCGGTTCCACCACGGCGTCGCCGAAGTGCCGGGCAAGGTGGTTGGCTCCGACCTGTTCGTGCCGAGCGTCGACTCCGTGGTCTGCAATATCCTCGCCCAGATCGTGCAGCAGATGTCCGTAGTCGTGCAGCAGGCAAGAGGCGACCACCTCCCGCGCCTCCCCGGCCTCGTGAGCCAGGGTTGCACATTGGAGCGCATGCTGCATCTCGGTGACGTTTTCGCCGTATTGGCGGTGTCCCCGCTGCCGAAGGGTTTCGAGGATTTCTGAAACAATGTCGGAGTCCGTCATGGGAGGGGATATACTTCCGCGCCTGGGTTGTGGGGCAACCCCGTTCGGACCCCGACGGGTTACGTTTCAGCGTCGGGACAAATCGCTACGCGCGGCCATTCACCGGACGCAACCCGAAGGAAAGCAGTTGCCAGTTCGCTTAGGGCCATCGGTGGGGAGACCAGTCGCTCCCAGGGATGCGCAGCGGCATGACGTTCGAGAAACCGAAGTCCCGCTTCCAGGTGGCGGGGGCCGTAGTTGTGGCTGCCGCGGATGGTCAGGCACTTTCGAATGACCGCCTCACCGGTGAGGGAAAGCCGGGACTTCGGATGGACCATTCCGGCCCACGCATAGAATCCTCCAGGTCGGAGGATTCGGATTCCCTCGGGAACGACGGAAGAGTCGCCGCAGGCTTCGATGACGGCGTCGGCCGAGGCGGATGGCAGCGGGGAGGGGTTCTGCGCGGAGACCGGTTCGCCGCCAAATTCACCGACTAAATCCAGGCGACGGGGAAACCGATCAATGACCAACACGCGCTGCCAACCGAACGACTTCAGCAAAGCGCAGGCATACAACCCGAGTAGTCCGGCACCCTGGATCACGGCCATCGTGCCTCCCGACGCGAGGGGTTCGGTGGCTGCCACCATGGTGGCCAGCGCACAATTGGCTGGAGCGGCCATGGCGTCACTGATGACTTCTGGCAGAGGGAAAACCCGGGTCCCTGCCCGGAGTAGCACATGCGACGCATAGCAGCCGTTGAGTCCGCTGCGGTCATCAATTGCGGCGTGGCCGTACTTGAAGAGGTGATCGCATTTCTGCGGTAGATCCCATAGCCGGCAGGCAGGGCAGTGTCCGCAGCTGTCGGCCAGTGTCCAGGAGACCCGGCTTCCGATGAGGGAGGGATCACGGCCTGGCCCGAGAGCGACTACCCGCCCCATGGCCTCGTGTCCCAGGATGCAGGGTGTGGGTTCCTGACGGCGGCCGTCCAGAGTGTGAAGATCGGAGCCGCAGATTGTGGCCAGAGAGATCTGCACCAGCACTTCTGATGGTCCGGGCTCCGGAATGGGGAGGCTGCGGAACTCCAGGGGAAGACCGGGACCGTGAAACAGAGCGGCTCTTGCGGACAACACTCCGCCGGTATGCGCGTCCGTTGGTCGGACGTCAATTCGATGGGGAAGGCGGTTGTTCCGGCTGGGTGACGTTCCTGTGAAACTTCGGATAACCTTTCCGAAACTATTTAGGAAGGCACATAACTCGCTGGCCTAGGAAAATTCGAGTTCTAGTGATTATATTAGGGAAAAGCTTGAAGCTCGGCGGGGCGAAGACACTGTTGGTTGCACCGTCCTCGAACCAAGCCACCTCTGGCCGCGGAGGACGCGGGCGTCGCCGGAAATCTCATTCGGTCCCCGCCACTGCAGGTGCCATGGGACGTCGAGAAAATGCAGCCGAATGCCTACCACCAGAATCGCCGTCACGGGGATGATCACCAGCGGGTAACCCGTGTCGAGGCGCTGGCGAATGACTGCACGCTCGTTCCGTCTTTGGAACCGCCCCTACAGCCATTTCTCGCGTACAGTGGTGCTCCGGTCGGCCACTTCCAGTCACGGAACCGGAGCCAGGAGGTTAACCCGTGATGAAGATGGAAAACTCTGCGCGGCGGTGGCTTCATCCGCAGGTCTGTCCTCGAGGAACCGATCATGAGAATTCCCCAATTTTTGCCCGTCTCCCGCGTGGCGTTGGTGCTGGCCGTCGCGGCTGCGGTGTCGGCCTTGGTATCACTGCGGTCGGTCGCCCAAGAAGCTGACCCCCAATTGGCTTTGTTTTTCCGCGGCTATCTGGACGAACGTTTCCAGTTAGAGCCCCTCACCGCCACCCAGTTGGGTGAGCACCGCTTCGATGACCGGTTGGAGGACCTGTCGGCCGCGTCTCGGGCCGCTTGGGTCGCCCACACTCGCGTCACGCTCCAAGCCTTACCGCAGAAAGTGGATTTTTCGCGGCTCTCCCGCGCGGGGCAGATCGACTTCGAGATTTTCCGACATGACCTGGAGAAGAGGGTCTGGCTGACCGAAAACACCCGTCCCTTCGAGGAGGATCCACGGGTTTACGGCGACTACATCAGCGATAGCGTCTACTCGCTCTTGGTCCAATCCACGCTGCCCAAGGAGACCAACCTCACCAACACGATCGCGCGCTTGCGGCGCATTCCGGCGGTGATCGAGGTCGCCCAACAGACGTTGCGGAACCCGCCCAAGACCATCCTTGAGACCGCCATCCGGCAGAACCGCGGCGCAATCGGACTCTACGAGTTCGGGCTGTTCGAGCTCGCCGGAGAGACGCCCCAACTCGCCGCGCTTCGAGCCGCCTCCGCGCCGGTTGCCGCGAAGCTCCGCACCTACCAGCAGTTCCTCGAAGGCGAGCTGATGGGGAGAGCCACGGGTGACTGGCGGCTCGGGCGGGAGCGTTTCGCGAAGAAGCTGGAACTGGTTCTCGACGCGGGTTTCACCGCCGACCAGGTGCTCGCCGATGCCGAGGCGGAGTTCATCCGCGTGAACCGCGAGTTGTATGTCGTCGCGCGGCAGCTTTGGAGTCGTTACTTCCCAGGCAAAACCTTGCCCCCGGATGACGAAGCAGGGCGGCGGACGGCAGTGGCGCACGTGATCGCTGCGGTCAGTCAGGAACATGGCAAGCCGGAGACACTCGTGCAGGATGCTCGCGCCACCGTGGACCGTATCAAAGCATTTATCCGCGAGCGGGACATCCTTCGTCTGCCGGAACCGGATCGTTGCCAAGTGATCGAGATGCCGGAGTTCAAACGGGGCAATTCGCTCGCTTACATGGAGTCAGCACCGCCCCTCGAACCCGCCGCTGTGAGCTTCTACGCCGTGAGCCCGCCCCTGGCGGATTGGAGCGCGGACCGCGTCCGCAGCTTCTTGGAGGAATACAATCAGCACATGCTGCAGATCCTCACGATCCACGAGGCTTATCCCGGCCACTACGTGCAGATCGAATACTCCAACCGCTCGCCATCGCTCATCCGGCGCGTGCTGCAATCGGGCGTCTTCATTGAGGGTTGGGCCGTCTACACGGAGCAAATGATGCTCGACCAAGGGTACGCCGACGGCGATCTGCGCGTCCGGCTCATGCAGCTCAAGTTTTATCTGCGCGCCGTGGCCAACGCGATCCTCGACTACCGCATGCATTGCTTGGCGCTGACGGATGACGAGGCAATGAAGCTGCTCACCGAGGGCGCCTTCCAATCCGAGGGCGAAGCGCGTCTGAAAATCATCCGCGCCAAGCAGAGCTCGACGCAGCTCAGCACCTACTTCGTTGGGCGAATGGCCCATCACCGATTGCGCCAGGAGATTCAGCGCGAACTGGGCGATCGCTTTGAGCTTGGGCGATTTCACGAGGCCGTGATCGATCATGGCTCGGTGCCGACGAAATACCTCCCCGAACTCGTTCGCGGTCGGCTGCGGCAGCCGCGGTGAGGCACTCCCGGGGCGTTTCGAGGTGCTTGATGCGGTCCATGGCTTGATTTTCAACGTCGGAGGTCACCGACCGCCGCCAGAGTTGGCGCCGGCAACGAAACCGCAGCGACGGTGTGTGTGGAGCAAGTTTTTAGGCCTGCCCGCACGGTTCATTTTTTGTGAGTCTGTGATGAAGAGCCTGAGCAGGTAGGAAACCCGCAGGACGAGGGAGACCTTTTGGACGGTTGGCAGAAATCCGGAGAGCACATTCCCACAATTACGGGTCCCGTTGCGGAGTGTCAGGGCGCGGCACCCGATTCCGGCGGTCAGCCTTCCGACGCGCCGTTGGAGGTGGAGCCGGTGGAAGAGGGTGACCATCGCTGTCACGAAGAAGAGTAGGGCTACGCCGACGACCACGTCGTGCATCGGTGTCACCACGAGAGCCGGGTAGACCCTTCGCCTCATCCTGGCCGTGCACGCTGCGCCAACTTCTCTGGCCCCCCCGCGCGGAAGTACGGCCCGCGTCTCCGCGTGAACGTCTCCTTGATTCCTGACGAACGGTGTCTGCGGTTTTAATTGAATGGGGTGACCCAGTGTAATGCTAACGAGCGAGGATAGCTTAGGAGGTGATTTCGGAGCGAAATGGAAATTGGAAATGGGGTAAGAGCTCTGAGAGGGTTTGAGGTCGGCCGCCGTATTTCTATAAGCCTTACAGTGAGCTCTGGAGGCCTGGTGGCGGCCTTTGATTGACTCATTGATGAATTGT
>Ga0209591_10006857_pt1 | contig 12587 bp, 8 predicted proteins | sample MAT01_FD_187207 | JGI IMG/M metagenome (GOLD analysis project Ga0209591, IMG submission 187207) | Freshwater microbial communities from Lake Fryxell liftoff mats and glacier meltwater in Antarctica - MAT-01 (SPAdes) (version 2) | ecosystem: Environmental > Aquatic > Freshwater > Ice > Liftoff...
ACGGGTACGGGTACGGGTACGGTCACGGGTACGGTCACGGGGACGGTCACGGGGACGGCTACGGTCACGGGGACGGTCACGGGTACGGCTACGGCTACGGCTACGGTTGCTCCGTCGAAGCCTCGGACTCGGGTGTCCGCTGTCCCGGTGCCGCCGGCTCCTCCGCTCCCGGTCACTCGCGCGATGCGCGATGCCGGGGCACCGCCCCTCCCCGAACCTGCGCCGAAATCAAGCCCGCCCGCGCCGCCCGCGCCGCCCGCGCCGCCCGCGCCGCCCGCGCCGCCCGCGCCGCCCGCGCCGCCCGCGCCAAGATCAGCGCCGAAATCAAAGGCCACCGCGCCGCTGCTCGTCCCCGACGATCCGCTCGGCGCGCCGACCACGTCGGTCAAGGGCATCGGTCCCGCGCTCGCCGCCGCCATGGCCGAGCGCGGCCTCGCCACCGTCGAAGATCTGCTCTGGCTGGTCCCGCGCCGCTGGCTCGACGCCCGCGAGGTCCTGCCGCTGGCCGCCGCGCTGGCCGCCGCCACCGACGGTGATCGCATCGGCGTGCGCGCCTCGGTCGTCGCGGCGCGCACCGTGCGAGCCCGGGGCCGGGCTTGGGGCGAGGTCCGCTTCGGCGATGGCGTCGAGCCCAAGACGCTCCTGGTCGTACGCTTCTTCGGGATCTGGGCCGGCATCGACAAGCGCTTCCCGCTGGCCGCCGAGGCTGCGATCTCCGGCATCGCCAAGCGGCGCGGCGGCGTGTGGGAGATGGCCAACCCCGACGTGCTCGCGGTCGCGGCCAGCGGCGCGGTCGGCGACGCCGCCCAGGTGGTGCCGCGATATCCCGACATCCCCGGCGTGCCGGCCGGGCGGCTGCGCAGCGCGTGCCAGACCGCGGCAGTCCGGGTCGCCCACATCGTCGACGACGGCGTGCCGGCCGCGGTGGCCCGGCGTCAGGCGCTGCCACCGCTGGTCGAGGCGCTGACCGCGCTGCACGCGCCCGAGCCCAGCCTGTCGGCCGCCGAGGTGGCGTGCATGAACGCCGGCCTGAGCCCGCACCATCGTCGGCTCGCCTTCGCCGAGCTGTTCGCGCTCGGTGCAGTCGTGGTGCGACGTCGCCAGCTGCGGCGGTCCGATCGTGCGACGCCGCTGCCGCCCGCGGCCGCGCTGTCGGCCGAGCTGGTGCGCGCGCTGCCGTTCGCGCTCACCGGCGCCCAGGCCCGCGCCATCGCCGAGGTCGCTGGTGATCTGGCGCGCGCCACGCCGATGAACCGCCTCCTGCAGGGCGACGTCGGCGCCGGCAAGACCGCGGTCGCGTTCGCCGCCGCGCTCCACGCGATCCGCGCCGGCTCCCAGGTGGCGGTGATGGCCCCGACCGAGATCCTCGCCGAGCAGCACCACACCACGCTGCGCCGCTGGTGCCAGCCGCTCGGCGTGCGCACGACGCTGCTCACCGCGTCGACGCCGCGCGGCGTGCGAGCCTCGACCCTGGCGCTGCTCGCGGGCGGTCAGATCGACCTGGTCATCGGCACCCACGCGCTGCTGGCCGACGCGGTCGGCTTCGCGCGCCTCGGCCTCGCCGTCATCGACGAGCAGCACCGCTTCGGGGTGGCCCAGCGGGTGCGCCTGCGCGACAAGGGCGACGGCGGCGCGCCCCACCTCCTGGTCATGACCGCGACGCCGATCCCGCGCACGCTCGCGCTCACCGCGTTCGGCGACCTCGACGTCACGATCATCGACGAGCTGCCACCGGGCCGCAGCGCGCCCAGCACCGAGGCGGTGGGCGGCGCCAAGGGCCGTGCCGCGGCCTACCTCCGCGTCGCCGAGCGCTGCACCGCCGGCGAGCGCGCGTTCGTGGTGTGTCCGCTCATCGACGCCTCGCTCGACGACACCCGCGCCGGCTGGGCCGACGCCACGTCGGTTCATGCCGAGCTGGTCGACAAGCTGGCGCCGCTGCGGGTCGGGCTGTGCCACGGCCGCTTGCCCGCCGACGAGCGCGACCGCACCATGGCGGCCTTCGCGCGCGGCGACCTCGACGTCCTGGTCGCCACCACGGTCATCGAGGTCGGCGTCGACGTGCCGGCCGCGACCGTCATGGTCATCGAGGACGCCGATCACTTCGGCCTGGCCCAGCTCCACCAGCTGCGGGGCCGCATCGGGCGCGGCGGCGGCGCGGCCTGGTGCTACCTGGTCACCAAGGGCGGCCGCACCGACGACGGCAAGAAGCGCCTCGAGGTCATCGCCGAGACCAGCGACGGCTTCCGCATCGCCGAGGAAGATCTGCTCCTGCGCGGCCCCGGTGAGCTGATGGGGGCGCGCCAGGCTGGCGTGCCCCGCCTGCGCTTCGGCAGCCTGGTCGAGCACACCGCGCTGCTCTTGGCCGCCCGCGCCGAGGCCGAGGCGGTGCTGTCCGCCGATCCGCGCCTCGAGCTGCCGGAGCACGCCGGCCTTTGCCGCATCGTCACCCGCCGAGAGTCGGTCTCGGACGCCTTCGGCAGCGAAGGGGGCTGACAGTGTGCTGACGGTGGTGTCGCGGATCTGGGCGGATGGTGAACGCTCACCAGGGCGGTGCGATAATTGCGCGTGGTTGGGCCAGGAACAAGAATTGCTGAGACGGAGGCGACGATGATCAAGCAAGCCGGATGGGTCGCGATGATGATGCTGGCGGCCGTGGCGGCGTGCGGCGATGACTCGCCCGGTGAGCCGGCGGGGACGGTTCTGGGCGGCGCCGCGGCGTCGGTGGTCGTCGACGAGGTCGCCCTCGATGCGACCGGCGCGGCGGTGGTGGGCGGTCGCTACACCGGTACGCTGGCCCTGGGCGACGCCACGCCGGTGCCGGCGGTGGCGCAGGTCGACGCCTTCGTCGCCAAGCTCGACCGCGCCGGTGACGTGCTGTGGTCGCGCGCGATCGGTGGCGTCGTACCCAACAACGTGGGCCGCGACGACTCGGTCAGCGGCGTCGCGATCCTGCCCGATGACTCGGTGATCGTGACCGGCTATGCCGAGGGCACGATCGACCTCGGTGGCGGACCGCGCGCTGGCGGGCACCTGGGCGACAGCTCCGATCCGGGCACGCTGTTCGTCGCGCGCCTGGCCGCCGACGGTACCCACCTGTGGTCGCAGCGCTGGCCCGGCGGCGACTTCGGGTCGTACGTGGGCGTGCCGGTGATCGGCGCCGACGGCTCGATCTACCTGGCCGCGCGCTTCACCGGCGGCGCGACGATCGGCAGCCGCGACCTCGCCTTCGACACCACCGAGGAAGTGATCGTGAAGCTCGACGCCGACGGCGCGGTGCAGTGGGCGCGGCCGATGCGGACCGACGGAGCCCCGGACTTCTACAGCGCGCGCGGCCTGGCCGTCGACGGCGACACGCTGGTGGTCAGCGGCTGGCTCAGCGGCGCGGTCGATCTGGGCACCGGCCCGCTGGCCGGCGTCCAGGAGGACCGGACCTGGGTCGCGCGCCTGGCCTCCGCCGACGGGGACCTGATCGCGGTGCGCGCCTACGCCAGCACCGAGACCCCGGTCGGCCCGCGCACGATCGCGGTGACGCCGGGCGGCGGGCTGGTGCTGGGCGGCGCCCACTTGACCCGGCTCGCCGCCGACCTGTCGATCGTCGGCTCGACCGATCTGTCGGGGCTCGACAGCTACAACGACCTGACCGGCCGCATCGCGGTGCGCGCCTCGGGCGAGATCGTGTGGGTCAGCGCCCACGGCTTCGCGCGGCTCGCGGCCGATGGCCAAGAGCTCGAGCGTGCGACCTTCACCGCCGACAGCGACCCGTCGACAACCGACGAGGTCGAGCTGCGCGACGTCGCGGTCGGCCCCGACGACGAGGTCGCGATCGTGGGCGGCTTCCTCGGCCGGTTCACCATCGCTGGCCAGGTGCTCGCGACCGCGGGCGACGATCGCAACCCCGACGGCTTCGTGGCCTGGATTCAGTAGCCGCTACTCGACCCGCCGCTACTCGACCCGCCGCTACTCGACCCGCCGCTACTCGACCAGCAGCTTGTCCAGCAGCCGGTCGAGGTGGTCGAGGTCGAGGTAGCGGATCGTGATCGAGCCGCTCTTCTTGTCGCCGCCGTCCTCGTCGAGGGTGACCGGGCCGCCCAGCGCGCGGCCCAGGCGCTCCTCGAGATCGCGGGCCGAGGCCGACTTGCCACGCCCGACGGTCGCGCCGCTGCGCTCGCGGGCCGGGCGCGGCTCGTTCTTGTTGCGGACCAGTTGCTCGGTGGCGCGCACCGACAGCCCCTTGGCGATCGCGGTGCGCGCGGCGGTCTCGATCGCGACCGCGTCGTCGAGCCCGAGCAGCGCGCGGGCGTGGCCCATCGTCAGGCGACGGTCCTCGACCATGGCGCGCACGCCGTCGGGCAGCTTGAGCAGGCGCAGCGCGTTGGTGACCGTCGAGCGCTCCTTGCCGACCCGGGCCGCGACCTCCTCCTGGCTCAGCCCGAACTCCTCGACCAGCCGGTGGTAGGCGGTGGCTTCCTCGATGGGGTTGAGGTCGGCGCGTTGCAGGTTCTCGACCAGGGCCCGCTCGAAGGCCTCGCGCGAGTCGACGTCCTGGATGACGACCGGCACCTCGTGGCGCCCGGCGCGCTGGGCGGCCCGCCACCGGCGCTCGCCGGCGATGAGCAGGTAGCCGCCGGTCGGTCGCGGCCGCACCACCAGCGGCATGATCACGCCATGGGCGCGGATCGACGCGGCCAGCTCGTCGAGCTCGGCGTCGTCGAAGCGCCGGCGCGGCTGCTCGCTGCTCGGATAGACGTCCTCGATCGGCGCCAGGACGTAGACCCGGGGCCCCGCTGGCGTCGTCGAGGCGGTCGCGGCGACCATCGCGGGGGTCGGCGGCAGGAGCGCGCCCAGGCCCCGGCCCAGCCCGCGTCCGCCCAGCCCTCGCTTGGGATCGGTCACGCTGGCCCCGGTGGCTTGGCGAGGTGGCGGGCCAGCAGCTCGTCGGCGACCGCCAGGTAGCTCTTGGCGCCCGGGCTGCGGAAGTCGTAGAGCAAGGCGGGCTTGCCGTGGGACGGCGCCTCGGACAGGCGGACGTTGCGCGGCACCAAGGTGTCGAAGACCTTGGCGCCGAAGAACTCCTGGACCTCGCCGCGGACTTGATTCGACAGGTTGGTGCGGGCGTCGAACATGCAGAACAGCACCCCGTCGATCGTGAGCTTGGGATTGAAAGCGGCGCGGATCTTGTCGATCGTCGTCGAGAGCGACGAGATGCCCTCGAGCGCGAAGTACTCGGCCTGCATCGGCACCACCACCCCGTCGGCCGCGCACAGCGCGTTGAGCGTCAGCATGCCCAGCGACGGCGGGCAGTCGATGACGATGTAGTCGTACTGATCGGCGACCGTGGCCAGCGCGTCGGCGAGGATCCACTCGCGGCGCTCGGCGGTGATGAGCTCGATCTCGGCGCCCACCAGATCGGCGTTGGCGGGCGCGACGAACAGGGTCGTGATGTCGGTCGGCCGGATGACGTCGGCGAGGGAGACGTCGCCGACCAGGGCGTCGTAGATCGACAGCTCGATCTTGCTGCGGGGATAGCCCACGCCCGACGACGCGTTGCCCTGCGGGTCGAAGTCGCACAACAGGACGCGATAGCCCTTGCTGGCAACCGACGCGGCCAGGTTGATCGCCGTCGTGGTCTTGCCGACGCCGCCTTTCTGGTTCGCGACCGCGACGATCCGGGTCATCAGGGGCGGTTAACACGGACGTCTGACTTCGGGCGCGTCCGGAACCAGACTTCGGGACCTCGTCGCGCGAAGTCGGGAAGAAAACTTGGCTCGAGGTGATCCTTCAGATTACAAAGTATCCGGATGTAGGACATGTAGTCGTCCTCGTCGCGAGACCCCTCTGGAGGCCCTGATGTCTTCGTTTCCCCGCGTTTATGGTTCGTTTGCCGAGTTCGAGCGCGATGAGCTGCGGAAGCTGGATTCGCTGCACACGTCGGTCTCCGACATGGTCGAGGAGCGCTTTTCGGAGGAGCTCGACTTCAGCGGCGGCGGCGACGCGCCCCGTAAGCGCGGTCGCCCCCGCAAGCTCAAGTAGCCCCACAAGAGCAGCTGAGCTCGCGCTGGCGCCCACCGGGTCAGCCGATGCCGTAGTCCTTGAGCTTCTTGTAGAGCGTCGAGCGGTCGATCTCGAGGATCGCGGCGGCCTGAGCCTTGTTCCCGCCGGTGGCGGCGAGGGCCGCGACGATGCCTTCGCGCTCGAGCTCGCGCAGCGAGCGGGCCCCGGTCGGCGCCGTGGGCGCGGTCGGCCCGGTCGGCGCGTCGATGGTGATGGGCGGCAACACCATCCCGGCCGAGCTGTGCGCGGGCAGCGGGATCGCCGGCGCGCTGTGCTGGGGCAGGCTGATCGCCATCGAGCCCAGCGGCGGCGTGGGCGCGCTGCGGCGAGTCGCGGCCGGTCCGCGGCCGACGATCTGCGGCGGCAGGTCAGCCTCCTCGATCCACTCGGTGCGGCCCAGGACGACCGCGCGCTCGATCGCGTTGCGCAGCTCGCGGACGTTGCCGGGCCAGGCGTGGGCGACCAGCGCCGCCATCGCCTCGGGCCGGAAGCCGCGCACCCGCCGACCGATCTGCTGGCGCATGCGGGCCAAGAAGTGCTCGGCGAGGAGCGGCACGTCGTCGGCGCGCTCGCGCAAGGGCGGCACGACCGCGTGGATGACGGACAGGCGGTAGTACAGGTCTTCGCGGAACCGGCCCCGCCTCGCCTGTTCGTGCAAGTCGCGGTTCGACGCGGCGATGAGGCGCACGTCGACGTCGACCGAGCGGGTGCCGCCGACGCGCTCGAAGCGGCGCTCCTCGAGCACGCGCAGCAGCTTGGTCTGCAGGAGCAGCGGCATCTCGCCGATCTCGTCGAGGAACAGCGTGCCCTTGTCGGCCGCCTCGAACCGGCCGATCTTCTTGTCGGTGGCGCCGGTGAACGCGCCCTTCTCGTGACCGAACAGCTCGCTCTCGATGAGGGTCTCGGTGAGCGCGGCGCAGTTGACCGCGACGCAGGGGCCCGCGGCGCGCCGGCTGCCGCGGTGGATCGCGCGCGCGACCATCTCCTTGCCGGCGCCCGACTCGCCGCCGAGCAGCACCGTGGCGTCGGTGGGCGCGACGCGGCCCACCAGATCGAGCAGCTCGCGGGCGGCGGCCGAGCGGCCGATCAGCTCGCTGTCGCCGAGGCGCTCCTCGAGGGCCGCCTGGCCCCGCGTCAACAAGCCCTGGGTGTCGGCGGCGGCCAGCGCGGCGGCGACCAGCTGGGCCAGGCAGCCGGCGGCCATGAGCTCGAGCTCGGAGAACCCGCCGCGCGCGCGGTCGGCGATGAGCACCGCGGCGCTGCCGACCGGCACCGCGATCGCGGGCCGGCCCCCGATGTCGATGGCGAGCGCGCGGCTCTTGCCCAGGACGTTGTCGAGCACGCCGTCGGGCAGCGCCAGGGTCGCGCCACCGTCGCCGGCCCGGGCCAGCGACTGCGGCACGCCGCGCTCGCGGGCCAGCAGGAACGCCCGTTCGGCGCTGACCAGGGTCAGGCAGGCCTCGGTGGCGGCCTGGGCGACCGAGGCCTGGCCTTGGCCGATCGCGGCGTGCAGGCGATCGCCGAGGGCGGCCAGGGCGGCCAGGTGGCGGCGCGCGCCAGCGTCGACCGCCCCGGCGGTCAGCGCCATCAGCTCGCGGGTGCCGACCTCGATCGTGACCTTGGCCGGCTGCGAGGCGCGAGTGACCCGGGTCGCGCCTTGCAGCAGGTAGGCGAGGCGGGTCTGCCCGACCGTGATCTCGTCGCCCGACTCGAGGCGATGCTCGCTGACCGGCTCGCCGTTCACCAACGTCTTGTTGCGGCTGCCGGCGTCGACGACGCACAGCCGACCGTCGCGGGGCTCGAGGGAGCAATGCAGCCGCGACACCGACGGGTCCGACAGCTGAGCCGCGTTGTCCTCGCCACGCCCGATGCCGCCGCCGCGCGCCGGAATGTCGAACTCGCGCCCGAGATCGGGGCCGTCGATGACGATGAGGCGGGCCAGAGCCACGGCGCATCGTACCGCGGATGAACGGGATCGGTCGCGCGCGCAACTGACGTGTGTAGTCGGTGGTTTCGACAACCCGCACCGACCCGAGGTAGAAAGACGTCATGCGTTCTGCGACGATCGTGGTGCTGGGCCTGGCGCTGGCGGGGTGTGGCGGCAAGACCAAGCCGGGGGCGACGCCGACGACGATCGGCGGAGGTGGCGAGCCCGATCCGCAAGGAGTCATCGCGCAGACCCTCGTCGGCTGGGGTCGACAGCAAGCCCAGGGCGGCGCGCTCAACCTGTTTCTCGAGGTCACCGACCACACCGGCATGTCGAAGTCGTACCCGCTTGGCGGGTCGACGACGCCGTGCAACGTCGGGCGCGGCAACGGCACCGACATCATCACGACCCTGGTCTGCGTCGTCGACGGCAGCGGCGTCGAGCTGCGCGCGGTGTTCCGGGCCTCGCAGCTCATCGTGCTGCGGCGCCCGGTCGATCCCAGCGACGATCCGGCCGACCTCGAGCTGTCGTTTCGCGAGGTGACTCGCGTCGCGGTGCCGGCCGGCTCCAAGGTCGGCGCCGCGGAGTAGGGCCGGCGTAGTAAGATCGCCGGGCCGGGCCGTGCGTACCACGGGTTTCGCCGCGCAACCGGCAGGAGCTCTCGTGTCGCCGATCAATCGCTGGAAGATCGCCTGCGCGGCCCTGGCCGCCACCGCCGCCTTCGCCATCTACACCGGCCATCGCGGACCCGCCCATCCCCCAAGGTACGCGACCACCAGCGCGCCGGCCGCCGGCGATCCGGCGCCCCGCCGACCGATCCGGGTCTCGGCCGGCACCCTCGGCCTGTCCGAGGATCGGCTGATCGCGCAGATCCTCGCCGCCCGCTCGGGCTGGCAGGTCGCGCGCTATTGCGAGCAGCTCGGCGTCATCGGCACCGACACCGCCGTCGATGGGCTGGCCCGGCTCGTCGACGATCGCCGGGCCGGCGTGCCCGAGGCCATCCTCGGGCTGTTCGGCGCCATCGGCACCGAGCGCGCGGTCGCGCTGCTGACCAAGCTCGTCGACGACGATCGTCCGCGGGTCCGCTTCGGCGCGATCTACGGACTGGGCGCCACCGGCACCGCGACGGCGCGCGCGACCTTGCTCGCGGTCGGCGGCGACCCCGGCGACCCGGCCCAGGCCGCCGCGATCTACGCGCTGGGCCAGATGGGCGGCGACGAGGCTGCCGCCGGCCTCGCCGAGCTGGCGGCGCGCCCCGACTTTCGCACCGCCAGCGTCGCCGTCGCGGCGCTCGCGCAGATCACCACCCCGGCCGCCGAGGCCGCGTTGGTGGCGCTGATCGACGCCGCCGACCCGCGGGTGCAGGCGCTGGCCCTGCAGAACCTGCCGCCGACCCAGGACGCCAACCTCTTGGCCCGGCTCACCGCGATGGTGACCCACGGCGAGTCCCAGACCGCGGCCGCCGCGATCACCGCGCTGGCCCGATCGCGCGGCGCCGGCGTGCTCGACGTGCTGACCACCGCGGCGAAGGGCGGCTCCCAGCCGGTCCGCGCCGCCGCGGTCGCCGCGCTCGGGGAGCTCGGCGGCGACCGGGCCATTGCGACGCTCGGCGAGGTCCTGGCCAGTGGTGATTCGAGCACCGCGAGCGCCGCGGCCCAGGCGCTCCTGGCGATCGGCGGGCCCGACGCGCGCACCGTCGTGCTCGGCGCGACGCTGGCGACCGAAGGCGACCCCAGCGCGGTCCTCTACGCGCTGGGACAGCTCCACGGCGACGACGTCGACGACGTGCTGCGCGAGCTCGCGCGCAGCGGCAGCGCGCGCAGCCGGAGCGCGATCCTGCCTCAGCTGGTGCGGGGCGGCGATCCCGACGCGGTCGCGCTGGCGGTCGAGCTGGCCGGCAACGGGCCGCGCAACGAGCGCTACGTCGCGCTGCGGGCGCTCGCCGACGCCGGCACGCCCGAGACCTCGGCCGCGCTCCTCGAGCTGGCCCGCACCTCTCACGGCCAGAGCCGCACCGCAGCCATCGACGCTGCGCTCCAGGCTCGGCCCGGTGATCCGGCGCTCACGCAGCTCCTGATCGAGTCGATCACGACCGGCCGCCGCGACGAGGCGACCAGCGCGGTCTACACGCTGGCGCGGGTCGGCACCGAGCCGGCGCGCAAGGCGCTCCTGGCCGCCGCCACCGGCTCCGACGTCAGCCTGGCCCAGGCCGCGATCGGCGCGCTGGGCAACGACGCCTCGACGTCCGACGTCCGCGCCGCGCTGATCTCGGTGGCGCGCTCCGGGGCATCGCAGGTGAAGGGCCAGGCGCTCCAGCAGCTCCTGCAGAGCGGCGCGCCGGAGGGCCTCGCGCTGGCCCAGGCCGCGATCGTCGGCGAGCACGCCGACCCCGACGTGGCGCGCAACGTGATGTGGACCCTGGCCAGCATGCCGTCGCCCGATGGTGCGCGGCTGCTGGGGCAGGCGGCGTCGTCGGGCGAACCGCAGATCCGGGCCGCAGCGGCCCAGGCCATGGCCAACGTCGGCGATCCCACGTCGACCGAGACCCTGGTCGGGCTGACCCGCGACACCGACGCTCAGGTGCGCAGCGCGGCGCTGTCGGCGCTGGGGCAGGTCGGATCGACCAAGGCGGTCGACACCATCCTCGCCGCGACCGCCACCGGCGCGCCGTCGGACCGCTCGCAGGCGATGTATGCGCTGGCCCAGCTCGACGATCCCCGCGCGACCGACGCGATGGTGAAGCTGCTCGCCGATCCCGACGATCAGGTGGCGCTGACGGCGATCGGCGCGTCGTACAACGGCGGCCCCGCCATCGATCGCGCGCTGACCGGCATGGTCGGCAACGCCAGCCTCGACCCGTCACGCCGCAGCCAGGCCGCGCAGCAGCTGCGCAGCCGCGGGGGCGCGCTCGACGACGCGACCAAGGCGGCGATCGAGGCGCTGCTGGGCGTCGAGAACGCAGGGTATGGCGCGCGCCGCAGCTACACGCTCAGCGAGTGAGCGCGTCGATCGCGGCGGCGCGTCGGGGCGAGTCGGGGAAGCGGTCGACGAAGTCCCGGAACCGGCGCTCGGCGTCGGCGTGGTCGCCTTGCCGCTCGCTGGCAACCGCGGCCCAGTAGGTGGCGTCCTCGGCGATGACCGGGTCGGTGGCGCGGTCGAAGGCGGCGATGGCGTCGCCGTGCATGCCGCGGCGGAGGGCGCGCCAGCCGGCGCGGAAGTTTGCCAGCGCGACCTCGGCGGACTTGGCTGACGCGGTGGCCGAAGCCGAGCCCGTGACCGTGTCCGTGACCGTGTCCGTATCCGTATCCGTATCCGTGACCGTATCCGTATCCGTGACCGTATCCGTATCCGTATCCGTGACCGTATCCGTATCCGTGACCGTATCCGTGACCGTATCCGTATCCGTGACCGTATCCGTATCCGTGACCGTACCCGTGACCGTATCCGTGACCGTATCCGTATCCGTATCCGTGCCGGTCCCGAGGTCGGGATTGCGCCAGGTGACGCCGGCTTCGATCGTGATGCGGCGTCGGCCGACCGCGATCTGGGCCGAGCCCGCGAACACCGTCACCGTCGCGATCGCGCCCCGCAGCGTGGTGACCTCGACCTCGGCCTGGTCGACCGCGATCGCGGCCGTGCCGACGTGGACCTCGACCGGCCGGGTCGTCGGCCCGGCGGCGAGCCTGATCGTGCCCGAGGTCAGCGTCACCACGTCGCGATCGGCGACCGCCTCGCGCCGGTAGCGCGCGCCGCGCTGCGCGATCAGGCCGGCGGGCGTCGCGGTCGGCTCCTCGATGACCGGTGCCGCTGGTGCTGGCACCGACGGTCCGTCGGTCGTGGGCCCGATCACCGGCCGCGCGGTGGCGAGCGGCGCCTCGTGGCGCGATCCGCCCGGCCGCATCACCGCGAACGTCACGCCCGCGGCCAGCGCGATCGCGGCGCCCACGCTCGCCAACAGGGTGGTGCGCCGTCGCCGCGGCACGATCCGCTCGGCGCGCGCCAGGACCTCGGCTGCCAGCGCCGCCTGCCGTGACGGCGCCAGCCGCACCGGCGCCAGCCCGTCGAGCAGCGCCCGCGTCGATCGCTGCTCGTCGAGGAGCACGGCGCAGCGCGCGCAGGTCGCGGCGTGCTGCGCGATCGCGTCGTCCCGGTCGCCGCCCGCCGCCGCGGCGAGCTGCTCCGGCGCCGGGCAGGTCACGCCTCACCTCCGGCCAGCGCGAGCCGCAGCGCGCGGCGCGCGTGAAAGACGCGTCGCCACAACGTGCCCTCCGGCACGCCCAGCGCCAGCGCCGCGTCGACGCCGCGCTCGCCCTCGAGATCGATGAGCACCAGCGCCGCCCGCAGCTCGTGGGGCAGGGCGGCCAGGGCTTGCGGCAGCCGCGCCCGCAGGTACGGATCGCCAGCGCTCGCGCTGTGCGGCAAGACCTCGACCGCCGCGGTCATCGCGCGTTTGCGGCGCATCTCGCTGCGCGCGTAGTTGAGGGTCTGGTGCGAGGCGATGCCGAACAGCCACGAGCGCGCGCTGGTGCCGTGGAAGCGGGTCGCCGCGTCGAAGGCGGCCAGGAAGGTCGCCTGGACCAGGTCGTCGACGGCGTCGCCGTCGCTGCCG
>Ga0209591_10006860_pt1 | contig 12585 bp, 10 predicted proteins | sample MAT01_FD_187207 | JGI IMG/M metagenome (GOLD analysis project Ga0209591, IMG submission 187207) | Freshwater microbial communities from Lake Fryxell liftoff mats and glacier meltwater in Antarctica - MAT-01 (SPAdes) (version 2) | ecosystem: Environmental > Aquatic > Freshwater > Ice > Liftoff...
TGGAGGTCGATATTACCCACACAGACATCAACAAAAATCTCCTCTATGCCGAGATTGGAGTGCCTGAGTTCTGGCGATATGATGGGCAATATTTGAAAATTTATCTGCTGAAAAATGGTGCGTATCAAGAGGTGGAGACCAGTCCTACTTTTTCTTGGCTAAGCAAGCAGGGACTGTATCAGTTTCTTCGGGATTGTCAGGAATTGGGCGAAACGCAAGCGAAAAAGAAGTTTCGGAATTGGGTTAGACAACAGTTGCAGGTAGAGAGAGCCTAACCATCGCAGAATCAAATTCTGTTCGATCGCCCCCCACTATTGCCCTCAGCGATCGCCTCCTGAGTGCTTTCGGACTCACAGACAAAGCTGAAACCACTGCCTCAACCAATAACTTTCTGGGCATTTTCGGATTCACCGCTCACCTCAAAAAACAAGTGCAAAGACTCGATGCAGAGTCAGCTAACGTTCCTGTTGAGCGTCTGCGAGTAGCCTTTTCAACATAACCAGAATCTCTCAACAGTCCGCTCCAACAGGATTGTTCGACTGCTGACGCTTTTCATCATCCATTCATAGTTCAATAAGCATCTGAAGAAAACTTTTAGCCTGAGCATCATCAACAGTTTCACGGTAACCAGCCGAAAAAATAGGCGAGATGTCGCCTGTCAACTGAGTTACGCCTTTAGAGTTACGTCCTGCCCAATGAAATTGAATTCTAGTTGCATTTAATATTGAGGTATCTAATATAGAAATTAATCGAGTAGATAGCGTTTGAGTTTCAAGATTTAAACCTATAAAGAAGAAACAAAAAACGGTATTTCCTGCCCCAAGGCTTCTGAGAACTTTGTCAACATTGTATCCTTTAGGGCTAGAAGCAAGCGTAAGAATTTTAGTTTTTATATCAACCAATATTCTTGAGCCGAGGCTCAATGTGAAACTTAAATCTTCTAGTTCGTGAAAATTGGCTGCATTCGTAACGATTTGCTCAATCCGATTTCCACGCACATTGACGTTATCAATTTCACCCGCTTCTAGAATTGCTGTTTGATTTTCTACTACAAGCTGACTTAAGGTTATACCAAGGGATTGATATTCAGAATCAGATAACAGAGCATGAGTAATCTCAGCAGACACCAGGATATTTCTCTGCTCTTCCGATGTAGGCACATATCGGCTACCAGATGGGACAATATTGTTAGTAGCCTCAACTAATCTGATCAAATTTTCGTCCCAAGTAAACTCTTTGTGAATTAGAAATAGCCTCTCAAAGTTCTGAGGAATATTGGTAATACCTTCGTATTCTCGCAAAATATCATGTCCCAAGAAACTACCGCGTATATTGTCTTGCCGAAGTTGTTGGGAACTATGACTAATTTTTCGCAAGAAAGTAGCATTTGCCAGAAGTAACTCAACATTGTCTATTCTGACTATACAAACAATAAAAGGTATCTGATCATAGCGCCTTAACGTTGCAAGTCCCAGCACAGTATTTGAAAAGGAAGAGCCGCTTGCTGTAGAAAAACGAATTGCAAAATGATCGCAATAGTACACTGACCTACTTTTCGATAGCGAAAAACGACTTTGAACCTCCATAGCGATGACTTCTTTTGAAAAGCAAGTATTTTCTTGCTCGTACTGGTTAAAAAAATCAATTAACTCAGAAATTGAGGAGAGGTAATTGCTCTCGGTTGGATTTGGCATTGTTTGATATTCCTTTTTGCTGGGTAGCAAGCGTATTTCGCTCCCAGAATACGCCATCGGAGAACCCCTGAATCTCAGGTTCAAATTCCGCAATCTCTAATCTTTTTTCGGCAAGTAAGCTGTACTCTTCATCCAACTCAATACCCAAGTATTTTCTCCCAAGCTTTTTAGCAACAACTGAAGTCGTCCCACTTCCAAGAAATGGATCTAGGACAAAGCCACCAGAATTAGTACTTGCTAGTATTAGTTTTGCAATAGATTTTTCACTTTTCTGAGTAGGATGATCGGTGTTTTCTGGCATTGACCAAAATGGAATCGTAATGTCAGTCCAGATATTTGAAGGATGAGTATCCCGAAAGTTACCTTCCTTTGTAGCTTCCCAATCTTTGGGGGTTCCATCTCCGTTTCTGTAAGGTGCAATAACCTTCCTCCGAAGCTTCACACTGTCAACATTAAATGTATAGTCCTCTGACATCGTACAAAACCAAATATCCTCACTGGAGTTCTTCCAGTTAGATTTAGCACCACGTCCTTTTTCACGTTCCCAGGTAATTCGGTTTTGCACAACAAAGTGTGACGAAGCAACCGTAAATATTGAAGCAGATGAAAGCCAGTCACCACAGATGTATATAGAAGCTGTCTTCTTCAATAAAGGCTTTAGCGTGCAAACAACCTCATCTAGCCAAATTGCGTACTCATCAACTGTACGTCTTGAGAATTTACGTCCGTTGAAACTTTTATTGAGGTTATAAGGCGGATCAAGGATCAGAAGATCCACAAAGTCTTGAGGTAGGAATTTGGCTACTTTGAGACAGTCACCTCTAATTGTACCTATGGGTGGAGTTGATAAGGGTTCTGAAGGTAGCTGTTGAAGAATGCGGGGAGCCAGTCTAGCTCTATCTTCGCCATCCAGCGTAAGGGTACGGTTCATTGGAGCGCGTTGCTTATCTTGGCTGGCTTGAATCAAACTAGACATTCGTACTATTCTCCTCATGAAGCCTTGCTGAGTGGTACTTTCACTCAAAAAATGCAGTCCGCTCATAATAATACAGCTACCCCATCAATATTGTTAAGTTCGGCTAGAATTTTAGCTGACAGAAAGCCTAGATGCTCGACTACACGCATTCTTTTTCAAAAAAAGCCGAGTCATGGGCTTCAGTCAGGGCTGAATATTTTGCTAGGAAGTTTCAAGGAAAGTCTCAGGTAGTATCTGAATCAGTCGAACTTGTTATTAGACGGAATTTTTCCGCAGATCCATCCCAAATTAGGTGGATAGGTAGATTTTTTCTTGCGATTCACCCAAATCAGGTGGATCGCAGGAAAACTTCTTCGTAATACGCCGATCGAGGTGGATCTGAGGAAATTTTCCGTATATCTTTCAGATGTGTACGGTTGAAACCATGAGCATTATCAGGCACATATTTATCATGGTGACTAAAATGCTGAGGGGCTGCGATCGCCATTCTTTCCGCCCAGTTGGAGGATAGCCAAATACTTCAAATATCTTCATCATTAAGGTGAGCGATCGCAGAGGTTATCCAATTGAAAGTATTTCAAACCCTTCAACCCAAGCAGCGCCAAAATCTGGTGTTTTTGTTTGCATCTGGGCTGCTATTTTGGGCAAGCTTAGCATCGCTGCTGCCAACCCTGTCGCCTTACATTAAACAGGCGGGAGCCAGCGATCGCGAAGTGGGTGTCGTTATGGGCGCATTTGCCATTGGGTTACTGATTTTTCGTCCCGCGTTAGGGCGCAGAGCCGATCAAAAAAGTCGGACTGAAGTGCTAATGATTGGGCTGGTGGCAGTGGCGATCGCGCCGTTGGGCTATCTAATGACTCAATCTATTCCCATTTTGTTTATCATTCGCGCTTTTCATGGTTTGAGCATCGCCGCCTTCACCACCGCTTTTAGTGCATTAGTGACGGATCTCGCTCCGCCTCAGAATCGCGGCGAAGTGTTGGGTTACATGACCTTGGTTAATCCACTTGGCATGGCGTTAGGACCCGCGATCGGTGGTTTTTTGCAGGCGTGGGCAGGCTATACGCCCTTATTTTTGTTTTCTGCCGGATTGGGCTTTGTTGGAACTCTGTGTGCGACTCAAATCAAAGCGCCCCCAATTGAACTGGCATCGTCTGCTGCCTCCCAAAAAGTTCACGATATTCCTTTTTGGAAGTTTTTGTGGAATCCTCGCCTGCGAATTCCTGCTTTTGTGTTGCTATTGATTGGGATTGCGTTTGGCACTTTAGCGGTGTTTGTGCCGCTGCATATTCGAGAAACGGGGGTGAATTTGAATGCAGGTTTATTTTACACGGCTGCCGCGATCGCTAGTTTTGGGGTGAGGCTGCTGACTGGTCGCGCATCCGATCGCCACGGGCGGGGACGTTTTATTACCGTTAGCTTGTTGCTTTATGCCATCTCAATGCTGCTGCTCTGGCGTGCCCATAGCGCTCCTGAGTTTTTGGTGGCTGGTTTTGTAGAAGGCGCTGGCGCTGGCATTTTCATCCCCATGATCGTGGTGCTGACAGCAGATCGCTCAGAACCCCATGAGCGCGGTCGTGTGTTTGGGCTATGTTTGGCTGGGTTTGACTGCGGTATGGCGATCGCGGGTCCGGTGATGGGCTATTTGGCTGAGGCGATCGGCTATCGCGGACTATTTGGGGTTGCTGCGGGCATCGCCTTACTTGCGTTTATCAGCTTTGTGACTTTGTGCAGTAAAGATCTCGCTCACTCACTTAAATATTCTTTGGGTCGGGGTCGGGATGTTTATGCCTTGCCAAATCACCAAACTGCTCTGCAACCTTGATCGCTGTCATCGCCCCCCTTCATACATCGCTTTGGGAATGAATAGCACATGACCAGAAGGCTGCCGGATTGTCACATCTTGATCTGACCACGCCACGCTAGATTGGCGGATCGAATCAGTTTCTTTGGGCAATCCGTAAAAGCTCATGTCTATATAATGTCCGTAAGATGGAGTGCCGCTCCTGCCCACATAAATGGCATAGCGAGGTTGAGCATTCAAGGGAAATCCACGCCAGTCAGTATCGCTTTCATACACCGTCAGATACATAGAGGCACCCGGTTTTTCCCAGGTTTTCACCACGTTGAGCGATGGGCGTGTCAGCATAAAAAGAGCGATCGCACTGACCCAAAAACTTGCCCCTAAAACGCTGCCAAACCACGCCAATTGTTTGAATAAAGGACGATTCACGTTTTTCTATAGCCTCTTGGCATTAAACATTTGGCTGCATCACTCAAGGAAGCCTCAACACCTGATAGCATTCTGAAAAGTGAATATAGGAAACATGACTTTAATGGATATCTGGTCTAAACCTAGGGATACTCAAAATAGTATGGTTCTCTCGTTCACCAGGTTAACCTCAAAATACTTACTCAAAGTATCGAAACAGTGGCTTTGGTTGGGGGTTGGCTTAATCGCGATCGCAGGCTGCGCCAACACCGTTGATAGCCGCAAAGTTGCGGACGCGATTCAGCAAGATATTACTAAAAACGGTGGCACTTCCTTAAAAAAGGTGACCTGTCCTGGAAATGTGAAGCCCGAAGTGGGCAAAACCTTTAACTGCGTGGGTGAAATAGATAACGGTTACACCTTCACCATTACGGTAAAACAACAGGATGCTAAGGGCGCGATCGCCTGGGATGTGCCCAACGCCAAAGGACTGATTAACATGCCAAAATTAGAAGCGTTGATGCAAGCAGCCGTGGCAACTGAAATTAGCACGCGCCCATCTGTCACCTGTGGCGGCATTTATCGGGCTGTCAAACCCGGTGAAGGTTTTGAGTGTCAGGCTGCTTATAAGGTGATGAAGCCTGTACCCCCATCAAAAACTGTGAAAGGCAAGCCCAGCAAACCTAAGCCGCCCATTGAAGTTAGCCAAACCGAGAAAATTTCAGTCACAACTGATGAGAATGGCAATATTAGCTGGCAACGAGTATTTCCAGGTTTAGCCGCAAAAACTTAACCGCTGTTCTGCTGCCGCCATTTCTCTAAGGTTGCCCGGTGGACTTCACGCCAAGGAATATTTTGATGACGGGCGATTTGGGCGCAGTCGTCATATTCGGGCTGCACGTTGGTAGGAGCGCGATCGCGCCCTTCTGCCCAAGCAACCTTCACCCGCACCGTACCATAGTTTGTCTGCACAGATTGGATTTCTCGCGGTAGGATTTGGCGCTGCTGCTGCGATCGCCGGATTCCTAGCGTCGTCGTTTCTCTAAAAATCATCGCTTCACAGGCATTCTCATCTCCAACCCGACAGATCACCGTCAGCAGCGTTCCCAAGCGAGATTTTTTCATTGCGATCGCCTGAGTAAACACATCCAACGCTCCCAACGCCAGCAGTTGCTCCATCACATAAGCGATCGCCTGAGGATTTAAATCATCAATTTGGGTTTCTAAAACGGTGATGGTTTCGGTAGATGGGATGAGTAGGGTGTTGGGTGTCGGGTGTCGGCTGCCAGATGCAGGGTGTGAGGTGTTGGGTATCGGGTGTTGGGTGTCAGATTTAGATTGAGTTTCTAACTCCTGAAACCTGAAACCTGAAACCTGAAACCCACTTGCTGTCCCTTGCTCTCCGACCCACAGCCGCAGCACGTTTGCGATGGGCAAGTTCTGAGTTCCGGCACCTAAGCCCACTTTGTGCAGGGTCATCGTTGGCGGTGAACCAAAGTGAGTCGCGAGGGTAGTGGCGATCGCGGCTCCGGTGGGCGTAACCAATTCGCGATCAATGTCATTGTAATAAATTGGCACTTGGCGCATTTCAAATAGCTTCAGCACCGCCGGAGTGGGTACGGGCATTCGTCCGTGAGCGGCTCGAATGGTGCCACCACCCGTGGGTAACGCAGAACAGTGCAGCTCCTCAATTTTTAGCCAATCCAAACCTAGACAAGTGCCCACAATATCGACGATCGCATCCGTTGCGCCTACCTCGTGAAAATGCACCTGCTCGATTGGCACTCCATGTACTGCCGCTTCTGCTGCTGCCAGTTGCCGAAACACCGCTAAACTCCAAGTTTCTGCCCTTTTAGGTAGCTGAGCCAGCGTAATTAGCTGTTCAATTTCTGGGAGGTGCCGAATCGGTGGAAGCGGGGCTGAATCCTGAATGGGGGGATGGTCATGTGGGTGAGAATGCCCATGCTGGTGGGCTTCGGTAATTAAGTTCCCTGAAACGATATCTTCTGTAGCAGAATGAAGAGGGTAAGGACGCGGATCAAACGTTGCAAACTCATCCGGGCTTCCTATTTCCCCCGACTCAAACACGAGATCAACATGAAATTTTGTCGCTCGCTGCCCATTGCGATCGACCGATTCTGTCCACAATTTATATTCTTGCGAAATTCCCAATCGTCCTAGTTGCTCAATTAAATAGGCTACAGGTACGCCTAAATCCACAAGCGCACCTAAGCACATATCTCCGGCAATTCCCGTTGGGCATTGTAAGTAAGCAATTTTGGTCATTGGCGTTTTAGGCAAGTTTTGAATTTTAAGTTTTGAATTTTGAATTATTTATTCTGCACTTTTCTATCATGGCAACCCTTCACACGCTTCATCCTAAGAATCCTCAAGCCCGAACAGTAGATCTTATTGTCAAAGCGCTAAAAGATGGGGCAGTGCTGCTGTATCCGACAGATACGGTGTATGCGATCGGGTGTGATTTGAACTCCAAAAGTGCAGTGCAACGGGTCAGGCAAATTAAGCAACTTTCTAATGATAAGCCGCTGACGTTTTTGTGTTCGTCCTTGTCGAATATTGCCCAGTATGCGATCGTCAGTGACGAAGCCTACAGAATTATGCGGCGATTGATTCCGGGACCCTATACTTTCTTGCTACCGACTACCAAGCTGGTTCCTAAGCTAGTGATGAGTCCCAAACGTCGCACTACAGGGATTCGGGTGCCCGATCGCCCCATTTGTCAGGCATTACTAGAAGGCTTGGGCAACCCAATTATTTCTACCTCTGCTCATGTTTTAGAGGACGATTCCTCTCGCAGCCAAAACGCGATCGAGTATCCATCCCGCTTAGATCTATTCGACTGTTTAGATAAATTGGTGGATGTGATCGTGGATGATGAGCAAGAACCGGGCTATGAGGTATCCACTATTTTAGATTTGAGCAGTGAGGAACCTGAGCTAGTTCGCAAGGGTCTTGGATGGGAAGCCGCAGAACTGTGGACAAAAACGGGACGCTGAGAAAATCCATGAAAATCCTTCAAATTAGGGAGTTTTAAGACTTATTTCAGCAAAATGAACTTTTTGCATTGATCTGTCGTCACAACTATCCGGATGGCTACCCCCGAACTGGCTATTGGATAATAGACTTCCTTCAGAAGTTAATCAGGCTGAAACAGCTTGTCCATTGTCGAGCGCGGGTTGTGCTGTGCTCTTAAAAGGGTAAGCGCTAATCAGAAGCTCACCCGTAATCCACAAATTTGCGTGTGTAGATAGTTATGACAGTTGCTAAGCAAAACGTCAGGAAACAAGAGCAGCAGAACTTTAAAGCTTCTTCTGTCTTAACAATCCCCCTAAGTGTGCATTACCAAGCCATGAATATTGAATCTCCACCGCCTTGCGCTCGATCGGTTGCTATTCATTCTGCCCAGCCAGATTATCGGGCGATCGCTAACCGACCCCAATCGCCCCAACGTAATCGTCAAGATGCTTCTATCGCTCGACCTGCCGCCGTTCACTTCCTCGATCAAGCGGCTCTCGTTCAAATGTTGGCACAGGAATTTCGAGAAGAAGTTAGCAACCTCAACGGGGGTATAGAAATATTGGCTGGGCGGATTGCTGCTGAAGTAGAGCGAGTTTGCCAAAAGAGTGGGCGCATTCAAGCCTCTGGACAAGCGCAATCCTGGCAGATTTCTTTAGCACGCCATCGTTTGCAAAAAGGCATTAACTATTACCAGCTTGGCTCCCAACGGGGACGGACTGAATTGCATAGCACCTTGGGTTCAATGGTCTACCGCTATGTGGCGCCTGCTCGGATGCAGCTTGGATTTCAGGCACGGTACACCCTGATTGAAGATTTTTTGCAAGGATTTTATACCGAGTCACTCAAAGCCTTTCGGCGTGAGAATGTATTGCCAGAAACCTATCAACCTCGGAGCCGACTAGAACTTGCAGAGTATATGGCATTTACTGAGCAATACGCTAAGCGTCGCATTTCCTTGCCTGCCGGACAAAACCAACAGTTAATCGTGCTGCGATCGCAGCGCTTTGGGAAACGCCAACCCCTTGAAGTGTCGGTGGATATTGAACAAGCGCTAGAGTCGGCGCGGGGTGAAGACGCAGAAATGCATAATCGGATGCCTATCGTGCAGCAATTACGTGAACGGATGGTGTCTGATACGGTAGATTCTTCAGAGGCAGTACTGCGCGATCGCGTGATTTCAGAACTGGTGCAATATCTACAGTCGGAAGATCAAACTGACTGCGTAGACTATCTGGTGCTGAAATTGCAAGATATGTCAGCGCCCGAAATTGATGACGTTTTGGGACTCACTCCCCGTCAGCGCGATTATTTACAGCAGCGCTTCAAATATCACGTCGAAAAGTTTACCCTTTCCCGTAACTGGAAACTGGTTCACCAGTGGTTAGGTGCTGATCTCGATCAAAACTTGGGCATGGCGACTTCTCAATGGGATAGTTTCCTCGATCGCCTCACGCCAGAACAGCGCCAAATGCTGCAACTAAAGCAGTCGCAAACAGACGATGCTGAAATTGCCCGCACCCTCAAACTCACTGCTAAGCAATTTCAGAAGCGTTGGGGCAATCTATTAGAAATGGCTCGTCAGGTGCGAAACGAAGCTTAAAGTTTGAAGCTTAAATCAGTTAAAAGGGAAGAGATTCAAAAGCATCAGGTGTTGGGAGACAAAACTTCTAGCACCTGATTTTTTATGAATCCATTCAATGTGATTTGCATCAATCAATATAGTCTCTTGTCTCACTCAATCACGAGCTTAAGGTCAACTGAGAACCTTGCTGCTACTCACTTTCAAATCAAGGAAATTCTAGGAATATAAACATATAAGCCCTAGATAAAAAATTGATGAATATGAGTTCCCAGATTTTTCGGCACACCATTCGGTTTCACGGCAGCACCCATCCTCAAGGTCGCTATCAGCTTCAAATTTCTGAAATTGGCAGTAACGGTTATCCTCGGTGCAAAGCTCAATGGAATTTTTCTACCCTAAGAAATTTGGTGATTTTTTTGAAAAAATACTTTCCCAATAGCGAAGCCTTGAGCCACAACAACGCGCGAGCCGGTTTAGGGTTTGATACTATACTGGCAATGGTAGGAATTTAATTCCCGTAGGCAAGCTCAAAGTTGTTACCTGAAGATTTTTTTAGCGTTCATTCACCAATAGTTCTTGGCTCTGTTTGCAGTTTGATCATCACAATGCAAACATTGACCCAAAGAAAACCAATGGCATAGCCAGCAATAATGTCTGTTGGGTAGTGGACACCTAAATATAGACGACTAAATCCAATTGCAGTAATCAACACTCCGGCAACGATATAGATCAATGACGCATATTTTGGAAATCGCACTGCCAGAAGATAGGCTAAAAATCCATAAAGCACGAAAGAACCTAATGCATGACCGCTGGGAAAGCTGTATGAGATTTCTTTAATTAATTGAGTCCATAAAACGGGGCGAGGACGAGTGAAAACAAGTTTTAAGCCTTGGTTGAGAATCAGGGCACCTAAGCAGGAGATCGCTAGGGTTTTGGCTTCTGCCCATTTTTGTTCCCATAAAAACCAGCCCAGGATTAAAACAACAACGACAACTACCACTTCAGGATTCCCTAAACGAGTAATCGTCAACATCACTTGATCTAACAGGGGAGTTGCCCATTGATGTATGCCCAGAAGTATTTGAGCATCCAAGGCAAACGATTCTTTTTCTAAAATTTCCTCACACAACCAGCCTAACCCTAACAGCAGAAACAAACATGCTGCCAGACCCACCACACCGATCGCTGCAATTAACGTTGTTAAACGATTGCTAACGTGACGCGACCAAAAGACGAGCAGCTTATCCATATTGCATCATTGGCAAAATACGCTTGTGAGCATTCTTTCAGGCACCTGCCTTACAAGTCATCACGCCTTCCTTCTGCGCGTCTGCACCGGGTTTGCCACCCATTGCCCTCGCTGCGATCGTTGGCTGATATCCAGGATAACAGCGCACAAGTACCGTATCTTCAGCACGAGTCATGTAGAGTACATAAACTGGTTTCCCTCCCAATTTGGCAGGAATGAGTGCCGGGGGAGCCGCCGCTGTCGCAATCAAAGTTTGCTGATTGAGAACTGACACATCTGGCATGTTAGATAAAGCAGATTTTGTACCCCAAGATTGCAAGCAGACTAATATTAATGCTGTGAAGGTAATTAATGCGGCAAAAAACTTAGTCGAGAGTTTAAACATCACTCCATTTCCACTCCATTTTTAATTTGTGCATGCGATCGCTTACATCTTCTGATAAAAATCCCCCACCTAGTAAAGGCAGGGGATTTTTTATGAGTCGCCTACAGAGCTAATTCAGCGCTAGCCAAATTTCGCGGCTGTTGAGGCGATGACAAAGGCAGCATAAGTCAGAACATATCCCACGGTGAAGTGAGCTAAACCAACTACACGACCCTGAACAATAGACATTGCCACAGGCTTATCTTTCCAGCGAATCAGATTCGCTAGAGGAGTACGCTCATGTGCCCAGACCAGGGTTTCGATCAACTCTTGCCAGTACCCTCTCCAAGAGATCAAGAACATGAAGCCTGTTGCCCAAACTAGATGTCCAAAGAGGAACATCCAAGCCCAGACTGACAAATTGTTCATGCCATATGGGTTGTAGCCGTTGATTAATGGACCTGAGTAGAGCCATAGGTAATCACGGAGCCAGCCCATGAGATAGGTTGAACCCTCATTGAAAGAGGCAGCATTACCAGACCAAAGCGCTAAATGCTTCCAGTGCCAGTAGAAGGTAACCCAGCCCAAGGTGTTCAACATCCAGAACATCGCCAGGTAGAACGAATCCCAGGCTGAGATATCGCACGTACCGCCACGACCCGGACCATCGCAAGGGAAGGAATAGCCAAAGTCTTTCTTGTCGGGCATTAGCTTAGAACCACGAGCATCTAACGCACCCTTGACCAAAACCAATGTGGTGGTGTGTAGCCCTAGTGCGATCGCATGGTGAACCAAGAAATCGCCAGGACCAATGCTCAGGAACAAAGAGTTGGTGCCGCTGTTAATCGCATCCAACCAACCAGGTAGCCATACGTTGCCGTAATTAGGCCATGCGGTGGTCGCGATACTATCAGGATTGGACAGCAGCGTATTCATGCCGTACAGCAGTTTGCCGTGAGAAGCTTGAATGAACTGTGCAAACACAGGCTCAACCAAGATTTGCTTCTCAGGGGTGCCAAAGGCAACCACTACGTCGTTATGAACGTATAGACCCAAGGTATGGAAGCCAAGGAAGAGAGAAACCCAACTCAAATGGGAGATAATCGCCTCTTTGTGATCCAGCATCCGTGCCAACACATTGCCCTTGTTTTGCTCAGGATCGTAATCCCGCACTAGGAAGATCGCACCGTGAGCAAAAGCGCCCACCATCAAGAATCCAGCAATGTACTGGTGATGGGTATACAACGCTGCCGTTGTCGTAAAGTCCTTCGCAATGAAGGCATAGGGAGGCATCGCGTACATGTGCTGCGCCACCAAAGAGGTGACCACACCCAACGCCGCCAAGTGGATGCCCAACTGGAAGTGTAAGGAGTTGTTGTAGGTTTCGTACAAGCCTTGGTGAGGCAAGTTGAACTGACCTTCACTACGACCCCCCACCAATCCAGCTTTACTGTCTAGCATTTCT
>Ga0209591_10006865_pt1 | contig 12580 bp, 4 predicted proteins | sample MAT01_FD_187207 | JGI IMG/M metagenome (GOLD analysis project Ga0209591, IMG submission 187207) | Freshwater microbial communities from Lake Fryxell liftoff mats and glacier meltwater in Antarctica - MAT-01 (SPAdes) (version 2) | ecosystem: Environmental > Aquatic > Freshwater > Ice > Liftoff...
GTTCGAACAGTGCAAGCTGGCGGAAGACTCCTTGAATGTTGAGACTATTGTGGATCTTGAACAGGCGGTCGTCCACAGTATCCCAATAACTCAACAACTTCTCATTGCGTGGTACACGGAAATACAGGGACTTGCCCATACCACGCAAGAGCACCGTACTTGCGGGTTGTTCCTTGCCCTCCACCGGGGGCGGCATCAGGTCGAAGGGGAGGTCGGCCTCCATGTCGCGCATGGCATTGCCGAAGCGGTCCAGGTCCTTGCGCAGATTCGCGTACGTCTGCGGGCGGATCGTCCCTTTGTTCGGAACGGGTTGCGGGCGTGGTCCGAGGATCTCCCGCGCCAGTGCATAGTGCATCAACGCTTCATCAATGGCCTCACCCGTGTCTTCGCGGAACAGCGAATCGCCCCATGCGATCTGGTTATCGAGGTAGGCCATCAGGGTCTTGTACATGTAGGCTTCCTGCCGGTAACGCGCCACCACATGCGGGCGGAACGGTGCGTCCTTCCATGCTTCTATGCTCCGGAGCGTATCCTGGCGCAATTCCGGATCGCTATCCGTAGCCAGGTTCACCAGGATCTCCTCGATCTTCTTCACGTCCGTGTACTGGAAAGGGCGCACGCGCCAGTAGCGCTCCGGCGTTGGCCCATCGCTGTCGTCCGTGGGGTCGAAGATGTAGTGGAACCAGCGTTGCGCATCGGCGAAGCGTTGATTCTTGCTCAACTGCATAGCTATGCTGAGAGGCACATGGAAGAAGAGTTCCCAGTTGTAGCAGGAGTAGGATCCGCTCGCTGTGAAGTCCAAGTCCTTCACCGGGTGATCAGGTCGCACCAATGCGCTCGGGGCATAGACACTGGCACTGAACAGATCAGCATAGAGCACCGGCTTGAATTTGCCATTGGGCAATTTCTCGATGTTGTTGTCCGTCAGGCGCTGATACTCTGTGTCCATGGCCTGAAGGCCCGAAATGGACTTCTGCACCAAGCGCCGCATAAGCTGCTTGGAGTACGGATGGAAATGCACGTAGCACTTGTAGCTCAGGTTGCGCGTAACGATGGTGGTGTGCTTCACCACAGGAGTATTCTTCTTACGCGGCACGATCAACTCAACGAGTTCCCGATCCAGGTTCGTGTGGAAGCTGGTCACCATTTTCTTCTTGTCCATGTGTGCTTATCGTTTGCTTCGTTCAGTACTGATCAAAACCCGCCCTGCAAAAGAGTGCCTGTTGCCGCCATGGCAATGCGCCCAGCACTAAGACCGGCGCCACCTACTACGCTTACCACACCTATCTTTTCCAAATCCGAACCTGTGATCCCGGTCAATACTGCTCCTCTTGGTAATGCGGAACCTGAAGCCAGAGCGATCACCGCGCCGCTCGCTGCCAAGTCGCCCTTCGCTTCCGCTATTGAAGCCACAGCAAGCCCTGCATGACCTGAATCCATGACCAACTCACCTTTGTATTGGATCGCAGTGGCCTTGTTCACGAGCCAGTCCCCTTGTTCGGCTGGTAGGATCTTCGCACCCGGATCGCGACCAGAGCGCCACGTCGGATCGTAAGGGTCCACTGGGGTTACGTGCTTTTCAATGGCCTTATGCGCGAACACGTTCAGATCACGCCAGAACCTCGGCTCCTCCTTGGAACGGTCCAAGACCCTTGCTTGGAACATCCATGCCACCTTGCTCAATTCGTCTTCTTGCAATTCCGGTTGGATGAAGAAGGTCTGCAAACTGTCCTGGTAGAAGAACGGCGAGATCAGCGAACCGATCTCGGCACCGATCACCCGATCGCCCAAGGAGATCGCATTGTCCGGATGGAGTAATGTGAATGCACCACCCTGCGCAAGGATGTCGAGCGTTTGGGGATCATAAACCGGCGGATCGGTGTCTTTTGTCGTGATGGTCTGATTGAAAGTGACCCGTAGCGCTCCACTACCTCTGTGACGGTTGGCTTGGTGTACGGTCCCAGCGTACGGTGTGGCCGGCGGTGCTCCATAAGCTCCTTTCACAGGCACGCTGTTACGCCCCGCCAAATAGAAGGATGCGTTGAATGCACCCCCGAGACTGATGCGCACGCCCGCCTCCTCGCCACCGGTCTCATACTCTTTGGAAACGTGTACGAACACCTGATCAAAGTTGTAGTTCATCGGTACGCGTGCGGTCATCGCAGTGCCTAAAGCCGACTCGTGGGTGCTCCATTCGCCATTGAGATATTCACTCCAATGCAGGTGGGCCTGCAAAAGTTTGCTGCTTACTTGCTTTTTGGTTCGGTGCATTAGTTGCGAAAGCGTCACCTCCGTCAGGTCCGGTTCCTTGGTAAATGTGACCGTCTTGGTCGGTGCTTCCTTGGTGCGGTCGCGGTCCAGCATGCGCCGTGTTGCTAGCGAGTGCACTTCTGAACTATCTCCGCCCGTTCCCGATCCGCTCAGGTCCGCCTTGTCCAAGAAAGTGACCCAAAAAACGTAGAGCCGATCGCGCCAGATCACTGGCAGGATGTGATGACCCTCAATGGCCGCGCTTACCGGTTCCCATGGCGTCCACATCTGGTGCGCGTAGCGGCGGTAAAAATATTTCTGTGGTGGGTTGTGCGAGCGACCGATCACATGCAGGGTGTTCCGTGCCGGGTCCTCGAAGGTCTCGCAATGCATGCCCACGATATCCAAGCGCGCCAGACCATCCAAGCCTTGGAGGTATTTCAAGAAAGCGTCTTCCACCAGATCGTTCGATACATCGCCTTGCAAGAGGCTGCCTTCCATTTCACGGAAGAGATGGGTCTTGTCATCGCGGAACTCTGGCTCCAGCCAATTCTCGGGATAGAGGAAGATCTTCCGATTGGCCTCCCACACGCGGTAGCGCTTCATCCATTCCCATTGCTTGGAATTGATCATCGTAGGCGGCACCTTCTTCTCCAAATTCAACAGACAGCGTTGTATGAACAATTGCACCGATGCGCTGGCCACGCGGATCCGCGAGGTCTGCACAACGGGCTCCATGGCAGGATCAATGAGGAAGTGCTCGTAGAGTTCTTCCACGCGCGACGATCCGAGTTGGTGCATGACGAAAGCCACCAATGCATCGCGCTGTAATTGCCGCAGCTTGTCGTTGATCGGTTGCAGGATGCCCTTCCGATCCTCTGGTTCGTATCGTGCCTTCACCGCTTCCTTCAGGTCGTGTGCAATGTCGAACCGCTGCGATTGCATAGCGGCAGGGTCGAACAATCCCTTCAATGCAGTGAGCGTTGGCACTGGTACACCGAACTGTTCCACCAAGCGCAAAGCCTCCAAAAGCCGCCCAAGTGTGGTCTCATCCTTGAAGGTAGGAGCAGTAGCAAGAGCCTCGGACACTTCCTTCACTAGGGCCTCCTTCCGGCGAAGCACTAGAGCGATTAGCGGATATGCCGCTGCCGCATCCTTCGCTTCGAAGATGTTGATGAGGTCTTCCGAACCGCCAGCAGAGTCCTGTTTGAGCTGTGCGTAGTCGAACAAGCGAAGCACATGTGCGAACAATGCTTGGGCATCTGCTAACGCGATCGATCCATCGAGCGTGGGAAGCATGCGCAGTTCCACTCCGGCAAAGTCCGCTCGATGGGGCATCAAATAGCGCAACTCGCGTGTAGACAGCCCGAAGGCTTGGGCCAATTGAAGCACCTTGTCCATCAAGTGCACTTCACCGGCAGCTATGGCCAACGTCTTTTGTGCATAGAGGGACAAGCGCGTGATCGCTCCCTTCGGCAGCGAACCGCTTTGTACAAAGAGCCGGACATTGCCTGTGCCAAGGTTCTTGAGCGTTACCTGCATGTGGTAGAGCACACCAGCCGAAAGTTCGAGGAATTGGCTGGGTTCTTCACCGTCTGCCGCCGCATTCTTCGCGATCAACGGGTCAGTGAGATGCGCGAACGTGAGTTCCACCTCGGCGTCCTTCTTTTCCAGCGCCACATGGAACCGGTATGGTCCGGTGGTCGGCACTTCAACGTAGAGATCGAAGCGTGCGCTATTAGCACCTGCGGGCTTTAGTGCAACGCCTTCCTTGTCTTTCAGTCCTGTGTCAGCATCTTTCAAGAGCACGGTGGGCAGTTCCGGACCGGTCGCATCCATGCTTGCGAAGAAGGTGACTTCCACACCGGTGTCTCCGGCCTTGGAGAGGGCATCCATCGGTGCCTTCGTCCCGGGATGCGCTGCAACGTCCGTGAGCAGTGCCACCTCGTTCAATAACGCATCCACCAAGGTGCCTTCCGCCGCACTGCGAGAGACCATGCTCTGCGCGACAAAGGAGCGAATGCTCCGTTCTTGCAGGTAGGGAAAGAAGACCGCCGCCAACATGGCCCGTTGTGCGATCAACGCATTTCCATCTGCGGGCGTGAAGATCAGATCGAAGTCAGCGGCATCGAGGAACCCGTTCGCCGGTTCCACATCACGATCCTGTTTCCTTAGTTGCGTGGTGAAGAAGCCCATGGCGTTGCGCTTTACATCCGCAAGTGCTGCGGCGAACGCGGGCATGGGATACTTCGCCGTAAGCCTTGCGACCTGCGTGTCCACTGGCACACCCCGCATGGTGATGATCTGTTGACCAAGGGTGGTATCGTAAGTCACAGCTTTGATCGCCGTATCATCAGCGAAGGCGCTCGGGTCCAGCTTGTCCGCTTCCGCAACCGTGGCGGTGCCGGTGAATTCCACCGTACCATTCAGCATTGCCAACGTGCGTTCCGTTACGTCAGCTGGCAACACCAAGCCGAGCTTCTGGCGCAACACATCATCGGTGAGTGTGGCGGGATCTTCGGGGATGGCATGTTCCGAGCGAATCGCCCGGATGCCTTTGGCGAGCGACGCTGCGAACATTCGGATGCTCTCGTGATCGGGTCGCCATGCACCGATGGGATCGTACGCGTTAGTCAGGAGATAGTTCAGCACATCCACCTTCAGGCCCGAAGCCTTCACCTTCTTCGCGACCTCTACGAAGCGGAGCGTGTTGGTCAGCGGAAGATCCTCCTCGATCGTGGTGACCGCCGTGGAGATCGGCTTGCTGAATGGATCGAGGCCGGACAGTCGCTTGAGCGCAATGAGTTCAGGGACCTTGAGCTTGAGCGCAGTGGCAAGCACCCGATAGCGGTAGAGCATGGACACGTTGTCCAAGCTCAGTTCGCCTGTTGCAGGATCAAGACCACGGTCCCGCAGGATCATATCGATCTCATCGCTAGTGATGGAAAGACCAGCTTGTACACCGAGCAGATGGTCCTTAATGAGGACAGCCTCATCGGCGAGGTAGTTCCCCAGCGGATCATCGAAGACCGGGTCGATCTTCAACACATTGCGTGTGAGGAAGAGCTTCGCATAGAGCGGGTCTTTTCCCGTAGTCGGAATATTGGACCACAGCGTAAGCAATTTCGCGCGACCGTTCCGACCAAGCGGCAGTTCCTCTTCCAGCGCACGGAAATGAGAGAGATAAAGCAGGGCCGTCCGCAACGGCGAACTCGCCATGTGAGCCTCGTCATAAGGCGTGTCTGCGGGCACGAAGGCTTGCAGCGCGCGGTCGGTTTCTTCGATGGACCAGCCCAACGCCCGCCAGAGCCGAACGAACAAGTTGATGCGCAGGTAAACGATGGCATCCGCAGGGCGTTCATCCACATAGCGCAAGGCGGTCTTGTCGAAATCACATGCAGCGTTGGGATCGGCGAGCACAAGCAGATCATGGATCTTCGGCTGTTGTTCCGCAGCATTGATCCACCCCTTCACGTCGAAACCGTATTGCGTGCTGTACTGGTCCAGCTGCGCCTCGAATGCTTGCACCTCAACCAAGCGTGTGGTCTCTGCTTCGATGAGCGTGTTGGGGTCGCGGGTCAATAAGGGCTTGTCCGCGCGATAGGTCATCAGATCATGGATAGCTACACCGAGCTTGTCCAACAAGCGAAGTCCTTGGAGCGATGGGTTCACGAAGCCTGTACGCACAATGGCCACGATCTCCTTGTAGGTGACGCCGAGTTTGCGCGAGAGTGTCTTTGCGGAGGCCAGCGCAGCCGTATCCCCAGGTACCTCATAGCCGTAGAGTTCATGCCAGTCCAATTCTGTCGGCTCCGTCAGGATCGCTACCAGCGCCGGGCTTACGCCGAGCCGTTCCGTGAAGATCGCCGCGCGATCTTCGAACAAGGCGTCGTTGGCGCGGAAAATGTCCAGCACCTTCCAAAGCGGAGTGCCCAAACGCTCGCAGTAGCGACGTGCGGTTTCCAACCAGAGGTCGAACGGCAGCCCGATCGGATACACCGCACCGCGCACGCTGTCATACGCCGCGGGGATGATGTTCTGCGGCTCGGTGAGCAGCTCTTCAGTGGTGGCGTTGCCGGTGTCGTGGGCGGCACCGTCGTCCAATGCGTTCTTGGCCACGTAGTATTCCAAGATCTCGTTCACCACATCAATGTAGGGCAACGCCACTTCCGTATTCTCGCATGTGAGCGGGATGTGCGCAATGTCCGGTCGGCGTTCGATGAGCGCGTCGTAAGGCTTCAGGTACTTATCCGCATAGATCTGGCCGGGGTGCTTGGTGTTCCAATCGGCCTCGATGTTCTTCCACAGCTCGGCATCCGGTTCCAGGAACTGGAGCAGATCCACCAAGTACGCGGCCGGGCTAAGCACCGAACGGCAATGCTCGCATTCGCAGAAATCCATGGACCCGAACAGCGACTCCATACTGGGATAATGCTTGATCAATTCATTCTTGCTGTCCTGTCGTACTTCCGCCGAGGCCGTCATCGCACGCACCGGTGCCTGGCTGTCCATCTTCTTGGCGATAGTGAAGATGTTGTAGATGACGCTGTGTATCTGACCGGCTTTGTAATATACCAGTTCGGCTTCGGCACGCGAAGGGAATTTCTTCTCGTAGCGCTCCAGGAATACATCCTTGGACATGCTCATGATGGCCTGCGCGGAAGTGAGGCCCGAGCTCATCATCGCCTGCATTGATGCATTGCTCGGTGTCACTTGATAGACACGCTGCAGAGTCTTCAGGCTTTCGGTGGCTACTTTAACTTCCTCCGGGGCGAGGCCGACGAGGAGTTCATGGTTCTCCTTCAGGAAGTGGGTGGTCGGAGTGCGGCCCAACTCGAAGCCTTTCGCGGCTGCGCTCTTCAGCACGCGCGCAGTGGTGGCACGGCCCGCTCCTAGTTTGAAGTCGTCCGCCGCATCGGTCTCCAACGTGTGCGCCATCACCTGTGTGGAGTAGTTCACCCGGATCTTCCGCGCCATGTCCGCTGCATAGGCTTTCACCCGGTCGTCCGCATGGTCCGCGATGTACGATGGAGGTACCAAGGCCTGCAACCGAACCTCATCACCACCGGCCAGTGTGCGCAACTCGGCTTCCCACTTGTCCGCTTGGTACATGCCGCGGTCCACCAACTGCAAGGGGTCTGTGATCGCGAGCGTATCCTGCAAATGCACCGTGAGGTCCTGGTTGTACTTGGTGAGGAAGCCAAGCTTGCCTTGTTGTTTCAACTTGGTGATGTCGTCCGCTCCCACACCGGCTTCCGCTGCCTTTTGCCAGAGCGATGCCGCATCGCCCTGATGGTCCAGAAAGACCGCTGCGAATTTGTCGGCGGCCCCGGCTTTCAGTCGGGCTGCCGCCAGCAGGCCGCCGTAGGTGCTGTTCGCCCCAGGCACCTTCATGGCTAAGCGCGCCTTGTTGGAGAAGGCGGTGAACTGCGCCTTCGTATCGGCCACTTGTTGATCGGTGAGCTCGACGATGCCGGCAGCACGCGCCTTCGTTAGTGCTTGATCGATGGTCTCTATGCTGGTGCGTGCAAGTTGCTCCTTGTCCGAGGGAAGTCCCACGCGCATTAGCCCGTACAATGCTTCGTGCGAAAGACCGACCTCCGCGTCGGCGCTCAGGGCAGTGGCGTTCGCTGCCACAGCGATCAAGCGCGCATCCCAACCCGTTGCGCGGTTAAGGATCGTAAGGTCCTTGCGGTCGGCGTTCTCCCGGGAATGCGCCAGTAAACTGATGTCGTTGTCCACATGCGGGGTGAGATCGCCGATCAAGCGCGTGAACTCGCCGCGCAACGGGTTCAGCGACGATGGTGCAAGCAGGTTCATGATAATGCGCTCGTCCGCATCGACATCATCGAACACCTCCGAAAGAATGATCTCGGTTCCAGCGGCATCGAGCGCACGCACATCCAATGTGGCCGCCGCTCCGCCCACGTCATACACCAACGTATACAAACCTTGTTCGCGCGTAACGGCTTCCACCAACGTGTTGGTGGCATCATTGAACAAGCGCCGCACCAGCCGCAACTTGATATTTACCGCTGGACGACCATCGTCGAAGAGCACACGGCCTTCCACGCGATGGCGCGTTGGCGATGCCTCGGTGGATGGCAACACCACATCGATGACCTCGACTGGTCCCGCATCGGGTTTGTCCGTGGATGCTAGCGCCTCTCCCTCCCTTTGTGAAACTGACACCCGCAGGTTGACCCGATCAGTTCCTGGGAGCTTGGCATAGCGGATGGTGTAGCGGCCTTCTTCATCCGTGGTGTCCTCGCCCAAGCGAATGGTCGCCTTGTTGGTGGCGTGTGCTGCGCGCACCACCGCACCTTTCATCGGCAAGCCATCATCGCGTTGCACCTGGCCGCTCACCACGCCATTGCCATCACCGGTGTGGGCCGCTTGCTCGCTAAGGAGACCCCACTCCTTTAGCTGTGCGTTCATCTCGCTTGCGGTCTGTTCATCCATTTTGCCATCTCCGCCATGTCGATGGAACTCCTGGAACAAACTCACCAGCTTCCGGGTGGTTGGGCCATAGATCTCCCGCTTGCGCTCTTTTACGAGCTGCTCTCCGGCTTTCACACGGCTAGGCTCATCGCCAGCGAACAGTAGCGCTTTGTCGAGCATCACCTGCAAAGCATCCTGCAGGTCGGCTACTTCAGGGCCTTGCTCCTTCAATTGGGGTGGGAAGACGATCTTGTTCATGGGAGGTCTTGTTGCGATCAGTGCGAGTGCGGAGCGGCGGGGTTCAATTCAGAGGGAGACGTTGTGATGCGACAGAGCAATGCGGTTGCGTTCATCAAGCGTTCGAGTGGATGGTTGTGCCGCATTGGTTCGGGAATTTGTGCTTGGGTCATCGGCATTGGTTGCGTTGTGGAGCTGCCTTGGGGCCGCAGTGTCCCGTGGCGGAGACCTTGCGGAGGTTTAGCGCGACTGCTCGTATCGGATGTATTCATCTTGTTTCGGAGTTCTTTTGGTGCGCGTTATTTCACTACCCCCATCCCCGCCCAGTACTGCTTAAAAGCGGAGGCCTCTACGGCGAATGTGCCGTCGTTCACGGCCGTATCGATCGGCCGCCACCAGCTGATGTCGTAAAGCCAAGAGGTGCCGGTCAACGCCAATACGGTTGCTTCCGTGTTGCCCCAAGGATTGCGCAGGATGATGTACTTCCGGCCATCACGGTAGTCCCAGCCGAGGATGGTGTAGCAATGCGAGCCCACCACATTGCCATCTGCGTAGACCACCTTCTTCGGCGCGTCGTCACCCGAGGAATAGGTCCATGCCGTCATTGGGTTGAAGGTGCGCCTGCTCATGGAATTGGCGCGCACAAGGTCCCAGAGCTCCTCGGCTGAATGGCTATTGTTACCGTAGCTGTGCCTGCTTCCTCCAGTGAGGATGGCAGTGGCCCAAACGCAATCGCCCCAAGCGGTGGCGAGTATGTCCGGATGATCGCCGGTGATGCCTGTCTTGTACTTGGCGAAGGCCTTCTCGTAAATGGCAGGCCATATTTCGCCCGGTTCGCTGGAACGGGCGTAAAGCGTGTTGCCGCTGGCGTTCAACACGATCGTATCGGTCACCTCGATCTCCTTGTCCAACTGGCCACCGCTTTCTGGCCGGTAGAAGGGGACGATGTTCGTGAAGGCCTCTTGTGCCTGGCCGGTGGCCCGGGTCTGGTGGCGTATAAGCCGAGGCCTGGCCCAGGCCACCGCGGAAAGCGCGGCGATGAAATAGCAGTTCGCCACCGCGCCCTGGATGGGATCGAAGAACTCGGCCGCCTCGTTGAAGAAGCGACCGGCATCGTCCCAGTGGGCATCCTCCGGGGTCCAGTCCTTCGACTTACCGGTGGTCTTCGGGTCGGGTGCGAATTTGGCCAGTACCGCCGGGGTGAATACATGCGCCAATTGCCCCAAGTGCATGTGCAACGGTAGCCGCAACACGAGATGCAGGTGATTGTCCTTCACCATTGCTCTTTCTACCGGGATCTCTCCTACGTTCTTCACTTGGTAGCGCGGCCCGAGGTCGGCCAGGCAGGCGATCGCGGGCAGCTTGTCAATGGGCAGGTTCAGGTCGTTCGCGCCAATGGGTATCCGGACATCGAGCAAAGGAGAACGTTTCGGGACCAAGCGCAGCTGCTTGTCCAACTCAAAGCCGAAATAGAGCGGCCCGTTGAACTTGGGGTCGAAGAGTTCCTCGTAGGGCGTGCGCAGGATCGACTCCAGCAGACGCGGAGCATCCTTCACATTCCTCCAGTCGATGCGGCGTCCGGCGATGAGTTCGGCCAGTGCGTATGGGTTGATGGCGGCACCAGGCACTACGGTGCTTACGGGTTTGCGTGTTTTCGGCATGGTCAAAGGGTATCAGAGTTGAACATCACAGGTGAGCTTTGGTCATCGGTTCGAATACGATTCGCATTGTTGGATCGGTTTGGAATTCACTTCGATCGGGGGATGTGTTCCATCTTGTATTTCCATTTCCCATCCACAGCGATCGCCTCTTCCGGACCCGGCCAAGGTGGCATGGTCACGATCATCATCCGCAAGGGACCCTTGCCGGTATTGCGGAACTGGAAGCTCACACCCGGCGGGATCGTGAGCGCCACACCGGGCTTCACCTTCACCACCTTCTCTTTGGTCTTCGACTTTCGCCACACCTGGCCTTCGCCTTCTAGCACGTACCAGATCTCTTCCACCTTCTTGTGCTTAACAGGTTTGGAAATGGCTCCTGCGGGTAGCACACATTCGCATAGTCCTCCGCCTTTCATGGCAGGCAGCAAGCGGATCTCCGAACCGTCGGGGGCGAGGTAGTCCGGGTGCTTCGGAAGTCGAAGGGTGATCATGGGGCCGGCTGTATTTCCGTGACCTGCCAAGCCGCACACTTCCACTGGTCTCCTTGCTTCATATACACCCGCGTATTCCAGAAGTGCCGTGTGATCACCGTCCCATCCGGGTTGCGCAACGTGGTGATCTTCAAATGCACAACGGCACATTCGCCATGCACGCGCACTTCGAACTCGCGAGACGAGCGGCCAAGTTCCTTTGCCCCAGGTGCGGCCTTCAAGAACTCCTCCTTGTTCTGCCGCACGCCACTTGCTCGAATGATGGTGAAGCCATCGGTGACTAGCTCCGCCAGCGCATTGCCATCACCCGCTTCTTCGGCGCGCAGGAGCAACTCGTTGGTGCGCGCGAAATCGGCGAGTGCTTCTCGGGTTTGCATTGGTGAGGTCAAGTGAGTGGGCGCTATTGTTCGATTATCGGATTCGTACCGCAGGGTTCCGAGACGGAGATCCTGCGGAGCTTTGACGCTCGCGCCAGTTGGGGGGAAGCTGCGGAGTTAAGCCACACATCCTTAAGAGCTCAGCGAAATGCACCGAAATAGACACCCATACCAATCGACGTTGGACTTGCAATCCCGGACCTTATCGCATCCCACAACTTTTTGGGCTTTGTTCCCGTCGATCCCAACTCTAAAGCTTGGCGATACATCGTACCTACCGGCGCACCACCAGCTAGAGTTCCAGCCGCGTTCAACACACCCTCTCCCACAGAGCCTCCAATCATCCCATCACCCACTGGTGCGGGGGTATTAGGTCTAGTTCCCTCCATATACGACTGTAAGGCGAAGTATGCGTTCAATGCCCCCAGCGCCGGACCAACAATCCTGCCCCACCCACCACCACCCCCGCGCGCCATCGATCCTGAATTCGCAGCAGCCCCTCTTTCAGCGGAAGCCGCTGCTCGAAGTTCAGCGCCTACGGCGCGCGCTTCAGTCCCCGCCGCTCGCGCCTCAGTTGCAGCTTTTCTCGAAGCTTGTGCTTCAGCGGCGGCAGCTGGGGGAGGTGCTTCTGGAGGACCTATTGTGGTTGCAACTTCCGTCGAAAGCGTCTGTCCGGCTTTAACTGATCTCGGTGCACTTCTTGGGGCATTTGGGACTCGCGAAGGGGTTGCACCTGCGGAGGCCAGCTGATCTGAGGATCTGCACACTAAATCTGAAGCTTCCTTGGGGCTAAGTCCTGCTTCCCGAAGCTTATAGTATGACTTCGTATCCTCAAACCATTGAGAGGGAGTAGCCGGACTTCCTCTCCCGACTGAACTATCCCCTGATGAGGTCAACGTGACCCGCCCGCCAGGGTCAGCAGGCTTTCCGCTATAGTTGGCACCCCACGCTGATCGGTTTGTTGCGCTCTCGACCCGTTGGCCCGACAGGTCGGCATAGGATGAGTCCTTGGTGCAAACTGAAAGGGAGCTGCGATATTGAGGCGCACTCGACCTATTAGCGCCTGGACCACTCGTACGCGAAGCGACTTGATGAACGTGATCACCTGCGACTTGACTGTATG
>Ga0209591_10006868_pt1 | contig 12578 bp, 10 predicted proteins | sample MAT01_FD_187207 | JGI IMG/M metagenome (GOLD analysis project Ga0209591, IMG submission 187207) | Freshwater microbial communities from Lake Fryxell liftoff mats and glacier meltwater in Antarctica - MAT-01 (SPAdes) (version 2) | ecosystem: Environmental > Aquatic > Freshwater > Ice > Liftoff...
CTTTTGAGTAAGTCAAAGCTGCTTTTGAGTAAGTCAAAGCTGCTTTTGAGTAAGTCAAAGCTGCTTTTGAGTAAGTCAAAGTTGCTTTTGAGTAAGTCAAAGCTGCTTTTGAGTAAGTCAAAGTTGCTTTTGAGTAAGTCAAAGCTGCTTTTGAGTAAGTAATCAGGCATTTTTATAAAGCCATTAGCCTGAATACAGTTCGGTTAAGCTCAAAAAATAAAAATGTGTAGGTTGGGTTGAGGAACGAAACCCAACATTTTGCGGCGTTTGTTGGGTTGAAGCTTTGCGAAACCCAACCTACAATATTTTTAACCGAACCGTATTGCCATTAGCCTGATGACGCTTTGCTCGTTTCCATACGGAGTATAGAAATGCATTCATTTTGGCTGCTGACTCAATCTATTACTAGAGACAGCAGCCATTCCTGCTGTGATGCCAGTTTATTATCTATAATGTTGATCGACAAAACTTCCAGATATAGGTAAACAAACTATTCTGGTAGGTTCTTTTAGTGTGTTCAGGTGACTGGATCTATGATTAAGCTTGGTTTATTGGTGCAGTCCCAGAATAACTATTTGGGTATCGGAAAAGTTAATGAAATATCTGATACTGATGCGATAATTGAGTATTTCTGCTCCATAGGGCAACGTCTTCAAAAAACTTTACCTTTAAGTTCTCTATCTCAAGTCAGGCTTGAACCCCAGGCTCGATGCTATATTAAATCGGGAACTGAAGATAAATGGATAATTGGCAGAATTTTCATCTGGGATGAAGATACAGAAATGTATCAAATTGATTTACCAGATAAGAAAACTGCGATCGCTACTGAAGAAGAAATTTACGTTCGTTGCAATTTACCCAACACTGACCCCATTGAAACTTTAGCAATGAAGGGTCACGAAACACCCTACTTCCACGATAAAAGATTGGCTTTCGTTAAATCTTTGATTCAGCAACGCGCTGTGAGTCGGGGAATGACGGGACTAATTTCGGCAAATATTAATCTTTATCCTCACCAAGTTGAAGTAGTCAGACGGGTATTGGAAGACCCAATTCAACGCTACTTGCTCGCAGACGAGGTGGGACTCGGAAAAACTATTGAAGCGGGTGCGATTCTTCGTCAATTCCTCCTTGATGAGCCAAAAAAAGGTGCGGTGGTAGTAGTTCCGCAATATTTGCTCAAACAATGGCAGCTGGAGTTAGAAAACAAGTTTTACATTTCCCATTTTCCTAAACGGGTAGCGGTGCTGGCGGTTGAAAATATCCATAAAGTCAACCCGAAAGCGAAGATAGGCTGCTTAATTTTAGATGAAGCTCATCACATCGCAGCAATGGCGACCTCTAAAGATGCAACGGTGCGCCAGCGTTTTGAGACTTGCAAACAACTTGCCCATAAAAGCGATCGCTTACTTTTATTATCTGCTACTCCTGTTCTCAACCATGAACAAGATTTTCTGGCAATGTTGCATTTGCTCGACCCAACAACTTATAAACTTAATGATTTGGCAGGTTTTCGCGCCAAAGTTGAAAGCCGTCAGGAAATTGGTAAACTTCTGCTTTCTTTTAAGGAAGATGCAGAGCCTCTCGTGATTAAAAACAACTTGCAGCAATTGCGAAACCTCTTTGCTGAAGATAAGTATTTACTGAAACTAGCGGATGATTTAGAAAATTGTTTACAAGCAAATTCTCCTGAGCAAGAGCAAATAGTTCAAGGGATTCGCGTCCACGTTAGCGATACCTATCGACTACATCGGCGAATGCTTCGCAACCGTCGCGCTGCTGTGGAAGATGTCATATTTGATCGCAACTTTACGCCGAAAGAGGAGTATGATTTAGACGAGCGATCGCCTGATATTCACGAACTTATCAATCAATGGCGGACTACTGCCCCTGATGAACAGCAATATCAGCGAATTTTTCTGTTATTATTCCTCGCGTCTGGTACTTGGTTAGGCATTTTAGAGCAAGTAATTTCTGCCCGGTTAACTGGTAAACCTGATGCTAAACTCATTCAGGAGTTCAAAGAAGATGATCTGCGGATATTAACTACAACCGCCAAATTCTCAGGGGAAGAAGAGATTTTGCAATCCTTAATAAAAATTATTCGTCAACGTCAAGAGGACGGAGAACGCACGGAAAATTTGAGAAGAGTGTTGCTGAATCAGCTAGGTGTATACTTCAAAATTCCCGCAAACGTTCGGAAGAATCAAAACGAATTCCTAACGAGAATACAGCAGAGAGTTCGTAGACCAATTACTGGCGATATTCTACCCAAATTTATTGTATTTACCAATTTTGTCCAAAGTTGTGCAGAAATTGTCCGCTATTTGTCTGATAGCTTTGGTGTAGAGACAGTAGCTAGCCATCAGTTGGGAGAATCACCAGACAAGATTGAGGAAGGCTTAAATAGGTTCAAGAATAACCCAAACTGTTTTATTTTAGTATGCGATCGCTCTGGAGAAGAAGGGCGTAACCTTCAGTTTGCCGATTGGTTAATTCATTTCGATCTTCCTTGGTCGCCTAATCAATTAGAGCAAAGAATTGGCAGACTTGACCGCATTGGCAGCAAAATTGGTATTCAATCCTGTGCCTTGATTGGCCCCTATTTAGAAGATAGTCCTCACAATGCTTGGTATCAAGTATTAAAAGATGGTTTTGGGATTTTTCAACAATCAATTGCCAGTTTACAGTTTTATGTGCATGAAAAGCTTTCGGAATTAGAAACAGTTTTGTTTCAATCAAGTGCGGCTGGATTGTTAGAGATGATTTCGCCAATTCAAAAGCAAATTGAAGCTGAAATAGCAAAGATTAGCGAACAAAATGCTCTAGATGAAATTGACGCTACCGATGAAATTGCAACTCAGTATTTTCAAGATTTAGATAATTACGATGCTTGTCATCTAGAAATTAAGCGAGCAATTGAAGGCTGGATTTGTGACGCATTGGGATTCAGAGCAGTCAATAACCCAGACTCATCAGAAATGCGACGTTATCAACCTTCAACACGCACCTTGGTTCCTATAAATGAGTTAAAAACCCGTTTTGCTGATAGTCATTTAGACCAATTTGGTACTTATAATCGCCGGGTAGCAAATCAGAATTCTGGTATTAAACTCTTTCGGGTTGGGGAAGGATTTGTAGAATCACTCTTAAACTATATAAACTGGGATGATCGAGGTGAAGCCTTTGCAATGTGGCGCACTGATTCATCTTGGGATAGTAAAGAAGGCATGGAGTGGTTTGGTTTCCAATGCAATTATGTAGTCGAGACAAATTTAAAAATTGCCAAACAAGTTTTAATTGATTACAAACTAGATAATTCTCAATTCCAAATCTTGCAGCGACGTGTTGATGCTTTATTTCCACCAATTATAGAAACTATCTATATTGATGGTCGTAAGGAGCAAATACAGGTTGTTGAAGATAAAGTGCTGTTGAATATCTTGCAACGTCCCTATAAAGATAAAAACAGTAATCAACAACGAGATTACAATTTAGCAAAAGAACGCTTAGGAATTATTGACGATTTTGTTAACCCTAGTAAATGGCAAAATTTTTGCTATGAAGTGCGTAAAACTTCTTTAGCATTACTTGCCAATCGTCCCGATTTTGTTGAATTGTGTGAAAGTTGTGCTAAGGTTGCCGAGAAGAAATTAGGCAATAGAGTAGAACAATTACACCTGCGTCTAAACCAGCAAACTTTGGATCATGCACTCGCTGAAGAATTGAAAATAGAAAGTGCTTTAAATACAGCCATTTTAGAGGGAATTCGCCAGCCGCAAATTAAGCTTGATTCTGTTGGTTTTATTGTTGTATCTGGGCGATCGCTGATGCAATTCGAGTGATATTATCTTGGAATTAAATAGCGAGATTGAACCTATATTCCGGTTAATCTTCGCCGACTGGTATATTAAAAGCTCACGCAAAGGTAGAAAGAAGAGTTCAGATGTCAATTCAGTAACCTACTTGGTGAATCTGTCGTAGGCAGTTACTAGCAAAGTTACAATGATTTAAAGGAAACTTTTCAGCAGAACGTATAATGCTGAGAACTAGGCTGTATTATCTGGTGCGATCGCAGGAGGCAAAAAATGAGCTTGGCTGGATTAAGAATTGTGTTGGTAGAACCAGCTGGGCCGATAAATGTCGGAGCGATCGCCAGAGTTATGAAAAACTTTGGGCTATATAATTTAGTATTAGTAAATCCCCAATGCGATCATCTGTCGGCAGAAGCTTTGGTGATGGCTGTTCATGCTAAGGAAATTTTAGAATCTGCGGTATTAGTGGCAACATTACCAGAAGCATTGCATGGATGTGTACGAGCGATCGCAACCACTGGTCGCTTTCGGAGTTTGCAAACACCTTTAGAAACCCCCCGCACTGCACTACCTTGGTTAGTAGAGGAACCAGAAAAACCCGCAGCACTAATCTTTGGCAGGGAAGATCGCGGATTAACCAATGAAGAATTAAATTATGCACAGCGGTTTGTTTGCATTCCCACAAGTCAAGATTATCTAATCTTAAATTTGGCTACAGCAGTAGCAATCTGCTGTTATGAACTGTCACAATGTGCAGAGCAACCTGAAACTCAAATCTTACCCCAAACCGAACTTGCACCTTTGGATGTTGTGGAAGGATACTACCAGCAATTAGAATCACTACTATTAAAAATTGGTTATGTGTATCCGCATACGGCAGCTAGTCGCATGGAAAAATTTCGCCAACTCTATAACCGCACTCACTTGAAAACTGGGGAAGTAGCCATGCTGCGAGGAATTTTGCAGCAGGTAGAATGGGCGATTAAAAACCAGAGTAGTAGTGAAAAGTTATAATTATTCGTTTAATATATACGCAATCATCCCCCTAAAATAATTAATATGCCTTAAACTAAACCCAAAAATGCTACTTAGTGGCAAAGTGGAATTTAAGTATTAATATGGCTTAAAGATTAAGTTTTGGGTCAGGAGTCTGCAAGAAAACAGTCAAGTGGGTCACAAGGAGTAAAAGTGTCAGAATCAAGTGACGAACTAACAGCTTTCTCGCGGCGTCAACCCTTAAATCGCCGCCAGCATCCACAAAAGGTTCAAAAAGTGGTACGGAAGAGAGTGAAAGTTAAGAGCCAGCAGCCAGGTGTAAATGGAGGAGAAACGGCGCTAACACGCCCAATAAATCGAATCAGTCCTCCCCCAATCCCTGGTGCTACACGCAGGTTAAAATCGGCGTTAGTCATGCCAACGGCGGTAAAACCAATACCTACTGTAAAGGGGAAAATTCCTCCCTTCCGACCAGGTGCTGTGATGGTCAAAACAGTGGGGATGGAAAAGCCAAAAATAGGCAGACGCTCATCGCGGAAGACGCGGTTAAAGCCAATGGCCAAAACCATGTTATATGTTGTGCGGTTATTAATTGTGGGTGTTGGAATGGGTGCAATTGTGGGTACGGTGTTGTCAGTATTAGACCCAGCTAATCGCATCAGCACAACTTCTACACCCCAATCTAATGGTAATGTAGTGCGATCGCAGTCACAACCTAGTCAAACTCCTCCAGTTGCAGTTTCCAGCCTATACCTATCTCAGGAAATTATCCCTTTGAAAGATGCTGTGCAAAATTTGGCGGCGACCAACCCAAATCTTACACCCGGAGTTTTCTTAGTAGATTTAGATACTGGTAATTATGTAGATGTCAATGGCTCCGCCAATTTTCCGGCGGCTAGCACAATTAAGGTGCCGATTCTGATTGCTTTTTTCCAGGATTTGGATGCGGGAAAAATTCGCCTGGATGAAATGCTGACCATGCAACAGGAAATGGTCGCTGGCGGTTCTGGAACTCTGCAATACAAACCAGCCGGAACCCAGTACGCGGCTCTGGAAGTTGTCACTAAAATGATTACAATTAGCGACAATACAGCTACAAATATGCTGATTGCCCGACTGGGAGGCATAGACGCTTTAAACCAGCGTTTCCGCACTTGGGGATTGACAGCTACAATAATTCGCAATCAACTCCCAGATTTGCAAGGGACAAACACCACTAGTCCGAGGGAATTGGCGAATTTGATGGCTATTGTGAGTCAGGGAAATTTAGTGAGTGTGCCCTCACGCGATCTCATGCTCGATATCTTGCGTCGCACCGAAAGAAACTCTCTGCTGCCATCAGGTTTGGGAACAGGCGCGAGAGTATACCACAAAACGGGTGATATTGGTACTATCCTGGCAGATGCAGGTTTAATTGTTGTTCCAACTGGCAAGCGCTATGTAGCCGCTGTCATGGTACAGCGCCCCAATAATGACCCTCGCGCCGAAAAATTGATTAGCTCAATTTCTCGTGTTGCCTACCAAGAGTTTAGCCAAAATGCTGTGATACCCAACAGTACCACAAGCACTATACCCGCAAATACTTATCAGCCCCCTGTTGTGAATCCTACACCCAACAGCATAGGAGGTACTGTGCCGGCAAATGGTTATCAATCTCCAGTTAGGAATCCGCAGTATTACCCCCCAAGATAATTTGGGATTTTTTAATTTTGCATTATTTATCTATGCTGTTGTCTCTTAACTTTTTTGATACCGCATTCCTGGGAGTTGCGAAACTAAATCCATAAGTTCCAACTGTAACAAAGCACCGGAAACTGAACCAGCAGACATACCCGTTTGTTGGACAATCAAATCGAAGGGTAAAGCATCACAAGAAAACGCATTCATTACGATTTGCAATTCTGGCGATAAAGTTGGCAAACTTAACTGTTCTGATGCTGTGGAAGCCTCGACTCCATCAATTTGCGGTATTGCTCCTAGCATTGTTAACAGTTCATCTAGTTCCTTAAGAATGTAAGAAGCTCCTTGACTCAGTAACTTTAAACATCCTTGGGATGGATGATCGTCCAGTCTTCCAGGTAATGCATAGACATCTCTACCAAACTCATTTGCGTAGGTAGCTGTTATTAAAGCACCAGATTTTAAGGGCGCTTCCATTACCAGAATGGCGCGACTTAAACCTGCAATAATTCGGTTGCGGCGGGGGAAGTGGGTGCGATCGGGTGGGGTTTTTGTAGGGTACTCACTTACAACTAACCCAGCCGTCAAAATTTGCTTGTACAAATCTCGATTTTTATGTGGATAGATGACATCTACACCAGTCCCTAAAACTGCGATCGTGCGTCCACCTGCTTTGATGGCGGCGATGTGGCTTTCTGTGTCAATTCCCTCTGCCATACCAGAAACAACTGTAAAACCATTTTTAGCTAAAGCTGTACTAATTTGGCGAGTCCAACGGATGCCGTATTCTGAAGGTTGGCGGGTTCCGACAATCCCAACCATCGGTTTTTGTCCGAGATTTTCTTGAAGTTCGACTTCACCGCGATAGTATAAAATCGGCGGCGGACTCGGAGTTTCCAGCAGTAAGCGGGGATAATCTGCATCTGCTGGTGTCCAGAAGTGGGGATTTTCTTGCTGATGCTTGGTGAATAGTTCTTGTGGGTGTAAACGCGATCGCTGTTGTACTACTTTTTCTAGTGTCTGAAAACCAAAACCCTCTACTTCTCCTAACTGTACCTTGGTAGCGTTCCAAGCTGTTGCCAGCGTGCCAAAATGCTGTTGCAGTCGTCGCAGTAACACCGGGCCAATTCCAGAAATCTGCGCCCAAGCTAGCCAATATGCACCTTCTTCTACCACAGTTCCATCCTCACGCCTACTAAATTGAGTATTCCCAAATTTAGGTTTGGCTGTTGATGTCGAGGCGAAATAAAATCTTCAGTCCAAATTTTGAAAAGTTGGCATATTTCGCATAATTATAGTTGACTAGCCTATTAATATGCTGTAAGTTGATGCTTGTAAGTTAATCTGTGAAGTAAACAAGAAATCAACGGCAATTCATGAATTGCCCCCACCCAGACTCAAAAATAGGGGGTTTTGGCTATTGTTTGCGTAATTCCTGTTAATAATTGCCTCACGAAATTTCATTGCTTCCATAGATACCCGACTTCTTTGATCAGCCGGGAATAATTGCGAATTACTTAGGTTTTCCAACTCAAAAACCGGGCATAAATATAAGCGATGGTTTCATCAAGAATTTCTCGCACGCCTTGGCTAGAACCCCACCATTTACTTGGATCGTAATCTTGCGTTTCGGCAGCAATCACACCAACTTTGATGTGAGGAGTAAGTATTTTTTTAAAAAGAAACCAACTCCTCCGGGCATGAACATCCAAGGAAAAAATATTAATTGCTTCTATCTTCAAATTTGAATTGGATAGCCAGCGATGAAATTCGACAGCAGATGCATAACTACGATCCTTAACTACAAAAGGTGTCGGCACAGATACCACCTTTTCTGATTCTAAACCGAGTTTTATGAAGGTGGCGGCTGACACGTCTGCAAAATTCTTGTATCCGGTAAGATAAGTTCCTTTTCCTAATGTGCCTCCCGTAGTAATTATTTGACGATAAGAACCTCTTTTAAATTCAGTTAAAGCTTCTTCTATAGCATAATCTGGCAGCCATCCTTCAACAATTAATACTTCTGCTGATTTGATCGGGGAAGTTACGGCGAGAAATGAGTGTAAATGAGTAATAATGAAAAACATTAAATAAGCAATCAAAGCGATCGCAATCGCCCACCCTTGAGCTGTTAGTGTCCACATTTCTTGGCGTTTTATTAGTTTGATTGTTGGGAATTTTTTACGCCGATGATTTTTTGTCTGCATTAAACCTTAGCTAAACGTTGTTCTTTTAAGTAAGTAAACACAGACTTATCTCCAATATCAGCAGCAATTGCTTGCACTGTCTTTCGCAGGGCAAAGACCAAAAACAATATCGCCCAAATTCCTAATAAAATACTTTCTCCCTGAGTTGGTAAAATTCCCACCAAATGTCCTAACAATAGCAGAGGTACTGCTAGGGTTAATACTTTGGTTTCTAGTCGATTGAAGCAAAAAGCCTCTTTGAAATAAATGCCTGTCAAAGCAACGAAGATAAAACCAACTCCGAATAAGGTTAGAGGCTGATTATAAACTGTAATAGCCAAAGGTTCACTACTAAACAGTACCAGGAACGCTGATGATATACTACCGATCGCCCAAAAAACTTGCAACAATCGGTGCAGTGAGGCCATGTAGATATGAATGGTAAATAAACTTACACCGAGAGCGAGACTAAAACAAGCATATAAAGGCGTTAGTGCAGTTACAACAGTCGGATTATTGTTGAGCAAAACCAAAGCGCTACCGATGGCAAAGCTAAGTGCGGCTATCATTAACCCAGCGCGGTAGATAATTACACCAATGCGATCGCTCTGAGTAATGGTAAATTCCCCAAACTGACCTTGATAAGATTCTGATGCAGATAGTGTTTGCGTAGTCATAGGTAAACAATTATGAGTAAGAAGTTGTTTTTAGAATACCAATTCAGTTATCTTAGAATAACTTTTCCCCTAACTTCTATCCTAGTAGGGACAAGGTGAGGTTTTCCAAGGATTTTGGGTCATTGATCACTTGTGTCTACACAGTAGACTAGTAGAGGGTGGTTACTATTTAATTAAATTAGCGAGTCAGGGCAACTGATTACACTTCATGATTAATAACGACTAAAACATCTTCCAATTTGATTTGCAGCTGTGAGTTGGCATTGCCGCTATTGACGGCAATTTCTACCCAACCGTGACTACCAACTAAAGCTATTGTCTCTCCAACCTTGACATTACTGTAAGTTTCACAGCCTGGTATAGTCAACCCGGAAGCTTGCACACACCAAGTTTTGCCTTGTAGGTAACTCCCTGGAATGTTGCTTACTAAGTTGCCAAAGTGGTCAATATATTGAATGCAACCCACTACACCAGTTTTTGTCTGCTTGCATTCACCTATATCCATTTTTACTAAACTTGCTGGATTAATCTCTTGTCCTAGCTGTTTGAGAGAGACACCACTGGCAAGATTAGCTCCCACCGCTGCAAAGATATCTCTACCGTGAAAAGTTCTGCTTGGTTGAGGAGTTCGCCAATAATCGCGGTTTGTGAGTTCGACTGCTGCGTAGGCGTAGCCCGTCGTAGACATCGCCGGACTTTGACTCAGTACCCCACTAAATATGCCATTATCTGGCCCGACTAGAAACCCTTGAGCAAATTCTACTGCGATCGCCCGTCGTTTACTTCCCACACCCGGATCTACCACCGCAATATGCACTGTCCCAACTGGGAAATAGAGGTAAGCGCTCATCAGGCAAAACCGGGCGGCGGCGAGATTTTGCGGCGGAATTTGGTGCGTTAAGTCTACTACTGTGAGTCTGGGGTTGATTTGGGCTATGACTCCCTTCATCACGCCTACATACACATCGCGATCGCCAAAATCGCTCAACAAAGTTAGGAGTGGTTGTTGATCTATCTGGGTGTTAGACATACTTTGGTTATAATATCTATAAAGTCATAAATTTCTGTAGCAACAGCTACAAAATATGTGTTATGTTAAGAATACCAGACATAAAGCGAAAAATTAAAAAGGGTAATCACTATGAATCAAAGTAGACTGCAAAGTGCCAGAAAAGCACAAGAAGCTCACAGAGAGAATATTCAAAAAAGCCTAGAGCATCGCTTGCAAGTAGCGAGAGCAAAAGGCGACGAACAGCTGATTCGTCAACTAGAAGCTGAGATGAGGTATTCCAGCTAAATCAAGTTTTCATTGTTCATAGTTTGTTGTGTAACCCCGCTACGGCGGGTTTTTTGTTTTTAGAGGATATTATGATTTACGCATTGACAAGAAATACCAAATATGTATATGGTTGAAAACCACATCTTCCGTAAGGGTTTAGCGTTGCTAAACCCCTACAGCGTGGTCTATTTACGTAGTTTACCGCCGTAGGCATCATAAGGATAATTAATAAAAGCCTGAAACGACCTATTTTTGTTAATTCACATCACGGTTAATTTGTATAGTGCGTAAGTCCTAGATATTTGTAAATAATTTTTGAGGTAAGTCCGTTTTGGCAGAGGTTTTTTGGACTTTGCGGATGACTACGAAAAGCAGTTCTATGACTTTCTTTTTGGAGAGGTGATGACAACTTAAAAAATTGAAGAAGAATTCTGACTTCTGAATTCTGGCTCCTGAACTCTGTTTTGTTAAAATTTTGTTTCAAACAGCTAAACTCCGATTGGGAAATCGGGGTTTTATGTCATGATGGCAAAGTATAACAGCGAATTTTCTTCTAATTACAGGGAATCTCAAATGGCTCTCCGTCTAGGTGACACAGTACCCAACTTTACGCAAGCCTCCACACACGGCGATATTGATTTTTATGAATGGGCGGGTGACAGCTGGATTGTGCTGTTCTCTCACCCTGCTGATTTTACACCTGTTTGCACAACAGAATTAGGCACAGTTGCCAAGCTCAAACCAGAATTTGACAAGCGCAATGTGAAAGCGATCGCACTCAGCGTTGATGATGTAGAATCTCACAAAGGCTGGGTAGGAGACATCGAAGAAACTCAAAACACCACCCTTAACTACCCAATTTTGGCAGATGCGGATCGTAAGGTTTCTGACCTTTACGACATGATCCACCCCAATGCTAATGCGGCTGTGACAGTGCGATCGGTTTTCGTAATTGACCCCAATAAGAAACTCCGTCTCACTTTCACATATCCCCCCAGCACGGGACGCAACTTTGATGAACTTTTGCGGGTAATTGATTCTCTGCAATTGACTGATAATTACAGTGTGGCGACACCAGCTGACTGGAAAGATGGCGAGGATGTGGTAATTGTCCCTTCACTGAAAGATCCAGAAGTACTCAAAGAGAAATTTCCCAAAGGCTACCAGGAAGTTAAACCATATCTGCGGTTAACTCCTCAGCCTAACAAATGAAGAGTACTGAGTGCTGAGTAAGGTAAATCTGAAAATGATTTCGGATAAAAAAGAAAAGACGCAAAGTTATATCTTTGCGTCTTTTCTTATTTGCGTGAGAATATAGTCAGTGGGCTAGGCATCCGAACCTGGAGGAAATCCCAATGTTTTCATCTGCTTTGGTTTTGCAAATTCCGTCATCAATGCAAATGACAGACGAACAATTTTTTGAGTTCTGTCAGGTGAATCGTGATTTACGCATTGAGCGAAATAAATTTGGAGAATTAATAATTATGCCTCCTACTGGTTCAGAGACAGGAAATCGAGAAGGTAATATATTTGGGCAATTATGGGTTTGGTCGGAACAAGATGGTACAGGTATAACTTTTAGCTCTAGTACCGGATTTAAGTTATCAACAGGTGCAGAACGCTCTCCAGATGCTTCCTGGATTAAACTAGAACGGTGGAATGCTCTATCTCCAGAACAACAGCAAAAGTTTGCTCCCATTTGTCCAGATTTTGTAGTCGAACTCAAATCTCGCAGCGACAACCTCCAAACTTTGAAGGAAAAAATGGAGGAATATATGAATGAGCCAGGAATAAAGTTAGGTTGGTTGATTGACCGTAAGCAGCGTAAAGTTTATATTTATCATCCTGGATTGCCAGAGGAATGTTTGGATAATCCTGCAACAGTTAGTGGTGAGTCGGTATTACCTGGGTTTATTCTGAATATGAGTAAAGTTTGGTAAGGAAA
>Ga0209591_10006870_pt1 | contig 12577 bp, 10 predicted proteins | sample MAT01_FD_187207 | JGI IMG/M metagenome (GOLD analysis project Ga0209591, IMG submission 187207) | Freshwater microbial communities from Lake Fryxell liftoff mats and glacier meltwater in Antarctica - MAT-01 (SPAdes) (version 2) | ecosystem: Environmental > Aquatic > Freshwater > Ice > Liftoff...
CACCTGATCTTCGAGCGTGTACACCCCCGAAAAGCCCAACCCGCAGCGCTGCGTGAGCCGATTAAAATTAAGCGCGTTGCAATCGATGATCTCGATCTGGCGGGCGGGCGCGGCCTGGGCCGTGCGCTCAAACGGCCCAGTCACCATCGCGGCGATCAGCAGCAGCGAAAGGATCAGCCCGAGGCATCGTCCCAGCTTCCGGCTCCGTCGGTCGTTGGCGTCTAGCATTGGTGGCTTCACTTTCTTAACGACGTACAGACCGCATAATTGGCCCCCCATTTCGTGAAGGGTGGCGTACAATAAGCAGGTCCCAGATCGCATGTCAACGCCATCATAGCGACGGACTACGACTCAAGTACGACTCGTCTGCATGCACAGTGAAGCCTCTATGACTGGACTACGTCTGACGCTCCTTGGCAGCTTCCAGGCTACGCGGGACGGCGCTCCAATCACGCGCTTCGGCGGTGAGAAGGTGCGCGCCCTGCTGGCCTATCTCGCCATCGAGGCCGAGCAGCCGCACACCCGCGCCACGCTTGCCGCCCTGCTCTGGCCCGAGCTCTCCGCCGAGCTGGCGCTGCGTAACCTTTCCCAGAGCCTGGTGCGCCTGCGCGAGGCGCTGAGCGAGCCGGCTGACGGCGCGCTGCTCCAGATCACCCGCCAGACGATTGCGTGGCGCGCCGCCGCTGCGGTAGACGTGGCGGCCTTTCTGCGCCTTGCGACCAGCGGCGCGCTCGCCGACCTGGAGCAGGCGGCGGCGCTGTACCGGGGCGAGCTGCTGGCCGGCTTCAGCCTCGCCGGCTGCGACGCCTTCGAGGAGTGGCTGCTGCTCACGCGGGAGCGGCTCCAGGGGCAGGCCCTGGCCGCCATCGAGCGGCTGGCCGAGCTGTACGCGGCCGCCGGTCGCCACGCCGATGCCGCTGGCGCCGCACGTCGGCAGCTCGCCCTCGACCCGTGGCGGGAGCCTGCCTATCGCCAGCTGATGCGCGCCTTAGCCGCCGGGGGCGACCGCGCCGCCGCCCTCGCGGCCTACGAGCGCTGCCGCCAGCTGCTGCTGGCCGAGCTTGGCGTGGAGCCCGACCAGCTGACAACGATGCTGGCCGAGCAGGTGCGGCAGGCGCAGACGACGGCCTCGCCGCCCCGGCGCCCCGCCTTCACGGTGCCCGCCCCGCTTACGCCGCTGCTTGGCCGCGAGGAGGAGCTCGCTGCCCTCGACGTGCTGCTGCGCGGCCATGTGCCGCTGGTAACCGTGGTTGGCCCTGGCGGCGTCGGTAAGACCCGCCTGGCCCTTGCTGCGGCGGGCGTGCTGCGCCATGCGTTCGCCGATGGCGTCTGCTGGGCTCCGCTGGCCGGGCTGGCCGCCGCGCCTGCCGGGGCGAGCGGGGGCGAGGAGCTGGCCGGCGTTGTTCTGGCTGCCTACGGACAAACCTCCGGCGCCGGTCGGTCGCCCGCCGACGAGCTATGCGCCTACTTGCGGCAGCGCACAACCCTGCTCGTGCTCGACAACTGCGAGCACCTGCCGACCCTGGGCGCCCTGGTGGGCGAGCTGCTGGCGGCAGCGCCGGGCCTGCGGGTGCTTGCCACCTCGCGCACGCGGCTGGGCGTGTACGGCGAGCAGCTGCTTGCGCTGGAGGGGCTGCCGGTGCCTGCCGACGACGGCGCCGAGGCGACGGGCCACGCGGCGGTGCAGCTCTTCCTGGCGCGGGCGCGGCGCCAGGTGCGCGGCTTCGGCGCCGACCAGGCAAGCCTGGCGGGCGTGGTGCGGCTGTGTCGCCTCGTGGAAGGCCTGCCGCTCGCCATCGAGCTCGCAGCTCACTGGGTAGGCGAGTATAGCCCCGACGAGCTGGCGAGCGCAATCAGCACTGATCTGGCGTTACTGGAGCTGCGCGACCGCCACGCGCCCGACCGGCACCGCAGCATGCGGGCGGTGTTCGATCACTCGTGGGGCCTGCTCGCGGCAGACGAGCGCCGCGCCCTCGCGCGCCTCGCGGTCTTCGCCGGAGGCTTCGATCGCGAGGCGGCTCTGGCTGTGGCAGAGGTCCGCGCGACCACCTTGGCAAGCCTGGTGGAGAAGTCGCTGCTGCGCCGAGCGGGCGCCGGGCGCTACAGCTTGCACGAGCTGCTGCGCCAGTTTGCCGCCGAGCAGCTGGCGGCGCGGGGCGACGATGCGGCCACCCGTGACCGGCACGGCCAGCACTATCTGGCGCTGGCGGAGCAAGGGGCCGTGGCGCTAGTCGGCCCGCAACGCGCAGGCTGGGTTACGCTGCTCGATGGCGAGTACCGCAACCTGATGGCGGCGCTCGCCTGGCTGCGCGAGCGCCGCCTGCTCGGCCAGGCGCTGCGCCTGCTCGGGTCGCTCGTTCAGTTCTGGCGCGCTCGCGGTTTGCTGCGCGAGGCCCACAGAAACCTCACGCAGCTGCTAGATCTGAGCAGCGAGGTGGCTGTTGCCACGGAAGATCGCGCACTGGGCTATTACGCAGCAGGGGTGCTGGCGAACGCCCTTGGCGATCAGAGGGTAGCGACGCAGCAGATCGAGCGGAGCATCACGCTCTATCAGAGCGTCGCAGACGCAGTTGGCGCCGCGCGCTCCCGCAATACACTGGGCGGCATCGCCTACGATACTGGCGATCTGCGCGCTGCGACCACCCTGTGGAAGCAGGTTGCCGCATCCATGCGCGCCGTGAATAACCTCGGCGAGGTTGCGCGCGTTGTCGCTAACATCGGCGAGGCGCTGTATCATCAGGGGGAGCTCGCCGCCGCGCAGCAGCACTATGAGGAAGGGCTTGCCCTTGCGCGGCGCAGCGGTCGGGTGGATATCGAGGCGACGGTTCTCGCCGGCATGGGCAACCTCGCGCGGAGCATTGGCGATCTTGAGCATGCCAGCGCGTTCCAGACCGACGCCCTCGGCCTATGGCAAGCGCTCGGCGAGCGTCGCCAGATTGCTATCTGCTTAGAGCATCTGGCGGCTATTGCTGCGGCCGAAGGGCGCGCCGCCCGTGCCGCGCGCCTCCTGGGCGCTGCCATCGCCCAGCGCCACCAGATCGGCGCACCACCGGCCCGGCCCGAGCAGGCCGAGGTAGAGCAGACCGCCGCCGCCGTGCGCAGCGATCTAGGCGAGGCGCTATGGGCAGTAGAGTTCGGCGCGGGCGGTCAGTTTACCCTCGCAGCGGCCCTGAACTTTGCCCTGGCCGACGCGCAGCCTAGGGCTGCCAGCGTCCCGGCCCGAGCGGCGCGGACTTGCTAGGTAAACAGGTATGCCAACCCTTCACCTGAGCTTTTTGGGCGGCTTCCAGGTTGCCCGCGCGGGGCTGCCTGTCACGCGCTTCGGCGGTGAGAAGGTGCGCGCCCTGCTGGCCTATCTCGCCGTCGAGTCCGACCGGCCGCACGCCCGCACTACGCTCGCGGCCCTGCTCTGGCCCGATCTGCCCGACGAGCTGGCCTTGCGCAACCTCTCGCAGAGTCTGGTGCGCTTGCGCGAGGCGCTGGGCGAGCCGACCGATGACGCGCTGCTCCAGATCACCCGCCAGACGATTGCGTGGCGCGCCGCCGCTGCGGTAGACGTGGCGGCCTTTCTGCGCCTTGCGCCCAGCGGCGCGCTCGTCGACCTGGAACAGGCGGCCGCGCTCTATCAGGGCGAGCTGCTGGCCGGCTTCAGCCTCGCTAGCTGCGACGCCTTCGCGGAGTGGCTGCTGCTCAGTCGCAACCGGCTTCAGGCGCAGGCCTTGGCCGCTCTTGGCCGACTGGGCGAGCTCCTGCTCGGCGCGGCCAGGCATGTCGAGGCGGCTGCGGTCGCGCGCCAGCAACTCGGCCTGGACCCGTGGCGCGAGACGGCCTACCGCCAGCTGATGCGCGCCCTGGCTGCCGCCGATGACCGCGCTGGTGCGCTCGCAGCCTACGAGCGTTGCCGTCAGAGTTTGCTCGCGGACCTAAGCATGGAGCCCGACGCCGCCACGACGGCCCTGGCCGCGCAGATCCGGCACGCGCAGCCCGCCGCGCCAGCGAAGACTGTGCAAACTGAACTCATCAACACCCTCCCCTCGCCGCGTACAGCGCTCGTTGGCCGCGAGGAGGAACTGGCGACTCTCGATGGGCTGCTGCGAGGCGGCGCGCGCATGGTGACGCTGCTTGGCCCTGGCGGCGTGGGCAAGACGCGGTTAGCGCTTGCGGCGGCGCACATGCTGCGCGCCGCCTTCCCCGACGGGGTCTGCTGGGTCTCGCTGGCCGGCATCAGGGATTGGGGCGACGCCCTCGTCCAGACCGATGCCCTGGCGAACACGATCCTGGCTGCCCTGCGCGTCGCCCCTGGCGGCCAGCGCGCGCCCCGCGATGAACTGCGGGCCGTGCTGCACAAGCAGGCGCTGCTGCTCATCTTCGACAACTGCGAGCATCTGCCGTCGGTCGGGCAGCTCGTCGCCGAGCTGCTGGCGGCGGCGCCGGGGCTGCGCGTGCTCGCCACCTCACGCGAGCGGCTGGGCGGGTACGGCGAGGAGCCGCTGCTGCTGGAAGGCCTGCCGCTGCCGGGCGAGGCCACGAGCGACGTTGCGCAGGCGGCGGCGGTGCAGCTCTTTCTGGTGCGTGCGCGGCGCCAGGTGCGCGGCTTTGGCGGCGATGCGACGACGCTTGCGGGCGTGGTCCGCCTCTGTCGGCTGCTCGAAGGTATGCCCCTGGGCATCGAGCTAGCCGCGCACTGGGTGGGCGATTACAGCCCCGACGAGATTGCCGCAGCCGTGCGCGCCGACCTGGCCTTTCTCGCCGCGCGCGATCTGCAGACGGCCGACCGCCATCGCAGCCTGCGGGCGGTGTTCGACCACTCCTGGCGGCTGCTGCCGGAGCCAGAGCAGCGCGCCCTGGCGCGGCTGTCGGTCTTTGTGGGCGGGTTCGACCGCACGGCGGCCCTGGAGATTGCCGCCGCGCGGCCGGCCACCCTGGCAACGCTGGTGGACAAGTCGCTGCTGCGACGGGTGAGCGCGGGGCGCTACAGCATGCACGAGCTGCTACGCCAGTTCGCCGCCGAGCAGCTCGACGGCATGGGCGACGAGGGCCCGGCCATTCAGTCCCGGCACAGCACGTGGTACCTGGCGTTCGTGGCCGTGCGCGAGCAGCGCATGATGCGCGCCGCGCCGCGCGATGCCGCCGCCGAGATCCATGCGCAGATCGATAATGTGCGTCAGGCCTGGGCCTGGGCAGTTGCCCACGCGCAGATCGACGACCTGGAAGCCGCCGCCAATGGGCTGTACCATTTCTACGCCGTGACGGGGCAAGCGGCCGACCGTGAGCAGGCGTTGGAGCTAGCGTGTCAACGGGTTCGCGTGTGCGCGGAGAGCGCACTCGACGATGCCTCTGTCTGGCGCACCCTCACCAGGCTGCTGGCCCTCTACGCCCTTGCCCTGGTCGTCCGTGGGAAATACGAGCAGGCGCTCCTCAGCGCGCAGCAGGCGATCGCCCTCGGCCACTGGAGCGCCGAGGGCGAGATGGTCGCCTATCTGGCCTGGGGCCGTACCCTGTACCACCAGGGCGACTTCCCCGAGGCGCGCGTGCAGCTGGAGCGGACACTCAGCCTCATCTCGACGCACCGGCGTAGCCACGCAGTTTCAGATGTAATCGAAGTCATCGAGTGGGCCAGCTACAATTGGCTCGGAAACATTAATCTTGGCCTGGGCGACTATGACCGGGCGCGCAGCAGCGCGCTTCAGGCGTTGCAGCTCTGCCAGGCCCAGGGTCGGCGACTTGGCGAGGTCGATTGTCTGTGCAACCTGGCGAACATCGAGCGCACAATGCATAATCTACCGATGGCCCGCCAGCACTGTGAGCAGGCCCTGCGGCTTGCGCCCACGCTGAGCTCACGCACAGCCGAGGGCAGGATCCAGTTTGAGCTGGGCCAGGTGCTGCGCCTCCAAGGCGAATATCCCCTCGCCTACGAGCTGACTGAGCGCGCGCTCGCAGTGTTCCAGGAGATCGACGAGACGACGACGGTGCAGCTTGCCACCGCTGCGCTGGCAGAGATAGCCAGCGCGATGGGCGACGACGCCCATGCTGAGCTCTGGTCTGCTCGTTTGGCAGCCCTGAGCGACAGCGCCAGTACCCCGAAATTGCAGCTGTCTTGAGCCTCGATGCGGTCATCCGTCCTAGATCAGCTCCAGCACGCGCTTCACGAGGGCGACATCGAGCTCGTCGAGGCCGTGGGTAAGCGGGGGCAGGCGGCGCTCGCCCTGCCAGATCTTCTCGGCGGCGCGGCGCAGGCGCCAGCCCTTGCGCTCGAGGTCGGCCAGGGAGGCCTCGATCTCGGCGCGCTCGCCGTGCTCGCCGCGCGCCACAGCGGCCACGCCCTGAAGCAGCGGCTCGAACTGCTGGAGCGCCTCGCTTTCGCCCTCGGCGCCGCCGCCCGTGCTCACGATCCCGGCGGCGCCGAGCCGCTCCAGGATCAGCTCGCGATCAACCAGCGGCAGGGCGTCGAGGGCAAACTGAAGCCCGGCAACATCGCTGCGCTCCAGGGCGCCGCGCACGGCGGGCGGCATGGTGTCCAGCAGCTGCTCGGTGACACCGGGGTTCACATCGTCGGCGGCGAAGCGGTGGCGCTCGGCGTAGTCGCTTAGGCCCAGCTGCTCGAAGAGTCGCGCGGACTCCTCCAGGTAGGGGCGGGCGAGCTCGGGGCGGCCTTTACGGCGCAGCGCCCAGCCGTAGTTGCCGATCTGCGCAGCGGCGCCGTACTGGTCGCCGACGGCCCAGAGGAGCTTCACCGCCTGATTGAGCAGATCGGTGGCGCCCGTCAGGTTGTCCGCATCCAGCAATGCGCGGCCGCGCCGGATGAGCTGCTCGGCTTCGTCTTTGGGATTCATGGGGTTTTTAGGGGTGGGGCGCCCACGAGGGGCGCCCTGACGGATCGTAGAGTGCGAGGGGCGCCCTGACGGATCGTAGAGTGCGAGGGGCGCCCTGACGGATCGTAGAGTGCGAGGGGCGCCCTGACGGATCGTAGAGTGCGAGGGGCGCCCTGACGGGCGCCCTTACGGAATGAGGCGCTGCCTGCGGGCGGGCGGGCGCGCGGCGAGGCTGGCGAGCCTGGCGCCGAGCTGCTCCAGGCTTACGAGATTATGCACGGGCAGAAAGTCGTCTACGAAGGGGAGCGCCGCCTGCATGCCCACAGTGAGCGGCTCGTAGCCGGGGCTGCCGAGCAGCGGGTTGAGCCAGATCAGGCGGTGGCAGGAGCGCTGGAGCCGGTCCATCTCGCGGCGCAGCAGCTCGGGCTCGCCCCTATCCCAGCCGTCGCTGATCAGCAGCACCACGGGGCCATGGCCGAGCACGCGGCGCCCCCAGCGGTAGTTGAAGGCCTTCACCGCGTCGCCGATGCGCGTGCCGCCGCTCCAGTCCATCACATGCTTGCTCACCATATCGAGCGCGTCGTCGATGTCCTGCTGGCGTAGCTGGCGGGTGATGCGGGTGAGCCGGGTGCCGAACACGAACGACTCCACCTGGCCGAGGCCGGCGGTGATGGCGTGGACGAACTGGAGCAAAATGCGCGAGTAGCGCTCCATGCTGCCGCTGATGTCGCAGATCACTACGAGCGGGCGGGGCGTGGTGCGCGTCTCGCGCCATGCGAGCAGCAGGGGCTCGCCGCCAAAGCGCATGTTGCGCCGCAGGGTGCGCCGAAAGTCGAGCAGGCGGCCACGGCGGGCGGCGCGACGGCGGCGGGTCGGTCGCTCTTCGAGCCGCCAGCGCATGCGTTGGATCAGCTGCTTGGCGGCCTGGACCTCCTCCCAGCTGCACTGGGCAAAATCCTTCTTGCGCAGCTGCTCGTCGTGGCTGAAGGTGAGCTGCAGCTCTAGCTCCTCGCGCTCCTGCTCCTCCTCAGGCTGCTCGGGCTCATCGGGCTTGCGGCGGGGGAGGCGCAGCTGGCGGCGCGGCACCTTCGCCTGTGGGACGATCGCCTGCATCAGCATGCTGTCGAGGTCGTTCTCGTGCGCCTGGCGCCAGTAGAACTCGAAGGCGTTATCGAAGAGCGGCAGATCCTCGCGGCGCAGCACCAGCATACAGCGCAAGGCGGCCTTGAAATCCTCACGCCGGGTGATCGGGATGTGTTCGAGCGAGTCGGCCACCACGACCATCTGGCCGGGGCTGATGGGCACGCCCATCTCGCGCAGCAGGTAGCCGAAGGCGAGCATATGGGTGAGCAGATTGCCGGATTTGCCGGTGGTCATGGTATAGATCTCGCATTAGGAGAGCACAATGCGCCCATTGTAGCATAGGCCGCGCGCCGCTTTCCAGGTATACTCTCGTTGAGATATTCACGAAAGAGTGACGGCCCAAGTGACGGCTCCCGAAGGAACACATGATGCTGGACGGAAGCTATACGACCTGGCTGGATCAGATCCGCGACCGCTTTGTGAGCGGCGCGCAGCGCCCCGAGCCTGTAGCGCCATCGCTGCCCGAGCCGCGTCGGCTGGGGCTGGCCCTGGGCGGGGGCGGGGGCAAGGGCGCGGCCCACGTGGGCGTGCTCCAGGTGCTCGAGGAGCTAGAGCTGCCGATCGACCTGATCGTGGGCAGCTCGACGGGCGGGGCGGTGGCGCTGCTCTACGCGGCAGGCCTGTCCCACAGCGAGATCCTGGCACTGTTCCGGGCCATGTCGCTGCGCCGCATCGCCGTGCCGGACCCCACGCGCACCGGGCTGATCGGCCAGCGGCGGCGCGAGGAGCTGCTTACGCGGCTGCTGGGCACGCGCACCTTCGACGACCTGCGTATTCCCTGCGCCGTCACGGCGGTTGATCTAGTGAGCGGCACGGTGGTTGTGATCGACGATGGCCCGCTGGTGCAGGCGCTCCTCGCCACAACGGCGCTGCCTGGCATCTTCCCGCCCGTGCTGCGCGATGGCATGATCCTCGCTGATGGCGGTATCCTCAACAATCTGCCCGTGAACCTGGTGCGCGAGCGGGGCGCCCAGCGCGTGATCGCGGTGGAGCTGAACGATGCCGTACCTGGCTTCAACCTCATGCCCGCTCTGGCGGATAATCCCCTGGCCCGGCTGACCCTGGCACCGCAGCAGTTCGCCGTGGCGAGCCGCGCGCTATCGCTGCTCGTCAACCACACCGTGGCCATGCAGCTGCGCGAGAACCCGCCCGATCTGCTGATCAGCCCGGTGGTAGCCGACATTCCCACGCTAGACATGGCGAATGCGGAGAAGGGGCTGCCGGCGGGGATCACGGCGGCCCAGGCGGTTGCCGACGAGTTGCTGGCCTTGCGCGCCTGGCGCAACGAGGAGCCCGCCGCCCCGCCGCCGCCCCCGCCAGAGCCGAGTTGGGGCAAGTTTACGCTGCCCTTCGCGCTGCCGCGCTGGGGCGATCCGGAGGCGTAATCCACAGTTGGGTCGCAAATAAAACTTCGTTCAGATACATATTGGGAGCTTGAGCATGCTTAGTGTTATCCCATAGCAGTAGAAATGGCTATTGAACAGGCAAACGATTGCTTTCTTGGTATCCTATAACTGCATTGTAGAAGCCAACCATCACGCCCGGTACTAGAGCAGCTGTTGCCGGAGCATTTGTGCAAGCCACTGTTCGTACGCATCGGGCGTCCATCCCTCGTGTCCAACAAGTTCCTGATAGATCTCTGCAAGCGTCAATGCCCGAAACATCGCGACGGCATGTGGCAATGTCAAGTCCACGCGCAGAAACTGACGTGATGCCGTAACAAACCGCTCAAGATGCGCCCGCCGTCCTTGAAGTGCGTCATTGAGTTCCGCCGCTGCTTCGGGGTCAACCGTCGCTGCGCCACGGTAGATCGCAATCATCCCTGCCCCGGTTTCCCATTGTCGCCGCGTTGCATGGGCGGCTAATGTGAATCGCCGCTCCCCGTCCGGCTGTGCTACAGCAGCTTGGTAGATATCGCGTTGACCGGACTCCTGATGCCACGCTTCGCGGATGGCCCGTAAAATCCCGCGCTTGTTTTTGAATATTGCGTAGACCGTACTCGCGGCGACACCTGCCTGTTCCGCAATGAGGTCGATCGTCGTTGCGCCATAGCCCTGCTGCAAAAAGAGGGTGCGGCTTGTATCGACGATTAAGCTTTGGGTAGCCCGTGCTTGTCGTTGTCGGTGGGTCAATTGCTGCTTGACTTCTTCCATACTATGGAGTATAACATGGATGCATTTATTGTAGCAATACTATATTGAGAGTAGCGAGGCTATGTCGACTGAATCCAACAACGCGATGATTCGTCAGTTTATGGAACAGGCACTCAACCAAGGTGATCTTACGGCAGTTGATACTCATCTTGCGGCGTCCGCTACTGATCATCAAGAGCCGGTCAACGCAAACTTTTGTACCCATCTTAAGCAGGTCATCACAGGCCTGCGAACGGCCTTTCCAGACCTCCACTTTGAACTGCATGATGTACTGGCCGAAGGTGATATCGTGGCATTTCGTTCAACGATGACGGGTACGCATCGTGGCCCCTTACAGCTTGGCCCAGGCCCACAGCTGCCGCCGACTGGCCGTTCTGTTCATGTTGCTCATATGCATTTCGTGCGTGTGATTGATGGCAAGGGACACGATCTGTGGCATGTATGGGACACACCAATGCTGATGCAGCAAGTAGGCGGCATACCCCGACCACAGCAAGCACCTGCACAAGCATAGGCATACAGGTTTAGGTGCCATTCCACGTACAGCTTGACGTGTTTCGGGCCGCACGCCTTCGCCATTGTATAGCGTTCATTCGCTCATAACGTGGGAACGGGGGAAGTGCGCGACACTGCCTCGATAGACAACTGTACTGGGTAAAAGCATAGACAGTTTACTGCTGTACTCCGTAACGCGGCCCAACAGCGCGTTGCACCCGACCGCCCTGTCGGGCCGATTTTGCGGGCTGGAAGCGGCGACACGTCCTTCCTGATCTATCGCATCCAGCTTCTCCAGGGCGGAGGGTAAACGCTGAATCGTTGGGCGGCGCATCGTGCTCTGCCGCTATATGCATGCTGACGTATGTGGCCGCGAGCCGTGCATTTCTGGTATACTATTCTCAGTTTGACACAATGGAGGTTTCTGATGACAACAACTATGAACGCCGTCTTTGACGGTCAGGTGCTCCGGCTCGATCAACCACTCGCTTTGGCACCGAATACGCGTGTTCGAATCACGATTGAAATGATCGAACAACCGCTCCCACATCGTACATCGTTTTTCCAGACTGCACGTTCGCTCAATCTCAATGCCCCCGCCGATTTTGCGACAAACGTCGACGCCTATCTGTATGGTGAGACGTCTGATGATACCGCCTGATGTCTTCCTTGACACCGCCTTTGCCCTTGCATTAGCAAACCCGCACGATCTGCTGCATGACCGGGCGATACACCTTGCTGATCTGATGGAAGCGGCGCGGACACGCCTCATCACGACACGCGTCGTGCTGATGGAAATTGGCAATGCGCTGGCGAAAGTGCGCTACCGCGCCGCAAGCATCACGCTGCTGACCGCACTGGAAACAGACCCCAACGTGGAAATTATCTCCATGACTGATGATCTGTATCACCGGGCCTTTCACTTCTATCACCAACGGCCCGATAAAGAATGGGGTCTGATTGACTGTGTTTCATTCATCGTCATGCAGGATCGCGGCCTCATCGCCGCCCTCACTGCGGACAAACACTATCAGCAGGCCGGCTATCATGCCCTGCTGCGCGACGATACGCCGTAGCGATGCAGCTGCGCGAGCACCCGCCCGATCTGCTGATTAGCCCGGTGGTAGCCGACATTCCCACGCTAGACATGGCGAATGCGGAGAAGGGGCTGCCGGCGGGGATCACGGCGGCCCAGGCGGTTGCCGACGAGCTGCTGGCCTTGCGCGCCTGGCGCAACGAGGAGCCCGCCGCCCCGCCGCCGCCCCCGCCGGAGCCGAGCTGGGGCAAGTTTACGCTGCCCTTTGCGCTGCCGCGCTGGGGCGATCCGGTATAGCACTACTGCCCCGCCAGCCGCGCCACCAGGGGCGCCAGCTGCTCGATGCGGCAGAAATGGGCGAGCCATACGCTTGGCCCTAGCATCTGCTCGTTAATCACCCCGAAGCGGAACGGTCGCGTGCTCATCGCTGGGCTCCCTCTCTGTGGCTGTCTCACTGAGAGGAGTGTACGCCCGGCGGGCCTGCGTCGCACTCACAGGCTTGCGCTCACATTCGTGGCGGTCCGCTGCGTCGCAGCCGTGATGATGCTTTGACATCATTCATGTGATGTGCTAGCATCAAGAGTGTATTCGCTCACAGCTTGGAGCATGCAGCCCATGCGAACAACGGTGGATCTCGAGGAAGATGTGCTGATGGCTGCGAAGGCGCTCGCCCGCCAGCGCGGCGTCTCGATCGGCAAAGTGCTCTCTGAGCTTGCGCGCCAGGCCCTTGCCCGCCCCGGTGCCAGCACCACGCGCAACGGCATCCCGCTCTTCCCCGTGCAGCCCGGTGCCAGTGTGGTTACACCCGAGCTTGTGAGCCAGCTGCGGGATGAACTGCTATGAGCAGCTACCTGCTCGACATCAACGTGCTGCTGGCGCTGAGCGACCCGATGCACCTGCACCACGACGCCGCCCATCGCTGGTTTGCGGCAGTTGGG
>Ga0209591_10006873_pt1 | contig 12574 bp, 10 predicted proteins | sample MAT01_FD_187207 | JGI IMG/M metagenome (GOLD analysis project Ga0209591, IMG submission 187207) | Freshwater microbial communities from Lake Fryxell liftoff mats and glacier meltwater in Antarctica - MAT-01 (SPAdes) (version 2) | ecosystem: Environmental > Aquatic > Freshwater > Ice > Liftoff...
GCCATGGCTTGGCCGGGCATTTGTTCCAGGGCCGATTCAAGGCCATCCTGGTCGACAGGGATGCGTACTTGTTGACGCTGTGTCGCTACGTCGAACGCAACCCCGTGGCCGCCGGTTTGGTGGCGGTGCCGCAGGCATGGCCGTGGTCCAGTTGCCGGGCGCATCTCGGCCTTGAGCCGACGCCGCCCTGGCTCGACACCGACGGCCTGCACGGCTATCTGCTGGCGCGGCCGGTGGCTGGCCCGGGCGACAGCCGCAAGGCCGCTGCGCTGTATGCCGAATTGCTCGGGCAGGCGGTTGACGCCGACTTCTGGGCCACCGGCTTGCGCAAACAGGTCTTTTTGGGAGGTGACGCGTTCATCGAAAGCGCCTTGGCAGCGCTGCCGGCTCGGCAACGCCAGATGCGTGAAGTGCCGCGCACCCAACGCAGCCGTCCACAATCGCTTCAGCAACTGATGCAGGGCGGGCTGATGCGAAACGAAGCCCTTCACACCGCATATGTCGATGGAGGCTTCACGATGACACAACTGGCAGGTGAGCTCGGGCTGTCGGTGTCGAGGGTGAGCCGACTGATCGCCTCGTTCGAGGCCGGGCAGGCAAAAGACAAGACCTGACCCCCAACACAAAAGGATGACCCGCATGCACCCACGCTGGCAGTTCTGGATCGACCGCGGCGGCACGTTCACCGACGTTGTCGGCCGTGCGTCTGATGGCGTTCTGCACACGCTGAAGCTGCTGTCCGAGAACCCGGAGCAGTACGCGGATGCTGCGGTGGAAGGCATTCGCCGAATGCTGCAGCTGCCGGCCGGTACGCCCATCACGCCCGAGCTCGTGGACTGCGTGAAGATGGGCACCACCGTGGCCACCAATGCGCTGTTGGAACGCCAGGGTGAACGCACCCTCCTCATCACCACGCAGGGCTTTCGCGACGCGCTGCGCATCGCCTACCAGGCACGGCCACGGCTCTTCGACCGCCATATCGTGTTGCCCGAACTGCTGTACGAACGCGTGATCGAGGCGCAAGAGCGTGTCTCGGCACAAGGCGATGTTCTCTGCCCGCTGGACGAAGCCCACTTGCGTGAACGCCTGTGGGCCGCTTTCGATGCCGGCGTGCGCGCCTGCGCCATCGTGTTCATGCACGGCTACCGCTACACCGCGCATGAACAGGCCGCGGCGCGCCTGGCGCGCGAGGCCGGCTTCACGCAAATCAGCGTCAGCCACGAGGTCAGCCCGCTGATGAAGCTGGTATCACGCGGTGACACCACGGTCGTCGATGCCTACCTGTCACCCATCTTGCGGCGCTATGTCGACCAGGTGGCCGCACAGATGCCGGGCGTGCGGCTCTATTTCATGCAGAGCAGCGGCGGCCTTACCGAGGCGCATCGTTTCCAGGGCAAGGACGCGATTCTTTCGGGCCCCGCCGGCGGCATCGTCGGCATGGTGCGCACGGCCACGGCAGCGGGCCACCACAAGGTCATCGGTTTCGACATGGGCGGCACCAGCACCGACGTCAGCCACTATGCCGGCGAGTTCGAACGCGCGTTCGAAACGCACGTGGCCGGTGTGCGCATGCGCGCGCCGATGATGAGCATCCACACGGTTGCGGCCGGCGGCGGCAGCATCCTGGGTTTCGACGGCGCGCGGTTGCGAGTGGGCCCGCAGAGCGCCGGCGCCAACCCCGGCCCGGCCAGCTACCGCCGCGGCGGGCCGCTGGCCACGACAGATGCCAACGTGCTGCTGGGCAAGATACAGCCGGCGCATTTTCCGAAGGTCTTCGGCCCCAACGCCGACGAGCCGCTGGACGCCGTGGGCGTGGCCGCGAAGTTCAGCGAACTCGCTGAACGAGTACAGCAGGCCACCGGCCGCACCACCACGCCCGAAAGCCTGGCCGAGGGCTACTTGCAGATCGCCGTGCAGAACATGGCCAACGCCATCAAGCGCATCAGCGTGGCGCGCGGTTACGACGTCACGCAGTACACGCTGCAGTGCTTTGGTGGTGCGGGTGGCCAGCACGCCTGCCTGGTGGCCGATGCATTGGGCATGCAGCGTGTGTTCGTGCACCCGCTGGCCGGCGTGCTGAGTGCTTACGGCATGGGCCTGGCCGACCAGATCGCGATGCGTGAGGCCTCGGTGGAACAGCTGCTGCAGGCCGCCGGTCTGGCCGAAGCCGAAGCGCAACTGGCGTTGCTGGCCGAGGCCGCAGCGCATGAAGTGGCTGAACAAGGTGTGCCGCGGGCCAGCGTGCAGTTGCGTCGCAAGGTGCACGTGCGCTACCAGGGCACTGACACGGCGCTGGTACTGACCTTCGGCGACATGGTCACCATCACCGCGGCCTTTGAGGCTGCCTACCGCCAGCGCTTTGCCTTTCTGATGCCGGGCCGGCCGCTGGTCATCGAGGCCGTTTCTGTCGAGGCCGTGGGCGCGGGGGAACGCCATGACAGCGGTGCGGGCAGCGATGCCGGCGAAAAAGCCGCGCCTCACACGCCAGCGTCGGGTGCGCAAGTGCGCCTGCACAGCGGCGGTGTGTGGCACGACGCCGGCCTCTTCGTGCGTGAATCCTTGCAGCCCGGCGCCACCATCACCGGCCCGGCCATCGTGGCCGAGAAGAACGCCACCACGGTGGTAGAGCCCGGCTGGCAGGCCGTGCTGATGGCTGGCGGCGCACTGGAACTGCAGCGCGTGTTGCCGCGCGCCAACCAGCATGCCCTCGGCACCGAAGCCGACCCGGTGATGCTGGAGGTCTTCAACAACCTCTTCATGAACATCGCCGAACAGATGGGCCTGCGGCTGCAGAACACCGCCTACAGCGTGAACATCAAGGAGCGGCTCGATTTCAGCTGCGCGCTGTTCAGCGCTGCTGGCGAGCTCATCGCCAACGCGCCGCACATGCCGGTGCATCTGGGCAGCATGAGCGAAAGCATCAAGACCGTGATTGCGCGCAACCCTGCCATGCAACGCGGTGATGTCTATGTGCTGAACGACCCCTACCACGGCGGCACGCACTTGCCGGACGTGACGGTGGTGACACCCGTGTATCTGGAGGGCGACATCGACAGCGCGCCTTCGTTCTATGTCGCCAGCCGCGGCCACCATGCCGACATCGGCGGCATCACGCCGGGCAGCATGCCGCCGTTCTCGAAGACCATCGACGAGGAAGGCGTGCTGCTGGACAACTTTCTGTTGGTGCGCGACGGTGTGCTGCGCGAAGTGGAATTGCGCGCTGCACTTGATTCAGGCGCCTACCCTGCGAGGAACCCCGACCAGACCATCGCCGACCTGCGTGCGCAGATCGCCGCCAACCAGAAGGGCGTCGAAGAGCTGGCAGCCATGGTGGTGCAGTTCGGCCGCGTCACTGTGGCGGCCTACATGCAGCATGTGCAGGACAACGCCGAAGAGAGCGTGCGGCGTGTCATTACCGCGCTGAAAGACGGCCAGTTCATGCTGCCGCTGGACAACGGCGCGCACATCGACGTGAAGGTCACGGTCAACAGCGCGGCGCGCGAAGCCACCATCGACTTCACCGGCACCAGCGCGCAGCTGCCCAACAACTTCAACGCCCCCAAGGCGGTGACGATGGCGGCGGTGCTCTATGTTTTCCGCACGCTGGTGGACGACGACATACCGCTCAACGCCGGCTGCCTGAAGCCGCTGCACGTGGTGGTGCCTGAGGGCTGCATGCTCAACCCGCGCCCGCCAGCGGCGGTGGTGGCAGGCAACGTGGAGACATCCACCTGCGTCACCAACGCGCTGTACGGCGCGCTGGGCGTGATGGCGGCGGGCCAGTGCACGATGAACAACTTCACCTTCGGCAATGCGCGCTACCAGTACTACGAAACCATCAGCGGTGGCAGCGGTGCCGGCCCGGGTTTTGCCGGCACCAGCGTCGTGCAGACGCACATGACCAATTCGCGCCTCACCGACCCCGAGGTGCTGGAGTTCCGATTCCCCGTGCGTTTGGAAAGTTATGCCATCCGCGCTGGCAGTGGCGGTGGCGGGCAATGGCGCGGCGGTGATGGCGGTGTGCGCCGCGTGCGTTTCCTGGAAGCGATGACGGCCAGCATCCTGAGCAACGGCCGCAAGGTGCCGGCCTTCGGCATGGCAGGCGGGCAGGCCGGTGCCTTGGGCATCAACCGTGTCGAGCGCGCCGACGGCCGCGTGGAGATGCTGGGCCATATCGGCAGCGCAGAAATGGCGCCGGGTGATGTGTTCGTGGTCGAAACCCCCGGCGGCGGGGGCTATGGCCAAGCCTGAGACCGGGTTCCCGACCGTGCTGCCGACCGTGTTGCTGATGGGGTTCGAGCCCTTCGGTGGCGAGAGCATCAACCCCTCCTGGCGGGTGGCGCAGGCGCTGCACGGTGAAGTGATTGCTGGCGCGCAGGTGGTGGCGGTGCAGCTGCCTTGCGTCTTCGGCGTGGCGCTGTCGGCGCTGCAGCAGGCCCTGGCACAGCACGGCCCGCATCTGGTGCTGGTACTGGCTTTGGGCCAGGCCACAGGGCGCTGCGAACTGACGCCCGAGCGTGTGGCCATCAACGTGGACGACGCGCGAATTCCCGACAACGCCGGCGCCCGGCCCGTCGACACCGCCGTCGTGCCCGGCGGCCCGGCCGCCTACTTCAGCACGCTGCCCATCAAGGCCATGGTGGCTGCCATGCGCGCCGAAGGTGTGCCGGCGTCGGTGTCGCAGACCGCTGGCACCTTCGTCTGCAATCATGTCTTCTACGGCTTGATGCACGCGCTGCAAACCCGTCGTGGCGTGCGCGGCGGCTTCATGCATGTGCCGCTGTTGCCCGAGCAAGCCGCACGGCTGCCGGGCCAGCCCAGCCTGGAACTTGCCACCCAGGTGGCGGGGGTGCGTGTGGCCCTGTCCACGGCGCTGTTGTGGCATGACGACCTGCACGCCACCGGCGGCGCAGAGCACTAGCCAGGATCAGCCCGCACCGAAGCCCGCAGCCCACAGCCGCGGTGTAAGGTCGACCACTGCGCTGCCGACAAGACCGGCAAACACTGGAGCGTGCTTGAATCTAAAGAAAACCCTGCTGTTGCTGGCGCTGCTGGGCGCGGTGGCAGCGTTCTTCGCACTGGGCCTGAACCGTTACCTCAGCCTGGATGCCGCCAAGACGGCGCAGGCCGACATCGCCCGGCTCTATGCCGCCAGGCCGGCCGTGGTGGCCGGCACGTTCTTCGCGGCCTATGTGGCGGTGACGGCGCTGTCGCTGCCCGGCGCAGCCATCATGACGTTGCTGGCCGGCGCCGTGTTCGGGCTGTGGACGGGCACGCTCATCGTCAGCTTCGCCTCCAGCCTGGGCGCCCTGCTGGCCATGCTGTTCGCACGTTATGTATTGCGCGACAGCATCAAGGCGCGTTTCGGTGCGCGCCTGGCCGAAATAGACAAAGGCATCGCGCGAGAAGGTGCGCTCTACCTCTTCACGCTGCGTCTGGTGCCGGTATTTCCCTTCTTCGTCATCAACCTGCTGATGGGGCTGACGGCGATGCCTGCTGTCACCTTCTACTGGGTCAGCCAGCTCGGAATGCTGGCGGGCACGCTGGTGTTCGTGAACGCGGGCACGCAGTTGGCGCAGATCACGTCTTTGGCGGGCATTCTGTCGCCGGGTCTGGTGGCCAGCTTCGTGCTGCTGGGGGTGTTTCCGCTCATCGCCAAGAAGCTCGTCGATATGGTGAAAGCGCGCCGCGTCTACGCCGCCTGGGCGCACAAGAAGCCGCGCAGCTACGACCGCAACATGGTGGTGATAGGCGCTGGCGCGGCGGGCCTGATCACGGCCTACATCGCCGCGGCGGTGAAGGCCAAGGTGACGCTGGTGGAAAGCCACAAGATGGGCGGCGACTGCCTGAACTACGGCTGTGTGCCGAGCAAGGCGCTGATCAAGACCGCCACGCTTGCCAGCCAGATGCGCCACAGCGCCCGCTACGGCATCGCTGAGGCGAACTTCAAGCTCGATTTCGCGCAGGTGATGGACCGCATCGCGCAAGTCGTGCAAGACATCGCGCCGCACGATTCTGTCGAGCGCTACAACTCGCTGGGTGTGGACGTGCAGATCGGCACGGCCAAGATCCTCGACCCCTGGCATGTGCAGATCACGCACGACGGCGGCCGTGTGCAGGTGCTCAGCACACGCGCCATCGTCATCGCCACCGGCGCGCGGCCCTTCGTGCCGCCACTGCCGGGGCTGGAAGCCGTGGGCTACCTCACCAGCGACACGCTCTGGGGCTTGCGAGAACTGCCACCGCGCCTGCTGGTGCTGGGCGGCGGGCCCATCGGCTGCGAACTGGCGCAGTGCTTCGCGCGCCTCGGAAGCCAGGTCACGCAGGTGGAAATGGGGCCGCGCCTCATGTCGCGTGAAGACGAAGACGTTTCTGCCTATGCCCGCAAGGCGCTGGAAGCCGATGGCGTGCAGGTGCTTACCGGCCACAAGGCGCTGCGCTGCGAGAAGGTGGGCGATGAGAAGTTCATCGTCGTGGAAGCCAATGGCCAAGGCAAGCGCGAAGAGCGGCGTATCGCCTTCGACGTGCTGCTGTGCGCCGTGGGCCGCGTGGCGCGCCTGTCGGGCTTCGGGCTGGAAGAACTCGGCATCCCGGTGCAGCGCACGGTGGCGACCGACGAGTACCTGCAGACGATCTTCCCCAACATCCTGGCCGCCGGTGACGTGGCCGGGCCCTACCAGTTCACCCATGTGGCTTCGCACCAGGCCTGGTATGCCGCGGTGAACGGGCTCTTCGGCACTTTCAAACGATTCAAGGCCGACTACAGCGTCATCCCCTGGGCCACCTTCATCGACCCCGAGGTGGCGCGTGTGGGCCTGAACGAACAGGAAGCGCGCGAGCAGAAGGTGGACTTCGAGGTCACGCGCTACGGCATCGACGACCTTGATCGTGCCATTGCCGACAGTGCCGCCCACGGCTGGGTGAAGGTACTCACCGTGCCCGGCAAGGACAAGATACTGGGCGTGACCATCGTCGGCGCGCATGCGGCTGATTTGCTGGCTGAATACGTGCTGGCGATGAAACACGGCCTGGGGTTGAACAAGATTCTCGGCACCATCCACACCTACCCGACCATGGCCGAAGCCAACAAGTCCGCTGCCGGTGAATGGAAGCGCGCCCACCAACCGCTGGCGCTGTTGCGCTGGGTGGAAAAGTTCCATGCCTGGCGACGGGGTTGACATGCGCACAGCACTGATTGCAAGCCTGGTGGCATTGGCATTGGCATTGGCATTGGCATTGGCTGCGCCTGTGGCGCACGCACAGGCACAGGCACAGGCACAGGCGCAACTGCAACTGCAACTGCCGCCGCTGGTGGTGGGCAACATCTGGCGTGTGGCCAATCTGCCCGAGCAGAAGCCACCCGTCACGCGCTACAGCGCCGAGACGGTGGGCGAGCGCGCCGCACTGCGGCTCGACGCCCAGGCCAGCTACGGCAACTTGCTGCATGCGCTGCCCGGTGTGGCCGCGCCGGCGCGTCTGCAATGGGCCTGGCGCTTGCAGCAGGCCAACCCGGGCACCGACCTGCGTGGCAAGCCCGGCGACGACGTCGCAGCCAAAGTCTGCATGAGCTTCGACCTGCCGCTGGCGCAGGTGCCCTTTGGCGAACGCACGCTGATGCGGCTGGCCCGCTCACGCACCGGGCAGAACCTGCCGGCCGCCACCCTGTGCTGGGTGTGGGGCGGGCCCGAGGCCGCCGGCAGCTTCATCGACAACGCGTTTTCGCGGCGCGTTCGCTATGTGGTGCTGCGCACTTCGGCCGATGCCAGTGGCGTCTGGTTCGAAGAATCACGCGACATCGCGGCCGACTTCCGCCGTGCCTTCGGCGACGAAGCGCAGCAAATGCCGCCGCTGACAGCCGTGCTCGTGGGCGCTGATGCCGACAACACCGGCGCCACGTCGGTGGCGCACATCGCCGGCTTGCGTTTCGCGCCATGAAGCGGGTGCTGTTGCTGGGCGGTGGCCACGCCCATTTGCTGGTGCTGCGTGCGCTGGCGCAGCAGCCGCTGGTGGGCGCCGAGGTGATGCTTCTCACGCCCTACCGCGAGCTCACCTACTCGGGCATGGTGCCGGGCCTGGTCGCCGGCCACTACAGCGCCGAGCAGTGCCGCATCGCGCTGGCGCCGCTCGCCGCCGCAGCGGGTGTGCGTCTGCTCGATGGCCAGGCCACCGCGCTGGACGCTGCCGCGCGCTGCGTGCATCTCGCCGATGGCCGCACGGCCGAGTACGACGTGTTGTCGCTCGACACCGGCTCGGTGCAAAGCCGCGACAGCTTGCCGGGCGCACGTGAGCACGGCCTCTTCGTGCGGCCCATCGAGCCCTTTGTCGAACTGCAAGCCCGCTTGGCCGAACTGGCCCAGCAGCGGCCGCTGAACGTGGTGGTGCTGGGCGGTGGCGCAGCCGGCTTCGAACTCGCCCTGGCATTGCAGCACCGCCTGCCCGGCAGCCGTGTGGCGCTCGTCAGCGGCGACGCTGAACCGCTGGCCGGCTACCCCTCGGCCGTGGTGCAGGCAGGTGCACGCGCTCTGGCGCGGCAACGCGTTACGGTGTTCCGTGAACGCGCTGCGGCACTCGATGCGGGCGCTGTCGTGCTGGCCAGCGGCGCGCGTGTGGCTTGTGATGCGCCCGTCATCGCTACCGGCACCGAGCCCGCACCCTGGCTGGCGGGCAGTGGCCTGGCGCTGTGCCCGCGCGGTTTTGTCTTGACGGGGGCCACGCTGCAGAGCAGCTCGCACCCCGAGGTGTTCGCCGCCGGCGACGTGGCCACACGCGCAGACCAGCCGCACCCGAAGAGCGGCGTCTACGCCGTGCGCGCCGGCCCGCCGCTGGCGCTGAACCTGCAGCGGCTTGTGGCTGGCGGCTCGCTCGTGCCCTACACCCCGCAGGCACGCACGCTGAACCTGCTGTCGTGCGGCGCGCGCAGCGCCATCTCGGTGTGGGGCGGTCTGGGCTTGGGCGAATGGCCCTTCGGCCGCCTCGCCTGGTGGTGGAAAGACCGCATCGACCGCGGTTTCATCGCGCGTTTCTCAAGCCCAGGCGGCGCTGCTCCAGCGCCTACTCGCGCGGCCTGAAGTTGATGATCAGCCGCGACGGCACCCGGCCGTCCACGTCACGCGGCAGGGTGGCGGTGCGGTCGATGGCGCGCAGCACGGCGTCGTCCCAGTCCTTGTGGCCGCTGCTTTTGACCAGGCGGCGCGAAATGATGCTGCCGTTGGCCGCAGCGCTGACCTCCACTTCGGCGGCGTTGTTGTCGGACGAGGTGCCGGTGAAAACCAGGTTGCCGCGTATCAGCGCCACCAGCCGCCCACTGTAGGCCGCCGTCGGAGCGGCGCTCTGCGCGGCGCTGCCGGTGGATGTTGCGGGCCCGGTGCCCGTGCTGCCGCCGGCTTGAACCATCATGCGTCGCAGGTTCTCCTCACGCTGTTTGGCCAGCCGAACTTCATTGGCCTTGGCTTCGCGCGCTTCGGCCGCAGCAGTTTCGCGCTGTTTCTTTTCCTCATCGGCGCGACGGCGTTCCGCCGTCACGCGCTGTTGTTCGGTCTCGGCGGCTCGCTTGCGATCGCGCTCTTTCTGGCGTTCAATTTTCTGTTCAGCCGCCAGCTCAGCCTTGCGGCGCTCTTCAACACGGCGGCGTTCGGCGCGTTCGGTGGCGATGTCGGGCTCGGCCGGCTGTGGCGTCGCGCGCGGCGGTGCAGGTGCAGGTGCAGGTGCAGGTGCAGGTGCAGGTGCGGGTGCGGGCGCGGGCGCGGGCGCAGGCGCAGGTTCTGGCGCCGGCGGCGGCGGGGCCACGGCGGCCGGGGCTGCGATCTGCGGCACGCTGGCCCAGAGCTCGGCACTGACCACGTCGGGCGGCTGAGCGCGCCAGTCGACGCTGACCGTCAGCGCCGCCACCAGCCCCGCATGCACCAGCAGCGCCAGTGCCGCGCCGGGGCCGTTGCCGCCGGGTGCGCGCGGCAGCAGCGCGTCATGTCCGGGGCCGGGGCCTGGGCCTTGGCCTGGGCTGAAACCCAGTGCGGCGGCTGCGCTCATGCCTTCAGCTGGCGCCTTGTTTCACCGACAAGCCGACGCGCTTCACGCCCGCGCGCTGCAGCGTGTCCATCACGCGCACCACGCTTTCGTAGCGCACGCTCTTGTCGGCGCTGATCACCACTGGCGTGTCTTCCCCACCGCCAGGGACCGCAGCTTGTTTTTCGCGCACGCGCGCGGCCAGCTGCGGCAGCGTCACGCTCAACGGGTCTTGCTGGTCCACACGCAGGCGCAGCTTTTCGTCGGTGCCCACGATGACCTCGATGACCGTGCCCGCCCGTTGCTGGCTCTTGCCCACGCTCGGCAGGTCGACCACGCCCGTGGTGATCATCGGCGCGGTGACCATGAAGATGATCAGCAGCACCAGCATCACATCGATGAACGGCACCATGTTGATCTCGTTCATCGAGCGGCGCCCGCGGCCGCCGTTGCGGGGTGAGACGCCGGGCATCAGCGTTGCCCCGAACCCGCGATGGGGGTGGCGCCAGTCTGTCCTGCATTGCGCTGCAGGATGTTGCTGAATTCTTCGATGAAGGTTTCCAGCTGAATCGCGATACGGTCGATGTCGCGTGCGAAGCGGTTGTAGGCCACCACCGCCGGTATCGCCGCAAACAGGCCGATCGCCGTCGCCACCAGCGCTTCGGCGATGCCCGGGGCCACGGTTGCCAGCGTCACCTGCGTCATGTTCGACAGGCCGACGAACGCATGCATGATGCCCCACACCGTGCCGAGCAGGCCCACGTAGGGCGACACCGAACCGACGCTGGCCAGAAAGCTCAAGTTGCTTTCGATGACGTCGAGTTCACGCTGAAAACTCGCGCGCATGGCACGGCGCGCACCGTCGAGCTGGGCGCTTGCATCCAGACGCTTTTCGCGCAGCTTCAAGAATTCGCGCATGCCGCTGGCGAAGATGCGCTCCATCGGCGAGGTCTCGGTCTTGCCGGCGACAGCGGCATTCAACTCGGTCAGGCTGCGGCCGCTCCAGAATTCGCGCTCGAAGTCGTCGTTGCTGTTGCGCACCCGCTTCAGGCCGAAGACCTTGCCGAAGATGACCGTCCAGCTGACCAGCGAGGTGATGGCCAGGCCGGCCATCACCAGTTGCACGACGAGGCTGGCCTGCAGGATGAGCGCGGTGATGGAGAGGTCTTGGTTCATGTCAGTGGCTCCCTGCCGTCAGAAGCCACTGAGCGCCCCCTCGGGGGGCAGCGAGCGAATGCGAGTTCGGGGGTCGGTTCATTTCAATGTGGCGATGACTGCGTTCGGAATGCGGCGTGGCCGGAAGGTTCCCTCGTCGACACAGCCGACGCGGATGTCGCCGTCGCACAGCAGCGTGCTGTCGCGCCAGGCCTGCTGGTGGATGTGCAGCGACGCGTGGCCGCGCTGCCGCAGCTGCACCGTGATCTGAAGGCTGTCGTCCAGCCGCGCGGGCGCCAGGTAACGAAGCCGCGTTTCGGCAACGATGAAGATCGCACCCGTGGCCTCGCGCAGCGCCTGCTGCCCTACGCCCAGGCCGCGCAGCCACTCGGTGCGCGCGCGCTCGAAGAACTTCAGGTAGTTGGCGTAGAACACCACGCCGCCGGCGTCGGTGTCTTCCCAGTAAACGCGCACCGGGTGGCGGAAGGCAGCCTCTTGCGTGGCACTGAAAGGGGTAGGCAGCATCGGCGGCGATTATGTCGCCGGGGTGTGGCAGCCCTGTTTCCGGAAAGCGCGGCCGCCGCGCGTGCAATCGCGCTCGGGTCTTCGCCAGCCGTGCAAGGCCTTCCGGCCTTGCACGCGCACTCACGGTACCGTCTTGCGGTAGACCGGGCCCCACTGCGGATGGCCGGCTTCTGATCGGCCCAGCGTGAAGCCAGCGTCGGCCGCACGGGCGGCGCGGAAGGCCGTTTCGCACTCGGCCGCGCGTTCGCTGGTGCAGGTGATGAAGGCCAGCAGCTTGTGTGCGCTGGCTTGGTCGCGGCCGCTGCGCAGGCCGCTCGCCAAGGCGCGGCGCAGCGCGTTTTCTGCCTGCGTGTACTGGCCGTCGTCGTAGGCGCGTATGCCCTCGAAGAGCAGACGCTCGGCGGGGCGCTCCATCAATTCGGCCAGGCCGCCGGTGGGCGCAGCCGGCGGTGCCGGCGGCGCGGCGCAGGCGGTCATCAGCACGGCCAGCGTCAGCACGGCCACACGGTCACGACGCATGCGGCCGTGCGAGCCAGCCCATGCGCGCAGCGACTGAAGCGACGAATGAGGCGACGACTGAGGCGACGACTGAAGCGAGCTTGCTGGCGTCATCTCAATTCCCGAAACGGTGGCGCACCACCACCGGTTTGTCGGCCTCCACCTTCACGGTGACGGTATGGGGTGGGAAGTCTTCGTTGCGCACGGTAATGCTGTGCGTGCCTTCGCTCAGCGTCAGCCGCGCAAGCGGTGGCGTGGTACCGGCGGCCTGCCCATTCACCTCGACCTGGCCCCAAGGGCTGATGGCCAGCTGCACGCTGCCGGTGATGGGTGCGGCGGTTGCAGCGGTGGCTGTGTTGCCTGTGGCGGCTTTGGATGACGCGGCCTTGTTGCG
>Ga0209591_10006875_pt1 | contig 12573 bp, 10 predicted proteins | sample MAT01_FD_187207 | JGI IMG/M metagenome (GOLD analysis project Ga0209591, IMG submission 187207) | Freshwater microbial communities from Lake Fryxell liftoff mats and glacier meltwater in Antarctica - MAT-01 (SPAdes) (version 2) | ecosystem: Environmental > Aquatic > Freshwater > Ice > Liftoff...
GCAAATCAGATCAAAAAGCTCAGCTCCACGCTCGTCGTAGAAATACTTGGCGGGTACTGACTTCGGCCTTCTGCCCAATCCACGCCGCGTGTCCTCCGCCAACTCCGCCACACGGGACGCTTCAGAGACCACCTGGATGCGTAGCCGTTCGGCGATCGTGGCTGGGACGGAAATCTCACTGCTGGTCCTCATGGCGTTTCCTCCTCTTGAGCGGTCCGCTTTCGGTCCATAGGTCGCTCATGCTTTCGACGCAACCGCGCGCACCAAAATATGCTTCGATTTTCAGACGCTCCGGCCCCGAGCGAGACGCTCATCAACGATCGTGTTACGAGTCGGTGAATGTGCCGCGTGGTGGCTTACCTGGGCCCTTCCCTTCCAATTTCAACCTGGCTCGACGCGGCGCCGCATTCGCTTGAGCGCCAAAGCTACGCGGCCAGGGAACTCACAAGCGCCACGGTGTGCGCTGATGGTTGGGGTTTTGGGTTTTACACGGACACGGGGCCCATCGTGTACCGTTATCGTTCGACACTTCCCATCTGGGCGGACGCCAATCGTACGGAGCTCGGTGCGGCCATTTCCACACGCTGCTTCCTGGCAGCCGTACGCAGCGCCACCGATCCGCTCTCTGTTTCGGCAGCGAACACCCAACCCTTCGCATCCGGAAAGGTCTGCTTTCTTCACAACGGATTCATTCGAGATTTCAGCAGCAAGATGTTGCGCACCCTACGACGTGCTCTCAGTGATCGAAGCTACGCTGAGATCCAAGGCAGCTCAGACTCGGAGCATGTGTTTGCCCTCTTCCGAGATGAGTACGACCAAGCAGCTGCATCGGATCCGGGGCGCCTCCTGCAAGCCACAAGAAACACGCTCACGAAGCTGCGAGCTCTCGCCACCGAGGCCCAATGTGAAGCGCTCTTTACCCTTATTGTGAGCGACGGCGAGACGTTGGTTGCCACGCGGTCGGCAGTCACGGGCACCGCGCCCAGCTTGTACTTTCTGAGCAGCAGCGGCTCGCCCTTGGTGGGCCATGTGATTGCCTCAGAGCCGATCAACGAACAGCCGGGATGGAAGCCAGTCCCTGACGAGAGCATCGTTCAGTTCGCTTTTGGGAGTGAGCCTGACATTCAGCAATGACTGGGCTTGCTCAAGCGTTGGACTCCCTTTCACGGGCGCGCAGAAAGACGCTGCTTCTCTGCCAAGATCTCAGTGAAAACGCGCTCCGCGAACAAGTCGATCAAGAATTTTCGCCGATCGGTTGGCACCTCGGTCACATCGCTTGGCAAGAAGAGTGTTGGCTCCAGCGCAACCTGGGGAAAATGCCACCTCTAGATCCCGAGCGTGATTCACTTTGGAATTCCTTTGCCAGCCAAAAAAATCAACGCGGCCCCGGCTTGCCTTCGAAAGACGAGCTTTGGTCGTACCTTCACGCCGTGCGCGAACGCACGCTCAGCCTGTGTCAGGTCTTGGACGTAAGCCTACGGACCATTGAACTCTTCCACTTCATCGCCAACCACGAACGCCAACACACCGAAATCATGGGCACCGTCCGCTGGCTGGGAAAGCTCCCACTCGAGCCTCAAACATCTAGAGCGCAGCCTAAAGAAGACACTCAACCACAGGAGTTCGATACTCAATTCTGTGCGATGCCCGGCGGAGAGTTCCTGATGGGAAGCCCTCCCAGCGATCTGGATGCATGGGACAACGAGCGACCTCTTCAGCGTGTTAAGGTTGCAGATTTCGAGCTCATGCGGTTCCCGGTTTCAAACCGGAGTTGGCTTGAATTCATGGTGCACGGTGGTTATCGCGAACGCGCGCTTTGGGACGAAGCGGGTTGGGCGTGGCGGTGCTCTCACGACGTCGAATGCCCACTTGGATGGCTTGAGGATAAGGATGGTGGCTGGCAGCTGTGGACGCTCCACGGGTTCGAAAGGGTCGAGCCAAGGAAGCCGGTGTGTCACGTGAGTTGGTTCGAGGCGAGGGCGTATGCACGCTTCATGGGAGCACGCCTGCCAAGCGAGGCTGAGTGGGAATTCGCGGCTTCCCATTCACCGGCAGGCAAACGTCGCACTCCGTGGGGTGACAACGCCAACGGCAACCATGTGGCCAATTGGGATCTCCAGCACTGGGACGTGACGACCCTTGGAACCCTGCCCGCTTCCGCCAGCTATTTTGGTGCCGAACAGCTGATAGGTGACGTTTGGGAGTGGACCTGTGACGAGTTCTCTGCGTACCCAGGCTTCACTCCACAGGCCTACGCGGGATACAGTGCCCCCTTTTTCGATGGTCGACACCAAGTGGCGCGCGGCGGCAGCTTTCTAACCCAACCCGAGATCGCACGAGCTTCGTTTCGCACTTGGTACACGCCGGATCAACGCCAACCGGTACTTGGCGTTCGCTTGGCAAGAGGCTGACGGGCTTGAGCGCGGACCGCCTCCGAAATGGGAGTGCCCATGGTATCTCCTAGCCCAGAGGTTGCCCGGACGTCCACGCGTTCCATCGAAAATTGAAGCTCCAAGTGGTGCTCCAAGCGAAGCTGGGCTTCCGATGAAACAGCATCCTTCATGCTGTGTTCTTGGAGCGGGAGAAGGGATTCGAACGCTCGACGTCGACCTTGGCAAGGTCGATCAAAGGCCTTTTGTCTCGTGACTACGAGTGTTTGGATCACTTCGTGATCTTCGGGGACCGGTTGAGCCATCGCTTTCGGTGGTGCAAAGTCAGGCGGTGGCGGTTCGATGAGCGTGGGCGGCTCCCAGGTTGGCGGAGCGTCTGCAGTTGATGGCGACGCCAACGGCACTGGCTGAGTAGGTGGCTCCGCCAGCGGTGGCATCGGAGCGGCATTGGCAGGGGCAGGCGGCAGTGCGACGGGAGGCAGGAGCGGTGGCCGCGGAACCGGTGGCGGCGCACGGTGGGCATCCCGTACGCGCGGCCAAGAGCAGTTCTTCCGCCCCCTATTGCGTCACCGAAACCACATCCACCTGCGCAAATTGGTCCATCCCGTTCGAAGCGACGTTAGGGATCATAATAGGAGCAGTGACCCCCGGTGAAACAAAGCCGGCTGCGTTGGGAACGGCGTTGCAGTTCGAGTCTTGGCTGAAGAGATGCAGCGTGGCACCTCCAGCAATCTGAATTGTGACCGTGTAGTCCATGGCGAACACCAGGTCATCGCCGATCACATCGAGCTCAGCATTGTTGAGGTAGTAGGTTTGCATCGGTGCGGAGACCGTAAAGCCCACGGTGTTGTAGTTTGCCCAGGGGTCGGTCGTTCCGGGCATCCCTCCGGTGTAGAACTGCAGGCCTTGGCCTTGCGCGGTTCCGCCCAGGTATTCCTTGCCCTCGAGAACGCCGCGAAAACGCAGGGTAACGTTGTAAACTGTCCCAGGCGCTCCGCCGAACTGTACGTCCACGTCCTTCAAGACGCAGTATTCTTTGCCAGGGGCCTGCATTGGCACATGCGGCGTATCCCAGCGTTGACCATTGAGGGCGGCGCCAGGATCTCCGCTCACGGGTTGGCCGTTTGTTCCACCGGCTGCAGTCGAATTGCCGCCGCCGCCTGCGCTTGTGCCGCCACTTTCGTCGGTCGTCCCTCCGCTCGCTTCGCTCGAACCACCCGACGCAGAGTTTACCGTGCCGCCGCTCGCCACAACGCCGGAAGCGCCGCCTGTCTTGGGGGCGTTAAGGCCTCCAGTATTGGCATTGGGAGCCGCGCTCGAACCACCACTGCCGTTCGCCCCGCCAAGGCTTGACGAGTTAGGTACGCCTTGGCCAGCGGGTGTGTTCATCCTTGGCTCTGAGGAGCAGGAAAGAGCGAGCAAGATGGTGAGCGCTGGGGTGAGGGTCAACGTCTTCATAGATCTTCCTTCAAATGGGGTTCATGCCACCACCCGCGACACGCCCGCTCCGGTGACTAGATGGGAAACTGTGTGGGCCTGCTACCGTGGCTGCAGCCGACTCGGACAACAGGGTGGGATTTTGCGAAACTAAGCCAGTTTGTGCCACGCAGTTTTGCGCCAATCTATGGCAGATCTGCGTGCGGGCAGGAAGGCGCTGCGATCGCATAATGGTCCTCGCGCCATGACCGAAACCTACATGGTCTGTGTCCAGGCTTTCCATTGCAATCGGCCTTCGCTCACAGCCTCCTCAGGCTTTCGGCCCTTCGGCTTCGCTTCGCAACATGGCAAGCAAATCCGTAACACCGGGATTGTGCCCGGCCTGCATGAGCAAAGTCGTCACTTGTCCGCGATGGTGAGTTTGATGATTGAACAAGTGGGCAACCGACCACCAAAGGGGAAACCCGGACACGACTCCTTGCCGAACATAGCGCAGCGGCGCCGCAAGCTGTTCTGGGCCAAGCGTCCCCACCCAATGCGTGATCTCGTCGTCCATCTTTCTGCGCGCACCCCAAAGCTCGTCGAAATCTCGATAGAGCTCCTGATCAAGCGAGCGAATGGCACCCGGTCCGAGCCAATCGGGTTCAAGGGGTACGCCTGTGAACCGACCCATCAATACGCGGTCGGCTAAGAGCAAATGGTTCAACGTCGCGTGAATTGATCTAAAGAACGCGCCACGGTCTTCCTTGCGCTGCTCATCCGTCAGCCTTGCCGACACAGCATACAGCTTTTCGTTCATCCAGCGGTTGTAACGGGCCAGGAGTTGGTAATGCTCGTGAGTCATAATGAGGGGCGCACTTGTACCATGCGTCGCTTGCGGGCGGGCATCACGGGGCATTGCGGCAACAAGAGAGCCTGATGTTGTGGTATCTTCTCGTACCATGAAGACAATCTTTTCTGAGCCACTCGATACACCGGAGTTAAAAATAGGCGCGATGGTGGGTCATGCGACCATCCGCGACACACCCGGTCCGGTGGCTACATAGGAACCTATGTGAGAAGCTGAGCCAGCTTGTCCCACGCAGTTCTGGGCCGATCTAGGAAAGTGACCGAAACATACATCACCTGTGTCCACGCTTTCCATTGAGGATTCCGAAGGCGGCGTCATACTGAATTCAATTCGTGCTTGAGAATTGAGTCCTCGGTTTTCCGTAGGTGATATGATGTTTCGATCCCGACACGTGAGCGCTATTCTTGTTGCCATTCCGTGCGTGGCAGCGAGCATTGGGGGCTGTAGCACTGCCCTCCCCGACGGCACAGCGCGTGGTGATCGAAACGCAGCAGCGCCGGTTGGCTCCGATGGCCTGCCGATCAATTCGAGTTCTACGGTGCCACCGAGCGGCACGGGCCTCATGCCGGGGGGGATCATCGGCGCGCAAGCTTGCAGCGCGCCCCTGCCACCAAGCGCGCCACTGCGCCGCCTGACACGCTTCGAATACAACAACACGCTTCGTGATCTGGCCAACATTACGGATAACCCGGCTAACGCTTTTCCGTCCGAGGAGTCTGGCAACGGTTTTGGGAACGATGCTGCCTCGCAGTCGGTTCCGAATATCCTCGCAGAAAAGTACATTTCCGCGGCAGCCAGCATCGCTTCTACGCTGACCGACCCTGCCAACGTCGGCAAATTGGCTTCCTGCGCGTCTGCTCCGCTCGTCGGCGATGAAGTGACCTGCGTGCGCAGTGTGATCGACGGCTTCGTAGCGCGCGCTTATCGTCGCACAGTTCAGCCTGCCGAAGCTGATGGCTTGACACAACTGTTTCAGAAGCTGCGCGTTAACGAAACCTTCTCGTCGAGCCTCGCTGCCATGCTGGAAGCGGTCCTGCAGGGTCCCGATTTTCTCTACAAGCCCGAGTTCGGTGAGCCGGTACCTGGACGCACGGATGTCCTCCGCCCCACCGGCGATGAAATGGCAGTGCGCCTTTCCTATCTCTTCTTGGGCTCGATTCCGGACGATGCGTTGCGGCAAGCCGCCGCACGCGGTGAGCTACAGACGCCCGCCGGGGTGCAAACTCAGGCACAGCGCCTCTTGGCCGATCCGAACGCGCGCCAGGTAACGGCATTCTTTTTTGATAACCTGTTACCGATCGCGGCACTGTCCGCTTTGGAACGCGACAAAACCCTGTTTCCGGCCTGGAATGCCAAGATCGGGAGCTTGATGCGCCAGGAGACGCAAACCTTCCTGGATCACGAAATCTTCGAAGGCCCCGGAACCTGGCCCGGTATGTTCACGGCCAAGTACACGTACCTAAACGACGAGCTCGCCGCCTATTACGGAATACCCGGTGTGAGTGGTTCGTCATTCCAACAGGTGGCATTGGATGGCTTGAAGCGCGGCGGGTTACTGACCCAGGGTGGCATGGTCGCGGGCCCCATCCATTCGAATCCCACCAATCCCGTGACGCGCGGAGCTCTGATCGTGAAGAAGCTACTCTGCCAAAACATTCCACTTCCGACTGGCGCGGTGCTGTCCCAAGTCAAAGTGCCCGAGCCCAATTCGGCGCCAACGGCTCGCGAACGCTTTAGCGCGCACAGTTCTCAGCCCGCGTGTGCTGCCTGCCACTCGAACTTAGACCCTGTGGGATTCGCACTTGAGAACTTCGATGCGGTGGGTCAGTGGCGCGATCAGGAAAATGGCGTAACGATCGATCCGAGCGGCAATTCGCCGCTGTTTGGTTCTTTTAGCGGACCCGTTGAATTGGGTCAGAGGGTTGCAGAATCCCCCGAAGCCATGCAGTGCTTCGCTCGGCGCTGGATGGAGTTTGGCTATGGGCGAGTGACGGGGGAGCGAGATGCCTGCGCGCTCCAGAGCACCTGGGAAAAATTCAAAGGCGCTGGTTACAACGTCAAAACTTTGCTCATACAACTCACCGAAACAGATACCTTCAACTACTTGCCGGCGGTGCGCGAATGAACGTCCTCGGAAAAAACAAGCTGCATCGACGGACTCTCCTTACGGGCGCGGGCAGTATCGCACTCGCATTGCCCTGGCTTGAGTGTATGGGTGAAAAAAAGCTCGCGCACGCTCAAGCCGGCACGACAGCCAAGCGCTTCCTCTCGGTTTTTCAACCCGGTGGCACGATTGCCGCCCAATACTGGCCAAGCGGTACTCCGGAGGCACCCATCCTGAGTCCCATCCTAAAGCCCCTTGAGTCCGTGAAGAGCAAGCTCCTGGTGTTGCGCGGTTTGGACATGAAGAGCGCCGTGGGCGAGCAGCACCAAGCGGGCATCATCGCTTTTCTCACCGGAAGCACTCAAGGGCCCGAGACAGTGGTGCTAACCGACGGCGGCTACTCCTATTACCCGTCGATCGATCAGATCATTGCGACCAAAATCTCGAAGAACATCAAAGCCAAGGCGAGTCTGCAGATGGCGGTGCGGTGGGCCACCGGATCCAGCCATGGCCTGCTCCACCCGATCAACGCGGCCAACTTCGAAGACAGCGCGAACTTGGCTCCCATCCCACCACGACTCGATCCGCAACAGATCTTCGACGATCTTTTCGGCACCTTGACGCCTGCTGTCGCCCCCACCCCAGGCGCCAACACGGCACCGCTTGAGCGTAAGAAATCGATCCTCGATTTCGTCATCGCTCGCTATGCCGAACTCTCCGCACGACTCGGCCCGAATGATCGAGCCAAGCTCGAGCAGCATCTGACAAAACTCCGTGAGATCGAGCTCGGTTTGAGCAAGGGTCCCGTCGGAAGTGCCACGTGTCGGGCACCCGTTCGAGCCAATACCACTGGATACAATCCCACGACCGGCCTCAACTCGAACGAAGAAGGCTCCATTGTCGACGTCTCGACGGACAGCATGATCCCGACCGTTGGCAAGTTCATGATGGACATGATGGTGATGGCATTGGCATGTGACATCACGGCCGTCGGCTCGCTCCAGTGGTCTGACACTGAGGCCAAGCACACCTTCCCTTGGCTGAACTTGCACGATCACCAGCACGCGTACGAGCACGACGACAGTCCCGGAGGCATGGCCGCGTGTACCACGATTGCCACCTGGTATTCCGAGATGCACAACTACCTGCTAGGTGCCATGGACCAGGTGGATATGGGCGGTCACACGTTGCTCGACGAAAGCGTCGTCTTCTTTGGCTCCGAGCTCTCGCTGCCCTCCACCCACATGAAGGACAACATGCCCTTCCTGCTGGCGGGTCAGGGTGGCGGCTTACGAGGCGGGCGCCTGCTCAACTTCAACGCCACCTCACACAATAACCTCCTGGTTTCGATCTTGAATCTGTTCGGTGACCCCCGAACCAGCTACGGCGACCCCCAATTCTGCACGGGCGCACTGAACGGAATAACGTAAACTTGGCTGACCCTTTGCATGCTATTCTTAGAATTGCATGCGCCAGGTCAACGTCCGATACGGGGGCTTCTTTCGCAAGTCCGGTGTAGTCAATGGAGCCGGCTACATCTACGACAAGGAGGGAGACGTAGAGCGCTGGTGCGAAAACAGGACGATCAGCGCTTACGCTTTTGTGTATTTATTGGAGGGCAGCGGGTTCTATAAAGACGATCTCACAGGGGAGCACCGTGTAGAAACGGGCGACGTGCTCTTGCTCTTTCCAGGCTTGACACACAGTTATGGCCGTCTCGATCCGCAGGTGACGTGGTCGGAGTGCTTCATTGAAATGGGGGGGGACACGATTGAGGCTCTTGAAATCGATGGGGTCATCAGCCGAAAGACCCCCATCTTGCGACCGGGACTCCATTCAGCGTTGGTCGCTGGCTGCGACGAGATCATTCGCGATTACCAAACAGCAAAGCCGGGCGAAGAAGCGCTATTTGCGGCACGCGCGCTCTTGATGTTTGTGCGCCTGGCGGAGGCTCACCGGCAAAACGACCAGAGCGAATCACAGAAATCATTCATCGCTGATGCTTGCGCGCGTTTGCAGGCGACGCTGGATGTGGACATCCAGCTTTCGGAAGTGGCTCGCACATTTGGCATGAGCGAACGCACGTTTCGGCGTCGCTTTGTGGCTCAGATGGGTGTGGCGCCGGCACGTTATCGACTGCTGCAGCGCGTCGCAGCGGCGCGAACGCTACTGCATGGATCGGGTTTATCCCTGAGAGCGATTGCCGAAAAGCTCGGCTACTGTGACGTGCACTTCTTTTCAAAGCAGTTCAAGGAAGTGACGGGGATCACGCCGACGCAGTTTCGAGAGGAACCGGTGCCGGCAATGGAACAGAGCTGAGCTACTCTGTCCCCGTTCTTCAACGCATAGAGCGAAAACGCGCCTAACAGCCCTTAAGATCGCGCCGCCTCAGGGGCCTCGGAAGGCACGGTGCGCCGGACGCATGGCGCGGAGCACGTTTCTCCGCTAGGTTCGCCCGGTTTAATGGCACACGCCTCCAATGCGCGGCAGATTTTGGCGTTAACTGGAATTTCAATCCTTGTTCACGCTTGCGGAGCCGACCCCGACAGGCGCACTCCGAGGGCACCAGAGGCGAGCCCAGCCTCAAAGCACGACGCGCCCGAAAGGAGCTACTGTCAAAGGCTGCAGCCAGAACTGAATCTGGCGGTGCGCGCCGCCCGCATTGGCACCGAGATGTCGTGTCTCGATATTCCTGGGGTCACCGAGCTCGGTCGCTTTGGGACCGCCAACGCCGGCGAAGAGGGCACTCTTTCGGGCTGCTTCGACAACGAAGGTGATTACCAGAAGTTGCTCGAGTCCTCCGAATCCGATTTCAATCTGGATATCGACCAACAATTCTCGGCGGACGTGGGCGTCGAGGGTGAGGCAGGCCTTAGCAAGCTCTTGCCTTGGCTCCCGAGCGTGAAGCTCGACGCACGACGCGCCCGGCACGTCACTGCGCGGGTTTCGTTAAAACATGCGCGTTTTGTGACCCTTTTGGGGGTCGCCAGCAGGCTGCAAGGTCAACCGCGTGAGCTGCAGTGTCTCGAAGCATTATGTCGACCGGGCTATTCCTACGTCCACAAGGTTCTGATCGGAATTCCCACGCTGACCCTGCGCGCAGAGGACGCTCTCGGCAGCACAGTGCGCGTGGGGGCACCCTTGTTCTCTTCGGGCTTCAGGGCGCGAGAGGCGACGGGCGGCATGCAAGAAATCAGCGCCAAAGCGCCCGTCACGCTCGCCATTGCGAGGAGCGTTTTTCGCACGCCGCAGACCGAGCGGCTTTGTCAGTTTTGCGGGCGAGGTGGTCAAAAGTGTTGTTCGGAAGGGCCGAGCTGTAACGGCGGACTCGGCTGCTTCGAGAACACTTGCGTTGATGTGGGGGGGCCCGATCAGCCCTGCGACGGCGAGCGCTGCTCCACCGGTTCGTGCGTGAGCGGCCGCTGCAGAACCGCGTGCGGTCAGGTCGGACAGCCCTGCTGCCGTGATCGGGTGTGCTCAGGCGCTCTGCGCTGCACGCCTGATCCCAAGAACGAAATCGAACCCCGCCTTTCCTCCGAGGAAGTCACGATCGGCGGTGGGCTCTTCGGGACGAACGAAGATCGCATCTTCGGCAGCTCGAGCTGCGGACCTCTTTTGACTCGCGGCCGATTTGCTCTGACTAAGCTTGGAACCGGCCGTGGCGAGTGCGAAAAGGCTTGGTGGTTCGATCCAGAAAACCAGAAAGACTGCCGCGTCGCAACGCACTTCCAAGTTTCGTTCCTGGGATCGATTTTCTGCAGAATTGAAGTATTCGCGGCGCCCGACAAGAAGCCCGATCGCTGCGAGCCGTGAACCTGGCTGGCCGTCGCCTGCCAAGATGAAAGATGACGTAATATTACTTGACGCCCCTTTTCCAGGAATTCCCGGCAACTTTCCGTACCCCACAAGCCAATTGCTCAATCTTGTACGATAGCACCCCACACGCGCGCTTCGACTTTTACTACCGGCAACGGCGCAAATACCGATTAGCTAATCGTCGTCTGCCGTGGCATCCTCCCGACATGATCTCGCCGCGCTTAGATGCAGAAGAGCCGGCGATTGCCCGGGCGCTCGACCAGAGCGAGCGCGTACGGGAAACGGTGGAGCAGGCGGCGGCCGATCTTTCCTCTGTCAACGGTGTGCTGAAGGACGAGATTGCCGACGGTGTGCCGCTTGCGAAGGTCGAACTCGCCCTGAATCAGAGCGAGGCCATTGAGGTGCATATCCAGCAGGCAGCAGAGGAGATGGGGGCGATCAACGACGCTTTGGCGGAAGAGATCGACGAGCGCCGCGATCTGGAACGGCGGCTGTCGAGGAGTGACGCCGCCCTGACTGAGAGCCGCGCGGAGGCGAGAAAATCGCGTCACAGTGCGCTCCACGACGGCGTCACCGGCCTGCCAAATCTGGAGCTCTTCAACGACCGGCTCGGCAACGCGCTGGCCCAGGCGGAGCGCCACACGCGCCGACTCGCCGTGATGTTCATCGATCTCAACGAGTTCAAGAACATCAACGATACCCACGGCCACGACACGGGCGATCGGGTGCTGCAGATGGTCGCCGAGCGGCTGCAAGAAGGCATCCGCGCCGGCGACACGGTCAGCCGACGCAGCGGCGACGAGTTCCTCTTCCTGATGCTGGAAATCAAGGACGAATCGAACGCGGGGGAGCTTGCCGCACGCATCGTCGACAAGATCGCGGCCCCAGCCGACATCGACGGCGTGAGCTTCACGGTGAGGTCCAGCCTGGGCATTGCCGTCTACCCCGAGGACGGTCGCTCGGTGCAGGAGTTGCTCAAGAACGCAGATGCTGCGATGTACGTCGCCAAGCAACAGAAGCAGGGCTCGGCGTTCTACAGCCGGATCCCACCAGCTCCCCGGGTAGGTTGATCACTCTTTCCTGGGGACTGGCGCGCTGGCGGCGTTGCCGCTGGTGGGTGTGCCCATCTACCTGCTCGTCGGCCCACGCCGGCTGCGGCGCCAGAAGCTGCGCCTCGGCCTGGCCCGCGACCATGTCGTCCAGCTGCTCCATCCGTGGAATACCGCGCGCGGAGAGCTGCTGTCGTCGCAGGGACAGTTGATGCGCGCCGGGGCGCAGCTGGGCCACCTTCCTCCCGAGACTGCTCGCGACGTCCAGCTGTTCAACGGCGCCCGTCCGCGGGGCCTCTGGCGGCGCGTGATGAACTTTCGCACGCATCGGAAGATCTTCCTCTACGAACCAGCGATGCTGCACGCAAAGACTGCGGTCATCGACGACGAGCTGGCCATCGTGGGGACGGCCAACCTGGACAACCGCAGCTTTCGCCTGAACTTCGAGGTGATTGCAGCGCTCTACGAAGCTGAGCTACTGCGTTACCGAAACCACATCCATCTGAGCAAACTGGCCCGCCTCTCCAGTGGAGTTCGAAGCGACGCCGGGCACCCTAATGGGCGCCGTCATGCCAGGCAACACAAAGTCGGTCGCGTTGGGGATGATGCTGCAGTTTGGATCTGTTTGCGTCAAGTGCACCGTGGCGCCGCCGGCGATCTGAATCGTGGCCATGTAGTCGATGGGGAATACGGTGTCATCCGGCGTGCAGCTCATCACGCCGTTTAGGTAATAGGATTGCATCGGTGCAGATACCGTGAAACCCACCACGTTGTAGGCTGACCAATGGCTATCCGGGGCACCCACTCCTCCCGTGTAGAATTGCAGGCTGTCGTGGCCAGGCGCGGGCAGATCACACCCAGGGCTATTGGCGACGGGATCGCCTTGCACTGATCCCCCTGCGTACTCCTTGGCCTCGAGCACGCCAC
>Ga0209591_10006876_pt1 | contig 12572 bp, 9 predicted proteins | sample MAT01_FD_187207 | JGI IMG/M metagenome (GOLD analysis project Ga0209591, IMG submission 187207) | Freshwater microbial communities from Lake Fryxell liftoff mats and glacier meltwater in Antarctica - MAT-01 (SPAdes) (version 2) | ecosystem: Environmental > Aquatic > Freshwater > Ice > Liftoff...
TTCACGACAATTGGATTCCACCGTATCGAAACACTCGCCAGCGGCGGCACAGGCACTGGCCGCTGCACGCAGACGTTCATCCGGAGCCTCCGACAACTGCCGCATCACCGTGCCCAAAACACGACGGACAGAGCGCTCGCCTTCGCTGATGAGATCAATCGATTGCCCAGCTCTGGCGCGCCACATCTCCGCACCTGACAACGCCTCGAAGCGCTGCTCCAATTCGACGAGTTCACCCGCACGTGGTGCGAGCGCCGCGATTTCCCGACTCTGGAAACGAAGGAATTCCAGTTCGCGTAAACTGCCACGTTCACCGGTTTCGATCTCCTCCAACTCGCGTCCCAGTGCCAAACATTTTTCATGAATGTCGTGGTAGTGCTGGGTTTGCGCAGCGATGCCAGCATAGGCATCGAGGAGTTCCAACTGCCGAGATACCTGGGACAATTGCTGCGGTTCGTGTTGCGCACGAATCTCGACCATCAAGCCCGCGACTTGCTGCAAGGCTGCGACCGTGACCGGAACATCATTGAGCCAGGATTGGCTGCGACCGGATGCCGCGAGACGACGGCGAAGAATGTAGGTACCGTCAATCGCGGGCACGCCCGCAACGTGCTCAATCGCGGTCGCAATCGTTGCCGATGGCTGGAACACGCCGGTGACCGTCGCTTCCGAAGCATGTGGACCCACCACCTTCGCACCGGCGCGACCACCGAGGAGAATGAGCAGGGCATCAAGTAATAGGGATTTCCCCGCGCCGGTCTCGCCACTGATGACCGTGAGACCGCAACCAGGCGACAAGTGCGCCTGCTTGACGATGACCAGATTGTGGACCACAAGCTCAACCAGCATCGCATCACCACCGTGGACGGGGTGGGCATCGCATCATCCAAAAGTAACAGGACAAGTGCTTTGCGCTCCCGAGGTAAACGCCAACCGCCGGCTCATCGCCGGCGGTTGCACGATTCCACTACATTTCCGGCAATGGACTACTTGAGCTTAGGCGCAGCAAGCGCTGCTTCAGCCTGCTGCTGAACCTGTTTGGCCTGATCCTTGGCCGCTTGCGCGCCCAGCAATCCCTCTGCCGTACGGGCCAGATTGAGAGCCTCCTTGGCTTGCCCAGAGGCCAGCTTGAGACGGGCCAGGTCGAGCGTGCCCATGCCGTGTTTCGGTTCGGCAGTCAGCAGCTGCTGCGCCCAGGCCAGACCTTTGTCGACAGCACCGGCCTCGACCGCTACGTGGAGCGCAGCCGCCAGGGCTTCGATGCTCTTGGGGTGTTGGACAACACACTGTTCATAAGTGGCAAGGGCGTCTGCCTTACGCTCAAGCGACCACTGGTAACGACCCAGTTCGAAGAAGTTCTCTAGGCGTTCGGGATCGATGTCGGTGATCGCCTTCATGTGGACGATCGCCTCGTCCGGCTTGTTATCAGCGCGGTAGCGATTGGCCAAGGTGCGGCGGACCGGCAGGTACTTGGGATCTGCAGCGACCGCGTTCTTGTAACGCTCCATCGCCATGGCGAGAGTGGCCACCTGACGCGCAGTGCCAATCTGGACTTCAGCATTGGCGGCGGCGGCGACTTCTAGCACCTGGCCACTGCCGTGGTGCGCTTCGGGATCCGCTGGGTTCAAGCGGATAGCGATGTCGTACTCACGCAGCGAGGTGATGAAATCTTCGCCGGCCTTCGGGCCACCCTTCTGACCGCGATGCAGGTAGACTGCGCCGATGGCCTTGTGAATGCGATGATCCTTGGGCGTCAGGTCGATGGCTTTACGCAGGGCTTCGATGGCTTCTTCGTAGCTGCCTTCCTGGTCGAGGATGCGACCGAGGTACCAGCGTACTTCGGCGTTGGTCGGGCGCAGACGGACGGCTTTTTCGCATTCGCGGCGGGCTTCCGAGTAGCGGCCCTGACCGGCGAGGGTGATGCCAAGCACGGCGTAAGCATCGCCTTGTTCCGGATCGAGCTGCACCGCCATACGGGCATGGCCGATGGCTTCCTGGAAGCGTTCTGCACGGCGTTCGACGGTACCTGCTTGCTCACCGGTCTCCGCCACCGCCTTGGCGAGCAGGTAGTGCATCGACGCGAGCGTCTTCTGATCGACCAAGTTGACGTATTGGTCGGTCAGCGCGAGAGCTTGGCGCAGGGTGATGGCACAGGCTTCGAACTGTCCCCAGTTCATCAGGTTGCGCGCACGCTGCAGGCCGATCACAGAACGGTTGTGGTCGGGGATGTTCTCGTGGAGAGCGGCGACGTAGTAATCGTCAGCCAAGGCGAAGGCGTTTTCACCCGCCAACTGGTTGGCCTGCTGCACGTGGTACACCACCGTGTCGGTGACTTTTTCTGACTTGGTGACCGGAATGATGTGGTGGATGTCAATCAACGGCTCGCCGTCTTGCACCCATTTCACTTCACCGATCAGGTCGAGCAGTTGGTATTTCTTCAGGCTCACCACGAACGAGGCATCGACACGGTCCTTAGCGATGAAGGCCCGGGTCACCGGATTCGCCCGCACCTGCGGGTCCGACAGATCGGCGTGATCATCATAGACGATTAGGTTGGCGTAGTTGTTGGGGATGAAGTAAGTGTGCTCGCGATCATAAAGCGTCGCACTCTCGGCGAAGGTGCAGCGGAAACGCACACGCATGTTCTGGTACGCTGCGGGCGTCTTGAGGATGTCCTCAAGCTGCACGTCCTGCAGTTTCACTTCGCCAGGATGGATGCGTTCACGCACCTCCGAATACGATGCGCCGTACATGGCGGTCATGGGTACAGCGACGGCGGCGATCAGGGCGAGGCAACGGGTAAGGCGCACGGGAAATCCCCCTTGGGCATGTCGCTGGCCACTATGATAAGCGGCGGCGAGCAGTGGCGAACAGTGGCGAACAGTGGTTCCAACTCTGTCTGTCGGTTGGTGTTCCTGAGTGATGGTCGGCGGACGCCGACAGCATCGGGTCCTCTTATAGAGGCCCTAGGAGAACACCACAAGCCTCTGGTCACCCACTGCGTACCGCTGCGATTGAGAGGACTGGCCCCTCCCCCTCACCAGCCGGAGAGTCGAGGGTCAGACCCGCTTCACTCGCATCAAAAGATCAATGATGAAGCCATCCAGGGCGGTGTCCTGGCCCCGGTACTTGGCTACCTGCTCGCAGGCATAGGCCACGCTGCTGTGGCTCTTGACCCCGAAGGCGAGACCGATGGAGGCATAGGTGTCGGCGCTGGCGGATTTGAGCACGTACATGGCCACGTGCCGAGCAGTGGCACGGGCACCAGAACGATTGCGTCCAACCAAGTCGTCGACCGTCAGTTCAAAGTAGTCGGCCACCTCACGCATGATCATCTTCGCCCGGGGCTCGCCCGAGCTGCGATCGATGAGATCGCCCAGTGCCTGACGTGCGAGGGTGAGGTCGATACGACGCTGGAAGCTCTGCGCATAGGCCCCCAGCTTGTTCACCGCGCCTTCAATTTCGCGGATGTTGTCGGTGATGTGGTCGACGACGTAGCCCATCACTTCATCGCTCAAGGCGATGCCCTGGGCCTTGGCCTTGGCTGCCACCACTTCGCGGCGCAGCTTGGGATCCGGCTTTTCGAGTGCGATCACCAGACCGCCGCTGAAGCGCTGAATGAAGCGCTCCTCCAGGTATTTGATGTCAGCTGGCGGCGCATCGGAGGTGATGACGACCTTCTTACCCTGCTCATTGAGCTGGTTGAAGGTCGAGAACAGTTCTTCCTTGGTCTTGATCATCTGACCGCGGGAAAGGAAGTGGATGTCGTCGATCAGCAGCAGATCTGGATGCCGCATCTTCACGCGAAAGGCCTGGATGCCGGGAGAGCCCTGCTCACAGGCAGCAATGTAGTCGTTGGTGAACTGCTCGCAGCGGATGTACTGGACCTTGCTCTTGGGGTAACGCTCATGGAACGCCAGCGCGAGGCCCTGTTCCAGATGGGTTTTTCCCAAACCCGACGCGCCGTGGATGAACAGCGGATTCACCGGATTCGCCGGATCTTCGAGGATGCGCATGATGGCGTCGTAGGCGAGACGGTTGGTATGACCAACGACGAAATCAGTGAGTTGTTTGAAGCCGTGACCCCAACGTCCACCACGCGGAGCGTGGCGATCACCGGACTTTTCGTTGTCGTTCGATTTTGCATCTTCGAGTTTTGGGACACCACGACCACCCTGGATGCGTGCCTCGTGTTCGCGCAGCGCCGCGCCGGAAACCCGGCAGCGCACTTCGGTCACCGGATGACCGAGCACCTCGGATGCCACCACCGCCAACTGATCCGCGTAACGATCCCGAATGGTGTGCTGAAACAACGCGGTGGGACACTCAATGGTGAAGATGCTGCCGTCGATGCCCACCGGTCGGACCTTGGGCGAGGCCAGCCACAGACGCACGCCCTGCTCGTTGTCGGGCGCGCGCATGCGCTCAAGCATCGCCTGCCACGCCTGCTCCAGGGTTGGCGCCGAGCGCGCGAGGTCATGTCCTTCAGAGCTACGATCAGACATGCGGTTCCGTGCGAGGAGGACACTGGCGAGGACATCGCCGAGCATCGGGGCCAAGGGAGTAAGGGTCTAAAGATCGGTGCGGTCGACTCAAGGTCCCGCCTGCGAGGGTTCGGATCAACCGCTTGACGTAGCGGAACGGCACGCCGGTCTATCAGCCCGTGTGCTGTTTGAGAAAGGACACCACCTGTTCACGTGACGGTGAGACCGCCGAGCGCACGTAGTAGCCACTGGTGGCACCACCGATCAGCAACGCCTGCGCCGGTTCAATGCCTGCCAGCAGCGCCGCGACAAAACCCGCATTGAAGTGATCGCCCGCACCGGTGGTGATCTTCGGTTTCGGCTCGAAGAAGCCGTCAGTACCAACGCTGCCGGCCTTGCGCGTCGCGGTGTCACCCCAGGCGCACGCCGCGGATTTCACCAGATGGCACATCGCCCACGAGATGCCCAGGCGCTGTTGCACCAGTTCGCAACCGCGACGCGATGCTTCCCACTCCGGCTCGACCACCGGTACGGCGATGTCCAGCGCGGTGAGCACCTGACGCAATTCGGCTCCGTTCATACCAAGCAGCACGTCGGCGTGACGCTGCAGTTCCTTAAGCGCATCAAAAGCCGCGCGCAGATCCGCGGTCGTGCGCTTGGCCGGATCCGCGAGGTCGACGAAAATAAGCGGACGATCCTGACGCAGGCCAGGGAACACCTCGGTGGCCAAACGGCGCCAGATCTCGGTCATCCCCATAGTCATGGTCCAATTGACCATGGCGATGGCGTCGGCTTGACGCATGAGGCTCTTCAAGCCGTCGAGTCCCAGCCGCGCGACCAACGTCGCGTAGGTGACCTTGTCCATCGGCAGCAGCTTGCCGAGCATGATCTTGCCATCGCTGAATTCCAAGGCGTCCGTCGTGGCCGCGCCACCAAGTGAAATGGTTTTCGTCGCACGATCAGCGAGCGGCTTGAACACCGGATCGACCGCGCCGTCACCCAGCACACCGACCGCAGTGACCGCATAATCGTAACTGCACAGCGCATTGGCCATGATCGGGCCATTGCCACCGATCTTACTCTGCTTGATCACCAGTTCGAAGTTTGCGCTATTGCCGGCAGCCGCAGTGATGCGCCCGCCCAGTTCCGCGATCGTCGCCATCGACGAGTACGTGGTCGCGTCCGTGCGTTTGGCCACCACGTCGATGATATTGTCGATGAAGCCGTCGAAGCCGACGGTCACACTCGGCCGACGATCTTTGGGAACAGCAGCAAGTGACGATGCTGCAACGGCGCACAGAGCACGATCGGCCATGAAAGGAACCTCCGGGGGGCGAGACGGTAGGGCGACCGCCCCCGGTGCAAGTCGGCGACCACCCGGCTCAGCGACGAACGCATGCGTCGCGGTCCTGTGACCGCCGGATCACTTTTGTTCAGCTGTTGCTCAGCCCTTCGACAGATCGATGCCGTTTGCGCGACACAACCACACGGTGCGCGACAGCCACTCCACCGTTTCCAAATGACGACCAGCTTCGCGGATACTGTTACCCCAGGCATAGACCCCGTGACCACGCACCACCACTGCCTGCACCGCTGCTTGGCGAGCGGCGATGACGAAACGCGCGAGTTCTTCCATGTCCTGCGAGTTCTCGACGATCGGGATGCGGCATTCACCCTGATGAGTGGTGGTGCCAGCGAAGGCCTTCTGCATCTCGACCCCGCGCGTGATGATCTCGCGTCCACCACCCAGACTCAACGCGGTGGCGTGTGGAGGATGTCCGTGACAGACCGCTTGACAGCCGGTGGCTTGGTAAAGTCGCATATGCAGCAAGGCCTCGTCGGACGGCTTGCGCGCATCCGGTGGCAACGCCTTCGCATCGCCGCCGATGCGGATGAAATCAGCGGATTTAAGCTGCCCTTTATCGACTCCGGAGGGACTCATCGCCGCGACTAATGGATCACGTTCCAGCAGTAGGCTGACGTTGCCGGCGGTACAGGCCATGAAGCCAAGATTGGCCAGACGAGCGGCCTCGGCAGCGAGCTGGGAAAGCATCTGGTCACTCACAACGTCACTCCTCGGCAGGGGGTATTAGCAATCACTATTCCCAATCGGGCGACAGAGGTCTACCCTGTCGCCGTTCGGAGACAATCCCAGGGTACGCATCCTCTGGTCAGCACATGACGTACGACAGACCTTTGACAGGAATATGTACTTGAGGTTATCATATCATGTTTATGCTAAACCACGCACATCCGGACCACCCGCAAACAGTCAGTGCGCGGCCGCCCAGCGACGACCAGCGCTCAGCTTTCAGCCTTCCGCTTTCAGCCTTCAGCTTTCCGCCTTTAGCCTTCAGCACATCAGCGACCGGGAGGATACCATGACCGCTACAACCTCGATGAACATCAATGAAGCCAGCAAGGCCTGCGGCCTGAGCCCAAGCGTGCTGCGCATCTGGGAACTGCGCTACGGCTGGCCGAGCCCAAAACGCAAGCCCAACGGCTACCGCGCCTACAACCAGCACCAGGTGCAGGAACTCAAGCGCGCCTCTGAGTTGGTGAAGAACGGCACACCGATCAGCGCGCTGATCATCGACGGCCTCCCACGCTGGCCAGCCGACAACACCCACAAGCGCATCATCGCGGGTCTGCACAAGGCCAAGCTACTGCCCAAACCGCGCGGCCTGCTCGAAGCCAAGCTCCAGGACGAGTTGGTCGAAAACATCGAACGCCGCCACGCTTTACACGCCAAGGAACTGATCCAGCGCGCCTGCTGGTCGGTACGTCCGGATGACGAGGTGCTCACTGCGCTCGCGCCGACGCTCATCGGTCTCGACGAACTCGCCGAGGTCGGTCGCCCGCTGCCGGAAGACGATCAACTCCGCTCATTGGTCCTGCAGCGCGCCACCCAGTTGCTGCGCCGCTACCGCACCGACACCCCAGGACTGTGGGTGGTGCCGGCGACTCCCGCCGACCAGGCGCTGGCCAATCTCGCGGCGCTGATCCTGAATCAGCGCGGCCACAGCGCGCAGGTGTGGACCCAGAGCGATCGCCCCACCAGCGCGCCGTACCTGCTCGCCGGTGAACCGGAGGATTCCACCACCACCAAGGATGATCGCCGCCTCACTGGTCGACTTTCCTCGGTGGGTGGGAAAGACATCGCCAGTCTGCTCGATCTGCTGAATGTCGGCCCGACGTTGCCGACGCTGATCACCGCGGTCAGCGCCAACTGAATCAGCGATCCGTTTAGCGACAAATCACCGATAGATACCGGTTAAAGATACCGGAAAAACCAAGCCCCGCGGTCGTTTGACCGCGGGGCTTGGCATTGAACAACGATGATGGAGTTATTGCTGCCGCGGCGGTGACAACGCTGTCTGACGCCCGATAAATGACGTTCGCCACACGGTCACGCCCGCTGGCGGATCGCACGGACCCAGCGCGAAACAGGCAGCGCCCGATCCCGACATCAGGCACGGCACGCCCTGACGACGCAGGTGCGCAAGCAGCGCACCAACCGCCGGACACAAGCGCACCGCCGGCTCGGTCAGACGGTTGTGCAAGATCGTCGACCACGCGGCGCTCGTCCCGTCAACGGCGATCTGTGCGCGCCACCATTCCACTCCACGTCCTGCCCGCGGGCCACGCTCCTTGTCCGTCAGCGCAGCGAATACCGTTGGTGTCGGCAAACGTTCGGACGGCATCAGCACGGTGACGGGCGTCGCCGGAACATCGCCCAAAGGCGTGAGCACCTCGCCGCGTTCCTCCCCGACCGCAGTCCCCCCCACCAGAAAGAAAGGCACGTCGGAGCCGAGTTGTGCGGCGATGGCATGAAGCGAGGCCGCGTCATGCCAACCGGGCAGCCGCTGGGCGAGCAGACGCAGCGTGGCCGCCGCGTCGCTCGATCCTCCACCCAAACCGGACCATGCGGAATCCCCTTGCGCAACTGCAAGGCGATGGCACCCGCCTGCGCTTCACGGCCACCAACGAACGCGGCGGCCGCCCGCCAGGCGAGGTTTGTCGCATCCGCCGGGACCTCTGGCTGATCGCAGGTCAAACTGATACCGCGCCCCCTGGGATCATGCCCCAGGCTGATTTCATCATGCAGCGCGATGGTCTGGAAAACCGTCTCCAAGCGATGGAATCCATCCACACGGCGTCCCAGGACTTCCAGAGAGAGGTTCAGTTTGGCGTAGGCGCGGATGGTGGAGGTCTGCATGCGGGTGGCGGATCCTGAACCATCGATCGCACACGCAACGGCAGCACGGGGGCAGCGACATGCACACGTGGCAGCGAGAAAGCCGCGTGCATGTCGGGCTTTTATCGCGAAATCGACGGTCAACACCGCACACACTCATGGTTCGTCATACACCACCCCCTACCCGGTGTCCTGTCCCGTTGCCGATTTCCGAGGGGATCTGAAAGATGCCCGTCCCATACAGGTCGCTCGGCGGAATCCCCTGTGGACGCCGATCTTGCTCCAACACGGTGACCACCACCGTCGAGCGCCCTGGCAGGAGGTTCTGATGCAGAAGTTGCTGGCCACCGCATTGCTTTCCGTTGCCCTGTTCCCAGGCGCGATGGCGGCAGAAGAAGGCTTTACCGCGGACCCGCGGTTCCCGAACGGCGACCAGGTCCGCGAGCTGCTGGCCGAGGGCGTGAAGGAATACTACGCCGGTCGTTTCGGCAACGCCGCCAAACGTTTCCACGACGCGCTCAAGCAGAATCCCGAGAACAAGCTGTGCTACGAGTTCTACCTCGCGGCCGGCGACGGTCTGCTGGTGGCGATGGAAGAGCACGACGAACTGCGCGAGGTCCTCAAGGACCTGCTGCGCCAGGCGCGCATCTACCAAAAGGATCTGCGCCGCGATCCGAAGTACCTCAATCTGCTGGTCGACAAGTTGGAAAAGAGCGAGGAAGAACGCCTCGTCGCCACCAACGAACTGGTCGCCGTCGGTCCCATCGCCGTGCCGACCCTGGTCGCACGCATGAACGACAACCGTCAGGACGACATGCGGGTCTACTGCCGCATCGTGCTGACGCGCATGGGCTACCGCGCGGTGATCCCGCTCGCCGAAGCGCTCAATGCCGCTGACGAACGCCTGGTCGCCAGCGTCGCCACGGTGCTCGCCGACATCGGTGATCCCCGTCCGCTGCCCAAGCTGAAGCAGCTCCTGGATGCCCAGGGCACCACGGAAACCGTCCGTGCGGTGGTGACCAACACGGTCGCTGCGATCGCCAAGCGCAACGGCGTCGCTGAAGTCTCGACCGCCGACAAGCTCTACTTCCTTGAAGCCATCCGCTACTTCCGCGGCGGCGACTTGGTGCGCGACGAGATGGTCTCGAACGAGAGCCTCGCATGGCGCTGGATCGAAGGCGACGGCACCGCCGAAGCCAAGCTCACCTATGTGCGCGTCCCGCGTTACGCCTGGAATGAGCTAATCGCCGAGCACCTGCTGTTCGAAGGTCTCAAGAATTACACGGCTTTTGCCGCTTATCAGCCGCTGCTCGCCGCGACCTATGCCGCGCAGGATGCCGAAGTCCAGCGCCGCGTGCGCGTGGCCAAGGAACGCACCGCGCCGACGATGAATCCTGACGAATCGCAGGATGCCATCGCCGAACGCGTCCTCGCCCTCAGCGAGATGAACCTGCGGGTCAAGATGTTCGGCGCCGAACATCTCTACCGTGCAGTGCAGCAATCGATCGTTTCCGAGCGTTACGATGTCGCCGTGTACCTGATGCGTCTGCTTCAGGATCACAGCATCGCCCATCCGGATGTGAATCTGCCACAGGGTGGTCTGTCGGCCGACAAGCCGGGCACCGTGCTGGTCGCGGCGCTCGATCACAGCGACAAAATGGTGCGCTACCAGGCCGCCATCACGCTGTCGCACCTCGATCCGACGCTGAAGTTCTTCAATGCCGAGAAGGTCACCTCCATCCTCGCCGACGCCGTCGGTGAATGGGGCAACCGTGTAGTGTTGGTCGTCGATCAGGACTACCGCCAGCGCAACGTCGCCCGCGAGCAGCTCCAAAGCAAAGGCTTCCGCGTGTTTGCGGTGCCTGACGGCTTCGAAGCCATGCAGCGCCTGGAAGAATCGCCGATCAAAGACGCCATCATCATCGCCGGTGATTTGATCCCGACCGTGCGCGACAAGGACGGCGGTATCATCGCCGTCGACGAGCAGCGCGCCGACACCCTGGTCGCCAAGCTGGCCAAGGACTGGCGCGCGGAGAAGACCCCGGTCTTCGTCTCGCTGCCGGACAATCCCGAACTCGCGGCGAAGATCCAGAAGGCCTTCGAAGGCATGGACAACGTCAAAGGCTTCCTCCAGAAGCCCTTCAACTCGGTCGAGATGGCCGGGATGATCGACACCGCGCTTAAGAGCGCCGAACTGCCCAACGCCAACCGCGAGGACGCCGAAGACATCTCTCTGCGTGCCGCGATCGCGCTCCAGCAGCCCAACCCGAGCAGCACCCAGTTCGATCTGACCAAGGCCGCTGCGGCCCTGGCCACCACGCTGGATGCCCGCGCCGATGCCCTGCGTATCGAAGCGGCCAAGGCCCTCGGCCTCGCTGCGACCGGCACGAACGGCGACGCGGTCAAAGCGATGATCAACAAGGTGACCGACGTCTACGGCACCCAGGATGCAACCCTCACCCCTGGGGTCCGCGCTGCCTTCCTGTACGCCATCGGTCAGCTGAACCCGAACACCGACGCGGCGGTGGAGATCCTGCTAAAGGCTCTCCAGTTCACCGACGCCGATGCCGCGGCTCAGCTCGCAGTGCGCACCGCTGCCGCGGAAGCGGTCAGCCACGCCACGGCGACCGCGCCTGAACTCATCTACAAGTACCAGTTGCAGCAACGCCTCGATGTCCGCGCCCAAGGCGCGGGCGCCGTTGAGGGCGCCGCACCCGCAGCAGCCGCTGCGGGGCCGACCAACTAACCCGCTGCATCTGCACGACACCCTCCTGGGAGCATTCGAATCATGAGCACCACGGTCAAAGTCTTCATCGTCCTCAATCTGTTGCTGGCGCTGGCGTTCATGTTCGTCCAGATGACCCTGTACGCGACCCGTGAGAACTGGAAGCGTCGCTGGAACGACGACACCAAGTTCTTCGCTGAAGAAGTGAAGGTCGCGGCGCAGAAGATCGCCGACGAGTCCTACGCCAAGGTCCAAGCCCAGTCGCTGGTGACCAGCCAGGGGGCTCAGATCGGTGATCTGCAGACCGTGATCAAGAAACAGGAAAATGAGAAGTCCGAGAAGGACAAGCAGATCCAGAGCTTGAGCCTGACGCAAAGCAAGAACGACGAAGAGATCAAGGCGCTGCGCGAGCAGAACCAGACCCTGTCGAACACCTTGGAACTGACCCGCCAGTCGAACAACGAGAAGACCCACATCGCGCAGGTCGCCCGCGCGGTGGCCTTCCAGCTCAACGTCAAACTGGCTGAAGTCGAAGACGACTACAACAATGCCACGACTGCCCTCGCCCAGCGTGAGGAAGAGCTGACCAAGGCCAAGAAGGTCAACAACCAGCAGAACGCCCAGCTCGCGATCCTGAAGGATCGTTACCCCAAGATATGGAATGAGCTTGGCGACCAGAGCTCCTCGGCGTCATTCCTGCAAGCCGTCGTCGCCGCCGTGCGCAACAACCCCCAGGGCCAACAGGACCTCGTCATGCTGACCCTCGGCAAGGGTGACAAGGTCGAGGAAGGTATCGAGTTCATCATCTTCCGTGGGAACTCCTACATCGTCCGCGTCCGTGCGGAGAAGGTCCTCGGCGACATGGTCGCATGCCGCGTGATCCCGGATTCCTGGAACTCGAACCAGCTCCAGATCCAGCAGGGTGACTTGGCCCAGAATCGTCTCTGAGCCCGCCTCACCAGCACTACCGTGAACTTTACCTGGAAAGAGCTGACGTATGGAAAATGACAAGACTGCTGGCTGGTTGGTAATCCTCACCTTCCTGGCGTTCGCCCTGGCGACCATGTTCGCCATCTTCGAACTCCAGGAACTCCAGGCGGACAACTGGTTCACCGACACCAAGCTCTTCAACAACCAGTAAACATCATCTCCCGGCCTCAGCCGG
>Ga0209591_10006878_pt1 | contig 12570 bp, 10 predicted proteins | sample MAT01_FD_187207 | JGI IMG/M metagenome (GOLD analysis project Ga0209591, IMG submission 187207) | Freshwater microbial communities from Lake Fryxell liftoff mats and glacier meltwater in Antarctica - MAT-01 (SPAdes) (version 2) | ecosystem: Environmental > Aquatic > Freshwater > Ice > Liftoff...
CGAGGACTAACCACCTGCATCATTTGGTCGAGGCGTTCCGGTGAAGATAAGCGATCGATCGCTTCTTGAGTAAAAAGTTTGTTTTGTTTTACCTGCATCAGCTAGTCCTCTCGATAGTGCGATCGCGATCTGGCTTTAAGCTGGGGTGTATTTGATTCGGAAATTCCTTGAATGTCAATTGAGGCACAAATAATTTCCCAACAAATGTTCAAAGCTTCCGTACACTTACTTGAATGTTCTCACTCCTGTTTGCAGCTTGCCTGTAAAATCACTTTACGACAATTAACCCTCGTAAGACCTAACTAACAGTAGAGTTTTCAGCTAACAAAAAGACCAGCTTACAGCCAGTCTTCAGACGGGGGAATGACCCGAACTTTCGGCTAGGTATCGCCCGCAGCCAGTGTCTACACATTGTAACCAGTTAAGCTAAAAACACTTTTGTCAATGAGTAGAATTACTCTAATGTATCAAAGTAGCAACTTAAAATGTGGTGCCATTTGTTCAAGGAGGTTGCAAGAAAAACTGTTCAGGACTTCGCCCAGTAGGAGGAAAATGGGAAGCAATTACCGATATATTAGGTTTTTGCGATCGCTGGACTATTCCTAAATCCAGATTGTGGAGTTCAGCACAATACTCAACTGGGTCTAAAGCTAATACTTTTTGTTCAGATATAAAAAAAGGATAAATCCCTCAATAAATCATCTCTAAAGCAATCTGCTCAAATGGAATTTCTAATTCCTCCCTCTGCAACTACATCTCCAATAGCAATCCTAAAGCATGGGTGAATTTCTTACTTTCTCCGCGCGGGTTCGGGGGGGGTTGGGGTGAGGTAAAACATTTACGATTCCTGCAATGATTGCTATATATAGCCATCCTAAATCATTTGTGAATTTCTTACTCCCTCCCCTTGATAAGGGGAGGGTTGGGGTGGGGACAAAAATTTACGACTCCTGCAAGGATTGCTATAGTTTGATTTTTGATAAGATTACTGAACCAACCCCAGTGCAAAAAAAGGTTCTCGTTTTGCTTGGTGTTTCTCTAATTTATACGCAGTAAACCGGGGGCAAAAATCTTTATTTTAAAAGCTTACTACACTGAATATGCCTTTTGTCAGTTGGGGAAGTTCAATGTAATTGGTGATGGGTAATTGTAGGTGGGGTAGAAGGAAGGGAAACCCCATCTACAATTACTATTAACAGTCAAATTCCCAAGTCAAAATTCCCATGTCAAAAGTTAACAGTCAACAGTTAATTGTTAACCGTTGACTGTTAAACTGAATGCCTGTATCGAACTCGCTATAAACTGCCTGAATGGCTGTTCATTCTTTGGATTTAGAACTTTTAGAAAGCTTACCCTCAAAAGGTTGAACTCCACTATTTGGATAGTTGTCATCGCTGGGGCTAAAAATCCGCACGGCTGCTTCCGAAACGTAACGCATTGCGTTTGCCAAAGATTTAGAAAGATTCATAAAAAACCTCGGTAAGTGGGAAACTCAGAGTCTTTAGACCTGAGAGGAAAACGACCCGGCGGTTTCAACCGCCTTGAATCTTTCCATTACCGCCAGGCGAGTTGTTCGGTCAGGTGTACTTTTGTACTGTACTTTCGATGGGACAATTACCATCTCAAACCTTACAATCCTGTACGCATAATGTTTGCTCGATTAGAGCCTCCCTTGCGGGGTGATGTGAGCTTCGCCAATGTTATAAAGGCTTGTTGGGCTTGCAACACTGTTCCAGGGACTTTAGAACTGTTTAATTGCAAACGACAGAGCGGGGAACTAGCTTCGCATTCGCCCGGTGTCGTGACCTAAATAACGTAGTCAGTTAAGACTTGGGCTGGTCAGAATAGCTTGCTTCGAGACTTGCTCGCGACCAAGCGAGCGTGTCTTTAGACCTGAGTTCCTGACAGAATCTGCCTCTCTTGTCTGAGTTCTGATACTTTTAATATTACTCTAATTTTTGGGCTTTGGATGAGTTTAGCAATATTTATTTGAATTACTTATTGGTCTGCAACATAGAAGCAAGCTGAAGGTTTTAGGAATTACGCATTGTTGGACGATCGACCTTTTGCTGGTAGATTTTTCCTTGCTCAACTCAATCACTCGCGATCGCCCTCCCGACGCTCAGAAACCGGGTTGTCTAACTTTGTTCAAGGGCTGCAAGGAAATATTTTCGCAAAAAACCCGGAACCCTTGAGTGTTTGTGGTTAATTCCTGAGTCTGTTAAATTAAGTATTTATATTGGTTTTACCATAATATTAATCTACAAATTAACCGAAATCCGCTATTAAAGGGCATAATCAGCGAATTTTTCCGACAATATCTGTAATCTTTATCAAAGATTTACAAAAAGATATGGTGTTTGTCACTATAATTAAAAAAAAGAAGTTTGTTCGGGGTTTTTTTTATGAAAACTACCACAGAAAGCCTGCAGCTCACAGGTTTTGAAGAAATCTTAGAAGACCGGGAACTGACGGTTTCTTCAGCAGATTACAGCCTTTTGACCGATCTCTACCAGCTAACGATGGCCGCTTGTTATGTCGGGGAAGGGCTCGACGGGCGGGCCGCGAGTTTTGAATTATTCGCGCGCAGGCTGCCAGAGGGTTTTGGCTACGCGATCGCGATGGGTTTGGCTCAAGTTATCGATTATTTAGAAAAATTTCGGTTTTCGCCGGCGCAAATTGAGGCTTTGCAGTCCACTGGGATTTTTGCTGGTGCCCCGGAGCGATTTTGGACTCTGCTCGCCACAGCCCGCTTTACTGGCGATGTTTGGGCAGTTGCGGAGGGGACGGCGGTGTTTGCTAACGAGCCTCTGCTGCGAATTGAGGCTCCTCTGTGGCAGGCTCAGTTGGTGGAAACTTATTTGTTGAATGCCATAAATTATCAAACTTTGATTGCGACGCGGGCAGCCAGACTGCGAGATGCGGCGGGCCCGGAGGCTAAGTTGCTGGAATTCGGGACGCGCAGGGCTTTTGGGCCTCAAGCTGCTGTGTGGGCGGCTAGGGCTGCCCTGGCTGCGGGATTCGACGGCACTTCTAATGTTTTGGCTGCTTTGAAGTTGGGTCGCAAGCCTGTCGGTACGATCGCCCATGCTTTGGTAATGGCTGTGGCTGCCCTCGAAGGCAGCGAGAATCAGGCGTTTGCAGCTTTTCACCGCTATTTTCCGGGGGCGCCGCTGCTGATCGATACTTATGATACTGTGGCGGCGGCGCGGATGTTGGCCGATCGAGTAAACAGCGGTGAAATGCAGTTGGAAGGGGTGCGGCTGGATTCGGGCGATTTGGCGGTGCTGTCTCGGCAAGTTCGATCGATCCTGCCTGGGGTTCCAATTTTTGCTAGCGGCGATTTGGACGATCGAGAAATTGCTAAATTAAAAAGCAGCGGCGCTTGCATTGACGGTTACGGTTTGGGAACCAAGTTGGTCAGCGGTTCCCCTGTCAACGGTGTTTATAAGTTGGTGGAAATTGACGGAATTCCGGTGATGAAAGAGGCAAGCGGCAAGGTAACATATCCAGGAAGAAAGCAAATTTTTAGACATATTGAAAATGGGCAAATTCTCGGAGATTGTTTGGGATTGTCGGGAGAAACTATTCACAATTGCGATTCTTACCTATCATTAATGGAGTTGGTTGTCAAGGATGGCAAACGAGTCCAGAACCCGGAAAGTTTGGAGGATATCGCCAAACGCACTGCTGCTTCTGTCGCCAGTCTTCGACCCGAAACTCGCCAACTTGACAACCCGATTTCGCCGTCGGTGGAAATTTCTACAGATTTGCAGAGTCTCACCCAAAAAACGAAAAGAGTTAGTAGTCAGTAGTCAGTAGTCAACAATCAACAATCAACAATCAACAGTCAACAGTCAACAGTCAACAATTCCCCATTAACTATTAACGATATTACCGATTACCTATGCAGAAGATTGCTCTTTTTGGAACCAGTGCCGATCCGCCCACAGCGGGACACAAAACTATCCTGAATTGGCTTTCCCAACATTTTGATTGGGTAGCAGTTTGGGCGTCGGATAATCCTTTTAAGTCGCACCAAACTTCTCTAGAACACCGATCGGCAATGCTGCTGTTAATGATTCAAGAAATTAATTCGCCCAGACACAATCTTTGCTTGCATCCAGAACTCAGCAGTCCGAGGACGGTGGAAACTGTGGAACAAGCAAGATTGCTGTGGCCGAATGCAGATTTGACGCTGGTAATAGGTTCTGACTTGGTGGGTCAATTGTCTCGCTGGTACAAATTTGAACAATTGTTAAAACAAGTGGAGTTGCTGATAGTACCACGACCGGGTTATCCGTCAGAGCAATTAGATTTGTGGCAGTTGAGGCGCATGGGTGCAGAGGTGGCGATCGCATCTTTGAGTGCTCCCAATGTTTCTTCTACTTCCTATCGCGAAACAGGAGACACGGAAGCTCTGACTCCGACCATCGAAGATTACATCCATAGGGAGCATTTGTACGCATGGCAAGAGGCACAAAAAAGAGCGAGGGTTGCTCATTAGCTGACTTTAAAGTAGGAGTAGATAATGTTATTTTTTCCGTCGATACCGTGCAGAACCGCTTGTTGGTGCTGTTGGTAATGCGGCAAGACGAACCGTTTATCGATTCTTGGAGTCTTCCCGGTACTTTGGTGCGTCAGGGCGAGTCTCTTGAAAATGCGGCTTACCGAATTTTGTCTGAGAAAATTCGGGTAAAAAATTTGTATTTGGAGCAATTGTATACTTTCGGAGAACCAGGGCGCGATCCTCGGGAATTTACCAGGGGCGATCGTTATCTTTCGGTTAGTTATTTTGCTTTGGTTCGCTTTGAGGAAGCTGAGTTAATTGCTGGGAGTGTAGTCGCGGGTGTCGGGCACCGTGTCGGCGGCATTGCTTGGTATCCCGTGCAACAAGTTCCAAAGCTGGCCTTCGATCACACTCAAATTCTCGAATACGGATATCGGCGACTGCGTAACAAACTTGAATACAGCCCGGTAGCTTTTGAAGTTTTGCCGGAACTTTTTACTTTGAGCGATTTGTATCAACTTTATACAACTATTTTGGGGGAAAGTTTTTCTGATTATTCTAATTTTAGAGCTCGATTGTTGAAATTGGGTTTTTTGTGCGATACCGGTGTTAAGGTTTCGCGCGGGGCTGGCCGCCCTGCTAGTTTGTACCGCTTTGATGCCGCCGCTTTTGCTCCTTTCAAAAATAAGCCGTTGGTGTTTATCTAGCTGTTCATTGGATGACATTCGGGGATCAATTTAGTAACATTAGAATAGAAGCTATTAAGGAGTGCAGACTATGAAAGACCCTGATGAATGCGCTAATATTCACGAAGTTCGGGAGGAAATTGATATCATCGATCGAGAAGTGATCGAGGCTTTGAGCAAGAGATTTCAATACGTCATCGCGGCAGCAAGGTTCAAAACGAGTGAAGCTAGTGTTCGATCGTCGGATCGCTTTCAGGCTATGTTACAGCAGCGGCGGGAGTGGGCTAAAGAATCGGGTTTGAATCCTGATGTGGTTGAAAATATTTACCGGGATTTGGTAAATTATTATATTGAGGAAGAGTTGAAACATTACAAATCTAAGTAAGTTTTCGCTACATTCAAATCTAGGACTATAGGAAAGTGAGTCCGCGCGGGCGGACTGTTAGCAATATTTATTAGGTGATTTGGTGATATGAAAATTGCGATCGCACAACTCAACCCTACTATTGGTGATATCTTGGGCAACTCCAACCTAATTCTGGAGGCTGCGAAAAAAGCTGAGGTTGAGGGCGCAAACTTATTGCTAACACCGGAACTTTCCCTGATCGGTTATCCGCCTCGCGATTTGTTAATCAATCCGAGTTTCATTGCAGATGCAGGTGCACAGTTGCTGCAACTGGCGCAAGCTTTGCCGCCGGAGTTGGCAGTCATAGCCGGCACTGCCTTACCTAATGCTAATGCTGTTAAACTCGGCGGAAAATCATTGTTTAATAGCGCTGTTTTGTTGCAAAATGGCGCCGTCAAACAAGTTTTTCATAAACGCTTGTTGCCTACTTATGATGTATTTGATGAAGATAGATATTTTGAACCGGGAGAAAACAGCAATTACTGTTCTATTGGCGAACTCAAAATCGGCGTGACAATTTGTGAAGATTTGTGGAACAATGAGGAGTTTTGGGGTAAACGCAGTTACGCGGGCGATCCTGTTTCCGATTTGGCAAAATTGGGTGTAGATTTAGTGGTTAATTTGTCGGCATCGCCTTATTCTGCGGGGAAGCGGGGAGTGCGATCGGCGATGTTGCAGCACAGTGTCATCCGCTGCGGGATACCGATTATTTACGCTAATCAGGTAGGGGGAAATGACGATATTATTTTTGACGGCAGCAGTTTTGCGGTGAATCGAAAGGGTGATTTGATTCAGGTATTAGCTTCTTTTGAAACGGATTTTGCGGTGCTGGAATATGACGAAAATAAACAAGATTTAATTGGCAGTGGCGGGATCGGGCAAGATGCCCGATCCACAACAGATTTAAGTTTTCATCCGGCAGAAGGAGATGCCGAAATTTGGGCTGCTTTGGTTTTGGGAGTGCGAGATTATGTTCGCAAGTGCGGTTTTTCTAAGGTTGTACTCGGTTTGAGTGGCGGGATAGATTCGGCTTTGGTGGCGACGATCGCCAGTTGCGCGATCGGGCCCGAAAATGTTCTAGGGGTGCTGATGCCTTCTCCTTACAGTTCGGATCATTCGGTTAATGATGCTTTGGAATTAGCCCGAAATCTGGGCATCGCGATCGAACTATTGCCGATCGGCGATTTGATGAAAACTTACGATCGCACTCTCGCCGATTTCTTTGTAAATACAACTTTTGGGATTGCGGAAGAAAATATTCAATCGCGGATTCGAGGCAATCTGTTGATGGCAATTTCTAATAAGTTCGGACATTTGCTGCTTTCGACGGGCAATAAGTCGGAAATGGCGGTGGGTTACTGCACTCTCTACGGCGATATGAATGGGGGATTGGCGGTGATTTCTGATGTGCCGAAAACTCGCGTGTATTCGCTTTGTAGGTGGCTGAATTCTGGCGGATATGTAGGGGCGATGCCCCCAGTCCCGCCCCTGGGAAAGGAAATTATTCCGGTTAATATTATTACTAAAGCGCCGAGTGCTGAACTGAAACCTGGCCAAATTGACCAAGATTCTTTGCCGGATTACGATGTTTTGGATGACATATTGCAGCGGTTGATCGAACATCACGAATCTGCCCAACAAATTATCGCTGCAGGACACGATGAAGCGGTGGTTAAACCTGTAGTAAAATTAGTGAGGCAAGCGGAGTTTAAACGGCGACAAGCAGCCCCGGGTTTGAAAATTAGCGATCGAGCTTTTGGTACCGGTTGGCGGATGCCGATCGCCAAATCTTCCTTATATTAAACCCATCATTAAACGCAAAATGGTTAACATCGACGGTAGTTTCGGCTTCGATTTTCTCATGGGAAGTCTCAGCAACGATACGATTAGAGGATTTGCAGGTAATGATACTATTCAAGGTGTGGGGGGAAATGACCGAATTTTTGGCGATCGGGACAATGATTTGCTAGCAGGAAATGAAGGCGCTGATACGCTGTCTGGCGGGCAGGGAAGCGATACAATCTATGGAGAACAAGACTCCGATTGGATGTTTGGCGATCGGGGTAACGATTTGCTAATAGGCGGCGAAGGCGGGGATATCTTAACAGGAGGCGCGGGGGATGATTTATTTGTGATTGAAAGAACCTCCGCCGCATCTACTATTACTGAAGCCGATATAATTACAGATTTTGGCAACGGCAATGATAAAATTGTCTTGACCGATGGCATGAAGTTTAGCGATTTAGAGCTTTCTGTTTTCGAGAACCAAACTATTATGAAAGATAAAAATTCCGGCAAATATTTAGGAGTTGTTTCGGGAAATTATAATCTGACTGAATCCAACTTTATTTCGCTGTTTGGCGGACTAGATAGGGGTCAGCTTTTGCCAATTTCTGTGAATACTATTGTGGGCGATCGCCCCCTGGGACTAGAAGTGGCAAAAACTCCCGAAGAACAAGCAATTGGCTTAATGTTTCGCACAGAATTGCCCGATGACAGGGGAATGTTTTTTCCCATCGAACCCGCGCGAAACGTGCGTTTCTGGATGAGAAACGTGTCGATCGATCTCGATATGGTTTTTCTGCGGGAAGGCGTCGTGCAGGCGATAATTCCTAACGTACCGCCGTGTTTGAGCGAAACCTGCCCCAACTACGGCCCGGATGTTCCCGTTGATGGAGTTATTGAACTCAGAGGCGGAAGGGCGGCCCAATTGGGACTCAAAGTTGGCGATCGGATTCCCAATTTACCCTGAAACGTATATGATTTTATCGCAGCATTCAACATTTGTGCATCCAATGAATCCTATTGAATTAAAAATAATCCCCCATCAAACTCAAGACGGTTTAGCTTACCAACATTTGCGCTTGCGAATTACAACTCAAGACGGTATCATCACACCCGATGATTTGCAAGGTTTGAAACTTCCTCAAGACGTTCAATTCAGCCAAGGAATTGTCATTGAAGGTAGAGGAGCGATTTGGCTGTACGGGTATTTAGTACACGAATGTCATCCTGCGGCTTGGGTGGGATGTTACGATCCGCGATTAGGAGGTGCGGTGGTAGTAGCGACGCACAAGCACGAGGTATCAGTTGGACAGGTATTAAAATTGAGTTTACCAAGCGATTAAGACTCTCCGTAGCGCGTGTAGCGGCTTTGGTTTTGAATGCCAATCCGACTCTTACTCCGGCTCAAGTTGAGTATATCTTGACGGCAATAGCCAACCCAAATGGGATAATAGCCTAGAAAGAATAGGCAGCAACTATTCAGAAACATTAGTCGCCCGCCATACATCCGCGCGAATCTGTTTTGTCCGAACCTCCGCGCGGATGGGATGTGGATGCAATCCAGCAATGGCAAATATGGATTGACTTCGCAGTTATAAATTTGGCAGAAAGTCGGCGGTTCTAGTTGTCGAACTTGCCAAGGTCAGATTCTAAATTTTAGCAAGCAAGTAGGATGGAACATGAGCTCGCAAGTAATCCCTATACCAGGGGAGTTTCCAGCCTACTATAGCAATCCTTGCATCATTTGTGAATTTCTTACTCCCTCCCCTTGCTAAGGATCGTGAATTAAATAATTTGCATAATCCTGTGGGATGGGCCTGAAAGCCCGTCCCTTATAGACGGGCGAGACGCCCATCCCACAAGAAAATCACGCATTGCAGGTTATTTAATTCTCATTCATAAGGGGAGGGTTGGGGTGGGGTAAAAAATTTACGACTCATTTAGCATTGCTATAGCGCCGCAGCAGATTATTAGCTGCAGATGCACGCATAGCAATCCGTATAAATTCACAAAACATCTGCGCTGTTTAGCGTGCATTTGGTGTTGTCACGCACCTTACTTAATCAGCACTAAAGCAAAAAAATGGTTTGACAGGCAATATACTATTGTTAGTTGTTATTTCTTAATTATTAATTATGGCAAGTTACAGAACAGTGTTGTTTTTCAACGGTCTAACTTTAGTGTTAGTAGGGCTAGTGACGGCGTGTCTTAGTTTATTTGGTTCTTCGGTAAAAGGGTTATTTTTGCCGCCTTGCTCTGCCACGTATCCGGGTGCAGGTTTCTTTTTTTTGGCGTTTCAAATGTTATTTTATTTATCGGTAATGGTGTGCGCTTTTACCTTTGGATTGCTGAGAATTATTCAACCCGATCGCCCAGAAAATCGATTTATTTTATATTCGGCACTGTTTGCAGGTTGCTTTCTGTTCAATGAAGTTTTTCGCACCCACGTTCACCTGGGACGTGCGGGTTTTCCGAAAGTGACAATTGTCATATTTTATGCCGTACTGGCCGCTGCCTACGGACTAGCTTTTAGGAGGCAAATTAAATTAACTCCCTATCCTTTACTGCTGAGTGGCGTTGGTTTGTTATTTGTTGCCTTTTTTGCAGAAGCGCTGCCTTTAAAAAACGAGATAGTTTCGAGCTTGCTGGAGGGAATACCGAAGCTGTTGAGCGGGATTAATATTGCACTTTATTTTTGGTTTTTGTGCCAGGGTTTGATAGTGCGATCGCTCAATTTCTCCAAATAACATCCTATTCAGAATCCTTGTTTCACTTCCTGCGAACACAAGGACATTTTATTTGTTAGTAATTACGCTCATCAACCCCATTTCTACGAGAAATAAGAGGTTGATGAGCGAATCACCTATTTACAACAGATTTAGCATCAAAACAAAAAGTATCGCTGCGCCATTGGCAAAACTGTTGCCGGTTCGCAAGTTAACAATTCCCCATCCGCCCTGACTTCATAAGTTTCTGGATCGACTTCCATTTGTGGCAAATAATCGTTGAGTTTCATATCTCTTTTACTAATTTGTCGCGTGCCTGAAACTGCTACAGTGGGCTTTTGCAAACCGAGCTGTGCGGCAATATCTCGATCGCGCGCAGCCTGCGAAACAAACGTCAGACAAGTCGCCCCAATCGCCCCGCCAAAACTGCCAAACATCGGCCGCATATGCACCGGTTGCGGCGTAGGAATGCTGGCGTTAGCATCTCCCATCTGCCCATAGGCGATCGCCCCTCCTTTAATTACCAACTCCGGTTTCACCCCAAAAAAAGCCGGCCGCCACAAACACAAATCCGCCAATTTCCCCTCTTCCACCGAACCGACATACTGACTAATTCCGTGAGTAATCGCCGGATTAATTGTATATTTTGCAATGTACCGCTTCGCCCGAAAATTGTCATTTTCACTACTTGTGGAACGGGCATCTTGCCCGTCCAATCCACTTGTGGAACGGGCATCTTGCCCATCCAAATGACCTCTTTGCACCTTCATTTTATGTGCAGTTTGCCAAGTCCGAATAATCACCTCTCCCACTCTTCCCATCGCCTGCGAGTCAGAAGAAATCATACTAAACGCGCCCAAATCGTGCAAAATATCCTCAGCAGCAATAGTTTCCCTTCTAATTCTCGACTCAGCAAAAGCCACATCTTCAGGAATGCCTCGATCCAAATGGTGGCAAACCATCAACATATCTAAATGTTCTTCTAAAGTATTGACAGTGTAAGGGCGAGTCGGGTTAGTTGACGAGGGCAAAACATTAGCTTGGCCGCACACTTTAATAATATCCGGTGCGTGTCCGCCGCCAGCACCTTCAGTGTGGTAAGTATGAATAGCTCGATTTTTAAATGCGGCAATTGTAGCTTCCACAAATCCCGCTTCATTGAGAGTGTCGGTGTGAATTGCCACTTGCACGTCGTACTCGTCAGCTACATTCAAACAATTGTCGATCGTTGCTGGCGTAGTTCCCCAATCTTCGTGAAGCTTCAAACTCATTGCACCAGCCAATACTTGTTCGACTAATCCTTGAGGTTGACTGCTATTTCCCTTACCTGAAAAACCGATATTTACGGGAAAAGCATCGGCGGCTTGCAGCATTCTGTACATATGCCAAGGCCCCGGAGTGCAAGTCGTGGCGTTTGTACCCGTTGCGGGGCCAGTGCCACCGCCGATCATTGTCGTGATTCCGGAGGCGATCGCCACTTCGATTTGTTGCGGGCAAATAAAATGAATGTGAGTATCAACTCCCCCCGCCGTGAGAATCATTCCTTCGCCAGCAATTACTTCTGTACCAGGCCCAATAATAATATCTACCCTATCTTGAATGTAAGGATTTCCCGCTTTACCAATTTTGTAAATTTTTCCGTCTTTAATGCCAATATCTGCCTTAACAATTCCCCACCAATCCAATATTAAAGCATTAGTAATTACCGTATCAACAGCACCATCAGCATTAGAAATAGGCGACTGTCCCATGCCATCGCGAATGACTTTGCCGCCACCAAATTTAACTTCATCTCCGTAGGTTGTAAAGTCTTTTTCAACTTCTATGAATAATTCTGTATCGGCTAATCGGACGCGATCGCCCGTTGTCGGCCCGAAGGTTTCTGCGTAAGCGCGGCGATCCATTCTGTAACTCATGCTCACTCCTAATATTAATAATTTTTTAGTTGGTAGTTGAGGCTAACTTAAATTATACTATTTAGCAAGATTGTTGATAATAGCTGAAGTTTCATCCATCTAACTCACCATTAATCTTACCATTAAAGCCGTAAACTTCACGACTACCAACAAACGGCACTAATTGAATTTCCCTTTCGTCTCCAGGTTCAAACCTAACTGCTGTACCTGCGGGGATATCCAACCGCATTCCTTTTGCTTGTTCTCGATTAAATGCTAAGGCTTCATTCACTTCATAAAAGTGATAGTGGGAACCGATTTGAATGGGTCGATCGCCTGTATTTCCGACCAACAAGCGCACTGTTGGGCGATCGGCATTTAATTCAATTTCGCCCTCTCCAACAATCATTTCTCCCGGAATCATATCTGTCTCCTGCGATTTTTTGCGGTTAAATATTTAACGAATCGGATCGTGCACTGTCACCAACTTAGTCCCATCGGGAAAAGTCGCCTCAACTTGCACTTCATGCACCATTTCGGGTATGCCTTCCATCACATCTTC
>Ga0209591_10006880_pt1 | contig 12569 bp, 12 predicted proteins | sample MAT01_FD_187207 | JGI IMG/M metagenome (GOLD analysis project Ga0209591, IMG submission 187207) | Freshwater microbial communities from Lake Fryxell liftoff mats and glacier meltwater in Antarctica - MAT-01 (SPAdes) (version 2) | ecosystem: Environmental > Aquatic > Freshwater > Ice > Liftoff...
TACAGATCTACCCAAAGATGCGCCGCTATTTTCCCCGTCGGCGGGATGAAACATTCGCAGGACGATCCGAGGAGGTCATTGCGTCCGCCGGACGGCGGATGGGACGACCTCCTCGGAGAAGTAATGCGGATGCTTCGGCTTCTCTCAGCACAAGCAAAGAGCAAGTAGATCGGGTGGATCTGTATTGCGAAATGGTATAAGATGGAAAAGGTGCACCGTGGTTAAGATGCGCACATTGGACGTTACATGGAAATAGGTTCCGGCCATATGTTGGTGGACGCGGTTTCGGGGCCACAGGGACTCTGCCGAATGGCGGTCTATGCTTTAGCGCTTTTAGATTTAAGCGGCTGCGGGGTCAAGTGGTCATCATAGACTAACGCACCATGAGAACGATAACCATACTAGCTTTTTGCGGTGCTGCCAACCTGACCTGCGCGCAATTCTATCCCGACTCCAATGCGCTATGGTGCGCCATGGACCTTGTCTTCGATCCAGGAGCCCCGATTCAATACCGGATGGGCCCCGAGCCTGATACACTCATTAATGGGGTGATCTACAAAAGGATCGATGGTTATTATGACTACGGTTACCTCGGCGGTGAAGGCATGACGGGACCCTATTTCGTACGCAGCGCCGCCGATGGTAAGGGCTTTATTTATCTACCTGATTCCACAGCCGAATACCTGACTGGTGACCTGAATGCGGTCGCTGGAGATACAGTTTGGGTTTTCATTGGTGTAGGCGATCTACAAAGACCTGCTATCGTATATTCCGTAGAGGCAATAATTGAAGATGGCATAGAAGTGATACGGACCAATGTGATGGTTGCTGGAGGTCTGCGGTTTTGGCAGACCGGCTCAGGAACGAGCACTGGGCCTTTCACATGGCCAACGGCAATTTCAGGGCCGGATGAAAGGTGTATCATTATCAACGATACGGTGATGTTCAATAGGTCTAACGATGGCCTGCCCGGCGGGCCACCGTGTTGTGTGCCTCTCTTTCTTGATGTTGCCGACCAGAACAACATACCTACGCTAAGGCCAGCCCCCAACCCCTCCAACGGCCTATTCACCTTAAGCACGGCCAGCAACCTTACCGATCAAGTGCTCGTGTACGACCCACACGGCCGCGAAGTCCTTCGCACCAGGGAGAAGACCATAGACCTTGGCGCCCACCCACCCGGTGTGTATACGGCCGTGGTTACCACGGCACAAGGCAGGCAGGCTGTGCGCTTGGTGCTGTTGAGGTAGCTTTGATATGGCATGCTTGCAACCCACCCTTACATCCCTTTGGTTGAATGGGCGCATTGCCATGCCTTCATCCATCCGTGCGATAGGGCGGGCAACAGCTTCAAGTCCGTGCCGGCTGGGGGTGGTCCTTCGGTGCAGGAGCGCAACACAGCCATTGTACCACAGCAGCCCCAGCTTACCGTTCAACCCAACCCGAACCAGGGCCATTTCACGGTGGGCCTTTCAGAAGGATCGCCAGCTACCAGGGAGGTTCGGCTCTTGAACGCCCAAGGGCGCACGGTGCCCGTAAGCTGGCGACCAGCCTTCTCGGTCTTGGAAGTTTCTCTCGGAGATCAGACTCCTGCGGGGATGTACCTACTGCAAGTGTTGCTCACGGACGGAACATTACACCACGCTAAATTCATTCTTCAGCCATGAGCAATGCACAAATGGTCCGCGCATCTATCTTGTTCGGACTACTCATCCCTTGTTGCAGTAGTGGCCAGCCATTTAGGGCATTCCCAGATTCCAATGCAGTGTGGATGATGGACTATTACGTGGGCCCAGATCATTGGGATAGCTATGCTTATCACCTTGAAACGAATAACCATGACACCTTGATCAATGGCCAATGGTACAACGTGCTGATGGCAGGTCTTGAAGGCGAGCCAAGTCTATTCGCAGGTGGCATCCGCGAGGATGGGAATGGAAAGGTATTCTACTATCATGGGATAACCGACTCCACCTATCTCTTGTACGATTTTGAGGCACTGGCTGGAGATAGCATGGAAGTATGGGTTGGCTTGGAATACTACGAATCACCCAGTACCATCATGATGCATGTCTGCTCCGTTGAGACATTGACATTGGCTACTTGTTCGTACCGAATATTGTCCATCCAGAGCGTCGACCCGTTGACTGGTTGCATCGGCTTTGATCAGTGGGTCACAGGTGTAGGAGGATACGGTGGAATATTGAACACCCTTGCCAACCCATATGCGTTTGATAGGACGCGTTTGGCCTGCATGAGCCACAATGACACCCTTTGGTATGTCACACCAGGCACTTGTGCGTCGACTATCGCCATAGAAGAGCACCCTGTTCAACACATTTTGTCTCACCCCAACCCCTCCAACCGCCTATTCACCTTAAGCACGGCCAGCAACCTTACCGATCAAGTGCTCGTGTACGACCCACACGGCCGCGAAGTCCTTCGCACCAAGGAGAAGACCATTGACCTTGGCGCCCACCCACCCGGTGTGTATACGGCCGTGGTTACCACGGCACAAGGCAGGCAGGCTGTGCGCTTGGTGCTGTTGAGGTAGCTTTGATATGGCATGCTTGCAACCCGCCCTAATATCCCTTTGGTTGAATGGGCGCATTGCCATGCCTTCATCCATCCATGTGATAGAACGGGCAACAGCTTCAAGTCCATGCCGGCTGGGGGTGATCCTCCGGTGCCGGAGCGCAACACCGCCATTGCACCACAGCAGCCCCAGCTTACCGTTCAACCCAACCCGAGACAGGGCCATTTCAAGGTGGGTCTTTCAGAAGGATCGCCAGCTACCAGAGACGTTCGGTTGTTGAACGCCCAAGGTCGTAGGGTGCCCTTAAGTTGGCGACCAACGTCCGCGGTGTTGGAAGTGTCCCTCGGAGATCAGACGCCTGCGGGGATGTACCTACTGCAAGTGTTGCTCACGGACGGGACATTACACCACGCTAAATTCATACTTCAGCCATGAGCAATGCACAAATGGTCCGCGCATCTATCTTGTTCGGACTACTCATCCCTTTTTGTAGTAGTGGCCAGCCATTTAGGGCATTCCCAGATTCCAATGCAGTGTGGATGATGGACTATTACGTGGGCCCAGATCATTGGGATAGCTATGCTTATCACCTTGAAACGAATAACCATGACACCTTGATCAATGGCCAATGGTACAACGTGCTGATGGCAGGTCTTGAAGGCGAGCCAAGTCTATTCGCAGGTGGCATCCGCGAGGATGGGAATGGAAAGGTATTCTACTATCATGGGATAACCGACTCCACCTATCTCTTGTACGATTTTGAGGCACTGGCTGGAGATAGCATGGAAGTATGGGTTGGCTTGGAATACTACGAATCACCCAGTACCATCATGATGCATGTCTGCTCCGTTGAGACATTGACATTGGCTACTTGTTCGTACCGAATATTGTCCATCCAGAGCGTCGACCCGTTGACTGGTTGCATCGGCTTTGATCAGTGGGTCACAGGTGTAGGAGGATACGGTGGAATATTGAACACCCTTGCCAACCCATATGCGTTTGATAGGACGCGTTTGGCCTGCATGAGCCACAATGACACCCTTTGGTATGTCACACCAGGCACTTGTGCGTCGACTATCGCCATAGAAGAGCACCCTGTTCAACACATTTTGTCTCACCCCAACCCCTCCAACCGCCTATTCACCTTAAGCACGGCCAGCAACCTTACCGATCAAGTGCTCGTGTACGACCCACACGGCCGCGAAGTCCTTCGCACCAAGGAGAAGACCATTGACCTTGGCGCCCACCCACCCGGTGTGTATACGGCCGTGGTTACCACGGCACAAGGCAGGCAGGCTGTGCGCTTGGTGCTGTTGAGGTAGCTTTGATATGGCATGCTTGCAACCCGCCCTAATATCCCTTTGGTTGAATGGGCGCATTGCCATGCCTTCATCCATCCATGTGATAGAACGGGCAACAGCTTCAAGTCCATGCCGGCTGGGGGTGATCCTCCGGTGCCGGAGCGCAACACCGCCATTGCACCACAGCAGCCCCAGCTTACCGTTCAACCCAACCCGAGACAGGGCCATTTCAAGGTGGGTCTTTCAGAAGGATCGCCAGCTACCAGAGACGTTCGGTTGTTGAACGCCCAAGGTCGTAGGGTGCCCTTAAGTTGGCGACCAACGTCCGCGGTGTTGGAAGTGTCCCTCGGAGATCAGACGCCTGCGGGGATGTACCTACTGCAAGTGTTGCTCACGGACGGGACATTACACCACGCTAAATTCATACTTCAGCCATGAGCAATGCACAAATGGTCCGCGCATCTATCTTGTTCGGACTACTCATCCCTTTTTGTAGTAGTGGCCAGCCATTTAGGGCATTCCCAGATTCCAATGCGACTTGGGTCATGGACTACTACTTAGGCCCAGACTTCTTGTACACATACGCCTATCATCTTGAAAGTTTCGATCACGACACCTTGATCAACGGTGAACTCTACAGTGTGCTGCAGCGCGGCTTTCAGAACCAATCGGCCATTTTCGCGGGTGGCATCCGCGATGATGGGAGTGGCAGGATCTACTACTATAATCCATTTGCCGACTCCACGTTCTTATTGTATGATCTTGAGGCTATGCCTGGGGATAGCATGGAGGTTTTTGTCGGTGACTTCGACTCCCCGTTTACCATCATGATGCATATCTGCTCCGTTGAGACCCTCACATATGCGGGTTATTCGTACCGGACATTGTACGTCCAAAGCGAAGATCCAATATCTGGTTGCATCGGACAGGATCGATGGGGCACAAGGGTAGGGGGTTATGGTGGATTATTGAGCACCGATGCATTCTCAATCTCCGGTGATGCAACGTTTCTCGTTTGCATGAGCCACAATGACACCTTATGGCCCTCTGCTGTGCCAGGGAATTGTTCCACAACTGGTTGGCCTGAGCGTTTACCGAAGGAGTACCACGCTTATCCCAACCCCTCCAACGGCCTATTTACCTTAAGCACGGCCAGCAACCTTACCGATCAAGTGCTCGTGTACGACCCACACGGCCGCGAAGTCCTTCGCACCAGGGAGAAGACCATAGACCTTGGCGCCCACCCACCCGGTGTGTATACGGCCGTGGTTACCACTGCACAAGGCAGGCAGGCTGTGCGCTTGGTGCTGTTGAGATAGCTTTGATATGGCATGCTTGCATCCCACCCTTATATCCCTTTGGTTGAATGGGCGCATTGCCACGCCTTCATCCATCCGTGCGATAGGTCGGGCAATAGCTTCAAGTCCATGCCGGCTGGGGGTGATCCTCCGGTGCAGGAGCGCAACACCGCCATTGTACCACAGCAGCCCCAGCTTACCGTTCAACCCAACCCGAACCAGGGCCAATTCATCGTGAATTTTTCAGAAGGATCGCCAGCTACCAAGGAGGTTCGGCTCTTGAACGCCCAAGGGCGCACGGTGCCCGAAAGCTGGCGACCAGCCTCCTCGGTCTTGGAAGTTTCCCTCAGCGATCAGACGCCTGCGGGGATGTACCTATTGCAAGTGTTGCTTACGGACGGGACATTACACCACGCTAAATTCATACTTCAGCCATGAACAATTTCCTTCACATCATGGTCCTTTTGCCCGCGGTATTCGTTTGGCACCCCCATGTGCAGGCGCAATTTCCTTCGTTCCCCGACTCCAATGCAATGTGGCGGACGGATATTTTTATTGAGTCGACCTATGAATGGTCATATTACTATCACATGCGGCAAACGGACAATGATACCCTTATCAACGGTGAATGGTACAGTGCGATCCATGAAGGCATGGAGGGGCAAGGCGGGGCGTTTGCGGGAGGCATTCGTGAAGATGCAGAAGGTCTTGTGCATTACTACCATGCCAACACTGACTCAACCTTTCTACTCTACGATTTCGATCCATCAGTCGGAGATAGTTTGGAGGTTTGGGTGGGTCATCATAGTGGTTCTTTCGTATGGACGCATTGGATGCATGTGCTGAGCATAGATACTTTCAATAACACTAACGGTACACCGTATAAGCAGATCGGTGTTACAGGGATCTCTCCATCTGAGTTTGGAGGCCAGGTAGCAATGGATTGGTGGATCGAGGGTGTCGGCGGCACGGAAGGCCTGTTGACCACAAGCGCCTTGATAACACTTTCCGCCGACGAGGAGCTCGGTTGTATGGTGGCTAATGATACCCTCTGGCCGGGCGGCAATGCAGGCCCTTGTGGTGCGCCTAACGCCATTGCCGAGCTTGGCATGGCACCGCCCGTCGCCCATCCCAACCCCTCCAACCGCCTATTCACCTTAAGCACGGCCAGCAACCTTACCGATCAAGTGCTCGTGTACGACCCACACGGCCGCGAAGTCCTTCGCACCAGGGAGAAGACCATAGACCTTGGCGCCCACCCACCCGGTGTGTATACGGCCGTGGTTACCACTGCACAAGGCAGGCAGGCTGTGCGCTTGGTGCTGTTGAGGTAGAACGGCCCTATGCAGACCATCCGCGAAATGCCCAACACGCTAACCCGTAGTGCTGGGGCCTTCTTCGTGTGGCTGCTGGTGTTGGCTTCGCCCGTTAGCGTAAACGCCCAACCCATTCAGGTCCTTGACAAGCAAACGCTGCAGCCCTTTGTCCGGGGTAGTGTTCAGCAGCACAGCGCCTGTGGCGCAGGTGGTTTCCAACGAGCACGGTATGGTGGACCTTGCTGCCTTGGCCGGAGCCGACCCGGTGGCGGTAGTCCACCTTGCCTACGTGCCACAGCTTTTGGCGTTGGGCACCTTAGACGCGTTGCGCGGCCCGCTCCTGCCGCAACCGCGCACCTACGGCTTGCCCGAAGTAGTGATCGCGGCCAATCGCTTTCAAGAGAACAATCGCGACGTACCCGAACAGATCGCGGTGATCAAGGCGCGCGACATCAGCCTCTTGGATCAAGCTAGCACCGGTGACCTCTTGCAGAACAGCGGCGCTCTCTTCGTTCAAAAAAGCCAGGCGGGTGGTGGTAGTCCCGTGATCCGTGGTTTCGAGGCGAGCCGCGTGTTGCTGGTGGTGGATGGGGTACGCATGAACAACGCCATCTACCGATCGGGGCACCTGCAAGACATCATGACCGTGGACCAGAACGCATTGGAACGGATCGAGGTGATCAGCGGCCCAGCCTCGGTGGTGTACGGCAGTGACGCGCTGGGCGGTGTGATCCATTTGATGACGCGCAGCGCAACATTCTCCGATACGAGTGGGCTGCGCGTGGGTGCGGGCGCATTCTCCCGCTACAGCAGCGCGAACAACGAACGCACCGTGCATGCCGATCTTTCGTTGGCTACACGCCGGTTCTCCAGCTTCACGAGCATAACGGCGAGCGACTTTGGTGATCTGCGACAAGGCCGTTTGCGGAATGCCCGCTATTCGGACTTTGGCAAGCGCACCTTTTTCGCGGAACGCCGCAACGGACTGGATACAGTCCTATCGAACAGCGATCCCGATGTGCAAATGGGTACCGCCTATCGCCAACTCGATCTGCTACAGAAGTTGCGCTTTAGGTCGGGTGCGCGCACCATGCACCAACTGAATATGCAACTAATACCATTTCGCATTACAGATCCGCCCAAATATGCGCCGCTATTTTTCCCGTCGGCGGGATGAAACATTCGCAGGACGACCTCCTCGGAGAAGTAATGCGGAAAAAGAGCAAGTAGATCGGGTGGATCTGTATTGCGAATTGGTATAATGCGAATTGGTATAACATGCGTACATTGGACTTTGCTATGGAAGCACGTTCTGGTCGTGGGTTGGTGGTTACGGCTACTAGGGCCACAGGGTCCCGAGGCGCAAGAACCGGCGGAGGTTTAAGAAGTTCTACTCCTTCCGCATCACCGACCTGGGCCGCATAGGCGAAGGCCCCTCCAGTGATGTGGTGAGCGGACGCGCCGCTTGACCCTTTGTGGAAGAGCGTACGACCACCTTCTTCAACCTAAGGCAAGAGCCCCGGGATCATCCCTGGGGGTTTTGGCGTTTTTGGGGGCATGGGTTCTTGCGATCTACTCAAACGATCTGCTACTGGCATGGAGAAGTTTCGTCGTGGTGAACATAGGTGCCTTGGGCGTGGCTTGGAAATACGTTCTGGTGATTGGTTGGTGGACTAGGCTGCGGGAGCGCAGGGTTTCCTCAGAATGGCGGAAGATCCCTCAGAGATTCAGGGTTTACGTTCTCTTCAGCGGTCCTCTCATGCGCCAAGTTCGTCACTGAGCATGAGTCAAGTCTACAAACAAAGATCAGCGGGAGTGAGCAAGGAACATACGCGGGAGCGTGTTACCCCCCCGGCCCAAAGCCGCAACGAGCTTTCGGCTATTTTTGTCCTCAGTAACTTAACCGTCCAAAGCCCATGCATCCATTCTACGACCCCAAGATCATCCACCATCAACATGCGCGCTGGCAGTGCTGCCTTTTGGCGCTATCGGTGACCCTGAATACAACGCTCATCGCACAGCCGATCTTACAATCCTCCGATATGGCGTCCAGCGGCGATTCCTTCGCGTACGAGCAGGCTGGTTATATGGCCTTGCCGAATGCCGGTCCCAACCAGACGTGGAACTTCAGTACTGCGGTGCCTACGAACGAATTGACTTTGAACTGGGTTTCTCCTGATGAAACCGAAGGTGGTAGCAATTTCCCCAATGCTACGGTCGCCGTCTCGCCGGTCACGTTCTTCCAGCTGGATCAGTACTGGATCATCTCGGCCACCCAAATGGATGACATAGGAAGCTACATCCCCTTCATACTCACCACCTGTTCCAACCCCATTACCATACTCAAATTTCCGCTAGACTACGGCGATTCATGGACCGACACGTTCACGTGCCTGCGCGACGATTCGGGGTTGATCTTCTCCAACATCACGGGCAACCTCACCGCCACCGCCGATGGGTATGGCACGCTCATCACGCCCTATGGTACGATCAACAATGTTATCCGGGTGGCCATGACCAATACCAGTACGATCGTAGGTGGTGGCACCACCACTATCAGCACCATCACCTCCCAGTATTATTGGAAGCCCGGGGTAGGATCGTATGTGGCCTACAACTTCACCCAACAACAGACCGTCAACGGCATTGCAACAACCCCTTTCCAACGGTTGCGATACCTCGGCGAGGGTTCCATCGGTATGAAAGAGTTGATGGGCAATTCGATCGGGATCGACATTGCACCGAACCCCGCAGACGACCGAACCTTGATCACCTTCACGACCCAAGGGCATTCGACGCTCGAGGTCTTCAACACCCAAGGACAGGCCGTGCAAGCAATACAACTGGGCCAAAAGCCTCCGGGGATCCATCAGGAGTACCTTGACACCAGCTCCCTGCAAGCTGGCCTGTACACCGTGGTCATCCGTTCGGCGAACGGCGATGAAGGTTTGAAACGATTGGTGGTCCAGTGAGCTTGGCGCGTTGGAGCGTTCCGGGGACTAGAGGAGGCTGGGGGCTTGCTAGCGTTCGAAGCACCAACCACTTTCACCAATAGCTACAGATTTTCAAGCCACCTCAGTGTGTCCGGCGATCGCCACCTAACCGACAGACCTCAGCAGCGGTCTCCCGCCGTACAGCGGGGATCCTGCGAAATCGCAGCAGTGATCATGATCTAGACCTCCACAGCGTGTCCAACATTGATGATCGTGACCGCAAAGCCTATCTCGGCCCCATCCGAAACCTTCGCAGCTAGGTCTGTCTCTTGGCACCGTGGCGAACTGGGTTTGAGAACGGCACTGCGGCGCGAACGAAGTTCGGTTTACCTTGGTGCCAAGAGTGGCCCATGGCAAGCAGTTCCATATCGTCCTCGGGCCGCAGGATAGCGAAGACGGAGGCCCTGCGGTGGCTTAAAAGAATAATGGAGAAATGACTTGCTCCATGTGATCATCACCGTATTTTCGCACAAAGTCCGATTCGATGACAAGAAGTTCACCATGGCTCTTGAACGCAACATTGATTTGTTGCTCACTGAGCTCATTCGCACAATGGAGCGCGATTGGTCCCACCACCACCCTACTCCATAAGCTCTATGTGTCCGATGACAAACTTTTCGTTTCAGGTTTGTTCAGTGGAGGGGGCCTTTCGAACATGGGCCTGCATTATGACGGGAACCAATTCCAGTACCTGAGTATGCCAGGCTTCATAGGGGGTGGCCCTGAGTGCTACCTTGAACGGCAGGATAACACCTTATTGCTAGGGGGAGGATTCGCTGGGCAATTCGGATCCACGTTCGGCGTCGCCCAATGGGATGGTGATCTGACCTGGGAGGACTCGCCCTATTCCGTTGGTAATCCATTACCAGTGAAGGCTATGTTGGAATACAACGGCCAACTGTATGTCGGGGGCCATTTCACCGACCCGGCATTGCGTATCGCTGTCCACAATGGTACGCTGTACGGTCCCGTAGGGGACGGGTTCAATCAGGAGGTGAATGACCTGATCGTGTACAACGGTGCGTTGTACGCAGCGGGCGGTTTTACGATGAGTGGAACAACATCATTGGCACATATAGCCAAATGGTCAGGTTCGGCCTGGGTGGATGTTGGCGGCGGAGTGAACAATGAAATCCTTGATCTTGAAGTGTACAACGGTGAGCTCTATGCTTCAGGGAGGTTCAGCAACGCCGGTGGGGCTCCGGCATTCCGATTGGCCAAGTGGAACGGTACAAGTTGGTCGACCGTGGGAGGCGGCATCACCACCCAATTCAACGCATGGCCACGAGCATTGTGCGCAACATCCGCTGGACTATATGTGGGGGGAAGGATGATGACAGGTGGTGCGGTGACGCTACAAGGTGTAGGCTTGTGGAATGGAACCAACTGGATCAACCCGGGTGATCTCCCCTCCTTGTACTTTGAGGTCACTGGGATCGCCGAATTCCAAGGTATGGTCTATCTGGCGACCATGGATGTTTCCACAACCCCTTTATATACCGCCCGACTTTATCGCAGCAGCGCTGCCATCTCTGTGCCGGAACTCTCTAGGGTCCGTATCAGCGTGGGACCGAACCCGGCCTATGAACAGATCACACTATTAGGGGAGCCGTGGGTCGGTACAACATATGCCCTGATGGATGTTCACGGTCAGATTGTCGGATCCGGAACCTACAAGGACACGATCGATATCGCAGAACTTGAACCCGGTACGTATTATCTCAGGGTCGACGGCTCGATTCGTGGATACGCGTGGTTTGTCAAGTTGTGAATCCCCGCCCTGGCGCGAGTCTTCCTCGAAACTCAGGCGCAGGAGTTAGGCGCGGGAAGTGCTCCGCGTAGGAAGGCCGTCGTCCAATGCCGAAGATCATTTATCACGCGTGTTATCCAGGTCCTGACGTGCGTCGAAGATGTCTGAGAATAAGCCCGGTTTCTACCTTGCTCTCAATGCAGTACGAGCACCCCGGCGACCAAGGCGAAGTGCTGCCGGAGCTCTTGGGGTTGTCCATCGCCCAGCAGACGCCGAGGCCGAGTTCGAAGGCTTCACCGAGGCGAAGATCATCCTCACGGAGGAGTTGGATGACACTACGCGCTATACCGTGGCCTACATCCAACGCATTCACCAACTGACGCTTGGTCACCTGTACACGTTCGCTGGCAAGTGGGGCGATGTGAACTTGTATAAGGGCGGCTTCTCATTCGCTGCTTCCTGCCGGGGACGATGGATAACTCTAAGCCTCCGCAGTGTTCCCGGCCACTCGCCACCTAACAAACAGACCTCAGCAGCGGTCCAATACGTATCTGGCCAATATGTATTGGACCGATGGAGATCCGACTCTAGAAGAGGACCCGCCCTCCGGGCTGAACCGCAATGGACGCGCGTATACCGAACCAACCGAGTACCGTCGAATTCATCTGAAATAATTCTTCACGGCGAACTGCACCTGCTCCATGAACACGGCCTTAAAGGCATTCAGGTTATTTTGTTCGTAGAAAAGCAATGTGGCCTCTTTGTAGTAGATCGGATCAACGCTACGGTACGATAAAGGGCAGGCTTCGTGGTGGATAAGCAGTGCGTTGCCGATCATTCTGGCAGTGCGTTTGTTGCCATCCTCGAACGGTTGGATGTACGAGATCAAAAGGATAGCGATCAGCGCTTTTTCCTGTTTTCAGTGGTTGGGTGACCCAGGCGGCCCGAACCCCTTGAGAATCGCATAAACACCGTTTTAGATGACAGGATAAGTCGTGCATCGAGATCTCAAAGGCAGTTTTCGGTTTGGGTGACCCGATCGCGGAAAACAGGAGATCAAAAGGATAGCGATCAGCGCTTTTTCATAACCACCCCGTGTGTCATTGATCAATTCGCATAAGGTGCCCATCTGTTCCCGGATCTGATGGTCGTTGTCGAGTGGCTTATAAACGGAGCCTGTGATGCCAACCCCGCGGGTGCGGATGTTCCTGCCAACCTCCAAGTCGTTCATAAGCAATGCGTGTATCGACCCAATATAACCCAGCGATAACCGGCCTGCTAAGAGGCCGTGTTCCAGAATATGTTCGAATACCCGCTTATGGTTCATGAGCATGATCGCCTCAGCCCTTGTCTTTCCCTTGGCTTCTTGTTGCTC
>Ga0209591_10006883_pt1 | contig 12568 bp, 5 predicted proteins | sample MAT01_FD_187207 | JGI IMG/M metagenome (GOLD analysis project Ga0209591, IMG submission 187207) | Freshwater microbial communities from Lake Fryxell liftoff mats and glacier meltwater in Antarctica - MAT-01 (SPAdes) (version 2) | ecosystem: Environmental > Aquatic > Freshwater > Ice > Liftoff...
TTGGTTTCATCTTTGCCGATGGGCAGTATGCTTTCAATGAGATGCAGTGAAGAACAGATTTTAAAATTAATTCCTGATAACCTTTCTTTAGCAGGGATCAATGGCCCAAATCAATGTGTGGTGGCAGGTAAAATTGACCAAATCGAAAAGTTTTCCGAAAAACTTAATTCGCTTGAAATCCCAAACAAACTGTTAAAAACCAGTCATGCCTTCCATTCCCACATGATGGAACCAATAATGGGCGAATTTTCTACCCTGATGGAAAGTGTACAATTTGGGCTCCCCAAAATCCCAATTGTATCTACCGTTACAGGTAATTTCTTAACTGACGATGAGGCGACAAACATAGCCTATTGGACCGGACACTTGAGAAACCCAGTCAGATTTTCAGATGCTGTCAATACGCTATTTGAACAGGAAGGAGAAAAGGTTTTTCTTGAAGTCGGTCCCGGCAATGTCTTGGCTTCACTTTGCAGACAAAGCCCCAAATCAGGAGGAAAGATTTTTTTGAACGGCTTGATCAATGCGGAAAATCAGTCAGGATTTAGTCAATACCTGAATACGTTGGGTTCCCTTTGGGCGGAAGGGATTCAAATTGAATGGGAAAAATTTAACAGTCCGACAGCAAAAAAAATAAATGTACCCACCTATGCCTTCAAAAAGGAATTAGTATGGCTTGAATCTATCCAAACAAAAAAAGATTTTTCTGAATCCGGATCTGTAACTGACCTAGACCCGGTTAGTATTTCCCAATCACCACAAAAAATTGAAATCATGAGCAGAATTGAAAAAATCAAAAAAGAGGTAATCAATGTCATTGAAGAAACAACCGGAATGAGCATTTCAAATGATTCTTCGTCATTTTTGGAAATGGGATTCGATTCCTTATTGTTGACCCAATTGGCAACAAGTTTGAAAAAGAATTTTAAAACTTCCATTACCTTCAGACAATTGAATGAATCCCTTTCGGACCTTAATTCCCTTTCAAAATTTCTAGATACCGAATTACCCCCTACCCTGTTTCAAAATGGAACTTCCGAAGCCACGGTTTTGACAAATATTATCCAAAAAAGTGAAGTGCTCATTTCCAGCCCCATCGTTTTGCCTAACCAAGGAAATTTTGGGTCTAACCACCTTGACTTAATTTCGATGCAGTTGGACCTATTGTCGCAACAAATCAAATTGATCAATTCAGGAAATGCTTTGGCTGCAAACCCTAAACCATTTTTAACTCCAGAACCGGTTTTGAATGCTGACAGCAAGAGATCAGAAAATGTAAACAAACCGGTCGAGACCCAAAAATCTAATCCTGAAGCTCCCAAGACATTTGGGGCAATGGCAAAGATTGAAAAAATCAGCGCTGAATTGACCCCTGACCAAGAAAAATTCATTCATGAATTTGTAAAAAGATTCAATGAAAAAACAAAAGGCAGCAAAAGCTATACGCAAAAACACCGAACCTATATGGCCGACCCAAGGGTCGTCTCCGGATTCAAACCTATAACCAAAGAAATGACCTACTCATTGGTCGTAAATAAATCAAAGGGGAATCTTTTATGGGATATTGATGGCAATGAATATTTGGATGTGCTGAATGGATTTGGCTCCATTTTGTTGGGTCATAGGCCTGATTTCATCCAAGAAGCGATTTCAAATCAAATGGAGAAAGGGTACGAAATTGGTCCCCAACATGAATTATCGGGCGAAGTCAGTAATTTGGTCAGTGAAATTACGGGACACCAGCGGGTTGCACTTTGCAATACAGGTTCAGAAGCGGTAATGGGAGCCATCAGGATGGCAAGAACCATCACAGGAAGGTCCCTGATTATTTCATTTTCAGGTTCTTATCATGGTATTTTTGATGAGGTGATTGTTAGGGGCATGCCGAATGGGAAGAGTTATCCAGCTGCTGCAGGAATCATGTCCGGGGCTGTTCAGAACATTTTGGTTTTGGATTATGGAACACCTGAATCTTTGGAGATTATCAAATCAAAGAAAGATGAAATTGCGGCGGTTCTGGTTGAACCTGTACAAAGCAGGAGACCTGAATTCCAGCCTTTGGAATTTTTAAGAGAATTGAGACAAGTTTGTTCTGAAAGTGGTTCGGCATTGATTTTTGATGAAATCATCACCGGTTTCAGGATGCATCTAAAAGGTGCCCAAGGTATTTTCAATATCAAAGCTGACATCGCTACATACGGAAAAGTGGCAGGCGGCGGACTTTCTATCGGCATTATTGCAGGCGAGGCAAGATTCATGGATGCCTTGGATGGAGGGTTTTGGAGTTATGGAGATGAATCTGTTCCGGAAGTTGGAGTTACCTATTTTGCCGGGACTTTTGTAAGGCATCCCCTAGCCCTTGCCAGTACCAAAGCCTCATTGGAATTTCTCAAAAAAGACAATGGCAAGCTCCAAGTGGAATTGGCAAATATGACCAAAAGAATCGCTCAATCCCTAAATGGTGTTTTTGAAGCATATGGGCTGCCATTTTATGTGGCTTATTTCGGATCATTATGGAAAGTTAAATACCACCAAGAACTTCCGTATACCGAGCTGATTTTTGCGATTTTGAGGGAAAAGGGAATCCACATCTATGATGGATTTCCATGTTTCTTAACTACCTCATACACTGATAAAGATATCGATAGGATCGTTTTTTCATTCAGAGAAGCAATCGAAGAGCTGATATCAGTCGGTTTTTTTAGAAATGAACTGCAAAGAAAATCTGCTCCAAGTCCAACACCCACATGGTCCGTTAACGAACCGCCGGTACCTGGAGCAAGATTGGGGAAAGACTTAAATGGCAATCCGGCTTGGTTTATCAAAGACGCCAATGATCCCGAAAAATTTCAAAAATTGAGTATGGAAGTTTAATTGTTGTATATGTTGGAGAATATCAAATTTGAAAATGTTGATTTTAATCCTTTTGGGGATACGGAAATCCTAAAGGTAGCCGGACTGGTAGATGCTCAAAAGGAAGTTTGGTTATCCTGTAAGATAGGGGGACCGGATGCCAGTTTATCCTACAATGAATCGATTTCTCTCCGCCTGAATGGTCCTCTTAAGGAACATTTCCTCGAACAGGCCTGCCAAATTCTTACCCAAAGACATGAGGCCCTTAGGATAATTTTTGCCCCCAACGGCAAACAATTCATGGTGACTGAGGCAAAGAACACGCCATTGCACCGATGGGATTGGTCAGGTTTGGATGCCGCTGACAGGGGACATCAAATGGCCGACTTTGTCGATGGGGAAGCTTCTACTGAATTCGACCTGCAAAATGGCCCTTTAGCCCGCTTTACACTCATAAAATTGGCCGAGGAAGTCCACCACTTCACGATCACTGCCCACCATTTGGTCTGCGACGGATGGTCCTTTGGGGTCATGTTCGAGGAATTTGCAAGCATCTACAATGCCCTTTTTCAGCAGGTCCAGATCAGCTTACCCGATCCCATTTCTTTTTCGCAATATGCCAGTGAAATGGAGGCGTTCACCCTTTCTGAAGAATATACCAAAACCGAAGAGTACTGGAAATCCCGGTTTTCCCCATTGCCCAATCCTTTGGACCTACCTACCGACAAGCCGAGACCAAAACAAAGAACCTACCTGGGACGGCGGGATGATTTTTTCTTAGACAAAAGCCAGGTAGCCCAACTCAAGGAATTGGCCAAAAAAAACAATACCAGCCTGGTCAATACGGTGATGGCAGCCTTCGAAATTTTCCTGTACAAAATCACCGGACAGGAAGATATCGTATTGGGTCTTCCCGCAGCAGGACAAGCCGCTACCGATAATTTGGTTTTAGTGGGACATTGTGTCAACCTTCTGCCTATCCGTGCCACAGTCAATCCCGAAATTTCTTTCGGAAAATACCTGTCACTCAGAAAATCCCAGTTGCTTGATGATTATGATCACCAGCAATACACCTTTGGCAACTTGGTCAAAATCTTAAAAATACCCAGGGATACTGCCAGAATTCCGCTTGTACCCGTGGTATTCAACATTGATATGGGCATGGACAGCCTCGTAAAGTTCAAGGATTTGGAGCATATCCTGATATCAAACCCCAGGAAATACGAGAATTTTGAGATTTTCCTCAACCTGACCTCCCAAGCAGACGAATTGGTTTTTGAATGGTCATGCAATGCCAATCTTTTTTCACAAGAAACAATAGCGGAATGGATGGCAGCGCTAAACAGCCTTTTTCAACAGGTGATAGCAGATCCTTCCATAACCATTGGAGGTCTTTCATTGAACAAAGAAAGGGTTTTGGCTTCGCTTCAAGAATGGAACAATACCCAAGTCCAACTGCCGGTAGAAAACTCATTTTTGGAAATCTTTTGGCAACAGTCCGCTTCCAATCCTGATACTCAGGCCTATGTAGCCAACGGCAAGGAATTCAGCTATGCCCAATTGAGGAAACTCGCCAGCCAAATGGCCTTCTCCCTCAAAAACCTTCAAATTGGGCAAGGCGATGTAGTGGGAATCATGCTCGACCGGAATGAAAAATTGCTCCCCTTGCTTTTGGGGGTATTGGAACTCGGGGCAACGTACCTTCCATTGGACCCCAATTTTCCGGAAGAACGCATCGCTTATATGTTGCAGGATGCATCGGCCAAATTGTTGGTAACAGAACCCCATTACCAGGATAGGTTCAAGGATACTCTTCCCCAATGGATTTTGGGAGATGTTAAGGAAGTCAATTTTGAAAGTGTATTCCAAGGAACATGCCCAAAAGGAGACCAATTGGCTTATATCCTGTATACCTCAGGCTCCACAGGCAAACCAAAAGGGGTTAAAGTTTCACATCACAATTTGCTCAACTTCCTGGTGGGCATGCAGCAAAGCCCCGGTATCCGCAAAGGGGACAGACTCTTGGCCATCACCACGGTTTCTTTTGACATTGCAGGATTGGAATTGTTTTTGCCCCTTACAGCAGGGGCGACAGTAGTCCTTGCCTCCCAAGAGGAAAGCAAAGATGGTCGTCTCTTACTCAAAACCATGCGCCAACAAGCCATTACCATGATGCAGGCCACCCCAGCCACCTGGAGAATGCTTCTTCTTTCTGGTTGGGTCCAACCCTATCCCATGACATTGTTATGCGGGGGAGAAGCCCTTACCCAAGACCTCGCCCAAAACCTCTTGAATTTGGTAGGACCTTTTTGGAACGTATATGGTCCGACCGAGACAACGGTGTGGTCTTCTATCAAAAACATCCAAAATGCCGAAGAAATCAACATCGGCAGGCCCATTGCCAATACCCAAATCTATATCCTAGATCAAAACCTACAGCCCTGTCTCCAAGGTGTAGTCGGAGAAATATGCATTGGAGGGTGGGGAGTAGCCCAAGGATACCACAACCGCCCTGACCTGACTCAAGAAAAGTTCGTAACGGATATTTTTTCCAACTTGAAGGACACCAAAATTTACCGTACGGGAGATTTGGGAAAATTCCTCCCCAACGGAGAAATAGTATGTCTAGGACGTATGGATTTCCAAGTCAAAATCCGGGGTTACCGGATCGAATTGGGTGAGATAGAGGCCCAACTCAATCAAATGCCAAATATGAAGCAAGCGGCTGTTCAAGCAGTCGAAATTTCTGAAGGCAATTTGGCTTTGGTAGCCTATTTGGTTCCCAAGATATCCAAAAACCCACAAGAGTTTGATCTTTGGATTCAGGAAATCCGGAGCCTGCTTAAAAATGCCTTGCCCGAATATATGGTGCCCACCGAATGGATGGTCTTGGACCAATTACCTTTGACAAACAACAACAAAGTCGATAGGAAAAGCCTTCCCAAACCCGAAACCGGACGAAAAACTCAAATTGAACCTGAACATTTGCCTCAAAGTCGCCAAGAAAAATTGGTAGCTGCTGTTTGGGAAAAGGTACTTCAAAGAAAAAGCTTGCATCTCGAATCAGATTTTTTTGATTTGGGGGGTCATTCTTTGGCAGCATTGGAAGTATTGGTTTTGTTGGAAAATGAAACAGGAATCAAGCTACCCGTTAACAGCATCTTTAGATTTCCTAACCTTAGGGCCTTTGTAGGACTTTTGGACCCCAAGCAGCAAGGTGAAGCTGCATGGAAGTCATTGGTATCCATCAAACCCTCCGGAAAGAAAATTCCGCTGTTCCTGATCCACGGGGCAGGGGCAAATGTTACATCTTTCTTTGGTTTGGCAAAGCACTTTTCGGAAGAGCAACCGGTATACGGGATCCAATCCAAAGGCTTGGACGGTAAGGAAGAACCTTTGCATACCATTGAAGAAATGGCTTCTTTTTACCTGGAAGAAATCAGGAAAGTATGTCCAAAAGGACCTTTCCATGTAGGCGGGCAGTCTTTTGGGGCCTACGTTGCTTTTGAAATGGCCAAACAGATGAAATCCAAGGGGCAGTCGATTGGGAAAGTGTTTCTCTTTGATGTAACCGCCTACCAATCCGAAACAATCATGACAGGTTGGGAAAAAGTGAAACTGAAACTCAACCATCAAATCGAAAAAAGGGTGGTGGATGTAAAGTTGGCAGTCCACCACCCGGATTCATTCAGGAGAATGAAGGAAAGTTCTTTTACCCGGAAGAAGGGATTTGTACAGAGATGGTTTGGTTTGGATAAAGATAAAAATGCATCTAGCTTATTCAATATTATCGAAAAAATAAGAAATATCAATCACCAAGCGATGGACAACTATGTGCTATCACGATTTGATGGTGAGATTATCTTGATCAAAGCTAAAATTAAAACCTTCTTGGTGGAGGAAAATCAGTTTTATGGATGGAAGCCTTATGCAGGTCTTGTCATTCCGATAGGAGTAGAAGGGGACCACAACTCCATGATTGACGATGCCCAATTGGTAGGAAATTTTGCCGCTAACATGCAGGCTGTCATGGATGCTTGCCCTACCAACAGTAACCTGAAAGATTTGGATTTAGAAACTGCCAAGGTCTCCCAAGATACTTCTTACATGAAAACCTGAAACAGGATTAGATTATGAAAAAAGACTCCCTATCCGAGTTCTTGAAACTATCAATATCTGCATTGCAGGGATTATGATTAAATCAGAAATATAATGGAAGATGGCAGAGGAAATATCCCAACATCAATCAAAATCCTAAATAAGAGAACTGAATATAATTTCGTGTATTTAAATGGATATCCATATTTGAAAAAGAAAATTTATGATGACAAATTTAGTCCAACCTTTCCCTTGGTTCAAATCACCGGGATTCCCTTTTTCCTTGATTTTGTGTCATTCATTGCGCATTTTTCTTGCGCATTTGGAGATAATTGATTTAATTTCGATGGTTTTTAGGCAAGAGCAGGTATTTAGAATTTGAATTACAAAAAAAAATATGTGAAATACATTTTTATTGATATAAAATAACTCTATCTTTGCCTTGTCAAATCACCTCTTGACTCAATCATCTATCCGCAGCATAATTTGTCCATCGTATGAACACAAGAAAAAACTTTTTCTTTCTATTGGCTATTTCTCTATTGGCATTTAGCTGTATCCCCAACAAAAGGGTTATCTATATGCAGAATTTGTCCCAAGACCAATCTGTTTTCGAAATGGGGAATATGATCAATTCCAAATTTGAAGAATACCTACTACAATACAATGATGTGATCGAAATCAACATCAAAACTTCTGATCCGCTTTTGAATCAAATGTTGGACATTAATTCCATGGGCGGATCTGCCAATGCTGGAAGGATGATGATGGGCGGCGGCATGATGAATGGTGGTGATATATTTTATTTAAGTGGTTACACTCTTAGTGATGAAGGTTTTGTAGAACTTCCAGTTTTGGGTAAATTCAAATTAGTAGGCTTAAATATGGACCAAGCCAAAGAAATGATTGAACAAGAGCTCGGAAAAATTGTCAAAGGTGAGGACAATTTTGTTCGAGTCCGCTTGGGAGGTATCCGTTATTCGGCTCTTGGAGAATTTGCAAGACCAGGAAAATATACTATCCTCCAAAATAGGGTAACTATTTTTGAAGCGATCGCAAATGCAGGTGATCTTACAGTTACTGCAAAGCGAGATAATATTATGTTGATCCGTCAATACCCCGAAGGTTCCAAGGTTCACCGACTAAATTTGAACCATAAAAATATAATGGGCTCTGAATTTTATTTTGTTAGACCCAATGATATGATTTATGCTGAACCGATGAAAGTGAGAGAATTAGGGACAGGTACAACTTTAATCCAGACTATTCAAGTCCTTGCAAGTATAGCAACATTAGCTCTTTTGGTATATACAACTACCAACAACAATTGAAACCCATGAAAAATTTTCAACAGCCCCAAATAAATCAAGTGATTCAAATGGAGCAAACAGAAAAACCCTTTGACCCAATTAAGTTTTTTTTGAGGGTTTTTAAATTCTGGCCTTTAATTATTGCTTCGCTAATTTTGGCAGGGGCAGTAGGTTATTTCATTAATAAAACCACTCCACCATTGTATCAGGTTCAAGGTAAATTTTATATAAAGGAGGATTCTAACAATTTGGGTATTTTGAATTTAACTGGATTGCCAAAATTGACAGGTTCGGATATATCCCAAAAAATTGCCAACGAGGGCATTTTTCTACTTTCAAAGCCAATTGCTACAAGGGCTTTAGACAAGCTTGATTTCAGCGTTGATTATTTCAGTAAAGGTACTTTCGTTAATACAGAGCTTTACAAAAGTTCCCCGCTTAGGGTAGAAGTGGATTGGGAACATCCTCAATTAACAGGAGGTCAAATAGGGATTCTATGGGAAAATATGAATAATTTTAGTCTGTATTTTCCTGATGAGCTATACACGAAGTTTTTGCAAGGAAGCAGCGGAGAAGAAATCAATGTCCCAGAATTTTTTGAAGAGAAGTTTAAATTTGGTCAGAATATTGATCTGCCTTTTTTGAAAATCAAAGTAACTTTGGTTAAAAATAGCGATCAAGGTGAAGTCCTGATCACGCTTAAATCAAAATCATTTTTGGTCTCCAAATATACAGGAGAGGACCTTCAGGTTTTCCCGGCGCACCAGATGTCATCTGTCCTAGGTCTTTCGCTAAACACTTCCCATCCCCAAAAAGGTGCAGATTACCTAAATGCTTTAATGGAAGTGTACCTGCAAAATGAGTTGGAAGAAAAAAACAGACTTGCCAGAAACACTGTCGATTTCATTGATAGTCAGATCTCAGGGGTTTCTGATACTTTGAGTTTTTATGAGAATAACCTTCAGAATTTTAGAAGCGCCAACAGAACGATCAACCTTAGCGCTGAAAGCTCCACGTATTTTCAGGAAATCACCAACTTAGAAAAAGAACTTTCGCAGGAAAAATTTAGTAAAGATTATTTTGACAATCTGAGAGATTATTTGGTAAAAGGTAATTATGAGCAGATCTTGGCCCCTGCTGGACTGGGTATTCAGGACCCTGTACTAAATGGTCTAATTGGAGATCTTGTAAGACAGCAATCTGAAAGAAGTGGTCTTTTGAATACCCAAACAGAAGCTTCTCCTCGAGTTAAAGAAATCACTGGGAAAATAGAAGATACCAAGTCCTCATTATTTGAAGTTATTAGAAATTTAAGTTCCAATTCTCAGTTCCAAATTTCTGACCTTGAAAATAGAATAGGAAAAATTGAGAGACAGTTCACCCGATTGCCCTCCACTGAACAAAACCTATTAAAAATTGAACGTGGCAAGAACTTAAATGAATCAATTTATAATTATTTGCAGCAAAGAAGAGCTGAATCTGCTATTGCTATGGCGTCAAATTTTGCTGCAAACAAGGTAGTGGAGTTTGCCATTCCCAATTACATGCCAATTACTACTAGGAAAACAGCAATATACTTAATTTCCATAGCTTTAGGTGTCGTTTTGCCGCTATTGGCAGTCCTTATAATTCTATTGTTTGATAATAAAATTAAGGATTCTAAAGATCTTGAAGCTGATCTAGAGATCCCTCTGATTGGAAAAATTCCGAAAAGCAAAACTAATATTATGCTTTCGGTGTTAGACCAATCCAGATCTGCGGTAGCAGAAGCATTCCGTTCAATCAAAACAAACATTGGTTTTGTAGTCCCTATGGATAGGCAATTGACAATTGCCGTTTCTTCAACCATTTCTGGAGAAGGAAAGACTTTTACTGCGATTAATTTGGCTTCCATATATTCAATCAATAAAAAGAAGACAATTCTTGTGAGCTGCGATATGTTTAAGCCTTATGCTTTCCATGATTTTCAACTAAAATCAAAAGTGGGATTGTCCAATTACCTTTCTTTTCAGACAGAATCAATTTTTGAGGTAATCCAAAAAACCGTTTACGAAAATCTTGACATTATTGTCGCAGGTCCTGTACCTCCAAATCCCTCAGATTTATTGGCCTCTCAAAGGTTTGTTGAGCTTTTGAAAGAGTTGAAAAAGTTATATGATGTCGTTGTTTTGGACACGCCACCAGTAGGGCTTATCAGCCAATCCTTCGAGGTGATCAAACATGTTGATTTAATAGCGTATGTCCTAAGGTTTAATTTTAGCGAAAGTAACTTTGTAAATGATTTGAATGAAATCAAATCTAAAAAGGGTTTCCAACAGGTTTATGCAATCCTCAATGATGTTCCATCAAAAGAACTTGCCTATAAAGGCATGAACTATGGTTATTATGAAGAAAATTCTAACAAGTCTGACAAGAAAGGCAGTTTGATTGGAAGAGACAAAGCAGCCCTTTGAAAAAAGCCTATGATTGAAATTGACTGGAAGGAAATAAACTCCTTCCTTTTATTTCAATTTCTATGATTCACCCTGCAAGAAGAAATAATTTTCCTATGAAACCATTTTTCATTCTTATTGAATTGTTTATTCCCATTTTTGGGGCCTATATCATTTGGAAAAAGAAGGACTTGGCCATTGTTTACCTGCCTTTACTTTATTTTTGTAATGGACTGGTGGATAAAATGCTTCCGGCTACTATTAATTACCTGGTTTTTTTGGGTATGGTTGGTTATTTTGCAGCATTGAATTTAAAATTTCTAAAATCAAATATTTTTTCTATTTTACTTGTATTTTATTTTGTTCTTTTATTGCCCTACTCAAAAGATTTAAATAGGATTAGACCCGATTTTTTAGCGGCCATTATGCTTTTTATCTTGATACCTGTTATTGCAGAGGTATATAAAAAATATTCTAAAGATTTGATTTTCGAGGAATTGGCAAAATCATCTACTTTAATACTTATATTTTTTGTGGTGAATACAATTCTTTCCACCTTACTAAAATTTAATCCATTGTCGATGTATGGAATCACTTCTGGTATTCTTTATGGCAATGTATATTTAACCGATTTTAATATTCTTGTTTTTGCCTCATATTTAGTAATCAAGAAAGGAGTAAAGGATAAAAGTCCTATTCATCTAAGTATTTATTTAACCACTGTTTTTCTTGTGTTATTATCTTTCCGAAGGACTGCTATGGTTTTGACTATTTTAGGTACAATAATTGTCATGATTGACTTATTAAATTTTAAGCAAATCAAGGATTTTATAGTTTACGGTACAATTATTGCTCTAGTTAGTCTAGTAGTGATCTACTATACAGGATTTATTGATGTTTTTTGGGAGAGGTATCAATTGAGGAACCTAGAGGAAAGAGCTTTGGGTGAGGAAAAAAGGTTGATGGAATTGGAATTAATGTATAAGGATTTTTTCGTTTATTTTGATTATAGTCCTTGGTTTGGTTACGAATTGTTTGATTATAGGGGGCCAAATTATGGAAAGGGGATTTTTGGTGATGACAGGCCATTACATTCTGATTATGCTACGATTGCACACAGCTCGGGTTTAATAGGTCTTTTCTTGTATTTAGCTCTTGTGTCTTTAGCAATTTTTTCAATCTGGCGAAGGACAAAAACCAGGAATGACTATTTGCAATTTATTTTTTGTTTGCTAGCCTTCGGCGTTTTTTTTGTCACAGGTAGGTATACAGGTATTTCATTTATGTTAATGATGTTTTTGCTTTGGTTTCTTCCATTAGGGAGGAATGTTTTATCAGTGAAGTGGGAAAAGGCTGAAATAAAACAAAATGAAGTTTGATCTATTTTAGAATAGAAAAATTTTTATGTGTATCCGCTTCATTGCACGTAAGGAGGAACAGCCGCAATAACCATTCTATCAAACAACTTTTCGCCAAAATATCTTCGGTTTAGAATATATACGAATTCGTTGAGGTAGTTCTGTAAATATTTATACGTGATCATATGGTGGATTCCTAGAAGCTTCTTCTTAAGGTTACTGATTCCTTTGTGCACCCATTTGAGGGTTTCATTAACACTTACTTTATCAGAAATCACCACAAAATGCGTGTCCACTATATCTGAAATATCGACGTAGGCTGTGTTTTTGTCTGTGAACAGTACGATGTCTCCCCCTGCATTCTTCTTGATGAATTTGTTCACATGCTCTGCATCGATTTTGCCAAGAACCTCCATTTTATAATATCCGCATGCCCTGCTTTTCTTACCCGTATCAGGGTTTTCAAGTGGGACGGATTCTACGGCTACCGCAACATTTGCCTGTCTCTGGCTTCCTT
>Ga0209591_10006885_pt1 | contig 12565 bp, 8 predicted proteins | sample MAT01_FD_187207 | JGI IMG/M metagenome (GOLD analysis project Ga0209591, IMG submission 187207) | Freshwater microbial communities from Lake Fryxell liftoff mats and glacier meltwater in Antarctica - MAT-01 (SPAdes) (version 2) | ecosystem: Environmental > Aquatic > Freshwater > Ice > Liftoff...
ATGCCGGTAAGTCGCTGGCCTTGGCGAATCGAGTCCGGTAGTTCCGTACCGGAGAGCTTGGTGAGGCCCGGCTTGTAATCGAACAGATCGAGTTGCGAAGGGCCGCCGTGTTGGAAGAGGTAGATGACGCGCTTGGCCTTGGGCGCGAAGTTGGGGAAGGTGTCGGCGCTCAAAAGCGATTGGAGCGCCATGGCGCCCAGACCTTGGGCGGATCGGCTGAGGAGGGTACGGCGGTTCATTCCTTGGTCACCGCTTCGTCGAGATTCAGCAGCAGATTGCCGATGGCGGCGTAGGCGGCCAATTCCTGCGGCTTCCAGGCGGGGTCACGCTTGTGCAAGCCCTGATTCAGGTAGGGCGCGGCTCGGTCGCTGCTGAAGTAATCGAGGTGATACTGCAGGCTATCTTTCAGTACGCGAGACTCAACTGGTGAAGGCCGACGTCCGGTGACCAGCCGGAAGCCATAGGCCAGAGGATTGGCGCCACCTTCCTTCAGCATGCGCTCGCCCAACAGCCGGCCCGCTTCGAGGAACGTGACGTCGTTCATCAGGTTCAGCGCCTGCAGCGGCGTGTTGGTGCGAGATTCGCGCACCGTGCAGCTTTCATGATTGGCGGCGTCGAAGTTCACCATCATCGGCGGCGCGATGGTGCGCTTCCAGAAGGTGTACAGGCCGCGGCGATAGAGGTCCTGGCCGGTGCTTTCGACATAGTCCATGTCCTGCATGGAGATCTCTTTCCAGAGCCCGGCGGGTTGGTAGGGCTTCACCGACGGGCCGCCGAGCGATTCATGTAGCAGGCCGCTTGAGTGCAGGGCGGCGTCGCGGATCATCTCGGGGGCCAGGCGAACGCGCGGTCCGCGGGCGAGCAGGCGATTGTCGGGATCGCGTTCGAGCAGTTCGGGCGTGGTCTTCGACGATTGCCGATAGGTGGCGCTCGAGAGGATCAGTTTTTGCAAGGCCTTCACGTCCCAACCCGAGCGCACGAACTCGAGCGCCAGCCAATCGAGCAACTCGGGGTGCGACGGCCAATCGCCTTGCGTGCCGAAGTCTTCCACCGTCTTCACCAGGCCGGTGCCGAAGTACATCTGCCAGAAGCGATTCACGGTGACGCGGGCGAGCAGCGGATTCTCGGGCGCTGTGATCCAGCGTGCCAGGCCGAGCCGGTTATTCGGCAAGCCCGCGGGCATCGGCGGCAGGATCGCCGGCAGGCCCGGCGTCACGGCCTCGCCCAGCTTATCGTAGGCGCCGCGCAGCAGGATGTGGGTCTGCTTTGGCGCGCTGTCGGCCATCACCATTACGGTGGGGAAGGTGCGTGCGAAGCGCTCTTTCTGGTCGATCAAGCCTTGCAGCTTGCGCCAGATATCGCCAGAGGGACTGTGCGCGGATTCGAGGTAAGCGGCTCGTGCGAACTCCGGCCGGGTCACTCCCGCCAGCGCCGCCACCTGATCCGGCGGCAATACGCGGCTGTAGACACGCGCCTCATGGATCTCGCCCTTGAACTGGTTGGCCGGCCCGCCGCCGGCGCCCACCCGAAGCGGCTCTTTGAAGACGGCACCTGCGTTGACGAACGGGCGATAGAGCGTGTCCTGGCTCACCTTTGTCGCTTGTGGCTCGCCGTCGATATAGATTGTGACCCCCGCGGCGGCGACTCGGCCATCGTAGGTCACCGCCACCGCGTATTCGCGCCCCGGCTCGAGTTGGCGCTCCGTATCGACGCGGATGGCGTCGTTCACGTAATTGCTGGTGATATGGACGTGCACGCGGCCGTCCTGGATGTAAACGCCATAGCCTCTGCCTTGGGGCCGATCCGTCATTTTGGTGACCAACGCGCCGTTCGCGGCCTTGATGCGCGTGGCGATCGTGAAGTGGTCGCGGATGTCGAAGGCGCCCGCCTGCGGATTGGCGGAGGGCTCGCCTGGCTGCCACGCGAAGTCGAGCCCCACCGTGGGCACCCATCGCGTCGGCACCGCTTGCTTCTGTGCGGTTACAATCTGCGCTTCTTCGCGTCGCAACGCCTCGCGCTCGGCGGCGATGGCGGCTTCGCGCTTCACCAACTCGGCCTGCTGCGCTGCCGTCGGCGCAGCGACGTAGGGCGGGGAATTGCCGTACTTCATCGCGCGCCCATTCTCCGGCACGTTGTTGAAGTAGGAGAAGAACTGGTAGAACTCTTTCTGCGTCAATGGATCGTACTTGTGGTTATGGCAGCGGGCGCAACCGAGCGTTAGGCCGAGGAAGACGGTGCTCGTCGTCTCCACGCGGTCCACCACATATTCGACGGCGTACTCTTCGGGCACGATGCCGTCTTCGGTGTTACCGCGATGGTTGCGGTTGAAGCCGGTGGCGATACGCTGGCTGAGCGTCGCTTGCGGCAACAAGTCGCCGGCGATTTGCTCGAGGGCAAATTGGTCGAAGCGCTGGTTCCGGTTAAAGGCTTCGATCACCCAATCGCGCCAACGCCACATCTGGCGCTCGCCATCGAACTGATAGCCATTGGTGTCGGCATAGCGCGCCGCATCGAGCCAGCGAGCGGCCATGCGCTCGCCATAGCGTGGCGAGGCGAGCAGACGGTCCAGGGCATGTCCGTAGGCTTGGGGCGATTTGTCCTTCAAGAACCTGTCGATTTCCTCGGGCGCAGGCGGCAGGCCCGTCAGGTCGAAGGTGGCGCGACGTAGCCATGTTTCTGGGGCGGCTGCCGGCGACGGAGTCACCTTCGCGCGATCCAGCCTCGCGAGCACAAAATGGTCAACCGGATTGCGCGGCCACTTGGAGGTCACGACTGGCGGCGACTGCGGCTTTGGGGCCAGGAAGGCCCAATGCGCCTGCCATATCGCGCCCTCGGTGATCCACTGTCGCAACGTGGCGACTTCGGCATCGGTTACCGTATGGCCGGTGATCGCCGGCGGCATGCGCCGCGCGGGCTGCGGGGCCCGCACGCGGCGAATCAATTCGCTCTCCTCGGGACTGCCAGGCTTGATCGCAAACTTGCCCCGCCGCTCGGCCTTCGCTTCGGCTTCCACATCCAGCCGCAACGGGATGCCCTTGGCCTTTGCATCCGGCCCATGGCAGGCGAAACACTTGTCCGAAAGGATGGGCCGGACATCGCGATTGAATTCCACCTTTTGGGCGAAAGCCGAAATTGCCAACGTTAGGGCCAGAACCATTCTCATCACTCTCTATTCGTATCGCAGTTTCGCCCGGGGCGCAGGATACCGCAAAAGTTACAAAAACGTAAATTGTAGGAAATGTTTACGCTTCACCAAAAACACAGTAAGATGTAAGGAAGAAAGTGACCTTCAGCATGTTCCGCCGATTGCCCTCCCTCCGTCGTTTCGCCGCTCTCCTCGGCCAAAGTCTTTGCCTCTTCGCATTCTTTTCCTTGCCCCTTCCCGCGCAGGATGTGCTGACTAACCAAGGCGTGATCAAAATGGTTGATGCTGGTTTGAGCGAAGACCTGATCCTCAATGTGGTGAAGCAGCAAAGTAGCGGTTTTTCCATGTCCTCGAACGACCTCGTGGAACTCAAACGCGCCAACGTCAGCGAGCGCATCATCGCGGCGATGATGGCCAAAGCGCTCGGTCCGCCGCCCTCCGCTAAACCCGAAGCCGCTAAGCCCAAGCCCCCGCCGAGCGAGAGCGGGGTGTACTACAAAAAGGGCGACGGTTGGTCCGAAGTGCTTTCGGAAGAGATCGCCTGGAGTAGCGCCGGCATGGTGAATAGCGTGCGCAACGTGGCCAGCGTCGGGCTGCTGAAGCGCGACGTGAGTGGCATCATCGCCCAGCAATCCAGCCGGTCGATGTTGACCTCGCCTTTCGACTTGGTTATTGTGCCCCACGCCGGCGTTGATATTCATAGCTTCCTCCTCGTTCCGCTCAAGCGCGTGAAAGGCCGCCGCGAGATCGAGGTCGGCCCGCCCAAGAAGGGCGAAGCCAACAAACGGGCGATTCCTTTTGGCGTCGAGAAGGTAGGCAATAACCAGTTCCGGCTCTACTTCCCGACGCCGCTCGCTCCCGGCGAATACGGCATCCTGCCGCTGAATCAGATCGCCACCGAGAACGGCGTGAACGCGGCGCCGAGTGGCCGTGTTTATACGTTCCGGGTTCTGCTCTAGTAGAAGGTGATGCCTCGTTGCTTTTGTCTCGCCTTCGCCTCGCTGCTCCTGGCCTCGCAAACCAACGTTGACCCTACCACCCGTCTGTGGCAACACCGCAATTTGGGCAAAGCCTTCTACGAAAACCCCACCACCCAAAGCGAGTGCGTGGGCGAGTTCAAAAAAGCGCTCGACCTCGAGCCTACGTCGATCCGCGAAAAGCTCAACTACGGACTTGCACTTCTCCGCGCCGCTAACAATCCCGATGGGCTCAAGCTGCTCGACGAAGTCCAACGGCTTGACCCGAAGCTGCCCCACACCTGGTTCAACCTCGGCATCCACTGGAAGAAGCAAGGCGATAGCGACCGCGCGGTGCCCCAGTTCCAGCAGATGGTGAAGCTGGTTCCGGCCGAGCCTAAGGGCTGGTACAACCTGGGCGCTTCCCTGAAGCTGGCTGGCCGTGCCGACGAGGCTTTGTCCGCCTTTGAGCGCGCCGCCCAGTTGGACCCCAACCTCGCCGCTGCCCGCTTCCAGCTCTACAACGGCTATCGAGCCGCTGGCCGTATGCCCGACGCGCAGAAGCAACTCGCCGAGTTCCAACGCCTGAAGAAAGCCTCAGAAGGCGCGGCCATCGGTGAGGACGTCGACTGGTGCGACTACGCCGAGATTTACGATCCCCAGCCCGTGGTGGCCGACGTCGCTATCACGCCCGTCTACAGGGATCAGATCTTGCCCGGCGCCGCTACGTCGGTGATGGCAGTGCTCGACTCCCGCGGACTCGGCCGTTCGGATCTGCTGGTCGCCACTGGCACCGCCCTGCGCCTCCATCGCTTCGGTCTGCCTCCGCTCGACATTGCCCCTGCTACCGGCGTCAGCACGCTGGCCCCCGCCGACTATAACAACGACGGCCTGCCCGACGTCCTGGCGCTCACCGGCGCCGGCCCTAAGCTCCTGCGCAACACTCGCACGGGCTTTGTCCCCGTGGCCGTCAAGTGGCCCGCGGGCAACTTCCGCGCGGCGCTATGGGTTGACTTCGACCATGACTACGACCTTGACCTAATCCTCTTCGGTGACCTGCAGGTGCTCCTGCGCAATGAGGGCGTCGCCGGCTTTGCGCCGCATGCCTTCCCGTTTGAGGGCACGCCCGTCCGCTCCGCCGAGTTCGTCCGCCTGCGCCCCGATAGCCGCGCCTTCGATATCCTCACGGTGACCCACGCCGGCGAAACCATCGTCTACGAAGATCAGCTCGGCGGCGTGTACAAGGCGGTGAAGCATCCGGAAATGAAGGCTGCAGTGGCAGGGATCACAGCCGACTTCAATCAGGACGGCCGCCCGGACACCGCTGACGCGGTTGACGGCAAAGCTCGCCTGCGTTTGAATACCTTGGGCAAAAACTGGATCCGCGTCCAACTCGAAGGGGTCCGCAATCCCAAGCTCGCCCCCGATGCCTGGGTGGAGGTGAAGGCCGGTACGCTCTATCGCCGCGCGCGCTACCAGGGCGTCCCCTTGCTCTTCAGCCTTGGCGCAGCCACCGAAGCCGACACCGTTCGCGTCACTTGGCCCAATGGCCTCATCCAGAACGAAACCCGTCAGAAGGCCAATGCCAGCTATCGCTACAAAGAAGCCCAGCGCCTGTCCGGCTCCTGCCCAATTATCTGGATTTGGAATGGCGAGGGCTTTGAATACGTCACCGACGTCCTGGGCGTGGCGCCCTTGGGCGCTGCCGCTGGTGATGGCACTTACTTCGCCGCTGACCATGACGAGTATGTTCAACTTCCCGCTTCCATGCTGGCGCGCGACGGCCACTTCGAGGTCCGGCTCACCGAAGAGCTCAGTGAGGCCGCCTATATCGACCAGATCTCGCTGCTCGCCGTCGACCATGCCGCAAACGAAGACCTCTACACCAGCGAAAAGTGGAAGGCGCCGCCCTTCGACGATCTGAAGCTCTACGGTGTGCGCCAATACCAGGCCTTGCGCAAAGCCGTCGATCAGGATGGCGCCGACGTCACCGCCAAGCTCGCCGCGCGCGACCTTACCTATCCCGATGGCTTCCGCCGCTCGATGTCCGGAATTGCCGAGCGACATACGCTTTCGCTCGACTTCGCCGTCGCCCCCGATGACTCGCTGCTGATCCTGCATGGGTGGGTCGATTGGGCCGATGGCTCCACCTTCCTCCAAGCCGCCCAGGAAGGCCAAGGCGGCCTCGTCGCGCCGCAACTCCAGGTGAAGGATGCCGGCGGCCAATGGGTTACCGTGGTCGAGGATATGGGCATGCCGGCCGGTAAGCCCAAGACGATCGCCGTCGAGATGCGTGGCTTATGGCGCTCGTCCTCCCGCGAAGTGCGCATCGTCACGAACCTATGCGTCTATTGGGACCAAGTCCGCTTAGGCATCGCCTATCGTGTGCTTACCGCGGTGCCCGAACCCCTCAGCCTCGCCGATGCCACGCTGCACTTCCGCGGCTTTTCGCCCTCCTACATTCATCCGACGCGCAAGCAACCCGAGCGCTTCAGCTACGCGAGCGCCACGCCGACTTCGCTCTGGAATCCCACGCCCGGCCTTTACACGCGCTACGGTTCCGTCGCTTCCTTGCTGAAAGCCGTCGATGACCGGCTTACCGTAATGGGTTCCGGCGACGAGATCCGCCTCCGCTTCACTGCGCCCACGGCCGCAGGACATCGCAGCTATCTCTTAAAGGTCGACGGCTGGGCCAAAGATCGTGATGCCAACACTTCCAACGGCCAGACCGTCCAGCCCTTGCCATTCCACCGCATGTCCGGCTATCCGCTTCGTGAAGGTGAGAAGCACCCCGACCCCGCCTACGAGCTTGACTACAACACCCGCCCCGCCCTCCGCTTACTTCGCCCCTTGCGATAAGTGGAGCCCAGAGTGACGAAACGAACCCGGGACTTGTTGATTCTATTAAATGACCTACATCGCCGCATCGCCATCTAAACTCCGCCACAAATACCAACACGCCACGGTCGCATAAGGCCGCCAAGGCCGCGCGATGTGTTCCATCCGCTCCGGCGTCGGCGGCTCTGCTAGCCCATAAGCCCGTCGCATCGCGTTGCGAATCCCCAAGTCCCCCACGGGCAGGACGTCCGGACGCCGCAGGGCAAACATCAGGAACATCTGTGCCGTCCACTCGCCCACGCCCTTCACCTGCGTCAGGTGCGCAATCACTGCCGCATCGTCCAGCTCCGGCAGATCCTGAAACCGCACCACGCCGGACCGCGTCTTCTCTGCCAGATCCAGGATGTACTTGGACTTCTGCCCGGAGAGCCCCAGCGGCCTCAGCTCTTCCGGACTCTTGGTGGCCAGATGGTCGGGCGTGATCGCGTCCACCGCCTCCCGCAGACGGCCGTAGATGGTGCCCGCGGCCTTACCGCTCAGTTGTTGATAGACGATGGAGCGCACCAGAGCTTCAAAGGTCGGCTCCTTGTATTGCAGCCGACAGGGCCCAACGCGGTCGATGATGGCCGCCAGAATGGGATCAGAGGTACGAAGATGGTTGAGCGCTTTCCGCATCGTTTGTGGGACCCTCAAAGGAGTATGACACGCCGTCAATTGCTGGCTGCCACCGCGGCCACTCCCTTACTGGCTCAGGATCCGGGTTCCGTGATTCGGGTGGACGTCGAGTTGGTGAACGTCACCTTTTCCGTGCGCGACAAACGCGGTGCCCTCGTTCCGACCCTGGTCAAGCCGGATTTCGAGGTCTACGAAGATGGCAAGAAGCAGGAGATTCGCTCCTTCTCCAAAGAAGGCGACCTGCCGCTCACCATCGGTCTGCTGGTCGACGTCAGCCCCAGCCAGGAGCGTCTCATCGATATCGAGCGCCGCGCCGCCGCCGCCTTCTTCCGTCAGGTACTCAAGAACAAGGACATGGCGTTCGTCATCAGCTTTGGCGGCGAAGCCGAGCTCCTGCAGGACCTTACCAGTTCCCCCAAGCTTCTCACCCAGTCGCTCGACCTCCTGCGCGTCAACGCCTCGGTGTCCTCGCCCATTGGCCAAGGTCCGGTCCCCACGACGCAGCGCGGCACCATCATGTTCGATGCGGTCTACTTGGCCGCCGACGAAAAGCTTCGTGGCGAGGTGGGCCGCAAAGTCGTCCTGTTGATCACCGACGGCGTCGACATGGGCAGCCGCAAGAAACGTGAGCAGGCCATTGAAGCCGCCCATCGCTCGGACGCCATCATCTACGGCATTTACTACTTCGATCGCGCCGCCTACGGCTATCACATGTACGGGGTGAGCGATGGCGACCTGCGCAAGATGTCCGAAGATACGGGCGGGCGCGTCTTCCGCGTGGAAGGCCGCACCACGCTCGACGAGGTCTTCAAACAACTCGAAGACGAGATGCGCAACCAGTACACCCTCAGCTACTCGTCCACCAATCCCAACCGCGACGGTGGCTTCCGCAAATTAGAGATCAAGTCCAAAAACAAAGAGCTCAAGGTCCAAGCGCGCCGGGGATACTTCTCCTCCCGCACCTAGCCCGCCACGTCAGCGGTGGGGTCGGTGCTATTGTAGCCCACGGCGTTAGCCGGGAGACACCCGTCTAGCCGAAAACGAAAAAGGAGGCCGCGCCCCGCCACAGAGCGCGGCCTCTAAGGAACCCACGCACACGCCCCGTCCCGAGGGCGCATGTGTGAGGAGTGACACGCTGCCCAGCGCGTCAACTCGAAAAAACAGGGCCAGGCCACCACGCCCGCGCCTTCTGTTTTCTCTAACTCAATCATTCCACACCCGACCCTAATTTTAGCCCCCCAGGTTTTACGTATCTATATGAAAATAATGGCTTTATAATTTTTAAAATTGCAGTGAACGCACTTTCGCCCGCCTGCTAAACTAAAAGGCGCATGCCTGCCCGCTTGGCGATCCTCGCCGCCGCCTTCCTATTCTCCACCGGTGGCGCCGCCATTAAAGCCGTCTCGCTCACCGCCTGGCAGATCGCTTCGTACCGCTCACTCGTCGCCGCCGTCGTACTCCTCGCCCTACTCCCCGCCGCGCGACGCGGTTGGGGCCTGCGCATGGTGCCCGTCGGCATCGCCTACGCCGCCACGCTGGTGTTCTTCGTTCTGGCTACCAAACTCACCACCTCGGCCAACGCCATCTTCCTCCAAGCGACCGCGCCCTTGTACCTGCTTTTTATCGCCCCCTGGTGGCTCGGCGAACGCTGGCGCGGGCGTGACCTGCCGGTGGCCGCCGCCATCGCGCTTGGTATGGCCTTCTTCTTTATCGGCCAGGAACCCAACGCCCTCACCGCCCCGAATCCCTGGCTCGGCAACCTCTGCGGTGCCGCCAGCGGACTCACCTGGGCCCTCGTCGTCGCCGGCCTCCGCTCGCTCAACCGCACCGGCGTCCCCGGCGGCTACGCCACCGCCGCCATGGGCAACCTCTTCGCCTTTGCCTTCGCCTTCTGGCCCTCCCTCCCTATCCCCGCCTTCTCCCTTGCCGATATCTCGGTCCTGCTCTACCTGGGCATTTTCCAAATCGGCCTCAGTTATTACCTCCTCAACCGTGGACTCTCTCACGTCCCCGCCTTCGAAGCCAGCGTCCTCATCCTCCTTGAGCCAGCACTCAACCCCCTCTGGACCTACCTCTTCCACGGCGAAGAGCCCTCCCGCCTCGCCCTCCTCGGCGGCCTCATCATCTGCACCGCCACGTTATTCCAAAGCTGGCTCGCCCGCCCATCCCGCCCCCAATGACCGTCGACTCCACGACCAGGCGGCCAGGCGCTTTTGCTCGCGTGCTCCGCACATTTTCCGGTAGATGGGGTCCGAGCGAGAAGCGGAGAGAAAGATCCAGCGAAGTGATTCGGGAAGGGCTGCGATTGCTCCGCGAGCGCGACCAGCGCGTGGAAGCTCTCCGCCGCGATGTTCGGGCCGGCTTTGAGGCGGTGGAGCGCGGAGAGTTTTCCGTTACCGATGAGAGCAACATTCAGGAACTCGCCGAACGAATCAAAACCCATGGCCGCAAATGTTTGGCGGAAGAAGAGCTGAAACCCGGCACCAGATGACATCCCGACGCCGGACGCCGTCGAGACAAACTGAAACTAGGTGTGCGCAGCTTCCCCGTGGAAAACTACGTGATTTAGTCCCGGGTACGGGGACCGCACCTGGTGGTTTCTCGCGTCATTCACGGAATGCGGGATCAGAAGGCTTAGCCAATCGTGAAACGAAGTCGCGGCGCGCCCCCAGATGCACACAAATCAAACCCGCATTCGGAAGGCCTTGCTACCCTGAGGGAAGTGCGCGATAGCTACGAGCGGTGGACTCTGACCACCATGACCGCCGCTGCCTTTATGTTGGCCCATCAGGTGGCCGGCAAGGCGGCTCGAGACGCCCTGTTTCTGGCGCACTATACGCCGCAGGATTTGCCCAGGATGGTGATCTGCGCCGCCACCGTGGCCATTGCGCTTAGCTTTCTTTTTGCGCGGGTGTTGGCGAGCGCCGGCCCGCGCGTCACGGTGCCCGTCACCTTCCTGGTGAGCGCCATCCTGCATTTGGCCGAGTGGGCGATGCTGCCCGTGGTGCCCGAGATCGCGGTGATCGGCATCTATCTGCACATCGTCGGGCTGGGCGCCATCCTGCTCTCCGGCTTCTGGGCCTTGGCCAGCGAACTCTTCGACCCGCGGGAAGCCAAAGTGCGCTTCGGGCGCATCGCCGGCATGGGCACCGCGGGCGGTATCGCCGGTGGCTTGCTCGCCGAACGGACGGCGGCTTGGTTTTCTCCGCCGGCCGTCCTGCTGCTGTTGGCGGCGTGCCATTTGGCGGTGGCGGTGGCCCTGATTCTGCTGCGCGGCGAAGGGGAGCAGGAGGCGCGCCAGCCGGCGGAAGCGTTGCCTTCAAAACGGGAAGTGTTCGCCCGTGCGCCGTTTCTGTGGAGCTTGGCGGTGTTGGTGCTGGTGGGTACGACTTCGGCGGCGATGCTCGACTATCTGTTCAAGTCCGGCGCGGTGCAACAGTTCGGTGGCCGGTCGCCGGCCTTGTTGCGATACTTTGCCCTTTTCTACACCGGGGCGCAGGTGTTGACGTTCCTGGTGCAGGTGGGCTTGAGCCGGCTATCGCTCGAGAAATTGGGCTTGGCGCGCACGGTGGGCAGCCTGCCGTTTGCCGTGGGTGCCGGAAGCGTGCTGGCCCTCTTTCTGCCGATGTTTTCGGCGATCGCCAGTGTCCGTGCGATCGAGTTAATCCTGCGCGGTTCGCTTTTCCGCGCGGGCTACGAGATCTTCTACACGCCGATCGCGCCGCGCGACAAACGTTCGGTGAAAGTGCTGATCGACGTGGGCTGCGACCGGTTGGGCGACGCCGTTGGCGCGGGCATCGTGCAGTTTGCGATCTGGATTGGGCCGGCGCTCGCCCGTACGGAGTTACTGGCGGCCACGATCCTGCTGGCCGTGCTGGCCGGCACCATCGCCAGTTGGCTCGACAAAGCGTATCGCCTGGTGCTGGAACGCGGTTTGATCGACCGGGCGGTGGAACTTGACCTCGCCGACATTCATGACTCCACCACCATGTCGATCGTCTTGCGGACCGCCCTTCCCGCGCCGGGAGGGGCCACGAAGCGGCTGGAGATTCCGTTGGCACGTCCGGCGGCGGCCCAGGATCCTGGGTCCGACATGCTCGCGAAACTACGTTCCGGCGACGCCGCCCTGGTGAAAGCCGTGCTGGCCGGGGGCATGATCAGCGACCCGCTGATCGTCCCGCAGTTGATCCGTCTGTTGGCCTGGGACGAAGTGAGCCCGCGGGTGCAACTGCATTTGACGGCCGCCATGCCCGCGATCACGGGGCAGCTCTCCGATGCCTTACTGGACGAGCAGGAGGACTTCGCTATTCGCCGCCGCATTCCGCGGCTGTTGGCCCGCGCGGACCAGTCGCCTCGCGCGGCCGCCGCCCTGGTGGAGGCGCTCGATGCCACGCGTTTCGAGGTCCGCTTTCAGAGCGGGCGGGCGCTCGATTCCATGCGCCAACGCAACCCGGCGCTGGCCATTCCCGAGTCGGCCATCTGGGCGGTGATCGAACGCGAACTCCACACCAACCGGCCCATCTGGCAGGGCTACCGGCTGTTGGACAAACGCGAATCCTCGGGCGACGAGGCGGAGGACCGCTTCAACTTCCTCGACGATCTGTTGCGCGAACGCTCGAACTTGAGCCTGGAACATGTCTTCTCACTGCTCGCTTTGGTGCTGCCTCGCGAACCCTTGAAGATCGCCTTCCGCGCCTTGCATACCGAGGACCGGCAGTTGCGCGGCCTGGCGCTCGAGTATCTGGAGAGCGTGCTGCCCGTGAGCGTACGCACCGGGCTGTGGGACGTGATTGAAGGCTCGCCCAGGCCCGAGAGTGACGCCGCCCCGCAAGAGGCGTTGGACCGTCTGATGCAATCGCAAGCGATGTTGCAGTTAAAGTTTTCTCGCGAGAAATTCCCCGCTTCCTGATCCGGGTAGGAATCTTTGGTGAGGGATCGGACATCTAACGGA
>Ga0209591_10006888_pt1 | contig 12564 bp, 7 predicted proteins | sample MAT01_FD_187207 | JGI IMG/M metagenome (GOLD analysis project Ga0209591, IMG submission 187207) | Freshwater microbial communities from Lake Fryxell liftoff mats and glacier meltwater in Antarctica - MAT-01 (SPAdes) (version 2) | ecosystem: Environmental > Aquatic > Freshwater > Ice > Liftoff...
GCACGCCCGGCACCTCCGCGAGCGACGACGCCACCTGCGATGACAACGACGACAACTGCGACGGCGAAGCCGACGAGGACTTCGTCGGCAGCTCGCACTGCGGCACCGGTGCTTGCCTCAACACTGGCACGCAAGTCTGCAAAGACGGCGTCGGAACCCCCTTCAAATCGGCACGGAGCTGATGCATACCTGCCGCCATGCCGCTGCTCTACCTTCCTAGCCAGACCTCGCTCTTTCTCTGGGAGGACGCCGCCGAAGACGCCGAGCTCGGGTCGCTCGGCTCGGGTGAACCCCACCGCGAGACCATCGCCACACCCACCGGGGTCTGCGTGGTCGATGGCCTGGCCCTCCCCCTGCTCATCACCGCGAGCCGCCTCGCGACTGTCCCGGCCCAGATCTGCTCGTCCCTGCCGGCCTCGTGGGCCACCTGGGTCCTCGCTTCCAAGCTCGCCCTCGAGCTCGTCGCCCGCGAGCGCGTCGTCCCGACCCTGACCCGTGCCAACGCCCGCATCGAGGCCCGCTGGGCCGCAGCCCTCTCCGCCACCGAAGACCTCACGCGCGTCGCCGCCATCGCGCGCAGCATGCCGCCCGGCGCCCACGCCCTCCCGCTCACCCCACCGCAGACCTCGCGCGCGCTCGCCGTCTGGTCTCCCGACGCGCTCTTGCGCGCCTTCCTCGACGCCACCGTCGACGCTCTGCTCCGAGCCTCCGGCGCCGAACCGGCGCTCACCCCCACGCCGCGTGCACCGGTCCCTCGCTCACGTTCACGCGCCACCGTGCCCAACGCCCTGGACCAGGCTGCCTGGCCCGCCCGCTGGCGCGCCGCCCTGACGCAAGCCGACCCCACCTTCGAACCCACCGGCTTTCAGGAGCGCTCGGTCTTCGACACCGTCACCCGCTGGGCCGAGCCCGCGCTCGCCGCCCACGACCGCCTGCGCGCCTGCTTCCGGCTCGAGGTCCCGCTCGCCGACGGCGAAACCTTCACCCTGCGCTTCCTGCTCCAACCACCCGACGACCCGAGCCTGCTCGTCCTCGCGACCGAGGTCTGGCAGTCCGGCCGCGGCCTGAAGGCCCTCGGCCGCGCCTTCAAGGACCCGCAGGAGTCGCTGCTCGCCTCGCTCTCCCGCGCCGCCCGCCTCTTCCCCGCGATCGCCCGCTCGCTCGCCGAGGCCCGCCCCGACGCCCTCGCTTTGGACCCGGCCGAGGCCTGGTCCTTCCTCGAAGAGGGCGCCGCCGCCCTCTCCGACGCGGGCTTCGCGGTCATCGTCCCAGGCGAGCTCACCGCTGCCGGCCAGCGCCGCCTGAAGCTCCGCATGCGCGTTGGCAACCCCTCCAAGAGCCGCGTCGCCGGGGTCGCGACCAGCGCCGGGCTCTCGCTCGACTCGCTCGTCAACGTGGACTGGGAGGCGGTCATCGGCGACGAGACCCTCACTGCGCGCGAGCTCGCCGCCCTCGCCAAACACAAGGCCCCGCTCGTCCGCTTCCGCGGCGAGTGGGTCGCCATCGACCCACGCGAGCTCCCCGACATCCAGCGACGCATCGCCGCCGGCCCCAAGACGCTGACGCTCAGCCAAGCCGTGATGGCCGCCCTCGCCGGCGACGTCACCGAGAACGGCCACACTTTTGCCGTCACCCCGACCGGCACGCTCGCGACCCTGCTCGACCGCCTCAGCCCCGGCGGTCGCTCCGACCGCTTGGCCCCCGTTGCCCTCAACGCCACACTCCGCCCCTATCAGCTCCGCGGCCTCGACTGGCTCTCGACCATGGCCTCCCTCGGGCTTGGAGCCTGCCTCGCCGACGACATGGGCCTTGGCAAGACCATCCAGTTCCTCGCTTTCCTCCTGCGCCGCGTCGAGGACGCCGCCAATCATAGCGGCCACACCGGCCACCCTGACGACCAGCGCCCCACCCTGCTGGTCGCCCCGACCTCGGTCATCGGCAACTGGCAACGCGAGGTCGAGCGCTTCGCCCCCTCGCTCCAGGTCGTCCAGCACTACGGCCCGGCGCGCGCCACCACCCCACGCCAATTCCCCCGCTCTTCCAACGCCCTCATCCTGACGACCTATGGCCTCCTGCGCCGCGACGCCGACCTGCTGACCAAGGTCGACTTCGCGACGGTGGCGCTCGACGAGGCCCAGAACATCAAGAACGCCGCCTCGATCACGGCCCGCGTCGCCCGCGCGCTCAGCGCGACCCACCGCTTCGCCTTGACCGGCACCCCGGTCGAGAACCGTCTCGCCGAGCTCTGGTCCATCCTCGAGTTTGCCAACCCCGGCCTGCTCGGTCCGCTCGAGAGCTTCCGCAAGACCTACGCCATCCCCATCGAGCGCTTCGGCGACGACCACGCCGCCCTTCGCCTGCGCAAGGTCTCGAGCCCATTCATCCTGCGCCGCCTGAAGAGCGACCCGCTCATCATCGACGACCTGCCCGCCAAGCACGAGATGAAGGTCCTCTGCACGCTCACGCGCGAACAGGTCAGCCTCTACAAAGCCGTCGTCGACGAGGAGCTCCGTCGCATCGCCGAGTCCGACGGCATCGAGCGCCGCGGGCGGGTGCTGGCGCTCCTCACCTTTACCAAACAGATCTGCAACCACCCCGCCCAGTACCTCACCGACAGCGGACCTCTCGACAAGCGCTCCGGCAAGCTCACCCGCCTCACCGAGATGCTCGAGGAGACCCTCTCGGTCGGCGACCGCTCGCTCGTCTTCACCCAGTTCCGCGAGATGGGCGACCGCCTCGTCAAGCACCTCGCCGCGACGTTCGGCGTCGAGGTCGCCTTCCTCCACGGCGGCACCTCGAAGAAGGCGCGCGACGAGCTCGTGCGCCGCTTCCAGCAGGAGCGCGATGGCCCATCCATCTTCGTGCTGTCCCTCAAGGCGGGCGGCACCGGCCTCAACCTGACCGCCGCCAACCACGTCTTCCACTATGACCGCTGGTGGAACCCGGCCGTCGAGGACCAGGCCACCGACCGCGCCTATCGCATCGGCCAGAAGCGCTCGGTCCAGGTCCACAAGTTCGTCTGCGCGGGCACGGTCGAAGACCGCATCGACCAACTGCTCACCCACAAGCGCGAGCTCGCATCCAAGGTCGTCGGCACGGGCGAACAATGGATCACCGAGCTCGGCGCGAGCGAGCTGCGCGACCTCTTCGCGCTGTCCGACAGCGCGCTCTCCGACGACGATGACGAGGCCGCCATCCCCTCGACCCCACGCAAGAAATCACCGCCCAGACCGTCGAAGACCGCCCGCTACGGCCTCAAGGGGGCGACACCATGACGCGCCGCTCGAAGGATAACAGCTGGCAATCCAGCCGCTGGGGCTTCAGCTCCTTTTCGTCCGGACCCAAGTCCCCACCGCCGACGGACGGCATCAAGGTCGGCAAGGTCGGCAAGACCTGGTGGGGCGAGCGCTGGCTCGCGGCCCTGCGTGAGGTCCTCCAGGGCGACGACGGCCGCCTCTCACGGGGCGGGACCTACGCTCGCGCGGGTCGGGTCAGCGCTCTCACCATCGCCCACGGCCAGGTCACGGCCAAGGTCACCGGCTCGCGCCCGACCCCTTACAAGATCACGATCGTGTTCTCGCAGCTCAGCGCGGCGTCCTGGAACAACGTCATCGCCGAGCTCGCCAAGCGCGCCGAATACGCCGCCGAGCTCTTGTCGGGCGCCATGCCCAAAGAGATCGACACGGCCTTCCGCGCTGCCGGCGCAAGCCTCTTCCCCGCGACCCGCGCCGACCTGAAAGCCGACTGCTCGTGCCCCGATTGGGGCGACCCATGCAAACACGTCGCGGCCGTTCACCACGTGCTCGGCGACGCCTTCGAGAAGGACCCCTTCCTCGTCTTCGAGCTCCGCGGACGGACCCGCGACCAGGTTCTCGCCGCTCTGCGCACCGCTCGCGGCGCCAGCCCCGCCACGGCAGCGCTCTCGAAAACCAGGACAGCCTCGCGAACGAAGAAGTCCGCCACACCCGAGCCCACGCCCGACACCCCAGCCCGCAAGTCTCGCGCGAGAACCAGACCACGGTCGCCCGAGGCCACCCCACTGCATCCCGAGGTCACCGAGGTCGCGGAGGTCCCGTGGGTCCCGTGGTTGAAAGTCAGCCCCGATGACTACGAGCGCGCTCGCGCTCCCCTCCCCGCACTGCACTTCTCGTTCGACGCCCCGACGACTCACGGCGCCCTCTTGCGTCAGCTCGGCCAACCGACGACCTGGACGAGCGACACCGCGCTGACCGAGGCCGTGAGCCCCATCGTCCGGCGCGCAGCAGAGTATGCCCGCCGACTCGCGCTCTTCGACACGGCGCCTGGCGCCGAAGACGCGCCCACAACAACTCCGCCACCGCCCGCGCCCGCTTCGACTCGGGCTCGCAAGGCGCCATCGCGTCGCTGACTCGGCTGTCCCGACCCGGGGTCAGGCGGAGTCGCGACGATGCGTGCGCGCTCAGGAAGGCGAGTGGGTCGACGCCAGCTCGGTCGAGGTCGGCCCCATGACCCGCTCACACGACCGAACAACAGCCCGGGCATGTGAGCGCTGCCATCCTCGCAACAGTCGCTGGCGGCGCGTGACGGGTCGGGCGCGCAGTCGCACGCGCCGGTCGCTGAAGACGCCACCACCCTGGTTCAGATAAAAGCGCCGCGTGACGAGGTCGGTCGGAGGTCTCCACCGGGCTTGCCGACGGCGTGTCCTCCGGGCTCGGAGGTTCCCTCCCGTCAGCTGGACGGCGTGACTGTCCCGGTCGCAGCCTCCCACCTCGCACCCCGAGCCCGCCGTAGGCCCGGGTCGACCTTCCGACCGACCAACCTGGCCGCGTGACCGGGCCGCTTGGAGCTTCCGACCAGGGAGCCGGACTACCCAGGTCTGCCCATTCGCGCTACCAACGCCGTTAGAACGCGTTCCAGCGCGCTCCAGCGGCCCCTTCGAGCTGAGCCGGTCAGCCCGCCACCCAAGCCCGTCCAAGCCCGTCCACCCCTGGAGAGCCGTCATGTCCTCTGACCCTGCTGTTGCGCCCCTCGCCCGCGCGCCGCTCGTCGTCGAGGCGGTCACCCTCCCGGTCGTCAACGCCGCGCTCCAGCAGATGGACGTGCCCGTCGTGCGCGCGATCGCCATCGTCAATCCGAACGACGCGGAGATGGGCCCGCTGCGGATCAAGGTCGAACTCGACCCGCCGCTCGCGCCCCCGTGGGAGACGACCGTCCAGTTCATGCGCCCGGGCGAGGTCCTCGAGCTCGACGAGCGTCACATCACGCTGCGCTTCTCGGCCGAGCGCCTCGCCAACCAGCTCGAGGCCGAGCGCGCTGTCATCCGCGTCACCGTCGAGACCCCCGACGGCATCGTCGAGCGCTCGCTGCCTCTCCAAGTACAGGCCTACAACCAGTGGCTCGGCCTCGACCTGCACCCCGAGTCGCTCGCTTGCTTCGTGCAGCCCAACCACCCAGCGCTCGTGCCGCTCTTGCACGCCGCCCAGACCGTCCTCCTCCAGACGACCGGCGACTCCAGCCTGCAGGGCTACCAGTCCGGCCCCGAGCGCGCCGAGCGCATCGCCCGCGCCGTCTGGACCGCCGCCCAGTCGTTCGCCATCACCTACATCAATCCGCCGAGCTCATGGGGCGCGGGCCAGAAGATCCTCCTGCCCGACCAGGTCCTCGGCGACCGCATGGGCACCTGCCTCGACCTCACGGTCCTGCTCGCGACAGCGCTCGAGCGCGCTGGCCTGCACCCACTCCTCGTCGTCGTCCAAGGCCACGCCTTCCCGGGCGTCTTCCTCACCGGCGACGCGGCGCTCTCGGCCCCGGCCAGCGACGACGGGAGCGAAATCGGCAAGCACGTCGAGGCCGGTCGCGCGCTGGTCTTCGACTCGTCGGCGCTCGCCCAAGGCCGCTCCTTCACCGACGCCTGCGGCATCGCTCAGGTCCGCTACCTCGACCCCGCGACCTTCCAGCTCGCCATCGACGTCGCCCAGGCCCGCCTCGGGCAGACGGCGATCCTGCCGCTGCCGATCCGCACTTCCCACTACGCCGTCCCTCCGACCCTGCCCGGCGCGCTCGTCCTCCCGACCGTCCCGGAGGTCGCGTTCAGCGCCAGCTCACCGCGCATCGTCGCCGACCGCCCCTTCTCCAAGAGCGCCCCGCAGACCGCCGCCGAGCGCCGCATCGCACGCTGGAAGGGGCGCCTGCTCGACCTGTCGCTGCGTAACCCGCTGCTCAACTTCCGCCTCGACGGGCGCCGCAGCTTGCCGCTGCTCGTCGACGACATCGCCGCGCTCGAGGATGCCCTCGCCTCGCATGAGCCGTTCGCCTTCCAGCTCACCGAAGGCGGCGGTCTCCGGAGCGAGATCCTGTTCGAGCAGCGCACCGGCAAGTCGCTCCTGCGTGAGCAGGCGAAGGACCTCCTGAAGAAGAAGATCCTGGTGCCGGACCTGGCGGGCGCGGACGCCGCCAAGCGCATCGTCGACATGTACCGGCTCGGCCGCACGCTCGCGGAGGAGACCGGGCAGAACGGCGCCTGGCTGGCGCTGGGCTTCCTCGAGTGGTTCGAGACCCCGGCCGCCAAAGAGCCCCGCAGAGCCCCCATCATCCTCTTGCCGGTCGAGATCCAGCGCGGCTCGGTGCGCGACCCCTACCGCCTACGCCAGACCGACGACGAGCCGCGCATCAACTCGACGCTCCTGAAGAAGCTCGAGACCGACTTCCGCCTCGACGTGACCGGCTACGACGAGCTGCCCGAGGACGACCACGGGCTCGACGTGCAGGTCATCTTCGCGCGCTTCAAAAAGCTGCCGCCCGCGGTGAGCGCGGTGAAGGCGATGACGAGGGTGAAAGCGAGGGCGACTTGGGCCGGGCGCCCGGCGTCGAAGTAGCTCAAGGCGTAGCCCGCGAAGCCGAGCGCGGCGGTGGCGGCAGACGCGCTCTTGGCGCAGAGGAACATCCAGCCGGCGGTGAAGCCGAAGGCTGGGCTGAGGTAGCGGTAGCCGTAGGCGTAGGTGACGCCGCTGACCGGGTGGCTCGCGGCCAACGATGCGCTCGACAGTCCGTTGAAGGTGGCGACGACGGCGGCGAGCGCCACGGCCAGCAAGACGTCGGACCCGGCGATGCTCGCCGCGAGGCCGATGGAGACGAAGATGCCGGTGCCCAGGATGGAGCCGAGCCCCATGAAGACGGCGCCGGGCAGGCCGACGACTCGTTTGAGGGTGGACGCTGGGGCGAGGGGCTGGCTCAAGGGGCGACTCCAAAATACAAGGGCAGCAGGGGGCGTCGCGGCGAGGATACACGGGGGTCGTAACGGTGCCATATAAAGTCGATGCGAAACGCGCGCCGTCGGGACGCCTGCGCTTCCGAGACGTGGCGGGTCGGATTGGAGCGGCGGTCGTCCCGAAGGCCGTGTAATGAGCAGCGAGGCTGGGCGTGGCGCGCGGCTTCACCGTGAGCTTCAGGTGACAGGTAGGTCGCAGGTCGCGGTATAGGGTCGAGGGTGTATCGATGACCACGGAGGGCGCATGACTTCCCCATTTCTGGACCGGCCCGAGACCGACTGGATTGCATCCAACGCGCTGGCCTTTGTGATCTGGGACGGCTTCCCGGTGAGTCCAGGTCATATGCTGATTGTGCCAAAGCGCCTGGTTGCGACGTGGTTCGAAGCGACTGTCGAAGAGCAGCATGCGCTGATGGCGCTCGTCGGGGTCATGAAGGAGCAGCTCGACCAAGAGCGCAGCCCGGACGGGTACAATATCGGCATCAACGTCGGTGAGGCTGGCGGACAGACGGTGTTCCATTTGCACGTGCACCTCATACCCCGGTATCTGGGCGACATGGACGACCCGCGCGGCGGGGTGCGACATGTGATCCCGTCGAAGGGCAACTACAAGTTGGGTACATGAGTCGGCTCGCCGTCGGGGGTGACGACCCCTTCATCGAGCACCTGCGGCCGCTATTTGCGAAGGCGGAAGCGCTCGACCTGCTCTCGGCTTTCATTCAGGAGTCTGGGCTCGTCGACCTCCAGCCGCTCCTCTTTGATGCTGGGTCGCTAAATCGGGTCCGCATCCTGACCGGCGACTACTTCAACATCACGTCGCCCCGGGCGCTGCGGCGCTTGCTTGATTGGACCGAGCGCGGCTTCGAGTGCCGGGTCTTCGAGACGCAGGGCGCCCAGGCCTTTCATCCGAAGTCGTGGCGCTTCGATTGGCCGGACGGTGGGGTCGCTTTCGTCGGGTCATCGAACGTCTCGCGCTCGGCGCTCGGCCGCGGCATCGAGTGGAACCTGCGGATCGACAAGAACGAGGATCTCGTCGCTTGGGCGCGGCTCGCCGCGAGCTTCCAGGCGCTCTGGATTCAGGCACGTCCGTTGAGTGCCGAGTGGATTGAGGCCTACGAGGCGCGTCGCGAGGTCGATGGGCCGGAGCGCCGTGCGGGCCAGGTGGTAATCGGTGGCTTCGAGCCGCCGCTAGCGATTCCAACGCCGACGAAAATCCAGTACGAAGCGTTGCTGGCACTCGCAAAGGCGAGGGACGATGGGCGCAAGCGGGCGCTTGTCGTGCTCGCGACGGGGCTTGGCAAGACCTGGCTCGCGGCGTTCGACATTGCGTCGGTAGCAAAGGATCTCGACCGGCCACCACGCGTGCTCTTCGTGGCGCATCGCGAGGAGATCTTGCGGCAAGCGGCCGAGACGCTCACCGCTATCCTGACGCCGCGTTGGCCGCGGCTGACGGTCGACTTCTGCCTCGGGTCGAGCGATGCCCTCGACACGGATGTGGTGCTCGGCTCGGTGCAGAAGCTCGCGCGCGAGCGCTGGCTCGACGAGCTCAGCCGGCAGCGCTGGGATTACGTCGTCATCGACGAGGTGCACCACGCGGCGGCGGACAGCTATCGGCGGGTCCTCTCGCGCCTCGACGCCGGGTTCGTGCTCGGGCTCACGGCGACCCCGGACAGGCAGGACGAGGGCGACGTGCTCGGGTTGCTCGACGACCACCTGGCGTTCAGGGCGGACCTCGATCGCGGTATCGGTGAAGGATTTCTCTCGCCTTTCAAGTATCTTGGTCTTCGAGATACCGTCGACTATGCCGACATCCCTTGGCGCAATCGGCGCTTCGATCCGGAGGTGCTCGCGCAGGCGGTGCAGACCGAGCTTCGGATGCAGCGCCTCTGGGATGCGTGGTCGGCGAACCCTGGGACACGGACGCTGGTCTTCTGCGCTTCCATCGCGCACGCGCAGTTCGTCGGGCGGTGGTTGGGGGCGCGCGGCGTCAGGCTCGAGGTTGTCCACAGCGGCGAGGGCTCGGCGGATCGCGAGCTGGCGCTGGCGAAGCTGAAAGTCGGTGCGCTCGACGCGCTGGCGACCGTCGACTTGTTCAACGAGGGCGTCGACATCCCGAGCGTCGACAGGGTCGCGATGCTGCGACCGACCGAGTCGCCTATCCTTTTCTTGCAGCAGCTCGGACGCGGTCTGCGAAAGTCACCTGGGAAGACGGCCGTCACGGTCATCGACTTTGTCGGCAACCACAAGGTCTTCCTCGACCGCGTGGGGCGACTCATATCGATTGGGTCGAAGTACCCTTGGCAGGTCCTCGATGGGTTCCTCGCGGGGCAGCAAGTCGAGCTACCTCCCGGGTGTTCGGTCGAGGTCGAGCTCGAGGCCATCGACCTGCTGAGGCGGCTCGTGCCCAAGGGGCGCAGCGTCATCGAGCGGCCGTATCGGGAGCTCCGGGACGGTCGCGAGGGCCGGCTCATCGAGCGCACGTATCGGGAGCTCCGGGACGGTCGCGAGGGCCGCCCGACGCTTGGAGAACTCTATCGTTTGGATTTGTCGCCCCAGGCTTTGAGGGCCACCGGCCGGGGGTGGTTCGACTTTGTGCTCTCGGAGGGCGATCTCTCGAAAATCGAACAATCTGTCTTGCGCGAGTCCGGCAATTGGCTACGTGAGCTCGAGACCTCGGCCATGTCGAAGTGCTTCAAGGCGGTCGTGCTCGAGGTGTTGCTCGACCAGGATGTATTGCACCGTGGCATGGAGCTCGAAGAGCTGGCGGCCCGCTGCTACCCGGTCATCTCGCGGTCGCCCGAGCTGCGAGCGGACATCGCGGGTGTGACGGAGCTCGGTGCGGACCCGACGCCGGAGGCCTGGCGACGTTATTGGCGCAAGAACCCGATCAGGGCGTGGACGGGTGGGCGCTTCTTCGGGCTCGAGGAGCGCGAGGGGCGAGAGTGGCTCGTGCCGCGGTTTGTCATCGGGGACGGCGACGAGGGGGCGCTGGCGGCTATGACGCGCGAGCTGGTCGACTACCGGATGGCCCAGTATCGGCGGCGCTTGGCGCGTGAGGGAGAGGTCATCGACCTCGTGGAATGGCGGCGTATACGGGCCTACCCGACCTTGAGGGCGGCAGCTGGTGTCGTCGCGGATGGCGAGCTCGGCGAGGTCGAGGCAGACGAGGTGCTGGTCGCGAGCGAGACCGACTGGACGGGGCTCGACGTGTTCTTGGTCCGGGTCTCGGGGGACTCGATGGACGGTGGAAAGCGGCCGATTCGCGACGGCAGCTGGGTGGTCTTGCGGCCGTGCCGAGGCGTCGGATTCCCGTCCGTCGAGGGCAAGGTCGTGCTGCTGCAGGTGTCGGATGCCGTCTCTGGCTATGCCTGGCAATTGAAGCGGGTGGTCGCGGCTCAAGACGGGTGGACCCTACGATCGGACAACCCCGAGCACCCTAGCTATGCGGCAACGGCCGAGTCCGAGCCGCTCGCGGTGCTGGTCGATACCGTCGCGGCCGACCGCGTGAGACCTGATGGCGAAGCCAGCCCGATGGCCGGTCTCTAGCCGCTGTAGTTGGTGAAATCAGTATAGTCGGTGGGGTCGGGGCGATAGCGACGGCGGCCGGGGCCGAAGCGCCATGAGGGGGCATTGTTGGGGGTCGCTGGGCCGTGGTATGGACGCTTTATGTACGGGTGGTTGGCCCTCGAGTCCCAGTCACAGGTCGGTAAGCGTGCGTTCGCGGCGGCGGAGTGTGGGTTGTGTGCCCATTATGGGGCGGCCTTTCGGACGCGGACGCGGATGTTGGCGGGGGCGGATCCGACGCTGCTCGTGATGGTGTTGGACGGCTTGGTCGAGGTGCCGGTCGAGGCGGTGCGGGTGCGGTGTCCCTTGACGTTCAAGGTAACGAAGCGCCGCGCGATGGACCCGGAGTGGGGGCCACTTGCGGCGGTGGCCGAGCTGCAGTTGGTATTGGCCGGTGAGAAGCTGCTCGACGACAAAGTCGACAAGGACGGCTGGTTATCGCGGGTGGCGTCGTCGTTGCTCGAGCGGGACATCGCCATGGCGAGTGAGTCGTTGGTTTCGCGGGGGTTTCCGCTCGATGAGCTGAGGGCTGCGTTGCGCCGTCAGACTGCCATCGAGGCGGAGAAGAATGCGGGCCTCGAAGCGCTGGCGGCGCCGACGGGCGTGGCGCTCGGGATGATCGCTGGGTGGTTGGCGGAGCTCGTCGGGCGCACCGAGATGGTGGTGCCGATGCGCGAGCTGGGCGAGACGTTGGGGCGCGTCCTTTATATGGTCGATGCGCTGCATGACCTGCGGCGGGACCGGGCCAAGGGGCGCTTCAATCCGCTAGACCATGCGTTGGGTTATCTGTCGCCGCGGCGCCTGGCGTGGCTCGAGGCGAGCGTCGAGGGGTTGATCTCGAGGCACCGGGCGGCGTTTGCCGGGGTGACGCTTTTTCGCCATCGTGAGGCGCTCGAGGCCTCGCTCGTGACGGGGCTCGCAGACAAAGCGCGGACGGGGATCGAGGCCGTGAAGTCGATGCCGCAGCCGTTGCTCGCGACCTGATGGAGTTTGACCTGAGGGACCACCGATGAGCAACCCGATGACGGCCTTGGACGAGCTCCTGCTCACGTCGCTCCGAGCGCTTGGGGGTAAGGCGACGGTCGGCGACCTGGCGCAGCGGTCGGCGCTCCCATCGCACGAGGTCGAGGCCAGAATCCTCGGATCCTTGTCACATGTCGGAGGTCACGTCGCGGTCGATGACCATGGCAACCTCGTCTATTCGATCGAGAGGTCTCGGCCCCTGCCGACGTTCAGGCCGCCGCTGATGGCGCGCATCTTCGCGACGCTCTATGCCGTCTTCAAGGCGGTCTTCTTCGCGGCCTTGTCCATCGCGCTGGTGATGTACTTCACGGTCTACGTCATCATCATCCTGGCCGTCATCGTCGCGGCGATCGCGGCCGCGGCCAAGGGCAGCGATTGCGACTGCGATTGCGACTGCAAGGTGCCCGATTGCAGTGGTTGTAGCGGCTGCGACGGCTGCGTCCTGTGTTGTGATGGCACTATCTGCCACGGCTTCAACCGGGGCGGCGACAAGCTCTATGGCAAGGTCGCCGGCAAGAACCACCCGGAGCGCGTCGACCAACGCGCGGCACTGAGAGACGCTCAGGCTCAGCGCCGGGAAGAGAACCTACGCGTAAAGCTCGAGCGTTCGAAGGTGCGGGCGAAGCGGCTCCACAATACGATGGCGATGCTTGGGAATCGACGCGGCAAGTCCCTCGACTTCCCGCTCGAGGTGGAGGTCATCACCGAGAACCCGCCGTTCTTCCGGGCAG
>Ga0209591_10006891_pt1 | contig 12562 bp, 12 predicted proteins | sample MAT01_FD_187207 | JGI IMG/M metagenome (GOLD analysis project Ga0209591, IMG submission 187207) | Freshwater microbial communities from Lake Fryxell liftoff mats and glacier meltwater in Antarctica - MAT-01 (SPAdes) (version 2) | ecosystem: Environmental > Aquatic > Freshwater > Ice > Liftoff...
CCCGTGTCGGGGTCGCGCTCTACGATCACGTTGTACGTCCGCATGTTCTTGCCTCCTGGACTTTTGGCCAGTCCTCAGTCTACGGGGAGCGTTCATCTGCGGCAACGGCCGGCCTCGTCGGCCTAACCCTCCGGCTCAGCGGCGGCGCGCAGCGCCGTCCGCTGCAACCGGTTGTTGGGCCGCCAGGCGCATTCAAAGCGCGCCCGGACAGGAATTTCCACAGTCGACACGGCTATTCCATTTCCCCGAACCACCCGCGTCGCTCCATCCACTTCGCCGCCTCCAGCACGGGCGAGATTGTCAGTGCGAGACCAATCACAATTGCCCAATCCACCAGCGGCAGGCTGAAGGCGCCGAATGGCGCGTGAAAGGCTGGCACATAGACGATCACGAGCAACAGCACGAGTTCCCAAGCAATCGCCCAGTTCAGCCATGTGTTGGCGAAGGGCCGATTGAACACCGAGAGCCTGTCGGAGCGGAAGTTGTACGCTTTGACGAACTGAATCAGCACCAGCGAAACGAAGGTCATGGTCATGGCTTCCGCTGCACTGCGACCGGAGTTCAGCGCCCAGGCGAACAGACTCAGATTCACCAGCATCGACCACATGCCACCGATAACCATCAGCGTGACAACGGGCCGGGTGAAAATTCCCTTGCGGGGATTGTTCGGCTTGCGGCGCATCAAGTCAGGCTCGGGCGGGTCCAACGCCAGAGCCAGCGCGGGCAAGCCATCGGTGGCGAGGTTGACGTACAGGATCTGCACGGCAGTCAAGGGCAACGGCAGGCCCAGGAGCATTGCTGCGCTCATCAAGCCGATTTCGCCGTGGAACGCGGAAAGCGCCGTTGCAGCGAGGAGGATGACGATTAACACGTTCTTGAACTGCGCGAACAGAAGCGTCCACGGCGAGATGCGCTGGGCGGCGTGCAGTTCGTTCGGGCCGTACTCCGTCAACCGTCGGGCTGCTTCAACCCCCGTCAACCCGGCAGGGGTGGATTGGAGCCGAGCGCACGCGGCAGCAGGCGATAGCGTGTGCCAGGACATGGCCACTGGCTCTTTGGGCGAGAGGTTCATCTAGGCTTCATCCCGGGAGGCCGTGGTGCTCGACTACTGCAATCGCGAGCAGTGCCAATGTGAGGATGGGGCTGCCGCCCATGAATGCCACTGGCAGATCAAGGGCCGTTCTCCGCTGATCTCTGGACCGCATGGCCACCCTTCGCCTAACACTCCGGGTCAGCGGGCGGGTGAGCCGAGGGCGGAACAGCGATTCCCGATCGCGAGGAGGGTTCGTCAGCACGGCTTCGGTGCCGGCGCGATCAGCCGCGTCGTCACGCGGTTGGACTCCTGTACGCGGCCGCGCTCGAAGTCGGTGAGGTTGTTGATGGTCGTCTGGGCGATGGCTGCACACGCCTCGCGCGTGAAGAACCCCTGGTGGGCGGTGATGAGCACGCTCGGGAAGGACATCAGCCGCACGAAGACGTCGTCGTAGATCACGCGCTCGGAGAGGTCCTTGAAGAACAGGTCGCCCTCCTCCTCGTAGACATCCAGCCCGACCGAGCCGACGTGCCCCTTCTTCAGGGCCGCGATGAGCGCTCGCGTGTCGATGACTCCGCCGCGGCTGGTGTTGATCAGCATCACGCCGGGCTTCATCGCCGCCAGCGCGGTAGTGTTCACCAGGTGCTTGGTCGCGGGGTTCAGCGGGCAGTGCAGCGTGATGATGTCCGACTGGGCGTACAGGTCCGGCAGCGAAACGTACCGCACGCCCATCGCTTCGCACGCGGGATTCTTCACCGTGTCGTTGGCCAGCACGTGGCAGCCGAATCCGGTCAAGATCTTGCACACTACCTCGCCGATCTTGCCCGTCCCGACGACGCCGGCCGTCCTGCCGTGCATGTCAAAGCCCATGAGGCCGTCCAGCGCGAAATTCTGCTCGCGGACGCGGTTATACGCGCGGTGGAACTTGCGGTTGAGCGTGAGCATAAGGCCCACGGTGTGCTCGGCGACGGCGTGGGGCGAGTAGGCGGGCACGCGCAGCACCGTCAGCCCGAGTCGGTCGGCCTCGGCGACGTCCACGTGATTGAACCCCGCCGAGCGCAGGGCCAGCAGCCGCGTGCCCCCGGCGTGGAGCGCCTTGAGCACGGGCGCTGAGGCGTCGTCGCCCACGAAGATCAAGACGGCAGGGCAGCCGCGCGCGAGGTCCCCCGTCGTCGCCGAGCACGTTGCGTCGAGGTAGACGAGTTCGTGCTTGGGCCCGGCGTTGGCCGCGTCAAGAAACGGCCTCTCGTAGGACTTGCTGGAATAGACGGCCATCTTCATAGACGGTTGCTCATGCGCGGCGTTGGCCGAGACTAGATCCGACGCTAATCAAGACGTCGGCTTCATCTGCATGGTCCGCGGTTGATCGTCCGAGGCCAGTGGGTGGTGGAAGCTTTCAGGCTTGACGGCGAGGATCGAGCACTTGGATTCCTCCAGCGCCTTCTCCGCCGTGCTGCCCAGCAGAACGTCGCGGAGGTTGGTGCGGCCCCGCGTGCCCAGTGCGATGAGGTCGGCTTGCACCTCGCCCGCGTACTCGACGATGCCCGAGCGGTGGGCGCTGCGGTCGTAAACCACGAACCGAGTACGGAGCGCGGCGTAAGCTTCCATCACCGGGCGGCAGAACTCGGCCAGCCGGCCCTCCAGTCCGTCGCGGTACTGCTTCTGCTGGTGCGGCGGGGTCAGCGGCGTGGACGCGCGGTAGTGCAACTGGTGCCACGGGGCCTGGAAGACGTGCAGCAGGTGGAGTTCCGCGCCGTCCTGCGCGGCGAACATGGCCGCGCGCTCAATGGCCCGCAGTGACGTCGGCGAGAAGTCCACCGCGGCCACGATCGTCTTGAAGGGGACATTCCCCTTCTGGCCAATCGTGTCGCGCACCAGCAGCACGTCGGTCATGCTCTTGCGCACGCAGGCGGTGGCGACGGTGCCCAAGCCCACATCCGGGGCGCGGTTGCCGAAGGCACCCAGCACGATCAGATCGGCCTTGTGCTCGCGGGCGTGCTCCAGGATGCCCACGATGCGGTTGTTGATCGAGACCTCGATGGGCAGCCCCGCGGCGCCCCCACCTTCCCCGACTCCCGGCGCACCCTTGGCAAAGTCGGCCCACGCCTGCTCGGCGTCTTTGATGAGCCCGTCGCGGATACACTGCTGCATCGGCGAGAGGGCCGCTTCGAGCTCAATCACCACGATCGTGTCGATGACGTGGACCACGTGGAGCCTCGCCTTGGCCCACCCGGCGATGCGGATCGCTTGCCCGAGCGCAACCGCCGAGCAAGGGGTGAAATCGGTGCCGACGACGATGGACGAGTAAGCGGCGGGGGATAGCCCGTTGGTCATGTCGTGCTCCTTTGGGTCTCTGGACTGAATGGCCTCACGTCAGCCCAACTTGACAGAGGTATGACCGGAAGTTGTGGACGGAGATCTGAAAAGAAGAGCGGCGCACCCTTGGTGCTTGACCACTACGTCAACACCAAACGCTCCCGACGAGGGAGCCAGGATACGCCACATGTCCGAAGCTACGACAACCATCCCGTTCCACGCAACCACGCCGAAGGATGCCTTGACCGAAGTGGTGCGGATCGGCGCGAAACGCAGGCTCGCGGCAGCCCTCGAGGCCGAGGTCGAGGCCTACATCGAGGTTCTGAAGCAGGTCCTCGACGAGAAGGGCCATCGCCTGGTGGTGCGCGACGGCCACCTGCCGGAGCGCGCGATCACGACCGGCATCGGTCCGATCGAAGCGCGCCAGCCGCGAGTCCACGACCGTCGCGTGGATGACGACGGCGAGCGCATGCGCTTCACCAGTTCGATCTTGCCGCCCTACCTGCGGCGCACGAAGAACATCGACGAGCTGATCCCTTGGCTGTTCCTGAAGGGTGTCTCGAGCGGCGGCTTCACCGACGCCCTCACGTCGCTGCTGGGTCCCGATGCTCGCGGGCTCTCCGCGACCAGCGTCGTGCGTCTGAAGCAGGTCTGGGAGAAGGACTACGAGGAGTGGAGCAAGCGCTTGCCGTCAGCAGCGCTCCCTCGCGAACAAGCGCTACGTGTACCTGTGGGTCGACGGCGTGCACTTCAACATCCGCCTCGACGGCGAACGCGCCTGTATTTTGGTCGTGATCGACGCAACCGCTGGCGGCGACAAGGAGCTGCTCGCGGTCCACGACGGCGTGCGGGAGGGCGAGCAGTCGTGGAAGGAAGTCTTGCTCGACCTCAAGGCTCGCGGACTGGAAGTTTCGCCTGAAGTCGCCGTCGGTGATGGTGCCCTGGGTTTCTGGAAGGCGCTGCCCAAGGTCTTTCCCAAGACGCGTGCGGAGCGCTGCTGGGTGCACAAGACGGTCAACGTGCTCAACCACCTCCCGCGCCACATGCAGCCTGAGGTCAAGCAACGACTGCACGACATCTGGATGGCCGCGACCAAGGAGCGCGCGGAGCGCGCCTTCGATCACTTCGCCCAGGTCTACGGGGCGAAGTATCCCAAGGCGGTCGAGTGCCTAGTCAAGGATCGCGAGGCGCTGATGCGCTTCTACGACTTCCCCGCCGAACACTGGCAGCACCTGCGCACTACGAATCCGATCGAGTCCACCTTCGCGACCGTACGACTGCGCACCGCGCGCACCAAGGGCTGCGGCTCACGCACTGCGACTCTCACCATGGTCTTCAAACTCGCCCACGTCGCGCAGCGATCGTGGCGCACACTCAACGGTCACCAACTGCTCACGGACATCATCCAAGGTGTCCGATTCATCGATGGCATCAAGGAACTCGCCGCTTGATCAATCAGATTTCCGTACACAACTCTTGACAATACCTCCATTTGACATGAGCGGCGGGCCAAACGGCGCGAAGCGGCCTTCGGAACGTCAGCTCGATGGAATGGTTAGACCCCATGCCGCGAAGATGGCCGCCGCGTTCTCGACCGGCGGCCATTCAAGAGTGCGAAGGTCGAGCTGGCTGAAAGTCGAGTTGTTGCCTCGCTTCCAGCTGAACAGTACCACTGCCTTTGCTTGATGAATCTTTGCGACCTGGCGTAGGCGCTCGCAGTCGCCTGTGGTTGGAGCTCGTGCCGACCCTCCCTTTACCTGGATGAGCACGACTTCGAGGAGATCACCGCGCTTGAGCCCAGGCTGCGGAGGCTGCGAAGTGTTCTTCCGAATGGCGAGTACGTCGACCACGCCCCGCCACTCGCCCCGGCCCGCACCGTGAAAGGAAACGAACTGCCACCGACGGGCGACTCGCGAGCTGAGTGCGCGAAAGATGATCTGTGCACAGCGGACGGTTACGTGAGCCTTGACGTGAGCCGGGACTTCGGAGGGCACGTTACTTCACCAGTTGGGTCTAACGACTAAGCTCACCTGCCCGGCGGGCGGGAGCTATGAGTCTGGAAAAGCCTACATGTCTGCCGGGTCAGGTGCAGGGCTTGGTTCGGCTGCATCCGGCCCGTCTGGCAGCAGAGGCAGGCGCACGACGAACTCACTCCCCTGGTGAGGCCCGTCGCTGAATGCCGCCACGGTTCCCCCATGCAACTCGACCAGTAGTCGCACGAGGGACAGCCCGATCCCCAGCCCGCCCGCTTGGTCATCCCCCGCCACCCCAACCTGGGTGAACAGGTCGAAGACCCGAGACAGCATCTGCTGAGGAATGCCCGCTCCGTCGTCACACACACGGACCACGGCCACCCCATCCTCTCTCGCCGTCGTAAGGCAGATGTGTCCCCCCTCGGGCGTGAACTTGGCCGCATTGGTGAGCAGGTTGGATACCACTTGGGCCAACCGTACGGGGTCGCCACTCACCGACAACGGTTCGGGGGACTGGGCGACTTCCAGATTGTGTTTGCGGGCCTCAATGAGCGAGTGACTCATTTCGACGGCTTTTGGAGCAATCGTCCGGAGGTCAATCGACTCCCGGCGGAGCGTGAGCTTGCCACGGCGGACGCGCGACAGGTCGAGAAGGTCTTCGACCAAACGGGCCATGTGCGCGGTCTGGCGCTCGAGCGCATGCGAGGCCCTTTGATAAATAGCGGCGTCAGCCTGCGGGGAACGCAGGATTTGGGCCACATTAGCGAGGGCACTCAAGGGATTGCGTAGCTCGTGCGCGACCGCTGACAGGAGGTGGTCCTTCTGCCTGTCGGCCTCTTCCAGCTCCCGCGTCCGCGCGCGCAGTTCGTCCTCTAGCCGCCGGTGGTCGGTCATGTCGCGGATGGCACTGGCCATGAGAACCCCCTCCTCGTTCGGCAGGGGGCTGAGCGATACGTCGATGGGGAACTCGCGGCCGTCCTTCCGTAAGCCGATCAGGTCGAGGCCGCGGCCCATTGGCCGCGGGTGCATGTCGTCGGAATACGCCTGGCGCTGCGCGACGTGCGAGCCGCGAAGGCGTTCCGGCATGAGCACCTCGAGGGGGCGGCCGAGTAGCTCCTCCCGGAGGTAGCCAAAGAGCCTCTCAGCTTGGCGGTTGACCTGGACGATCACCCCGCCCCCGTCGATGATCACGACCGCGTCGGGGGCGGCTTCGAGGAAGCCGTGGAAGAGCCGCTCGGGCTGACCGGCGTGGGGCATCCGTCCAGCGGTTGGGTGTTCGATGCTGGTCACAATGCGACTTGCCTCCTTGTCGGTCATCCCGGTCGTCATTGCCCGTGGACGTCTTGATTGTACCGGTGGACTGCGAGAGGTCGCTTCTCCGCTCGCCGAACGCTCCGGTTCAGCGGCGGGCCGCGCAGAGGGCCGTCCGGGGCAACCGGTCGTTGGGCGGCAGTACGCCGAGGCGAGATCTTCACGGCCAGTATAACCACGTGGACGATCGCGGGCCGCCGCCGTTACCGTACCCCCCCGTAATCAAGGCGCGGCCGCCCGTGAGCGGCGCGACGGCGGAGAACTGACCTGCCATTCGAGCTGCGCCGGCAACCACGGCGAACGTGCGTGCATGCGGGTCGTACACCTCAGCTTGCGGCGCACCTCCCGAAATCAAGACCAGGCCGTTGGGAAGCACGAGGCTGGTGCCAGCATGCTTGTGACGAGCGAGCTTCATCTGCGGCCCTGCGATGAAAGTCGCCATCTTCGGATCGAACAACTCCGACGAATCGTACATCCCCCGTTCGTCGCGTTCGTCCGAACCGGCGGTGACAAGTACGTGGCCATCCGGAAGTAGGACCGCATCGTGCTTGTGGCGGCGAGTGCGCATGTCGCCGGCGCGGGTGAAGACGCCCATGGAAGTATCGTACAGCTCGGCCGACGCATGAATCGTGATGTCCGCCCTCCGACCTCGGTGCCCGCCAACGATCAGCACCCGCCCGTCCAACAGCCGGACGCCCACGTGGCTTTCGCGAGCCACGGACATGTTTCCCGTAGACAAGAATCGGCCCGTCGCGGGGTCGTAGAGCTCTGCGCTGGACAGGAAGTCCCAGCCCGGTCCGACACCTCCGGCGATGAGAACCTTCCCATCATCCAGAAGGACGGCAATGTGGTTGGCCCGTGCAGCGAGCAGCGGCCCCGTCGAGGCGAACGAGTTCGTCGCCGGGTCGAATATCTCGGCGGCTGCGAGCGTCGTTGCGCCTTCACCAGAGCCACCTGCGATCAACACCCTTCCGTCTGGCAGCAGTGTGGCGGTGTGGCTGTGGCGTGTCGCCACCATCGGGGGGAGTGCGGTGAATCGTCCGGCATCCACGCTCCAGACTTCGGCGGCCCGCGCGGACCCCTTCTCCACGAAGCCACCCGCCACCAGAACGCGGCCGTCGGGCAGCGCCGTTGCCGTGTGGGCGGCCCGCGCGACGCTCATGGCCGGCGCCGGAACCAGCACGCCGTGGGACAATCGCTTGCTCGGATCCGCCGCATTGCCGTTGCTGACGGGCCGACCCAGGCCGCTGGCCGTAAAGCTCAACGTCAACAAAACACCCAGTATTGCTAGAGCTGACGATGTGTGCTTCATGAGGCCCTTTATCTTTTCTGAAACGGCGTGCATCGTGTCCACCCAACTTTTGAGATCAGCCGCATGCGAAGGCTGGCGAAGACAGCCGTAGCCGGTCGGCTGTAGCGAAGGGTTGTGCCGCGTTCTGATTGATCTCACGACAGTAGGCCGAGATTGAGCCTCCAGACACTGAACGTCAGTGCCGAGGCGAATGTGACCCACGCCAAGTAAGGCATGAGCAAGGCTGCAGCAAGCCGGCTGATACGCCAGAACGAAATGACAGTGGCAGCGATCAGGCACCATAGAAGCAGTATCTCAGCGAAAGCGAAGCCGCCTTGGTGCCAGACGAAGAAAAGCCAACTCCACAAAGCGTTCGCGGCAAGCTGGGCAATGAAGAGGACCAAGGCGCCGCGAGCTCTAGTGAAGCCACGTGTGCGCCAAACCAACCATGCGGACACGCCCATGAGGACGTAGAGCGCCGACCAGACAGGACCGAACAGCCAGCTAGGCGGCGCCCAAGAGGGGCGGCTCAGTTCGCTGTAGAACGTGCCAGCAGTGGCGGAAGCAAGTGCACCGATTGCCGCAGTGGCGAACGTCAGGAGAAGCCAACCCAGAAGGCCGGTGGCTTGTCGCGATACCGAGAATGGCAGTGATCGATTCACAATTCGGCCTAACGCCTTGGCAGTCAGCGGCGCGGCGAAGCTGCGTCCGCTGCATCGCCATGTTAGGCACTTCGCCGTCCCGTGCGCGGCCGACGGCGTTGGCGAATTACCACGGCGAGCGCTCTCAAGGCTTCGTTCACGGAGCCCGAATCTGGAAAGACATCTAGAACGTCAGGGTCGATGACGACAACGTTGGTGCCCTTCCTGTAGCGCGTGACCGTGGCGCCACGAACCGCCTTGGTGAAATCGTACTCCCGCCGCATCGTGTCCACGTCGACGACAGTTCGGCGTCGACTAGCCTTTTTCTTCATATTCCCTCCGCTCGTGTCGTGTTGCCCGTCGTGCTGAGATGAGACGGGTTCTTGGCGGCTGCTCCACGAACGCGACAACGAGTAGCCGGTGCCGGTCGGAAAGCCCAAGAAGAAGATACCGCATTTCGTGGGTGGAGTGATCTGGATCCGGCAGAAGCATCGCGTCCGGGTCCCCGAACACCGTGGCTGCCTCGTCGAACGCGACGCTGTGCTTCCGCACGTTCGCTTCCGCCTTCCGCGGATCCCATTCGAAGACGTATCCCAATTTGGATCCTCATGCTTCCTACCACTCGCAGACCCGAACGTGCCTAATGCTCTGGCGGTCAGCGGCGCGGCAAAGCCGCGTCCGCTGCACCGCCATGTTAGGCGGACTTCCTAGAAAACAAGCTGACTGCGTTCCGTGGAAGCTCGATGGGGAAGAAGAATCCAGCCGGGTACAGGTAGTCCTCGCCCGACTCATCAACGACACGCACGAGGCCTCTTCCTTCCGCGACGTGGTCTGAGATGATCCGATATACCTTACGGACCTCGAGGGCCGCCGAGTATCCACGGTTCTTGACGCACAACGCGTAGCGATAATGTTTTGCCATGTTCACTCCAGAAGTCGTTTGATCTTCATCTCGCGCCGTCCGACGCCGTGCGCCTCGTACCAGTGTACCTCTGCAGGAACCACGTTGCCATCCGGAAGCTCGACGTTCGCCACGCCTTTCAGTTTTCGCCAGCGCTGTCCGCCGTAGACCTTGCGAAGCCGTCTCAGTTCGCGAATCGACCGACCGATCGCGATGGCCTCGACATTCCGGATCGGACCGACTACTCGAAACCACATCTCAGGCTTGTCCCATTCTCTTCCAGGTCTTGCTTGTTCCGCCTAACGCCATGTTAAGCCGCGCCGGCCGTACAGCCAGAGCAAGCGAAGGGACAGTTCCGGCGTCGGCTTGAACATATAGTTAGGCGGTGCCACCGTACCGGTCTTTTGAAATGTATTGCGTGAACGTAGCGGAAGTGGGCACATACAACGGGTGTTTCGGTTCACCCCGTTGAGTGTACCCGAGACACACGGCCCCCGAAAGCATTCCCTCAACCTCGCTGCTGCGGCCGTTGAGCCCACCCGAATTTCCCCAGGCCGCAACGCTCCGCCCGGAATTCCCGGCTAGGAACCTCAATGCCACGTCATTAAGCGGTCCGGTTATCTCCGACTTCCCGCGAAGGTGCTTTGCCGATTTAGTGCGCGCTGCGAAAAGGTTGCCTACCAGTAGCGTTCCAAAACCCCAAGACGAAGACCGAGCAATCATTCTGGCAAGCGTAGGCCTTGGGCGTAACTCCGTGTCGCCTGTGCCTGGATTGAGCAACACCCACAAAACCACACCGGTTGACTCAGACAAGGTGCGAGCAAACGCGTAACGGTACTTCATATTCGACGAATATACAGAAACCTGCCGTACCCCCGGCTCCGGATCTACGACATGGAGCAAGGCGTGTTCGCTCGCGAACGCTTCAAGTTGACTCCAGATTTGTCCCATAGTCAGTTGCGCTGCCTAACGCCTTGGCGATCAGCGGCGCCGCGAAGCGGCGTCCGTCTGCATCGCCCTGTTGGGCAGCCGACCTCCACGACGCCACGAGCCCTTTCCGATGATTTCCAGGCCCGCTGATCTGCTTCGAGCATGATGAATCATCAGAGGCTACTTGATCCTCGCAAGAATCTGGCTGTGGAGCTGCGCTTCGAGTGAGCCAGTTGAAGTGCAGTCCGCGTAGAAGGACCGGTTGTCGAAGCTCCTGAGTTCCCGGAAGTTGGTGTTCACGGTCAGGACTGGGCCCGATGCGCCGTCTCGAATGAAGACGTTGAACTTGGCTTCCCGCCTTTGGACGATGGCAAGGCCAGCGCTGCCACAGTCCGCGTGTCCGCCCTGGGTGCTGAGGTTGACCCAGTCTGAGACGATGATGCCGGAGTCCTTCTCCAGGGTCGCGATCGGCCACCCGTTTTCAGCGAACAGTTGAACGGTCGCAGACCAGGCTTGGTCGTAGGTAGAAGGCACGGCCCAGGTTTTCTGGAACTCATGGACCTTCGGTGCGGTGGCGCAAGCCGTCAAGAGAACGGTCATGGCGAGAACTGACTTCAACATCTGGGCCTCTATCCTCTGTGGTCGTCGTGTTCCGGTCCGGTATCGAGCGTCAAAGTAGCGGGTGCCCGGTCGTGTAGCAACGTGTGCGATGTTCTCCGTCCGCCCAACGCTCAGCATCAGCGGCGGCGCGCAGCGCCGTCCGCTGCATGCTGTTGTTAGGCGGCCCTTTCGGTGGGATGAGATTGCCAACTGTCATTTTAGTCTCATAGTACGTTCGAGAAGAAGTTTAGACTCGGTGCGAACATGTACTCGCCGCCGGTCGCTACAACCCAACCTCCAGGAACCGTGAGGGGGAAGGGCGCGCTGCCATTGTGCAGGAAGATCGTGCTGTTGCGTGCAGTGCCGATAATTGGGTCGACGCCCCCGTTTGCATGAGGTTTGTTGGCGTCGTTCACCCAGTCGTTCATCAAGAATTCAAACTGGTCTAAGATCGACGTCTGATACGCAACAAAGAGCAGACCACGGTCCTCAGCGGATGGTGCTGTCTCTGGGCCGAATGTGATTCCACGCCGTAAAATGAGCTTCTGGAACGTGCGCTCCATCGGGCCGATGTCCGTTCCGTCGTCTCGAGGCTGAACTTTTCGGATGTGAGAGGCAAATGGACAAATGGTGCCGTTCGGATCTGCCGGGTTGAGCGGATGAGGGTCGTTCGGCAGGGCGGCAGTAGTCCTTTCGCTAAACCCGAAGTAGTTCTCCCCAGTCTGGTTCGCCCCGCGGTCGGTATGGGGATCCCGAACTACCGGCCAGCCGGATGCCCACCGACCCACGAGCAATGCCCCGAGTCGCTCCGGCGTGAGGTTCGGATCGAACCCGTTGCTGCGGAGCGCCGCCGACGCGGCAGCAAGGAAATCGTTGAACGCGACAACATCCTGCTTCAGCCTGCGGTAAACGAGAAAGGAGCCGTTCTTCGCCCAGTTCGGTCCGGGCGGTTCCGAGTTCGGCCTCATCTCCTCTGGCTCATCCCGCCTTTGACGTGGATAGCCGAATAGGAAGTGGCCCGGCCAAACGAGCTGACGTCCAGGAGCGGCGTACCTGTTTCGGTATCCGTCGAACTCGGCGCCCGGAGGCCACGCACGCGCTTCGATGAAGTCATCGGCGGCGGGTGATGCACGACCGCGTATCGCGGGTAGCGAGATGCCATCTTTGAATCCGAAGTGCTCATGACCGGCCATCGGCCCGGGACGAACGCGACCGCGATCGACATGAATACGCTGAAGCCCGTTCGACCGAGCCGACGCGACTAACTCTCGCTCCGCCTTTGCGGCCCAAGCCTCGTCGTCGGTAGAGAGGATCACTAGGACGTCTGGTCTCTTCCGACCGGAACCGACCAACCATGTGTCGGGCGCTCCGGGCTCCCCGCTCCCGCTGGGTGGATCGCCGATTACGCCCGCCCGGCTCTCCAGCCCGAGTTTGAACGCGGCGTCGTCGAACTTGTCGACATGCGGAACTCCAAGCTTCTGAAGTCCTCCGGCCGAGATCGCGCAGTTCACGAACAGGAAGTCCAGGTTGTCAGGATCGCGGCCGAGCTTGCGCCGCATTCCCTTC
>Ga0209591_10006893_pt1 | contig 12559 bp, 8 predicted proteins | sample MAT01_FD_187207 | JGI IMG/M metagenome (GOLD analysis project Ga0209591, IMG submission 187207) | Freshwater microbial communities from Lake Fryxell liftoff mats and glacier meltwater in Antarctica - MAT-01 (SPAdes) (version 2) | ecosystem: Environmental > Aquatic > Freshwater > Ice > Liftoff...
TGGGTGAGCACTGGGGGGCGCGATCGAGTTTGTGGTTCGGCGGAAGGGAGACAGAGTCTCGGCGGCGGAGCTGCGTTCCCAAAGCGCTTCGCTAACTTTGGGAACGAGAGGCTAACGAGAGGCTAACAACGGCCAGAAGCCACCCCGGTTTCGGCGCTGCCGAAGCAGAGCTTCAGGGACAAGTGCGTGACGAAGCCGGAGCTTGGTCACGAGGGGAGGAATCGCCACAAGGCGAACGACGGGGGCGTTTCACTCGTTGACGGCTGCGACGCGGCGCGGTTCAGTCTTTGCCATGAGCATCACCGTCGAACTGCCTGCGGATATGAAGCGCAGGTGCGCACCATCCCGGACCTCGATCAGCGCGTGCTCTCTTTCCTTCGGCAGCAGGTGGAGTGTGAAAAATGGCGCGGGCAGCGCTACAGCGAAAAGGCGCGGAGCATCGTCGGCGAGAGCTTGGGCGAAGCGGCGGGATTGAAAGCAGCGGGAGTTTCGCGGGAGGAAATGTTTCGCCGGCTGTTCGCGGTTCTTGATGAGGTCGCACCGCAGGACTGATGGCTGCCGTCCGTGCGGTTTTGGAAACGAACGTCGTTATCGCCGCCCATCGGAGCAGTGGGAAGGCGAGTCCGAATCGTGAAATCCTCAAGCGGTGGGAGGCGGGAGATTTCACGCTGCTCTATTCGGAGGATGTGCTCCTCGAATACGTCGAGAAGTTGATCGAGCTGGGCGTCACGGATGAGAAGCTGCGGGAGTTCGTCCGTTCCGTCGGCGTGCTCGGCGAGGCGGCGGCTTTTCTGAGGTCGCGACGGATTGCGCGTTCCCGATCTGTGAACCACTCGCATTTCTCGCCACCCTGCGCGGATCGGGCGTGGTGTGAAAACGGCTAACGAAAGCTGACGCGCGAGGGTGAGGGAGGATTGCCGCCCAGCTACTTCCCGGTGCGGATGATGACGGCGCTGACGTCGTCGAGGAGCACGACGGCGTCGGAGAAGTCCTGGCCGGTGAGGGCGGAGAGGTGGACGGCTTTTTCGCCGACGGCCTCGACTTTTCCCCAGAGCTTTTCGCCGGATTTGAGGCGGAGTTCGACGCGCTGGCCGGCCTGGCGCTTGAGCACGCTGGCGGCGGTGTCGTCGGGGACAAAGCCGACTTTGCTTTGTGCGAGGGTGGTGGTGGCGAGGGTTAAGACGGTGAGGACGGTGAGGAGGTGGGGTTTCATAGGTCGTGGGTGGCCATGATCGGGAAACTGCGGCGCGATGTGCAAGCCCGAGTCGCGGGCGGGGATGGGGAAATTGGCGGCGAAGTGACGGGGTGCGCGCTATGGTCGGGCGAAAGTTTGAACTCCGAACCGCACATCCACATCGGCACCTGTGCCTGGAGTTTTGACGACTGGCGGGGGGCGTTTTATCCCGAACATCTGCCGCAGGCGAAGTGGCTGGAGTGGTATGCGCACCGGCTGCCGGCGGTGGAGGTGGACTCGACTTTCTATCATGTGCCGACGGCGCACGCGGCGGCGCACTGGCATGAGGTCACGCCGCCGCATTTCCGCTTTGCCTGCAAGCTGCCGCGCGAGATCACCCATGAGCGGAAGCTGCGCGGGGCGGCGGATGCGCTGGCCGGGTTTCTCGCCGGGGTGGAGCCGCTGGGGGAAAAGCTGGCGTGCGTGCTGGTGCAGCTCCCGCCCTTTTTCACGCCGGAACACGATGCTTCGGCGCTGCGCGAGTTTGTGCGGTCGCTGCCGGGCGGGGTGCGGTTCGCGGTGGAATTCCGGCACGCCGGCTGGCACCTGCCGCGGTTCGCGCATCTGCTGGAGGAGCACCGCGTTTGCTGGGTGTGGAGCGATGTCACGGCGCTGGAGGATCAGGCGGAGGGAGCATTCGCGTTTCAGCCGGATACGGCGGATTTCGCCTACGTGCGGCTGCTTGGGGATTTGGAAAGGAAGTACGGCCCGGACGGGCACCGGGTCCACCGCTACCGGGAGCTGATGTGGCCGCGCGATCCAGGGCTGGATAGCTGGGCGGTGCGCATCCGGCAGGCGTCGGCGGTGAAGCCGGTTTTCGTGGCGGTGAGCAATCATTATGAGGGATTCGCGCCGCAGACCTGCCAGCGGCTGGCGGCGCGTTTGGGGTGGGCGCTGGAACTGCCGGTGCCCGCGGAAGCGCTGCCTGGAGACGCCGCGCCTGATCCGCAGCTGAAGCTCCTGTGAGCGGTTTGAATCGGCCGGTAAACCTTTTTGCGGTCCCCGTTTGCGACACCCGGCCCTCCGTGACACCTTCCCGCTCCCGGTGCCGCCTGAGTTTCCCCAAAAACTCCTAAACTCAGCGCACGCCCCCGAAACTCTTCCCCGCCATGCGCCCCATTTTTTCCTCCGCGTCCGCCTGCTTGCACCGCGGCTTGTTCCTCCTGCTTTTCCTCGCTGGCACGCTGCCTGTCGGGGCGGTCGTTGACTTGAACAACGACGGCATGAGCGACATCTGGGCGCTGAAGTACGGCGCAGGCGGTCTGGTTTCGAGCGAAGATGCAGATGGAGACGGCAGCGCAAACGGGGCGGAAGCGACGGCGGGCACGGACCCCTTTGGCGCGACTTCGACGATCGTCATTTCGCGCATGGTGCTGGACGGGACGGGGCTTCATCTCACTTTCCCGGCTTTGCTGGGAAAGGCCTGCCAGATCCAGCGGACGGCGAGTCTCGCGCCCGCGAATTGGCAGCCGGTGGGCGCGCTGGGAGTGGGGACGGGGGCCGACCTCACGACCACGCTGACCGGCTCAGGTCTCACGCTTTATTTTTACCGCGTGCTGGTGCTGGAGATGGATAGCGACGGGGACGGGGTGACCGATTGGGAGGAAATCGCGGCAGGGTTTGATCCGAACAACGCGACGTCCAATGGCTTGACCGGCGACCTCGCGGAAATCACGGCAGCGCTGCAATCGCCCAATGTCGTTTCGATCGCGGCGACGGATGCGGCGGCGAGTGAAACGGGCCCGGATTCCGGGACCTTCACGGTGACGCGCGCCGGCGGGCTGAACCAGATCACGATCCCGCTGACGGTGGGCGGAACGGCGGGGGCCGGAGACTACGCGGCACTGCCGCCGTCGGTGACCTTTGGCATGGGCGTGAAGACCGTGGCGCTGACGGTGATGCCAGTCGCGGATGCGGAGATCGAGGGATCGGAGTCTGTCGTCGCCACGCTGGGGGCAGGCGCCGGGGCTGCGATCTCAGGCGCACCGGGCACCACGGTGCTCATCAGCGACGCCGCCCCGGCAAATGGCGACGGATTGCGGGCGCAGTTTTACAATGAGACGAGCGCTGTCCTGACCGCCGGCCCGACTTGGGGCACGCTCCGTGTCACGCGCCTGGACCCGACGGTCGGTTTCACCTGGGCGGGGAGCACGCCGGGGACGGGATCGCCCGCTCCGAGGGCCGGGGATCCGCAGGGGACATTAAGTGTGAATGTCGATTACTTTGCCTCGCGCTGGTCCGGTGAAGTGCTGCCGGAATACTCGGAAGTTTACACCTTTCAGGTCGAGGCGGACCGCGCCGCCCGCCTGTGGGTGAACGGTGAGCTGATCATCAATAACTGGGCGCCGACCGCCGCCACCGGCACCTTCGAAGGGACGATCGAACTGGTGGCCGGCAGGCGTTATCCCATCGTCCTCGAGCACTATGAAAACACCGGCGACGCCAAGGCCTACCTGCGCTGGAAGAGCCTCCACCGTGCGCTCGAAATCATCCCGCAATCGCGCCTGTTTTCCGCCACGAGCGCAGCCGTCGCGCGTCCGCACATCACCAGTCCGCTCGAAGCCGCGGCCTACGTGGGCGGCCCCGCATTTTCCTACCAGATCACGGCGACGGGAGTTCCGACGGCCTATGCGGCGACGAACCTGCCGCCGGGACTTTCGCCGCCGAACTCCGCCGGTCTCATCACCGGCACGGCGACGCAGACCGGCGTGTGGGCGGTGTCGATCAGCGCCTCGAATGCGGCAGGGTCCGATACCGCGATCCTTTCCCTGACGTGCAGCGCGGGCGGCACGATCACGCGGGACGTCTGGACCGGCATCGCCGGCCCCAGTCTCACCAGCATCCCGCTGAACGAAACGCCGGCCACTCCGGCCACGGCGAGTGCGCTCGAAGTCGCCCAAAGCGCGCCGGACGCGGATAACTTCGCCCAGCGGCTCCGCGGCTTCATCACGCCGCCGACGACTGGCGCGTATCAGTTCTGGCTCGCCGGCGACGCCGAGGCCGAGCTGCTGATTTCCGACGACGCCGACGAGTTCAAGGCGATCCGCCGCGCCGCGCTTTTGACCGCCACCGGCTTTCGCGACTGGGCAAACGCGGAGCGTTCCCTCCCGATCTGGCTCGTGGGCGGGCAGCGGTATTACGTCGAGGTCCGGCACAAGGCATCTTCCGGCGGCGACCATGTCTCCGTCGGCTGGCTGAAACCGAAGCAGACCGGCACCGAGCCGAGCGAGGTGGTGCCGGGTTACGTGCTCTCGGGCTACGTCGCGCCGTCCAGCCAGTCGCCGAGCAAGGCGCTGTACCTCGCGCCGCTCACGCCGCAGAGCGGCGTGGTCACGTATGCCTCCGGGAGCGCGGTTTTGGGGCTGAGTGTGGATGAGACGGAAGCCGTGCTCGTCATTCAGTACGCGAATCTCGGGTCCGATTTCACCGGGATGCACGTCCACGACGATCTGATCCCGAATGCGCCCGGGGCCTTGGATAACGTCGTCTGCGATCTCGATGAACCCGGCGAAGTAGTGAAACTGGCGGACGGAACCTATCGGTGGGTCATCCAGCCGAGAGCCGGCTTTTCCGCCGCGGACCTGGTGCAGCATTTGAAGGACGGACACTTCTATTTCAACGTTCACTCCTTGGTGAACCCCGGCGGGGAGATCAAAGGCTACTTCAAGCTCCAGGCGGCTTCGCAAGTCTTCGTCCCGCCGCCCGCGGAGGCGCCGCCCGCGGACGATCACGCCGATCCGAAGGCCGCGGCGCGCTTCCTCCAGCAGGCCACGTTTGGTCCGTCCACGGCGAGCATTGCCGAGCTCGTCGGCAAGCCGAGCTACGACCAATGGATCACGGATGAGTTTGCCAAAACGGCGATTCCGCATCTCGGGAGCGTGCTCAACGGCGCCGGCGTGAACCCGACCAACTTTTACCCCGGCTCGCTTTCATTCAATACGTGGTGGCAGCGGGCGATCACGGCGGACGATCAACTCCGCCAGCGGGTCGCGTTTGCCCTGAGTGAAATCCTCGTCGCCTCCGAGGCCGGGCCGCTCGATGAAAGGGCGCGCGCGCTTTCGCACTACTACGACACCCTCCTCAGCCACGCGTTTGGAAACTTCGGCGAGCTGCTCAAGGCCGTGACGCTCACGCCGGGGATGGGGCTCTACCTGGACATGCGGAGAAATGACAAGCCGGACACGACCAAGGGCCTGATCCCGAACGAGAACTATGCCCGCGAGATCATGCAGCTCTTTTCCATCGGGCTAAATCGCCTGCACCCGGACGGGACGCTGAAGCTCGATAGCAAGAATGGTCTGATCCCGACTTACACGCAGGATGAAATCGTCGCTCTCGCCCATGTCTTCACCGGATGGAATTACAACCAGGCGATGAACGGCGGACTCTTCTCCGCAAACTGGAGCGCGGGCACGATCGAGACGGCGCCGATGACGGAGGTGCCGACGCACCACTTCACCGGGCCAAAGCGGCTCCTCAACAGAATCCACCTCGCCGGCCTCGAGACCGCCGCCGGCCAGCGGCTCGACCCGTGGCGGTATGCGCACCCGGCCGCGCAGACCACGGACGCCGCGTATCAGGCGCTGCCGGCGCAGGAGCTGGAGGCCACGCACGACATGCTTTTTCAGCATCCGAACTGCGGGCCGTTCATCTGCCGGCAGCTCATTCAGCGCCTGGTCACGAGCACGCCGAGCCGCGGTTACATCTACCGCGTGGTGCAGAAATTTGAGAACAATGGCAGCGGCGTGCGGGGTGACTTGCAGGCGGTGATCCGCGCGATCCTCACCGACTACGAGGCGCGCAGCCCGGCGATGGCTGCGGGCGGGAGTTTCGGAAAGCAGCGCGAACCTGTGCTCCGCGTGACCGGCGTCGCCCGCGCCTTTCCGGCGCCGGCCCCAGTGTCAGGCACTTACTTGCAGACGGCCAATCTGATTACCATCGCCGTTCCAAATACGAGCATCACCAGCGCTGCGGGTGCGTTCGTTGATTTCTCGGCGGGTGTGGAAGGCGATCCCGACGACCAATCGTACTCGCTCACCCCGGTGGCTGGTTCCAACCCGCCACAGTTCACGATCCGGCCCATCGGGACGCTCTTCGCCTCGTACAGCCAAGTGGCGGCGGACAACTTCATCACCCTCGATTTTGGGTCCACGCAGCACGGCCTCTCGACTGGCGCGATCGTCTATCTGGACTTCAAGACGGTCACGACGGGCACCCAACCGATTGACGCTTTCTACCCCGTGACCGTCACGTCTTCGAGCGAGTTCACCATCCCTGCGCCAGAGACAACCGCACGCAGCGGCGGCAGCAGCTCGGTGGGAAGCACGCGCGCGTCACGCACGTACGGCGCTCGCGCTGGCGCTCCTTTCAGCCAGCCGACGAATAGCGCGACGGTGACAATCACCACGGCCTCCGCCCACAACGTTCCCGATGGCACCACGCTGTTCATCGATTTCACAACGGTGGCTATCGATCAAACGCCCGGCGCGCCGGACGGCAGTTATGTCGCGACGGTCACTTCACCCACGACGTTCACCGCCACCGCCACGACCAACACCTCAACCCGGACCGGCACCGCGACCTTTGCCTGGAATGGCGCGGACATCACCCGCACCGGAAACATCAGCGTCGCCTTCGCCAGCTACAACTTCGGCGGCACCGACACCGATCTGGGCCAGACGCCGCTGAATGCACCCACCGTCTTCAACTACTTCGAGCCCGACTACGCCTTCCCCGGCCTGATCGCCAAGGCGCAGATGGTCACACCCGAGTTTCAGCTCTCCTCCGAGACGAACGTGATCCGGCAGACGCAGTATCTCTTCAACGGAATCCGCAACTCGAACAGTTCATCGAGCAATCTCAACAGCACCAGCGGCAGCAGCGATTTCCGCGGCGTCACGGGGTTGAGCAGCTTCTTCGCCGGAGGCCTCAGCAACACTAACGGCTGCGTCGCGCTCGATTTCACGCCATGGATGGCCATCCGCAGCGGCAGCGCGTACTGGACGAGCAACGCCAACGTGCCCGCTCTCATCGAGGAAATGAACAAGCTCCTCTGCGCCGGACAGCTCCCGGAAAGCGTCAAGACCCTCATCCAGACCTTTGTGCTCAACACCGCGAACATCTCCTACACCGACGCCAGCCCGACCGCCTTCCAACGCCGCAACCGCGTCCGCGCCATCGTCGAAATGATTGCCACCACGCCGGACTTCACCATCCAGAAATAAGCCATGAAACGCGCCGATTTTCCCAATCTCCAGACGCGCCGCGTTTTCTTCCGCGATGCCGCCTGCGCCGCGCTCGGCACCATCTCGCTGGCGGCCACGATCCGCGATCTCCGCCTCATCAACGCCGCCGCCGCGCAGAATACGCCGGAAGATCTCGGCGCCTACAAGGCGCTCGTCTGCATCTTTCTCTCCGGCGGCAACGACTCGAACAACCTCATCGTCCCGTACCTCCAGAGCGCCTACGACAACTACGCCAACGTCCGCCAAAACCTCGCCCTCCCGCGCCTCGACGCGATGAAGCTGAACCTCGCCGCCGCCGATCCGGACGGCCATGAATTCTTCATGCACCCCTCGTGCGGCGGGTTGCCGGTCGGCACGGTCCCGACCGTTTCGCCGGTCGGCGGTTTGTGGAAACTTTTCGACGAGGGAAAACTCGGAGTCGTCTGCAATGTCGGCCCGCTCTCCTATCCGATGACGCGCACGCAGTATTCCAGCGGCAGCGTCCCCAGACCGCCGCAGCTTTTTTCCCACAGCGACCAGGTCACCCACTGGCAGACATCGCTGCCCGATCACCCGCCGCGCACCGGATGGGGAGGGCGCATCGCGGACCTCCTGCACCCGCTGCAGTACGATCTCAATCACGACGGCGCGCCGGATGGCGCGAAAATCTCCCTCTCCACCTCCCTCGCCGGCGCGAACACCTTTGAAGTCGGCAGCAACGTCGCCCAATACCACGTCTCGACCACCGGCGCAGTGACCATGGCCGGCATGACGCCCGCGCAGACCGACGCGATCAAGGGCATCATCAACGTCACCCGGCCAAACCTTCAGGATCAGGAGTACGGGCGGGTCGTAAAAGGCGCGCTCGAAACCGGCGCACTGCTCAACTCCGCGATCGACCCCACTGTCCCGCCCGGCACAAATCGCAGCGATGGAACCACGCCCGGCACTTGGGTCTGGAACACGCCCTTTCCCACCAGCTCCATCGGCAACCAGCTCAAAATGATCGCCCGCATCATCCAAGCCGGCCCGCGCAGTTCGAGTGACAGCCCTTACCCCGGCCTCAATATGAAGCGGCAGATCTTCTTCGCCTCCGTCGGCAGCTACGACACGCACACTTCCCAAACGGGCATCACTACCGACCCCGACAACCCCTCGGTCGGTGCTCACGCCAATCTCCTCTACGACCTCAGCCAGGCCATGTTTGCCTTCCAGCGCGCGATGGAGCAGCTCACCCTCTCCCAGTCCGTCACCAGCTTCACCGCCAGCGATTTCGGCCGCACCTTCACCACCAACGGCCAGGGCAGCGATCACGGCTGGGGCGGCCACCACATGGTCATGGGCGGCGCCGTCCAGGGCAAGCGCACCTACGGATCATTCCCGGTCCAGCAGGTCAACGGTCCCGATGACACGGGCCTTGGCCGCTGGATTCCCAAGATCGCCGTGGATCAATACAGCGCCACGCTGGCGAAATGGTTCGGCGTCAGCACAGGCAATATGACCACCGTCTTTCCGAACCTCGGCCGCTTCGCCAGCTCCGACCTCGGCTTTCTCCCCTAGAGTTCAAGAGGATGTCCCGAAACTCCAATGCGGGTCATCCTGAGCCGAGTTTCGCCGGGGAAAGGCGGGGGCGAAACGCGGTCGAAGGATCCCGGCGGTTCGACAACGTGCGGAACTTGATCGGATCGTGCGCTGGGCTTCCTCTCGGAAAATGAGATCGCGCACCACCGTCACGCTGCTTCTCCTGGGCGCACTGACCGTCCTCGCCTGGTGGTTCACACGCCCGGATTTCACACCCGCGCAAACCGCGCCCGCACGCGAAGCCGCCGCCGCGTCTCCATCCGCTGCTCTCCCCGCCCCGCCGTCCGCCGCACCCGTCTTGCTCCCTGCTGATGCCGCTCAACCTCCCCTGGCCCCAGTCCCGCCGCCTTCCTCCGCGCCCGAAGCTCCGCCCACACCCGAGCCATCGCGCCAGCCCTTCACCCCCGCCGTAGGCGCCGCCAGCACCGACCTCGAAGACGTCCAGGTCATGCTCCGCGAATACCGCAATGTCCTCCGCGAAAACCCCGTCGGCACCAACGCTGAAATCATGAGCGCCATCAACGGATCGAACCCGCGCCAGATCAAGCTGGGCCCGCCTGCCGGCCAGCGCCTCAACGACAAAGGCGAACTCATCGACCGCTGGGGAACCCCCTACTTTTTCCATCAGCTCTCCGCCACCCGTATGGAAATCCGCTCCGCCGGTCCCGACCGAAAAATGTGGAGTGCCGACGACGTGCAAAAATAGCTCGGGCTTTCGTCCTCCTTCTTCCCGCCTGCGGCAACTCCGCGCTTGCGAGCTTCCGTCCCCGCGTCGCAATCTGTGCGTCCATTTTCGCCAATCTTTTCACCCAATCCTATGCCTTCCTTCAAATTCGTGAACCACTCCTGGGACGACGCCAAAGCCGCTGCGCTCGATCCCGTCGGCCGCCTCATCTACCGCTCGAACATCCTCGGAGCCGACCAGCGCATCACGAACACCGGCGGCGGAAATACATCCGCTAAAATCACGGAAAAAGACCCGCTCACCGGCGAGCCGGTCGAGGTGCTGTGGGTCAAAGGCTCGGGCGGCGACCTGCGCACATCGCTGCGCGAAAACTTCTCCTCGCTCTATCAGTCGAAGCTCATCGGCCTGCAAAAATCCTACGCCGCGATGGAACCGCGCGGACCAAAGACCGACGCCGAGGACGCGATGGTCGGCATGTACACGCACGCCACTTTCAACCTGAACCCGCGCCCGTCGTCCATCGACACGCCGCTGCATTCGTTCATTCCGTTTAAGCACGTCGATCACATGCACCCGAACGCCGCGATCAGCGTCGCCGCGTCGAAGAACTCCGTCGCGCTGACCAAGGAAATCTACGGCGACGAAGTCATCCACACGCCGTGGCTTCGGCCCGGCTTTGAGTTGGGGCTGGCGATGGAAAAAATCTGCCGTGATCACCCGCAAGCGAAAGGCATCATCATGGGCCAGCACGGGCTCATCAATTGGGCGAACGACGAGAAGGAATGCTACGAGCTGACCCTCACGCTCATCGGGAAAGCCGCCGCTTTCATCGAAGCGAAGTACGAAGCCAAGGGCGGCGAGGCGACTTGCTTTGGCGGGGCGAAATATCACGCGCTCCCGCAGGAGGAGCGGAATGCAAAATTCGCCGCGATCCTCCCGTGGCTCCGCGGCCAGGTCAGCGGCGTTGGCTCCGACCGGAACACAGGCGTCCCGCCGGTGCGGCCAGCGGGCTTCCAGCCTGCTGAAAAGCGCTTCGTCGGCACCGTGCAGGACGACGAGAAAATCCTCCGCTTCGTGAACTCCAAGGACGCCGCCCGCCTCGCCGAACTCGGCACGAGCTGCCCGGATCATTTCCTCCGCACCAAAATCAAGCCGCTCTACGTCAACTGGGATCCCGCCAGCGGCGACCTCGACAAGCTGAAGAAGCTGCTCAGCAAAGGGCTGGAGGACTACCGCGCGGACTACGCGAAGTATTACAACAAGTGCAAGCACGCGAACTCGCCCGCGATGCGCGACCCGAATCCGACGGTCATTTTGATCCCCGGCCTCGGCATGATCGCGTGGGGCAAGGACAAGTCCGAGTCGCGCGTCACCGCCGAATTTTACAACTGCGCCGTCGAAGTCATGCGCGGCGCGGAAGCTATTGATCAATACATCGCGCTCCCGCAGCAGGAGGCTTTCGACATCGAGTACTGGCTGCTCGAAGAGGCCAAGCTCAAGCGCATGCCCGCCGAAAAGGAACTCGCGCGGCAGATCCACATCGTCATCGGCGCCGGCTCCGGCATCGGCAAGGAAACCGCGCACCGGCTCGTGAAAGAAGGCGCACACCTCGTCTGCGTCGATATGAACAAGGACGCCGCCGTCGCCACCGCGAAAGAGATCACCGACGAATACGGCGTCGGCATCGGCGTCGCCGGCTCCGGCATCTCCGGCTGCGGCCCGGCCCTCGGCTTGGCGGCCAACATCACCGACCGCGCCAGCATCCGCGCCATGCTCGATGACGTGGCCCTCGCCTACGGCGGCTTCGACGCCATCGAAATCACCGCCGGCGTCTTCTGGCCGAGCGACACCAGCGGCCACATCCCCGACGACAAATGGGCCTTCGTCTTCAACGTCAACGTCACCGGCAGCTACCTCGTCGCCGACGAAGCCTACAAAACGTGGAAAGAGCAGGGACTCAAAGGCGCGCTCGTCCTCACCACCAGCGCCAATGCCGTCGTCGCGAAACGCGGCAGCGTCGCCTACGACACCAGCAAAGCCGCTGCCAACCACCTCGTCCGCGAACTCGCCATCGAGCTCGCCCCACTCGTCCGCGTCAACGGCGTCGCCCCCGCGACCGTCGTGCAAGGCAGCGCCATGTTTCCCCGCGACCGCGTCATCGGCTCCCTCGCGAAATACAACATCCCCTACACCGACGACGAACCCACCGAATCCCTCGTCTCGAAGCTCGCGCAATTCTACGCCGACCGGACGCTCACCAAAGCGCCCATCACCCCCGCCGACCAGGCTGAAGCCTACTTCCTCCTCGTCAGCAAACGCCTCAGCAAAACCACCGGCCAGGTCATCACCGTGGACGGCGGCCTGCACGAGGCGTTTTTACGCTAACGCCTCGAAATTTCTGCGGGCTGAATTCTGACGCTGCGCTCTTTGGAAACTCGCTGCATTGGAACGATGGCCGAGTGGTGAGGTCGGTAACGTGGTTAAGAGAAGGAAATCAAGCGTCCACAGCAATACGTCTTTGAAATGCTTCGGCGAACTTGGGTCCGACGCCGGTTTCTGCATGTTTGAAATACACGAACGTCTCCGGCCACGCGCTCTGCTCCCGCACAAACTGAGCCCAGCGCTTGAGTTCGGCGGGCGTGCAGTCCGTGCGGCGTAATCGGAGATAACCGAAGTCGGCCGAGGCCACTGGTGGAGTCGCGAGCTTTTCATCTTCCGCGATGCAAAGGGCGGAACCGTGCTGGCGAAGACAGGCAAAGACATCCTCCTCAAACTGGGGAAGCGCTGATCTAATCCGTGCCGGGTAGCGCACGCGCCCTCGCGTGCTGTCATCGG
>Ga0209591_10006894_pt1 | contig 12559 bp, 8 predicted proteins | sample MAT01_FD_187207 | JGI IMG/M metagenome (GOLD analysis project Ga0209591, IMG submission 187207) | Freshwater microbial communities from Lake Fryxell liftoff mats and glacier meltwater in Antarctica - MAT-01 (SPAdes) (version 2) | ecosystem: Environmental > Aquatic > Freshwater > Ice > Liftoff...
CGCCAAAGTGAAGCAAGATTTGGGAGTTTAACTGCATCCAATATTATTGGAATGTCTGTTTTTGACTTAGACGGCTTGATTCTAGAAGCTAATGATGCTTTTCTGAAGCTGGTAGGTTACACCCCAGAAGAATTGCGATCGGGGCGATTGCGCTGGCGCGACATGACTCCACCAGAATATCAACAGGTCAGTGAACAGGCGGTGCAATACCTGAGTACGACTGGAGCCTGTTCTCCTTACGAGCAGGAATACATTTGCAAAGATGGTTTGCGCGTACCTGTTCTGATCGGCTCTGTAATGTCGGGAGAGAATACTGCTGTTAGCTTTGTATTTGATTTGAGTGAACGTAGGCAAGCTGAAGCTGCACATCTGGACATAGCTCAACGAGAACAAGCTCTGCGCGTTGAAGTGCAAGCTGCAAAAGAACGTTTGGAAAGCGTTTTGTCAAGTATTAATGACCAGTTTCTAGTATTAGACCAGAACTGGTGCTATACCTACGTTAACGATCGCGTGGTAGAAGTTATAGGAATGCCCAGAGCAGAGTTGCTAGGCAAGTGCGTTTGGGAATTATTTCCCGATTTGATTAACACTCCGCTTTATATAGAAACCCATCGGGCTGTGGCGGAGCAAACGCAAATTCAGCTTGAGTACTTTTATGAGCCTTGGCAGCGGTGGTTTGAAAATCATATTTACCCCTCTGGTAACGGGGTTGCCATGCTGGCGATCGATATTACCGATCGCAAACGTGCTGAAGCCGATCGCCAGCAAGCTGAAGCAATTCTCCGTGAAAGTGAAGCCCGCTTTCGGCAGATGGCAGACACTGCTCCTGTGCTGATCTGGATGTCTGGAACCGATAAGCTCTGTAACTACTTCAATCAACCGTGGCTAGATTTTACCGGGCGATCGCTTGAGCAAGAAATAGGCAATGGGTGGGCAGAAGGCATCCATCCTGATGATGTTCAGCATTGCTTAGACACCTACATCGCTGCCTTCGACGCTCGGCAACCCTTTCAGATGGAGTATCGCTTTAGGCGCTTTGATGGCGCGTACCGTTGGATTGTCAATTCGGCAGTTCCCCGATTTACCGCCGAGGGCAACTTCTTGGGCTATATCGGCTCTTGTCTTGACATTGAAGATCGTAAACAAGTTGAAGAAGCCCAGCGGGAGAGTGAAGAACGATTCCGCACCCTGGCAGATAATATCTCGCAAATGGTCTGGATGACCGATGCCAGCGGCTGGATCTTTTGGTACAACCAACGCTGGTTTGACTACACTGGTACAACCCTAGAAGAAATGCAGAGCTGGGGCTGGCAACAGGTGCATCACCCAGAGCACGTCGATCGCGTCACTGAACGTCTCCGTCACTTCGTAGAAATTGGCGAACCCTGGGAAGATACATTCCCAATTCGGGGTAAAGATGGAGCCTATCGCTGGTTTTTATCGCGGGCTTTGCCTATTCGAGATGCAACAGGTCAGATTCTCAGATGGTTTGGCACTAATACCGACATTACCGATCGCCAGCAAGCCGAAGAAGCTCTACGCGACAGTGAATCGCGGTTCCGGCTGATGGTGGAAAGTGCTAAAGAGTACGCCATTTTTACCATGGATATGGAAGGTCGGGTGATTAGCTGGAATTCAGGAGCAGAGAGCGTCTTAGGATATTCTGAATCCGAAATTGTAGGGCAAAACTATCAGATTCTCTTCACCCCTGAAGACATTGCCTCAGGGCAAGATCAGCAAGAGATGCAGAGCGTTCTACAGGAGGGTCGGGCAAATGACCAACGTTGGCACCAGCGCAAAGACGGTAGCCGCTTTTGGGCGAACGGGCTAGTGATGCCGCTGCTGAACGAAGCTGGGCAAGTCCAGGGGTTCATGAAAATTCTGCGCGATATGACCGAAGAAAAGCGAGCCAGTGAAAGGCTGCAACTCCTCTACGAAACTGCCAACGACTTACTCACTGCCGAACAGCCCTTAATGTTGATGAATAGTTTGCTGAGCAAGCTTTCGGTACAGATGGATTTGCAATTCTATGTTCAATACTTTATTCAGCAGGAAAATCAGCGTCAAATACTGCAACTGATTCTCTTCAAAGGGCTTTCGGAGGAAGCAGTCCATCCGATGAGGCAGCTTGACCTGGGGGAAGGAGTTTGTGGCTGGGTGGCGCAACAGCAGCATCAAGTTGTGGTTAATAATGTGCAACAATCGACGCTGCCCTATGCTCAGATTTTGCGATCGCTGGGGGTGACTGCCTATGCCAGCCAGCCGCTCATTGTTCAAGGGCGACTGTTAGGAACGCTAGCATTCGGTAGCTTTACGCGAACCGAATTTACGCCAGAGGAAGCGGCTCTGCTGCAAGCTATTTCAGATCAGGTCGCCGTTGCGATCGATCGCGCCAACCTAACGGCTTCGTTGCGGCAACAGACCGAGCAGCTCTTTCAAGCAAACCGGATTAAAGATGAGTTTTTGGCGGTGCTGTCCCACGAGCTGCGCACCCCCTTAAATCCTATTTTAGGTTGGTCAAAGCTCCTGCTAGCTCGGAAATATGACGAAGCTACCGTTAATCGTGCATTAGAAACAATTCAGCGTAATGCCCAACTCCAAACTCAGTTGATTGAAGATCTGCTGGATGTTTCCCGAATTTTACAAGGTAAACTGAGCTTGAAAGTGAGTCCAGTTGCCTGGAATTTTATTATTCAAGCGGCACTGGAAACGGTGCGGTTAGCCGCAGACGCTAAGGAAATTCAAGTCCAGACCTCGATTGAGCCGGACGGGGCGAAAGTGTTGGGAGATTCGGGTCGATTGCAGCAAGTGGTTTGGAATCTATTGTCCAACGCAGTTAAGTTTACGCCTCAGGGGGGAAGGGTCAGCATTAAGCTAGAGCAGATTGATAACCAGGCTCAAGTTACGGTCAGCGATACGGGTAAGGGAATTGAGCCTGAGTTTTTGCCCTACGTTTTTGACTATTTTCGTCAAGCCGACAGCGCCACTACCCGCAAGTTTGGTGGCTTAGGGCTGGGACTGGCGATCGTGCGGCAAATTGTTGAATTGCATGGTGGTACAGTTTGGGCAGAAAGCCCTGGTGAAGATCAAGGCGCAACCTTTATGATTAGGCTGCCGTTGCTCTATTCCAAGCCAGAACCGATCGCGGCGAAGAATCAAGCTTTGGGTTTGTCCTCAGAAGGTGCTGCCCTAGCAGGGCTTCGCATCTTAGTGGTGGATGATGAGATAGATTCACGCAACTTTGTCGCCTTTGTTTTAGAACAAGAACAAGCAGAAGTCATGGCTTTGTCCTCAGCTTCGGAAGCGTTATACGAGTTGGAACAATACAATCCAGATGTATTGTTAACCGACATTGGAATGCCCGATATGGATGGCTACATGCTCATTCGGCAAGTCAGAACCCGATCGCCTGAACAAGGGGGACAGGTTGTGGCGATCGCGCTGACCGCATACGCCTCAGACTATGACCAGCAGCAAACCCTAGAAGCTGGATTTGAACACCATTTGGCAAAGCCAATTGAACCGGATGAACTGATTAAGACGATCGCTGCCCTCACCAGAAAAACTAGCAATGGTTGAGTCAACAACTGAATTGATTAGAACATCTTTTAATTACTCAATTGTCAAGCGATCGTGAACTAGAATTTGCAATGCATCCATTCCCGATTCAACACTGTTGACAATTGCCCCTGCTTGCTCCAAAACAAAAGCGCTAATCTCTCGTGAATCTGGCTCATCGTCTATTACTAAGGCGATTTCCGGCAAAGATTTTACCCTTCGACTCCGCTCAGAGCAACGCCGAACTTTTCAGCTTAACTATTCCATAAAACTTACGTGTGCGGTCACAATGCGCCAGCCTTCTGGCATTCGAATCCACGTCTGGCTTTGCCGTCCCTTGCGACCTGCGCGTCCAAACTCAATGTTTGTAGTCGCTGCATCGTGCCCATAACTCGTGACCACACTTTTGCTCACAACTTGTTTCAGGTCTTCTGGAGCGCACGTACTGCGGTAGGCGGCAATTTCGTCATAGCCGTACTGAATCTCGCCGACCCCGTAGCGGACGGTGAGCGGGTTGTGCCAGAAAAGTTCATTCAGAACCGCGACATCATAGTCGATGAGTGCCTGCTGGTAGCGGTTGAACTGCTCTGTGAGTTCTGCATGTACCTGCGGGTGATTGATGTCCATCGGTTATCCTCGAATTACGGGTGATTGCTTGGAGGCGCTATTTTACATAGCTTTCTGCCCGACCTAAAGCAGTGAGGACAGCCGCAGATGAACTTGTCCAACCAACGATCGCCCCCTGTGCTCGCAGCATTTCGATCGTGCTCTGTTTAAATTCTGGGAAATAACTTTCGGTGCAGTCTTCGACGAGCAAGCATTCGTAGCCGCGATCGTTGGCCTCGCGCATGGTAGTTTGCACACAAACTTCGGTGGTAACGCCTGTAAACAACAGATGCGTAATGCCTCGCTCTTGCAAAATATTGGTCAGCGGCGTGGCATAGAATGCGCCTTTCCCAGGTTTGTGGATGACGATTTCATCGGGCAGCGGTGCAAGTTCTGGAATAATGCTGTTTCCCGGTTCGCCTTTGATCAAGATTCGACCCATCGCCGCCCGATCGCCAATTTTGAGCGTGCCGTTACCGCGATCGCGTTTTGAGGGCGGACAGTCGGATAGATCAGGCTGATGACATTCGATCGTGTGAATGATTGGCATCTGTAATTCCCGGAAGCGATTGAGCAGGGTTTTCAACGCCGGAACGATCGCTTGCAGCCGTGCCACATCGTTCCCTAATGCATCCCCAAATCCTCCCAGTTCCATAAAATCGCGCTGCATGTCGATGATGACTAAAGCCATGCAGTGAGGATCGATCGGCAAGGGATAATCGTAAGGTTGTGCAGAAATTGTCGTCTTGATTGCTGTCATGATTAATGTCCCGCCATAGCATGACCGATCGCCCCGAAGTCTGCGTCAGCGATCGGGCTTTCGTAGGCGAATTGACCGTTGCTGATCACAAGAATGCGATCGCTGAGTTTCAGCAGTTCATCTAAATCTTCACTGACCAGCAGAACGGCAACGCCCCGATTCCGAGCCGAAATGATTTGCCCATGAATGAATTCGACCGCAGCAAAATCTAGCCCGAAGCAGGGATTAGCGGCGATTAACAAATTGATTTCGTTTGAGGACAATTCGCGGGCGAGAACGGCTCGCTGCACATTGCCGCCGGATAAATTGCCAACAGGGGTTTCGGGTGAAGGCGTTTTGACCGAGAACTGGGTGATTAATCCTTCTGCCATCTGGCGGATGGCTTTGAGGAGCAGCACAACACCTTTCGCTTGCGGGGGGCGATCGAAGGTTCGCAACGCCATGTTTTCCGCCACGCTCATGTGAGGAACACAGGCATTTCGCAGGGGTTCTTCGGGTAGGGCAAAGACGCGGTGCTGATACATTTCAGCGCGAGTAGCGCCGTAGGGTTCGCCGCTGACCAAAACTTGTCCGGTTGTGGCTTCGCGCTGTCCGGCTAACACCTCCACCAGTTCGCGCTGCCCGTTGCCAGAAATTCCGGCAATGCCGACGATTTCTCCACTGTGAACCGTGAAATTGACGCCGTTAACGGCTGGGAGTCCATTATCTTTGTTGGCGTAGAGATCTTGCACTTGGAGGAAGGGCGTAGTGTGCAAGTTCGCGGCTTTTTGGACGGCTGCGGATTCGCTGCGGCTGCCCATCATCATTTCTGCCATGTCGCCCACTGTCAAATCTTGGACGCGACCGCTTCCAGCAAATTTGCCTTTCCGCAACACGGTAATTTCGTCGGCAAATGCCATGACTTCACGAAACTTGTGCGAAATCATCAAAACGCTGAGCTTGCCTTCGGTGACCTGTTGGCGCAATAGCCCTAAGACCTCATCGGCTTCTTGGGGAGTCAGCACCGAAGTTGGTTCGTCCAAAATCAAAATTCGGCTGTGCAGATAAAGCTGCTTCAGAATTTCCAGCTTTTGCTTTTGTCCGGCGGCAAGCTGGGCGATCGGCACATCTAGGGGCACCTGAAACGGCGCGGTTGCCATGAATGCCCGTAGCTCTTCCATCTCCTGCTTCCAGTTGATTAAATTGGTGTTGTCAAAGCGCGACAGCACCAGGTTTTCCGCGACGGTCATTGCCGGAACCGAGGTGAAATGCTGGTACACCATGCCAATGCCGTACTTGTGCGCATCTCGCGGGGAAGCGATCGCCACCGTTCTCCCCGCAATTTGGATTTCTCCGGCGGTGGGGGCATAGAACCCCATGACGCATTTGACTAACGTACTTTTACCTGCACCGTTTTCCCCCAGCAGGGCGTGAAAACTCCCAGGTTTGAGGATCATTGAAACCGAATCTAGGGCAAGGAGAGAGCCAAATTGCTTGGTAATATTAACGATCGCCAGATCCGGCGGCAGGGTTGGTGTAAGGGTGGATGAATGGGCAGCATCGATCGCAGTCATGGCAGTGAGGGGTGAAAAGAATGAGGGGTGAAAAGTTAAGGTTGAAAAGTTAAGGTTGAATCGCGGCAATCAACGCATCTGAATGGGCTACCGCGCCAAAAACGCCGCCTTGCATGGTTACCATCTTTAGGGCGGCAAGGTGATTACCGTAGTCGGTTGCTGCGGTGCAGTCCGAGAGAATCAGGCATTCGTAGCCGCGATCGTTGGCGTCGCGCATCGTTGTATGGACACAGACATCGGTTGTGATTCCCGCCAGGATGATATTTTGAATGCCGCGCAGCCGCAAGATCATATCGAGATCGGTGGCGTAGAATGAGCCTTTTCCGGGTTTATCGATCACAATTTCGTCTGGCAGCGGTGCCAGTTCAGAGATGATTTCCCAGCCGGGTTCTCCCCTAACCAAAATTTTGCCGTCTGCCCCCGGATCGCCAATGCCTGCCCCAATTTGCCGCGATCGCCACCGCTTATTGGCTGGTAAATCCGCCAAATCAGGGCGATGACCTTCGCGGGTATGCATGATCTGAAAGTTTTGCGATCGCATCACGCTAAAAAGTCGCTGTAACGGGGCGATCGGGGCTTGAGTCAGCGAGAGATCGTAGCCCATGCGATCGACGTAGCCGCCCTTGCCGCAAAAGTCGATCTGCATGTCGATCACCAGCAGGACGGTGTTTTCTGGTCGTAAATCGCCGTTAAAAGGATACTTATACGGTTCCGATTCGATGTAGCCCACTTTAACCTCCAACTTGGATAGGCAGTTCTTCACCCCGATACGATCGCGTTGGCACGGGAAAGCCGCAGGATGTGCCATCTGTATGAATCACATCCTCTTCCCAAGGCAGACGATAGCTGCCCTCTACCATGTCTTGCATGTAGGTGTAGGGGCAATCTTGCGCGCCGCCTTGAACCGCGACGTAGCCCCGGTGTCCAAACTGGTAAATGTTGTTTTCGACGCTCCAGTGCTGGCGGGCTTCGCGCACCAAATCGGGACGCAGTTCGGCGGTAATAATTTCGTCGGGGCGGTGGCTGCCCATCACTAAGGGAACACCGTCGAAGTTAACGAACATGCCTTCGCCCATCGAGTCGAAGCTGCCGTCACTGCCGCACATACAGACTGAGGCGGTTTGCATCAGGTTACAAAAAGCGTTCGACTGATTAGTAATCTGCCAAGAGTGGCGAATGGGAGCCGTGTAGCCTGCCGTGCGAATCATGATTTCTGCACCTTTGTAGGCGCACTCGTGAGCCATTTCGGGGAACATGCCGTCGTGACAAATAATCAGGGCGATCGTGCTGCCGTTAGGCCCTTCGCACACAGGAATTCCCAGATTTCCCGGCTCCCAAGGTTCAACCGGAACCCAGGGGTGCAGCTTGCGATAGTAGAGCTTCAGTTCGCCCTGACTGTCAATGATAATGCCGCTGTTGTATGGGTTGCCGTTGGGGTTAAACTCCATGATTGAGAAGCAGCCCCAGATGTGATGCTCTCGGCAAGCCTGTTGAAACGCCTGTACTTCTGGGCCATCCAGCCGACACATGATGTCGGGATTAGTGTCCATCGACAGACCGTGCAGGGAATATTCTGGGAAGACGACCAGATCCATCGTCGGCATATTGCGCCGCGCCTTTGCCACCATGTCGCAGATGCGCTGCGTTTGGGCAGCAAGATCACCTGGAGTAACCACGCTAGGGAGTTGAAGCTGCACGAGTCCAAAGACAACGCCGTTCGGTGATTTGTTGAGTCCGCCAAGTCCGTTCATAAGATTGGGTTCAGTTTTTTGGTTCAGGTATTGGGTGTTAGGTATCGGTTCCAAGAGCGCCAGGAGCGCCCGTCAAAGTTCGTTTTGGGGAACAGGTGAAAATCATGATGGCTAAGGTCAAAACGTAGGGCGCAGCATTGAACAGGTAGTAGCCTGAGTCAACGCCAACCGATTGCAATGCAGGCCCGATCGCCTGTGCCCCGCCAAACAGCAAAGAAGCCCATAAACACTGCATCGGGTTCCAGCGGGCAAAAATTACCAGTGCCACTGCCATCAAGCCCTGACCGCTGGAAATGCGCTCTGTCCACACCCCTGGATAGTAGAGCGACAAGGACGCACCCCCAATCCCCGCTAGGAAACTGCCGATCGCCACGCTAATCAAACGCACCTTAAAGATCGATACGCCCATTGCCCTGGCTGCATCGGGACTATCGCCAACGGCACGAATGAACAAGCCCCAGCGGGTCGAGCGAAAGAACCACTGCATCAGAGGCGCGATCGCCACCCCTGCCAAAAACAGCGGGCTAATTTGCAAGACGGACTGTACAGCCGGAGCAAAAGCATCGCCAGCCAGATTGATCGTCGGCAACTGCGGGGCAGAAGGCTGAATGAACGGCTTGCCGAAGAAAAATGCAATGCCGCTGCCAAAAATAATCATGGCAATCCCCACCGCCACATCGTTAACGCGGGGCTGCTGGGAAAGCCAGCCATGAAGGAGTCCCAGCAAAACTCCGGCGCATCCGGCAGCAAGAACGCCTAGCCAAGGTGAACCTGTGAGATAGGCAACGGCATAAGCGCTCATTGCTCCCGTCAGCAGCGTTCCCTCCAGTCCCAGGTTAATTTTGCCGCTTTTCTCGGTCAGGCATTCGCCCAAGCTAACGAATAAAAAGGGTGTGCCGCCCCGCATCATTCCGGCGGCGATCGCCAGCGGTACGCCCCACCAGCCAACTGCTTCTGTGCTCATTGTGCCTCCATGAAATTAAGAAACGACGACCGACTCTTGCCCCGGACTTGTAGGCGGTTCGGGTGGGGCAACCAGGGTGGGTTTTTCTTTAAAGAACTCGAAACGACCATAAAGCGATTCACTAAACAAAACAACGAGGAAAACTAAGCCCTGAAAGACCAGAACAGTCGCGTCTGGAAGATTGTGCGATCGCTGCAAAATGCCACCGCTAGCCAGAATCCCGCCCAACAGAACCGAGATCACCGCCGCCGCGATCGGGTTGTGTCGCGCCACAAACGCCACCAAAATGCCGCCGTAGCCATAGCCCGCATTTAGCGATTCATTTGCCGCACCCTGTACGGCTGCGACTTCCACCATTCCCGCCAAACCCGCACAGGAACCCCCCAGAAAACAGACAATCACCGTCAGTTTGCCAACGGGCAGTCCGGCGATCCGGGCAGCGCGGATGTTTCCACCTGCGGTACGAGCAGCAAAACCAAACGTGGTTCGCTGCATGAGGAAATAGGCAATGACGCAGGCGATCAGCCCATACAGCAAGCCCCAATGAACTCGCATCCCTGGAATTGATCCGAGCAGGTCGGCATCGGGTAGGGAGTAAGTCGAAGGCTTGTTGAGGGAACTGGGGTCTTTCATCGGTCCGCCGACAAGGTGATTAAGCAGGGCGATCGCAATATAGTTCAGCAGCAAACTGCTAATCGTCTCGTTCACCGCTCGATAGTGCCGCAACGCGCCCACAATGCCAATCCAGACCCCGCCTGCCATTAGCCCCGCGATCGCCATGCCAATTTGCGTGATGCCAGGGGAAACACTTGCAGATAAAGGGAGACCAACGGCGATCGCCGCTATTCCGCCCACCACCAAAGCCCCCTCATTGCCAATAATGACTAATCCCAATCGGGCAGGTAACGCCGTGCAAAGGGCACTAAGCATCAAAGGAGCCGCCCGAATTAAGGTGTTTTGAAACGTACTCCACTTCCCAAACGCCGCCTTCCAAATCGAGGCATAAACGCCAAACGGGTTTGCTCCTGCCAGAGCGCAGAAGATGCCAAAAAGGAAGAGCGAGAAGAGCAGCGCGGCGATCGGTAGGGCGATCGTCTCCAGGGCTTTGCGCGATCGATAGCTGAGCATGAGTGGGGGTGTTAAGGATTAAATATTGGCGAAGAAATGAGAACAGGTGGCGATCGGGTGTCGGTGATTGAGTTTCAGGCTGTTTTATTGAACCTGGGTATTGACACCCGATGCTAGCTGCCCACCGATCCGATTGCGCCCTTGATGAGGTAGTTCATCGACTCCAGCTTCGGATCTTGCTGCTTCAAGTTTTGTCCTGCTGGGATCACCACATTGCCTTTGTTATCTTGCAGTCCACCTTTATAAATCACCAGACTGCCATCCATCAGACCTGCTTTCGCCGCATCCGCCGCTGTTTTTGCTTCGGCGCTAACCGCTGCGCCATAGGAAGAAACTTTGCAAAAACCCTCTTTGAGTCCGCCGCGCAGCAGATGGGGAATGCCGCCATCTGAAATTGACTTACCCGCCCGAATATCTTCTGCTAACTGAGAATAGAGATTCGTCCAGTCCCACTCAGCCCCAGTCAAATAACCTTTAGGTGCCAGAGCCGCTTGGTTAGCGTGATAGCCAGTGCAAAAGATGCTGCGCTTTTCGGCAGTTTCCATTACCACCTTCGGACTATCTACGTGACAGGTCACGACATCAACGCCTTGATCCGCCATACTGTTGACGGCCTCTGCTTCTTTAATTGGTTCTGCCCAATTTCCTGTAAATACAACCTGCGTTGTGATATTGGGTTTGACGCTGAGAGCACCGAGAGTAAAACTGTTGATATTGCGCAACACTTGGGGAATAGGCTTAGCCCCGACAAAACCGAGCTTCCCAGTCTTGGAGGTCATAGCCGCCACGACGCCTGCAACGTATTGAGCTTCGTCGATGTAGCCATAGTAGCTGCTAATGTTTTTGGGGTGCTTGGCTTCGTCATATAGCCCGCCACAGTGGAAAAACATGACCTCTGGGTATTCCTTCGCCATCTTGAGAATATGTGGATCAAAGTAGCCAAATGAGGTAGGAAACAGTACTTTCGCACCGTCAATATCAATCATGTTGCGCATTGTTTCTGCAACAGATGTGGTTTCGGGTACATTGGCTTCCTCGACCAGCTTCACCCAGCTAAATTTTTTCGCCATGCCTGCTGCGCCTTCGGCATGTGCCTGGTTATAGCCGTAGTCATCTTTAGGCCCCACGTAGATAAAGCCGACTGTGACAGGCGCATCTGCGCCTTTACTTCCTTCGCTGGCTGTGCTGGAAGTCGATTGCCCTGAAGTACATCCTGTCCCAAAACGAGCCGTGACGCCAAATGCAGTTGTTGCGAGTAAGCCTCGGATGACCTGACGACGAGATAGGGAAAAAAAACTTCTTTTACTCACAGCTTTGCTCTCAGAAAATAGTAGAAATTAGGCAACTAAAAAACAGCGCTGAACCCTTGATGAACAAATCGTCAGCCCACGTTGTTTCTAGGAGATAATTTACCTCAGCACGGCTAACTGTCTTGTTACAGAAGATACAGCTTGATAGAAATACCTACATTTTCTCTGCATCCCTCCCGCTCTATCAACCCGTTTAACTTGGTAACTATGGGTTGTGTACAATGACTTTTTATGTATCGTATTGCTAACTAATGTTATTGAGGTTGTGCCCCCTGTGCTTTACAGCGACTAAATTCAAGGACATCCGGGGAATGGTCAAGCTGCATGGAAAGGCAGATCGTCAATTGAACAACGAACGAATGTAACAAGCCTGACATAGTTGCCAACGACCCTTTAATGCTGCTGTTTATACTGAGGGCATTGGGCGAGGGAATTTGGTATGGATGACTTACTGAAAGAGTTTGAGGATTTGTTTGACCAGGGGGTTGAAGGACTGCTTGAGCTAGCTCGAACTATTGAGGGTCGCTCACTGTCTGACGAGTTTAGACCAGAAGTTCGGCGTGATGCCCGTAGTACCTCTGAAGAGAGTCGTTCCTATGCCAATGTCAGTGGTGATGCCGCCCGCTCAGAGCGATCGCCAAACACCACAACCTTTGCTCCAGACCAGACCACCACGCCTCCTACCGAGGAAAGTACTGCTCCGGTCTCGCTGGCTGGAATTGGTGGCTTATCAGACATCATCCAAGAATTACGCGAATTAGTAGAACTGCCGCTGAAGCGTCCAGAATTACTGACCACGCTGGGGTTAGAACCGACGACGGGCGTTTTGTTGGTTGGTCCTCCCGGAACGGGTAAAACCTTGACAGCGCGGGCGTTAGCAAAAGAATTAAATGTAAACTACGTGGCGATCGTTGGCCCTGAAATTATGG
>Ga0209591_10006896_pt1 | contig 12558 bp, 8 predicted proteins | sample MAT01_FD_187207 | JGI IMG/M metagenome (GOLD analysis project Ga0209591, IMG submission 187207) | Freshwater microbial communities from Lake Fryxell liftoff mats and glacier meltwater in Antarctica - MAT-01 (SPAdes) (version 2) | ecosystem: Environmental > Aquatic > Freshwater > Ice > Liftoff...
CTCTTTTCCTGCCACAGCTAAATTAAAAGGGGAAGCGCAAGTCAGTTGGAGATAAAAAAATGACAGGACTTTTTCAAATAGGCGATAAATTACTGCAAGCTCAGGATATGCCATCGCTCCTGAAGCGTTACCAGTTGATGCCCCAATTCTTGCGGGGTGTAATCATCGACCAAGCGATCGCATCCTTTAGTTGCAGCGACGAAGAACGCCAATCCGCAGTCGAGAACTTTCTGGCACAACACCAACTGACAGCCCCCGAAGCCAAAGAAGCTTGGCTGCGTGGCCAAAATATGACGGAAGAAGAACTTCAAGAGATGGCCGTCAGGCCCTTGCTAATCGAAAAATTTAAGCAAGAGACTTGGAGACCTAAAGTAGATAATTATTTTTTAACCCGCAAAGCCAGCCTAGACCACGTAGTCTATTCCCTGGTACGCACCAAAAATCCAGCACTGGCAAACGAACTTTACTTTCGCATCCTGGAAGGGGAACAAAGCTTTGCCGAAGTGGCCCGCGACTTCTCGGAAGGCCCCGAATCCAAGTCCGGCGGCCTGTTGGGCCCAGTACCCCTCAGTCAGCCTCACCCAGCAATCAGTAAACTTTTATCAGTCAGCCAGCCAAATCAACTCTGGACGCCGCGTCCTCTGGCAGAATGGATGGTAATTATTCGACTAGAAAAGTTCATGCCAGCCCAGCTCGATGAATCGATGCGGCTGCACTTGATTAACGAACTCTTTGAAACCTGGCTCGCCGAACAAATATCGCAAATAGGCCCGCTACAGCCCCTCTCTTCTGTGTCTTCAATATCATGACTTCTTCCGCTGTTTCCCTCTCCCAGATTCAGGATTTCCTAGCTCAAACACCTCCCTTCGATCGGCTTTCAGGGGAGGCTCTGACGGCATTGGTGGCTAAATGCCAACTCCTTGGCTACCGGACGGGGCAACCCCTGTTTGAACGGGAAAAAATGCCGACTCAGGTGGCAATTATCTATCAAGGACAGGCCCGGCTGTTGGGCTTTGACCAGCGATCGCAGCGCCACGTGAGTTTACGATTGGTGCAGTCAAAGGAAATTGTGGGCTGGGCTGGCTTGCTCAGGGGGGTTCCCTGCGAAACTGCGATCGCCTCTACGGATGTCGTCGCGATCGTCATACCTGCCGAAGATTTCTTGAGTGTACTGGAAAAACAGCCGACATTTGGAGAAGCTTTTCGCGATCACTGTTCCTTGAGCGAAGTATTTGAACTGTTGAGCCTGGAATTGCAGCGCCAAGCCGACGGCACGTCGAATCTCAAGGAACTGACTATGCACGCTTGGCAAGACGCGACAGTTGTCAATGTGCCAAACGGTAACAAAAAAACTCAGGATCTCGCACAAGAGCTAGATGCCGATCGAATTTGGCTCGTCAGCAGCGGCGTTTTGGGCGAGTTTCCCACCGGCAGCCGCTTCTCTGTGGAAAATGCAGCCAAATCATTAAAAGTAGAAGGCCGCGCCGGCGCTCGCTTAATTGGCTTCCGCGAACCCCCAGAATCTCAACCAGACCCATCAAGCGTATTAGGTGCCGAGACAGAGATAGCAGGCTTTGGCCAGAAGCCTCCTGGTGGAAAATTGCTCGACATTACGATCGCCCCAGAGCGTCCCCCAGAACCAGGAGACAACCAACCAAAGGATGCGGCGAGATACCCAATTTTCCGGGGCAAAGGGCAGATTGACGCGCCCCTAGCTTGCTTCCAGATGTTGAGCAAGTATTTCGGCCTAAAATTTCGGCGAGATATCATCCGCAAAGTTCTAGAAAATCAGTTAAAAACTGCGGGTTCTATCAGTATCCAAGCCTGCGGTGCGATCGCCCAAAGCATCGGCCTAACGCCCCAATTGGCGCAAGTGCCCGCAGAAGCCATCAACCGCATCAAAGCCCCGGTAATGATTAAATGGGAAAATAGCTTTGCCATTATTTACAGCATTACCGAGCAAGAATTGGTGATAGCGACAGCCGAAAAAGGGCTGATGCGGAAGCGAGTACCTCAGTTTAAAGAAATCTGGGGAGAATCAGGAGAAGTCCTGCTACTGCAAGCTCCGCAAGTCGAACAAAAAGAGCAGTTCAGCTTCTGGTGGTTTGTGCCGGCGCTGATGGAACACAAAACAGTGTTTTTTGAAGTGCTGTTAGCCTCGTTTTTTGTACAGTTATTCGGTCTTGCCAACCCATTAATCACTCAAGTAATTATTGATAAAGTATTAGGTCAGCGCAGCATCGACACCTTGGATATTTTGGGGGCGTTTCTGTTAGGTGTTGCCCTGTTTGAAGGACTGCTCAACGGTTTGCGTACGTTTTTGTTTATAGACACCTCAAACCGTATCGATGTCAAATTGAGTGCAGAAGTCATCGACCACTTGCTCCGGCTGCCCCAGAATTACTTTGACAATCGGCGCGTCGGAGACCTGGTTTACAAATTCAGCATGATGGGGCAGATTCGGGAATTCATGACGAGCACAGCTCTGACAGTGGTTCTTGATGCCGTATTTTCGGTGGTTTACGTCGCCGTTATGCTTTCCTACAGCGTGAAGCTAACCTTCGTATCTTTGGCAGTGATACCTGTACTGGCCGTGATGATTATTCTGATCAATCCGCTGGTGCTGCGCCTGATCAAACAGAGAAATATGCGTTTTTCTGACTCTCAATCCTATCTAGTGGAAGTAGTCAGCGGAATTCAAACTGTTAAAGCTCAAAATATTGAATTGAAATCTCGCTGGGAGTGGTCGAGCCGCTACGCAAAATACATTACAGCCAGTTTTAAAACAATTATCACTGGGACTACCGCCGGTACGGTTAGCAGCTTTTTAAACCAGGTGGGTAACTTGGCTCAGTTGTGGGTGGGAACTTATTTGGTACTGGGAAATGACATGACTTTGGGTCAGTTGATTGCTTTCCGAATTTTTTCGGGGAACGTGACTGGTTCGCTGCTCAGGTTTGTGAGCGTGTGGCAGAGTTTCCAAGAAGTCTCGATGTCGATCGATATGCTTAAGGATGTGGTCGATACACCAACCGAAACTAGCGAGGAAGACCGGAGCAATATCCCACTGCCGGCCATTCAAGGTCACGTTAAGTATGAGGAGGTTTCCTTCCGATTCCTCGAAAGCGGCTCATTGCAATTGGCGAATGTGAATTTGGAATTTCCCCCTGGCAGTTTTGTCGGAATTGTGGGAGGAAGTGGTTCCGGTAAAAGTACGGCGATGAAGATGTTGCAGCGTCTTTATCCGCCGCTGTCGGGCCGGATATTTATTGATGGCTATGACATTGCTAAGGTGGAGTTATATTCGCTGCGCAGTCAACTTGGAGTAGTGCTACAAGATACTTTGCTGTTTAACTGCTCTGTACAAGAAAACATTGCTCTAAGTAATCCCGACGCGAGTACGGATGAGATTGTCCGAGCTGCAAGACTAGCGGTAGCTCACGATTTTATTATGGGCTTGCCTGCTGGCTACAATACAGTAGTTGGAGAGCGAGGATCTTCGCTTTCTGGGGGTCAAAAGCAACGGATCGCGATCGCCCGCACGATTTTGCAAAACCCGAAACTGCTGATTTTGGACGAAGCTACAAGCGCCCTCGACTACCATTCCGAACGCCAGGTTTGCAATAACTTAGCAGAATCTTTCGCAGGCCGCACGGTGTTTTTCATTACTCACCGCCTGACTACCATCCAAAACGCCGACATAATTATTATGATGGATCAAGGCTCTGTAGTCGAGCAGGGAAGTCATAAAGAATTAATGGCTCTTAAAGGACGTTATTATTGCCTCTTCCAACAACAAGAGTCATCGAATACTTGATATCTCAAAACACACAACTGATCGCTAACAATTAGTAATTGAGAAGTAACATATGGCTATGAAATCGATCACACTTTCTGAGCAACCAATTATTCTCGAAAAACCAGCGATTTGGTCGCACTTGTTTTTGTGGATGATTATGCTGATGACCACTTCTGCGGTGGTTTGGGCTTATTTTGCTAGCGTAGAGCAAGCTGTCCCGGCTGTCGGTCAATTGGAACTAAAAGATGGCGCGAGAGACATCCAAGCGCCTGCTACGGGCGCTGTGGTGAGACTTCACGTTGAAAATGGCGATCGGGTGGAAAAAAACCAGCCGCTGCTCACTTTTAACCCCCTTGCACCCGGTGCCGATTTAACGTCGATCCAGAAAACTAAAGAAGCGCTCGAAAAAGAAAATAAATTTTACGAAGACGTTGTGAGCGGCAAAGTTCAAGGCGCTGTGCCCTCTAACCTACAATCCACAATCAAGGACAGACAGAGCCTCGCGGCACAAAATCAAGTGCTGCAAGCTTTGATTGACGAGCTTTACCTCAACAGGGGAGCTAGCGGAAATTTTGATGCAGCCCAGCAAGGACTGTATGTTAATTATCGATCGGAATATCTGTCTCGAGTAGCTGCCGCCCAAGGGCAAGTTCTGGAGTTGGACAAACAACTCAAGCAAGCTGCAAATGCTGAGAAAGCCGCCGGCGATCAAATGACCGTAGCAGTGCAACAATTGGGTTTTGCTGAGAACCAATTAAATTATGCCAAGCAGCAGTTAGATTCTTCAAAAGAGCAAATAAAATCTTCCGAGGCCCAGAAACAATTGGCTGACGAACAGCTAGCAAAATCCCAACAGGTACTCAAGTCCAACCAAGCCATTCTGGGCAGACTCGCCCCGCTGGTAGAGCAAGGAGCCATCGCTGAACTGCAAAAAGAGAAACAAGAACAAGATGTTTTCAGAGGGCAAAGCGAAGTTCTCAAACAGCAAGATCAAATCAAGCAGCGCGAAGGTGAAATCAACGCCCGCAAAGGCGAAATCAACACGCGCCTCGGTGAAATCAACACGCGCCGAGGCGAAATGAACGCGCGTCAAGGTGACATCCAAAAAATAACCGCTGAAGTACAGCGCCAGCAAGGAGAGCAAGGGCGGATTCAGGAGTCGATCAGCCGCGCCCAAGAACAGTTGAAAAACACTAAGGATGGCTGGGCGAAAGAACTTTATACCAAAATTGCTGACAACGAAAAACAAATTGCCAGCAGCGATTCTCAACTCAGCCGCTTCAAAGTGGAAAACCTGAAAAAGTTGTCCGAGGTAAATGCTGAGTTAGAAAAAGCGCAACAAAACCGGGACACTCAAGTGCTGAAGTCTCCAGTATCGGGGGTAATCTTTGATTTGAAACCTTCTAAGAAGCAGGATGCGAAGTTGGATATAGCAAAAGATCCAATCTGCCAATCAATTATTAACTCAGTCGTGAAGCCTGGGGAACCCCGCCCGAAACGCTGCGAAGAAGCTTATTATGAAGCGCAGCAAACTGAGAAGCTGCTCAAGGTTTTGGACGACGAAAACGGTCTGGAAGCAGTTGTTTACCTGGAAAACAGCAACGTAGCTCTCGTATTGGATGCTTTGAGACAAAAGCGCGATAAATTGGAGCAGTATCACGGCAAACAATTAGACGGAGAAAAGATTGACTGCGAAAAAGGTAAAAGCTGCGTTTGTCCTGAGAAGGAAGTTAATAGAGAGAAATTGGGTTTGACCAAATACCAATGCGTGCCTGTTGATGTAAATGTTGAAGCTTTCCCGGCGATGGAGTTTGGTACTGCTGAAGGTGAAGTGATTGAGATTAGCAAGGATGCTGAGCCTCCTACCGAATTGCGGAAATATTACGCTTTCAAAACTAAAATTAAGCTCAAGAATCAAAAGTTTTTGTTGAACAAGGGCAAGCCAACTCAACAGGAAGTTAACTTGCAGTCGGGAATGGCCGTAAACTCTAATATCAATATCGGCAAGCGAACTGTTTTGCAGATGTTTATCAACCGATTTACTGGCAAACTGGATACGTTCAAGACTGTTAAGTAATGATTTAGGGGTAGCCAGAAACCGGGTTTTTCACCGAGATACGCGCCCCAAGCGGTCAATTTCAATAAAAACCCGGTTTCTTGAGTCTCAGAGTAGCACCAGAAACCGGGTTTTTTCCCAGATACGCCCCTAAAACCATCAATTTAAATAAAAACCCGGTTTCTTGAGTCTCAGAGTAGGGGTAGCCAGAAACCGGGTTTTTCACCCAGATATGCGCCCAAAACCATCAATTTACATAAAAACCCGGTTTCTTGAGTCTCAGAGTAGGGGTAGCCAGAAACCGGGTTTTTCACCCAGATACACGCCCAAAACCATCAATTTACATAAAAACCCGGTTTCTTGAGTCTCAGAGTAGGGGTAGCCAGAAACCGGGTTTTTCACCCAGATACACGCCCAAAACCATCAATTTACATAAAAACCCGGTTTCTTGAGTCTCAGAGTACCGAGTATTTAAGCCCCATTAATATAAAATGGTAATGGCAATTGGTGCGATCGCACATTCATGAAAAAAACTATTTTATTTACGCTTTATCTGATTCCTGTTGTCCTGTTAATCGGATTTGTAGCCAATTTTAGCATTAACGTTCCCATTGATGACGAGTGGAGGTTAGCCAGCCTATTTGAGAAAATAGCCCAGGGAAGTGTAACGTTCAACGATTTTTGGGCTTTGCACAGCAACCATCGCATACTTTTCCCCAAGTTAATTATTTCGGTGCTGGTTTTTGCCTCCCAATGGAATATTAATTATCAGTTGTGTCTCAGCATAGGTTTGGCGGCGATAACTTTTATCGCCATGTACAAGTTATCCTCAATGCAGGTTAAGAATGTTGGGGATAATTTGTGGCATTTAGCTAATATTTTAACTTGTATTTTGGTGTTCTCCCTAGTTCAGCACGAAAACTGGCTTTGGGGATTTCAATTGGCATGGTTTTTTGTCAATTTGTGTTTTGTAGCTGCGGTTTATACGCTGGTTTCAACTCACAAATTCTTGCCCAATCTTAGAATCTCTATTGCTGCTGCATTCTGCTTTATAGCTAGTTTTTCCCTGGCTCAAGGCTTGCTGTCTTGGTTGGCCGCGATTCCGGCTGTGGCGGCTTTGGAGGGAAATCGAGTACAGAAAAAAAGAAGATTGATCGCATGGATGTTACTGTTTGGGGCAACTTGTGCTATTTACTCAATTGATTATCATCCCAACCGTAAAACAAGTATTATTTCATTGTTGAGCAAGCCGCTGGTGGTGATTGATTATTTTTTGAGTTTGTTGGGTTCGCCAATTGTTAGATTACCTGTATTTGCTGCATTTGTGGGATTGGTAATATTTGCAAGTTTTGTATTTTTTGTATGGCATTTTGGGAATAAAATTATATCAACTGATTTGGGATTGGGTTGGGACGGGCAAGATGCCCATCCCACAACTGATTTGGGATTGGGTTGGGACGGGCAAGATGCCCATCCCACCACTGATTTAGGATGGGGTGGGGACGGGCAAGATGCCCATCCCACAACTGATTTGGGATGGCGATGTCAGGCTTTGCCTTGGCTGTCAATAGGTTTGTTTTCGGTTTTATCTTCTTTGTTTATTACGGTTGGTAGGGCGGAATTTGGGGCGATTCAGGCGATCGAATCTTCGAGATATACGACTAATTCGATTTTGCTGTTAATTGCTTTGGTTCAGCTAGGACAGTTGTTTGTCCGAGAAACAAAAGCTCTGTTCAAACTCAACTATAAATTTATTTATCGGGGATTTGCAGGGCTATTAATTGGGATAATTATTGTTAACTCTCAGCAGGCGATTGCCCAAACTAGCTCTGCACTTCTTTACAAGCAAGGTGCTCAAGATTGTTTGCAGTTAATTAACTATCTGGAACTATCGGATTTTTTCAAGAATGCGCCGGAAAGCTGTTTGAGGGTGCTGAGCAAAAAAACTTGGCTGGTGAGAGAAGGCGCTACAATTATCGATAAACTAGGTTGGAGAAAGTTGGCTAAAAATGTAGAGTTTATTGCTAATCCCGATCGAGTTTACGGCTATTTAGACAAACCTCAAACTAGCGATAAATCCTTGACTGTTAAGAAAAAGGCTGCCGGTTGGGCGGTTTTGCCAGAAAACAGGAAACAGCCTAATATTGTACTGCTATCTGTCGGTGACAAACAATCCTTTTTTGCTAACGCTTATGTAAATTTGGATAGTCCCGATATTGCTAAGACTTTGAAATCAGAGTTGTACAATAATGCGAGGTGGGCGGTTGATGTGTCGGGTAGCGATTTGCCGATCGACCAAACTGAAATCAAAGCTTGGGTGTATAATCCTGTTGACAACCAGTTTGTCCAGTTGCGCGGAGGATGAGGAGTGAAAATTTCGGTGATAATACCAGCCCACAACGAGGAGGGCTGTTTGTACGGTACTGTGCGGGCGATCGCCCAAACGCTCGATTTAGAAGCGATTCCGCACGAAATTTTGATTGTGAATGACAATAGCACTGATAAAACCCTTGACATTTGCCAGCAATTGTCAGAGACTTTTTCCACAGTTAGATACATCAACAATCAACCTCCCAACGGTTTCGGATTTGCCGTGCGCCGGGGTTTAGCGGAATTTGACGGCGATGCTGCGGCTATTGTGATGGCGGATGCTTCCGACGATCCGATCGATTTGGTAGCAGGATACCGCAAATTGCAAGAAGGATATGACTGCGTTTTCGGTTCCAGATTTATCAAAGGGGGCTTTGTTGTTGATTATCCCATTCACAAATTAGCAATTAACCGCTTAGCAAACTGGTTTGTCAAAAGTATTTTCGGCTTACGGTACAGCGATGTTACCAATGCTTTTAAACTCTACCGCCGAGAAGTGATTGAAGGCGTGCAACCGATTTTGAGCCATCATTTTAATTTAACTGTGGAACTACCTTTGAAAGCAATTGTCCGGGGTTTTTCCTATGCGGTGATTCCTCTAAGGTGGTACAATCGGACTGCTGGTATTTCTAAGTTGAAAATTAAAGAAATGGGAAGCCGGTATTTGTTTATTGTCTTGTATGTCTGGTTGGAAAAACATCTCTCTCGCGGCGACTACCACCGAACTAGAAAGATGAATGAGCTAAAAGCAGTTGACAGTTGATAGTTGACAGTTGATAGTTAAGTACGGGAATCAAACCATTTATGCGTAATGGGATCGGGCTTTATTCATGAGGTTATTTACGTCTTAACCGATGTGGCGGTTACTATACCACTGCTTACTAAAATCAGGACTGCAACTTAGGTAACGGGGGCAACCTGCGGAATGGTTACGAAAAAATGGTCAACTGGCTCAAAAGTGCGATCGCATGGTAAAATTTAACTTGGGAGGCGATGGGGAAGTTTGGTGTAAAAGATATACTAAATTGGGAGGATTAAATCATGATTTTGACAGTCCCTGGAATGGCAAGATTGATGCAAGATGCCAGTCAACTTGAAAGTGATGAGCCAGAAATGGAAAGTTCTCTACATTATATTCAGTTAGCATTATTAGTTGCCTGTTTGGAATGGCACTGGCGCGGACGCAATGACTTCTTTGTTGGAGCAAATCTGACGATTTATTACAGCCAGCAACAATTGCGGAATCGGGATTTTCGCGGCCCCGATTTTTTCCTGATCAAAAACACAGAAAAACGTCCGCGTCGTTCTTGGGTAGTTTGGGAAGAAAAGGGGAGATACCCCGATATAATTATAGAATTGCTCTCGGAGTCTACCGCCAGAGTCGATCGCAATCAAAAAAAGATACTATATCAAAATTCGTTTAAAACGCTCGAATATTTTTGGTTCGATCCTGAAGATTTAGAATTTGCTGGTTTTCGTTTAATCAGTAAAAAATATCAAGCTATTCTTCCCAATGAATTTGGTAGATTGTGGAGTGAGGTACTAGAATTATATCTAGGAATTCATGATGGCAAATTGCGTTATTTTACCCCAGACGGTGAGTTAGTTTCTACATCAGAGGAATCTGCACTGCAAGCCCAAGAGCAAGCTGCACAAGCCCAAGAGCAAGCTGCACAAGCCCAAGAGCAAGCTGCACAAGCCCAAGAGCAAGCTGCACAAGCCCAAGAGCAAGCTGCACAAGCCCAAGAGCAAGCTGCACAAGCCCAAGAGCAAGCCGAGCGTTTAGCGAATCAGTTGCGGGCTTTGGGCATTGAACCAGAATAGTTGTCAAAATTCATTGACAAGATGATTCAGTTTTGAGGAAAGTTTGAGTTAAAAGACATACCAAATTGGGAGAATTAAATCATGGTTTTGACACCCCAAGAAATGGCAAACTTAATGCCAGATACCAGTAAACTTGAAAGTCATGAACTGGGAATGGAAAGCTCCTGCCATTATATGCAATTAGCATTATTAGTCGCCTGTTTGGAATGGCACTGGCGCAGACGCAATGATTTTTTTATTGGAGCAAATCTGACGTTTTGTTACAGCCGTCAACAATTGCTTAATCAGAATTTTCACAGTCCGGATTTTTTTGTAATTAAGAATACCGAAAAACGTCCGCGCTATTCTTGGGTGGCTTGGGCAGAAAATGGTAGATATCCAGATGTAATTATAGAATTACTTGCTACTTCTACCGCCAAAGTCGATCGCAATGAAAAAAAGATATTATATCAAAATACATTGAGAACGACCGAATACTTTTGGTTCGATCCTGAAGATTTAGAGTTTAGAGGTTTTCGGTTAATCTGTCGAGAATATCAAGCTATTCTTGCCAATGAATTTGGTAGGTTGTGGAGTGACGTACTAGAATTATATCTGGGAATTCATGATAGAAAATTGCGCTATTTTACCCCAGACGGGCAGTTGGTTGCTACACCAGAAGAAGCTGCACTGCAAGCCCAAGAGCGAGTCGAGCGTTTAGCTAATCAGTTGCGGGCTTTGGGCATTGAACCAGAATAGTTGTCAAAATTAATTGACAAGATGATTCAGTTTTAATGCGAGGCATACCTCAACACCATTGTTCAATAGTTTAACAGCAGTAATTAATCCTCTAAGAAAGTTGAGTCAATGCCTGAAAGAATTTTAATTGTGGGCGGTGCGGGTTTTATCGGCAGTTGTTTGGCAATTGGCCTGAAGAAACTGCACCCGGAATGGCAAATAATTTGTTTGGATAACCTGCGCCGCCGGGGCTCGGAATTGAATTTGCCTCGGCTTAAAAGTTGCGGGATTCAGTTTGTTTACGGGGATATTCGCACAGCGGCTGATTTAGATCCAGTTGCACTCAACGCTGACTGCATTATCGATTGCGCTGCGGAGCCTTCTGTGCTGGCTGGTTTTAGTTCGCCTCAGTACGTTTTGCAGACGAATTTACTGGGCACTGTGAATGTTTTGGAGTTGGCGAGACAGACTGGTGCGAGTTTGCTGTTTTTGTCTACGAGTCGGGTTTATCCGATCGCAAGTGTGAAATCTGTTAAGCTGTTGGAGTTGGATGATAGATTTGCGATCGCCCCTGAGCAAACATTACCCGGTATATCCGAGTTAGGCATATCAGAAGACTTCCCATTAAAAGGACACCGTTCGCTTTACGGAGCAACTAAATTAGCTTCGGAATTGCTGATTGAGGAATACAGAGAAGCATACAATTTGCAGGCAATTATTAACCGCTGCGGGTTAATTACGGGTGCTTGGCAAATGGGTAAAGTCGATCAGGGAGTTTGCGGTTTGTGGGTGGCGGCTCACTATTTTCAAAAGTCGCTAAGTTATATCGGTTTTGGTGGCAGCGGGAAGCAAGTTAGAGATTTGCTGCACGTTGAAGATTTGTTGAGGTTAGTTAATTATCAGTTAGAACATTTTGCTGAATTTGACGGCGAAGTGTTTAATGTTGGCGGCGGTTTGAGCAACAGTCTTTCTTTGGTTGAAGCAACTGATTTGTGCCGCAAGATTTCGGGTAAATCTATTCCGATTCATCCTATTTTGGAGGAACGGGCGGGGGATATTCCGATTTTTATTACCGATTCTTCTAGGGTGATGGAGAAAACGGGATGGCAGCCTATGATTGGCCCGGAGGCGGCTTTGCAGGATATTTATGATTGGATTGCGGCTAATGAGGTGGTTTTAAGTTCTATTTTGTAGGGATTTTTTGCAGCGCAGATGTTTTGTGGAATTTGGTAATAAAACCATTTATTCTGCGGTAGGGACACGGCAGTGCCCTGTCCTGCTTCATCCCTTCGGGTGTAACGCCATTTTCGGCAGTGTTAATTATTGCCGTTGAGGTCGAGGTTTTCGATGATGGGAATTTCTGAAGGTGAAGAGGCTACTATCCGCAGGTTAATATCAACTATTATTTGATTTTTGTCGAGAATTATATTGGCTTTTTTTATTAAAAATTTTATTGGTAAACAATCACCTGATTGAGCTTCAGCAGACGACTGAGTTTGATATCCTGCGTCCTCCAGCCATTCACAAATTTTTCTCCAGTTTTCTACCTTTTCATCAGCTTTGCCTACAAGATTTTTCACATATTGATAAATAGTATTGCAAAAGTCAACTGCAATCCCCTTGGGGTTTTTATTGAGCTTTTCAGCAATTTCGGCGGGGCTGTGGCCGCAGAGTAGACCCCGTAGATGCTGCTTCTCATTGGGGGTGAGCCGCTTTCCCTTGGCGGATGCGAGGTCTGTGTAGAGGGTTTCTAAGTCCCATTCGTGGGCAGCTTCTGTGAATTGTTCGTTAG
>Ga0209591_10006897_pt1 | contig 12556 bp, 9 predicted proteins | sample MAT01_FD_187207 | JGI IMG/M metagenome (GOLD analysis project Ga0209591, IMG submission 187207) | Freshwater microbial communities from Lake Fryxell liftoff mats and glacier meltwater in Antarctica - MAT-01 (SPAdes) (version 2) | ecosystem: Environmental > Aquatic > Freshwater > Ice > Liftoff...
GTGTTGTCGAAGCTGCCCAGATTCTGAGCCGTTTGGTTGATGGAACGGTCAGTAGAATCGAGGCTAAGTTTGGCATAGCCAGCTTCCGAAACAAATTCAATTTGGAACGAGCGCGACTGGTCGGCCCGCTCTAGCGAGTAGGTAAGATCCATCCTCATCTGAAGGCTCAGGCAGAGCTGCCTGAGCTCAGTGGCCAATTGATTGAGCTCGACGGAAAGGCAGGATCCACCTGTGTTGTGGCATAGTCGCCTCCAGATGTTCCAGGCGCTGGGAGTGAATTCGGTGAGTGACAACAAGTGTGGAGTGATTTGGAATCGTCGCATCTCCTCAGCCCACTCTATAGACGGTTCGAGGCCAGGGTCCATCGTAGGGTCTGTTATTAGAATCAAGTGCTTTGGTGCCCCGCTTTTCGGATATGCACCCACTATGCGGTCCACCGCCGATCTGAAGGACGCGGCTACAAGATTCTCTGCCGAATCGAATTGGTGAGACTGGAAAGCCTTCGAAGTAGAGAACTCAACTGCTGCATAGCGTTGGCAATTTTCGATTGGCACGACGGGCCAACGCTGCACGGTCCAGGCATCTGCGCTTCGCTTTGTCTCAAAAGCCATCTCTAGCGATTCTTGTAAGCTCAGTTGGAGAAGTGGACTTGATTTTGGCACGAGGAACGCCACGTCCAATCGATCTTCCGATTTCTTATATTCGAGCTGAAAGTGGTCGAGTATTATGTCGCCATCGCGAAGTAGAAATTGGGTCGGGAAGACTTGATCTGGAAGCACGGCCAATCCATTCGAATTCAGCAATAGAAGTGAGACCCGGATTCGACCCGGCCCCAAGGATTCATAGTGTTGGGCCGCCATGAAGAGACGGGGAAGTGAGGTGCAGTGATCCTGGAACTGTTTGAGACGCCGTGCTGCCCGAAGCATGGATGAGTGCTTTGGGCCTGCGGAATTGCGCAGTTTCTGCTGAAGATAGACTAAGAGGCGCGGATCCTGAGTCTGGCCCATGGCCCAGACCGCTGCCAATTGACGACTGGTATCGGCAGTCTCTGCAGATTCGATCAGCCGGCGACGCGCCGAAAGTTGGCCTGCCTTGTGCAGACCCAGCAGAGCGTTGATGGATTCCCTGATGTGCGGCCGATTGGAGTGCTGTTCAAATTGATCGAGCGCCAACGGGTCTTGACGCCCCCACATCGACTCGAGTAGGTTTGCCCGAACTCGCGGATTGTCGTCTTCGAACGCAGGTAGGACATCGGCAGCAGGATCGAGCTTGCCACTCAAGAGAACTGCTTTTGAGCGGATCCGGGGATCCGCGTGGGAACTCATTCGGTTGAGCAGCGAAGCCGCCCGCATCGGATCCATGCATTTGGCCAATATCTCGAGCCGCCTAGCAATACTGTCGACTGGTGTGGCAGCCGAAGAGTGGTCGAGCAGTTCTGCCATCTTCTTAGCCCACGCCGCCGGAAGTTTTGGGTCGACCCTGCTGGCAAGTGTGGCCAAGTGAAGGGACTCCTGAAGATTGAGAGTAGTCGCCGCAAAGAGCAGAGAATCCAGGTCGTTCTCGTTCTCACGCAACAGGCAAAGCACCAGCCGGGAAAAGCGACTGTCCAGCGCCGACTTTAAGTAGCCGGTGGCGAGTTCTGAAAAGTTGAGATGATCCTCTTCCTTCCAGGCTCTGAGCTGTTTCCATCCCTCGGTCGGTTTCGACGCGAAGTTTTGCTCCAGATCAACAAACGAAATCGACAATTCCTTCACCATATGCTTGTCGGCCAGATCCTCGAAAAATTGAGGAAATAGCTGCGGAAGGCCCGTGGTTATTGGCTCAGAGTGAATTTGGGGCAATTCAGCTATGATAATCTTTGTTGAATATGAAATCTGTGGGAAATGTCCTTCTTTGGGTCGCCATCTCATTGCTTGGCGCGGGGTGTTTGGCGGCTGTGGCCTTTAATCGTGGCGAATCGATCAACTCCATGTGGATCGTTGTCGCCGCTGCTTGTGTGTACCTGGTTTCGTATCGCTTCTACGGTACCTTCATCGCCACAAAGATCCTCAATCTTCGTGCAGACAGGGCTACCCCTGCTGAACGCCTTCGCAATGGACATGATTTCGAGCCTACGAACAAGTGGATCGTTTTCGGGCACCATTTTGCTGCCATTGCCGGGCCTGGCCCCCTTGTCGGACCTACCCTCGCCGCTCAGTTCGGCTACCTTCCCGGCACGCTTTGGATCATTCTTGGTGCTGCATTAGCCGGGGCTGTGCACGACCTTTTGATCCTCGCTTTTTCGATTCGCCGCGACGGCAAGAGTCTGGGGCAGATGGTGAAAGAAGAGATCAGCAATGTTGGCGGGATCACTGCGATGATTACCGTTCTTCTGATCATGATCATCCTAATGGCAGTGATTGGACTTGTCATCGTGAATGCGCTCAAGGGAAGCCCCTGGGGGACTTTCACCATTGCTGCGACCATGCCGATTGCCATCTTAATGGGTCTCTACCTGCGATTCTTTCGCCCTGGACGCGTTATTGAAATTTCTGCCATCGGCTTCGTTCTTGTCGTGCTGAGTATTTTTGGTGGCAAATGGGTTGCCGAATCCGCCACGCTCGCCCCTTACTTCACTTTTGGCGGAACCACTCTGGCTCTCATTCTGGTTGGCTACGGCTTTTGTGCGAGCGCACTTCCGGTCTGGCTCTTGCTCGCTCCCCGCGACTACCTGAGTACCTTCGTCAAATTGGGTGTTGCGGCAATGCTCGCGGTGGGTGTGCTGTTTGTCCGCCCCGAACTCAACCTGCCGGCGATGACGCGCTTTGTCGATGGGTCTGGCCCCATTTTTGCCGGCACTGTCTTTCCTTTCTGTTTCATCACGATCGGCTGTGGTGCCTTGTCGGGCTTTCACTCGCTGATCTCGTCGGGCACGACGTCAAAACTTCTCGCACGCGAGAGCCACGCGCTCCCGGTTGCTTATGGCGGAATGCTGGTGGAAGGGATGGTTGCCATCATGGCGCTGATTGCCGCCTGTGCGATGGAGCCGGGCGTCTACTTTGCAATCAACTCGCCCGGTGGTGTAGTTGGTGCATCGCCAGAGGCCGCCGTGACGACGATTACCGGATGGGGCTACCCGGTTACCGTGGCCCACATGGAAGAACTGGCGCGGAGCGTAGGCGAGAGCAGCCTCTTTGCCCGCACAGGCGGGGCACCGTCGCTGGCGCTTGGCATGGCGCATATCTTCTCCCAGGCCCTTTCGATGACGTCCGACGGCGGAAAAGCAATTCTCAGTTTCTGGTATCACTTCGCGATCATGTTTGAAGCGCTCTTCATTCTGACGACAATCGATGCCGGCACTCGAGTGGGACGATTCCTTCTGCAAGACCTCGTCGGTCAGGTCTACAAGCCATTCGGTCGCACCAGCTGGATGCCGGGCGTTGTGATCGCCAGCGCGCTCGTCGTTTCGGGCTGGGGATGGTTCCTTTATCAGGGTGTCCTTGATCCGCTTGGTGGCATCAATTCTCTTTGGCCGCTTTTTGGAATCGCAAACCAACTGCTGGGCACCATTGCTTTGTGTCTTGCCACAACAGTGCTAATCAAGATGTTCCGAGCGAAATATGTATGGGTGACGGCAATTCCACTAGCCTGGATGCTAAGCGTTACATTCTCGGCTGGGTGGATCAAGATCTTTGCGACCAACCCCCGACTTGGCTTTTTAGCACGGGCTGACCAGTTGGAGGGGCAGATTGCCGTAGGGAATCTTACCGCTGCCAAGGTCGTCCAGTTTCAACAATTGATTTTCAATGAACGAATGGATGCTGCAATCTGCGGGCTGTTCCTGATTCTCACCGCAACAATTGTCTTTGAATCGGCGAGGTCCTGGGTGCGCATCCTTCGTAGTTCTACCGCCACGTCCGTTTCTGAGACGCCCTTCGTCGCTACCAGATTGCAAGTTGGAGAAATCTAGAATGAAGTTGCTGTGCCTGCCGCTGCTTGCTTTGACGCTTGTAGGGGCTCCCCCTCCAGTTCCTGATTTACGAGAGCAGGCCCAGCTGCAACAATCCTGGTTGAAATTCCGGCTCGAAAAGAATCTGCCCGATCTGATGCGCAAGCACGGGCTGGATATGTGGGTGGTATCCAGTCGAGAGTACAACGAAGATCCGGTCTTCTATTCGCTGGTCTCCCCAACGATGTTTGCCGCCAGACGCCGGACGATATATGTGTTCTTTGATCGTGGCCCGGGAAAAGGCATCGAGCGACTGGCGCTGGGCGGCGGCTCTCAAGGTGGCCTCTATGAGGTTTATCGCGATCCTGATAGCGGCATCGAGCTTTTGGGCGACTCCCAGTGGATTCTTCTCAAGAAACTGATCGACGAGCGCAAACCCAATAAGATTGCGATTGATGTCTCTCAAACGCATGCATTCTCTGATGGCCTCTCGGCTGGGGAACGCGAGCAGCTTGAGGAGGCAATTGGGCCCGAAAACCGCAAGAAGCTCGTCTGGGCTGAAGGTCTGGCGCTCGATTTTGTTGCCCTCCGCGCACCTGAGATGGTGCCGGTATACCAAGGGTTGATGGAAAACGTCCATTCGATCATCAGCCGCGCGTTTTCTAACGAAGTAATCCAACCCGGAAAGACGACCGATCAGGATGTAATTTGGTGGCTTCGCCAGGAAAATCAGCGCCGGGGTTTCGGCACCTGGTTTCAGCCCGGGATGCGCGTGCAGCGAAAAAATGGTGAACGCCTTCAGATTCTGCAGCAGGAAGAGGCACCGATCGTCATTGAACGTGGCGACGTGCTTTGGGTTGATTACGGCTTGACGGCGATGCGTCTGGCGACGGATACCCAGCATATGGGTTATGTGCTCAAAGAGGGCGAAGCTGGCCCTCCTGCCGGAATCGTGAATGCCCTGGAGAATTCTAAAAAGATGCAAGATATCGTCATGAAGCGAATGGTCGTAGGGCGAACAGGAAACGAAGTGCTGGCCGACGCGCTCAAGCAAGTGCGTGAGCTAGGCATCAAGGGCACCGTCTACTCTCACCCCATTGGAGACCATGGGCATGGCGCCGGGCCACTGATCGGCCTCTGGGACCGTCAGCAAGGGGTGCCTGGACGGGGAGATGTCAAATTGTTGCCCAATACCTGGTTCTCGATTGAATTGTCGAGCCGCTCACCGGTTCCGGAGTGGGGCAATCAGGAATTGTTTGTCGGGATGGAAGAAGATGCGATGGTTGGCGGGGACGGAAAAATTCAGTGGGTTCTACGCCGGCAGGAGAAGTTTCACCTGATTCGTTAGGCGCAGGCGGCAATCTCATACAAGTTTGACGTTGGCACTGGGATCGGTTCGAAGAATTCCGGCTCAGCTGCGCTTAAGTATTCGCGCACGAAAGCCCGCGCCATACCGACGCAACCCTGATTCCGGTACATTTGAAAAAACGTTTGCTGTGCACCTGCGGCGTCGAGAGTAGGGCAGAGGAGGGCGACGACAGAGGCGCTGGAGCAAACGCAGTCCCGGCATTCTTTGCCAACCAAACGGCAGTTTTCCGGGTTTACTACATTGCCAGGATTGTCTTCGATTCCGACTAACATTTCGTTGCTCTCCTCAGGTGAAACTCATTTGTACACTGAATCCGATTTTTGGCCTAGACACCATATGGGGAGATTCTCAAACTTCATTGAGGGTATAGGGTCTTTCCTTTTGTACCCTCACATGGGGGTATTGCAATTTCAAAAATATTTTTCTCCTTCTCTGAAAGTGGTGCAAAAGGGCGATGCTGTTGCTACGCTCAAATTAGGCCTAGTAATTTTCATTGAAACACTGGGTCGACCCAAAATCCCTAACATAGACAAGCGTTTTCCGCATTCATGAATATCCGCTCGCTGTTCAGCCTATTTTCGTCCGACCTCGCCATTGACCTTGGCACGGCGAATACCCTCGTATATGCCAAAGGTAAGGGCATTGTTGTCAATGAACCTTCGATCGTGGCGATCAATAAAAACAACGGCGAAGTAGAAGCCGTTGGCAAAGAAGCGAAAGAAATGCTCGGCCGCACGCCAGGTAACATCGTCGCTATCCGTCCCATGAAGGACGGCGTCATCGCCGACTTCAAGGTGACCGAGCGCATGTTGAACTATTTCATCCAGAAGGCTCACGGTCGAAAGATGCTGGTTCACCCCCGCATCGTAATCGGTGTCCCTTCGGAGATCACTCAAGTCGAGAAGCGTGCGGTTATCGATTCTGCTTACCGCGCCAAAGCAAGCGAAGTGCATTTGGTGGAGCAGGCGATGGTGGCGGCAATCGGTGCTGGACTCCCCATTACCGAGCCCGGCGGCAACATGGTTGTCGATATCGGTGGTGGCACAACCGACGTCGCTGTCATTTCTCTGGCCGGTATCGTTTATTCCCGCTCGGTGCGTGTGGCAGGTAACGAACTCGACGAAGCGATCATCCAGTACCTGAAGCGCAAGTACAATCTTCTGGTTGGCGAAAGAACCGCAGAGCAAATCAAAATGAAGATTGGCTCGGCATCCGAACTCGATAAGCCGATCACGATGGAAATCAAAGGTCGTAACTTGATTGAGGGTGTTCCGCGGACTTTGACCATTGGCGACGAAGAAATCCGTGAAGCCCTGGCCGAAGGCATTTCGACGATCATGAACGCAATTCGCGTTGCCCTGGAGCGTACGCCTCCAGAACTCTCCGCCGACATCTCGGATCGCGGAATTGTACTCACCGGAGGCGGTGGCTTGATCAAGAACCTCGACAAGCGCATCCGTCAGGAAACAGGCTTGCCTGTATCGATTGCTGAAGATCCGCTGGCTTGCGTCGTACTTGGCATCGGCAAAATGCTCTCCGATTTCAAGTTGCTGCGCCGCATAGCGATTGAGTAGGGGAGCGCCCTCGGGCAAGCATGGATGGATTCTTAGGCAGATATCGCAATTTGTCCGTCCTGGTGATTGTCATCATGGCGCAATTGGTGCTGCTTGCCGTTCAGGTCAAGAACAACCAGGATGTGCGTTTGATTCGCGTCTGGGCGGTTACCGCCATCACCCCCCTCGCACGCGTTCTTGAGGGGATTCGAGCGAATACTTTCGGCCTCGCCGGTGAGTACTGGCAGTTGATAGAAATTCGATCACAGAACCAGACGTTGAAAGCCGACGTCGACCGGTTCAAACTGGAGAATCAATATCTGAAAGAAGAACTGGCCACCGCGAAACGCGTCGAAGCCATGGCCTCTTTCGTTCAACGCAATCCAAATAAGACGATTGGAGCCCGCATCATTGGAGCTGGAGCGGGCATGAATTCGAAGGTTGTCTTTATTGACCGGGGCTCGACCTCAGGTGTGCTGAAGGGCATGCCTGTGATCACTCCAGATGGAATCGTGGGAAAAGTGACGGCATCTTATCCAACTGGCTCACAGGTCATGCTGATTACCGACCCAACTTTCGGTTGCGGAGTGGTTTCAGATAAATCGCGTGTTCATGGAACTGCACGTGGCCAGGGAAACAACCAACTGCTGGTGGACTACATCCAGAACGAGCAAGCAGTACAAGTGGGTGAGATCTTCTATACCTCCGGCGACGATCGCATCTTTCCTAAAGGGTTGCCGGTTGGCCCTGTCCGTGTGTCTAGAGAAGGCAAGCTATTCAAGGAAATCTATGTAGCACCGGCGGCATTTGAGAAGGGGCTGGAAGAAGTGCTTGTGGTGCTTGAAGGCGTACACCAACAGATCCTCGAGCTTTCTCAAATCACGAACGTAGGCCCCGAAGCTAAACCAATGGCACCTCCGCTTCCCGATTCAGTTGCGCTTCCTTTGGATGCAACACCAAAACAGAATCCGAACCAGAGGTTCTCTACCGAAGCCGATCGATTGGTCGATCGATACAAAGCCATTGGCGAGCAACAGGGGCTAAGCTACGGTAATGGGGGAAGAGTGCCTAATTTCAATGCGCCCGTCTCGCCAAGAGTAGCTCCACCCAAGGCTGCTCCCACAGCTGTGCCGCCCGTAAAGCCCAATCCCGCTGGTTCTGCCGCCCCCGCTGTCGTGCCTCCGAAGCAGTAATAAGAACGATGCCATCTCCTGAGTACACAGAAGCAAACTACGTCGAAGGCCGGCGCCGGAAGAGTTCCTCTTCAAGCTTTCGACCGATCGTTTTTTTTCTCGTACCTCTTTTCTCGGTGCTTCTCGACATCTTTCTTCCAAGGTTTGTCGAGTCGGCCAGGACTCTTGAATTCCCGTTGCTCATCACGATCTATTTTTCTCTCATGAAACGCCAGCCGATAGCGGGTGTGGCCATCGGCGCAACCATCGGCCTGATGCAAGACTCGCTTTCTCAACAACCGCTCGGCATGTTCGGAATCGTAAAGACAATCGTCGGGTATTTTGCTGCTTCAGTGAGTTTGCGATTCGACGTCAACAATCCGGCGCTTCGCTTCATGCTTTGTGCTTTCTTTTTTGTCTTTCACCAGTTCTTTTATTGGGTAATGGTGCGGGCTCTTCTGGGGCAGGTACCGAACATAAATGGGCTTGATGAACTGGTCAGGGCTTTGCTGAATTCCGCCGTCGCCCTGCCTCTGTTTTTCTTGTTGGATAAACTAAGAGAGGATGGGAGCTAGGCTTACAACCCTCCAAGAATTTTTGTGTTTCAACTATCAGGACGCTCGCGACAGTTAGAATTCCAGGATCGGATGCGATTTCTGCGCGACGAATCGAAGTTTGCGCAAGGCAAGATTGCATTTCTGCAGTACCTCAGTGTCGGCATTTTTTTGTTTATTGTCGGGGGATATTGGAATCTTCAGATCCGCAACGAAGAGATTTATTCCCTGAAGGCGGAGCGCAATCGTATCAAGGCGCTGCCGATTCCTGCACCCCGGGGCAAGATCCTCGATCGAGACAAAAGAGTGATTGTGGACAATCAATCCAGTTTTTCTGTTTTACTATCCCTCGAAACACTCAAAGATGAACATCTACGTCCCATTGTGGACGGCCTCGATCTGGACTACGAGGAAGTTCTTGTCTTGATCAAGAACAGTCGTTCAAGGCCCAAGTATTTGCCAATCACTCTCAAGAAGGAATTGACTCCGGCTGAGATAGCGTTTGTTGAATCACATCGTGATCCTGAAACTTATCCGGAACTGGAATTGATTCACACCGAACGCAGAGTCTATCCAGCCAACGGCTTTGCCGCTCACCTGATCGGTTACATCGGCGAAGTTTCCGAGGCTGAACTCAACTTGGCCGACTTCGCCAAGTACCAACAAGGTGACTTGGTTGGCAAGACCGGAATTGAGCGCCAATACAACGATCACCTAACCGGCGAAGACGGCCAGCGACAAGTTCTGGTTGACAACAAGGGGAATGAGCGCCGAGTTCTTGGACTCAAGAAAGCGGTTCCCGGCAAGTCCATCGAACTGACTCTCGATCTCGACGTTCAGACCGTCATGGAACTGGCGATGGAGGGCCGGCGTGGCGGCGCAGTCGCACTCGATCCTCGCAATGGTGAAGTACTGGCCATGGTCTCAAAGCCTGGTTTCGATCTGACAAAGCTATCTTCACGAGAAAGAACCAAGGAGTGGAAAGAAATTTTTTCCAATCCCGAAAAGCCACTGCTCAATCGCGCAATTCAAGCGCAACTCGCACCTGGCTCAACTTTCAAACCGATCGTTGCCCTTGCCGCCCTCGAAAGCGGTGAAATCACAAATGAAACTTCTTTCAGTTGTGGCGGTGGATTGAACTTCTATGGCCGGTATTTCCATTGCCACAATAAAAAAGGGCACGGTGCAACATCTCTGAAGAGGGCACTCGCTCAATCCTGCGACGTCTATTTTTACAACGTAGGCAACAAGATCGGTATCGATCAGATATCGAAGTATGCCGAGATCGCGGGCTTTGGCGCCAAGACGGGAATTGATCTTCCATCAGAGGCTGAAGGTACCCTGCCATCCAGCAAATGGAAAATTCGCGCATTGAGAGAAAAATGGTATGGCGGCGATACGATCTCTGTCGCGATCGGTCAAGGCTACCTGACTGTCACACCAATTCAGCTGGCACACGCCATCGGAGGCATTGTGATTGGCGGAATCTGGCACACTCCTCATTTGCTCAAAGGCGACGCACCCGCCAAGCCTGCCCGCAAGGCAGACCTCGATCTTGAACATGTCCGTCTTGTTACCGACGGCATGTGCGAAGTTGTCAATGGCGCAGGCACTGCCTCTGGCTCGCGTATCCCCGGCATAGAGATGTGCGGCAAGACTGGGACGGCACAGACTGCCTCCAACGAATACCAGAAGGCGAAGAACATTCGCCTTAAAGACAATGCCTGGTTTATCGCCTTTGCACCTCGGGCGAATCCAGAAATCGCAGTAGCTGTTCTCTTTGAAGAAGGCGAACACGGCCCCATGGCCGGCACTATCGCTCGCGACATCGTCAAGGCCTACTTCGATAAGAAAACCCGTAAAGAGCTTTCTCAAACGCAGCCGTCAACTGTAACGGCCAGTTTGCCGGTTGCCCCCAATGGAGCCGCAAACTGATGCTTTCATTCCGCACACTGAGAGATGTCGATTGGACACTGCTGATCCTCACTTTGATCCTCAGCGGCATTGGTGTCCTGCAAATTTATTCCGCCACCCAATCTACCGGCGATGCAGATCGCTGGTGGAAGCAGGTGATCTATATCTTTGCCGGTCTCATCGTCTTCTATCTGGTGAGTCAGGTTGACTATCACACCCTGGTTGGCCAGGCACCCCTGATGTACATCATCTTCGGGGGCATTCTTGTCTTTCTCCTGGTTCTGAGTCGCGTCGTACTCGGCGCGAAACGTTGGATCAGTCTCGGGGCTGGCTTCAAGCTGCAACCCAGCGAATTCATGAAGCTGATCCTGATCCTCTTTGTTGCCCGATACATATCGGAGCTCAAAACCGACTCCATGCGTCTTCGTGATCTTCTAAAGCTTTGCGGCATTGTTCTTGTCCCGTTCGTTCTTGTTGGATTACAACCAGATCTGGGCACAGCCCTCTGCTATTTGCCGATTCTCGCTGTGGGTATCTTGCTTGCAGGCCTTACCAGGCAACAGGCAATGTCCATTTTGATCATTTTGCTCTTCATTGTCCCAACCGGTTGGTTCGCCCTGAAGGATTACCAAAAGGCGCGAATCACCAGCTTTATGGACCCCACCTCAGACCCTCAGGGTTCTGGATACCAGGTAATGCAGTCCAAAATTGCCGTTGGCTCCGGAGGTATGTGGGGGCTCGGCGTAACTCGAGGAATGCAGATCCAACTTCGCTTTTTACCCTTTGCCCATACGGACTTTATCTTCGCCGCTTTTGCTGAAGAACACGGCTTTGTCGGCGTGGTCACCGTACTTGGGTTATATTTCCTACTATTGATGCAAATTTTGCAAAACGCACAAACTGCCCCGGACCGGGCAGGCACCGCCATCTGTATGGGCGTAGGTGCGTTAATGCTTTTCCACGTTCTGGAGAATGCTGGGATGGTTGCCGGGCTAATGCCAGTGGCGGGAATTCCCTTGCCATTGATGAGCTATGGCGGCTCGAGTATTCTCTCATTTTTCCTCATGCTGGGGCTCGTCAACAACGTACGACTCCGGCGATTCTTGCAGTAAGATGACCTGGGCCAAACTATGAACGCCTGGGGCTACAACAATTTGGAACTATTTTGCCGAGACGCTTTTGCCGGACTTCTCCCCGCTCCAAGGATGACGCCTTGCGGCTCTGCCGCCGCACGCGATTTCTCCGCGGGCCAGTTTCCGGCCACCAAACGCTTCTATACGCACTCAGTGCATTTCGCGTCTTGTTTCGAGTCGAGTTGATTTCCAGAGTTGTATTCCAGGCCGACGGTTCTCCCGGGATCCTTAAGGAGATGCCTGATGGCAAAAGAGTTAGTAATTTCCACTGGGCGGCACGAAACCCGTGTCGCCATCATGGAAGAAGACCAACTGGTCGAAATTTATTTCCAGCGCGCGAATGAGTATTCGCTCGCCGGATCGATCCACAAAGGCCGCGTTACCCGCGTGCTCCCTGGAATGCAATCCGCTTTCGTCGACCTTGGTCTCGAACGCGACACATTCCTCTACGTCTCTGACTTCTTTGAAGAGAACGAAGAGTTTGAAAAGATGCCTGAAGGGCGCGAACGCACAGAACGTATCGGTACAGAACGTATCGGTACAGAACGCATCGGTACAGAACGCATCGGTACAGAACGCATCGGTACAGAACGTATCGGTACAGAACGTATCGAGCGTCCGGATCGTGACCAGAACCGCGGACGCGGTCGCGATGGCCGGGACGGTGGGCGGGACGGTGGGCGGGGTCGAGGTCGTGATCGCCGCGAACCCTTGGTCGTTCAAGCTGCCGCAGATGCCCCTGCCCTCAATGCTCCCGTCGCTGCTGCTGCGATAGATGCTCCGCGAGTCGTAGTCGAACGACCAGCTTCTGGCGATGCCGAAGATCAGCGCCGTGGCAACCGCCGCCGTCGTCGCGGTCGTTCCGCTCAAGGAGGCAACTTCCCTGAATCGAAGTTCGCCGATGCAACTGAAGAAGAGGAAGCAGTGACCGAT